>Ga0180732_1001148_pt1 | contig 17445 bp, 15 predicted proteins | sample KR11_01MetaG_FD_148674 | JGI IMG/M metagenome (GOLD analysis project Ga0180732, IMG submission 148674) | Groundwater microbial communities from the Olkiluoto Island deep subsurface site, Finland - KR11_0.1 MetaG | ecosystem: Environmental > Aquatic > Deep subsurface > Groundwater | place...
CAGCTTCCGGTTAGTCTCAACCTTCATGGTTTGGAATAAATCCCTCACATGAATGATCTCTTTTACTGCATCCTTGATTGCCCTAACTCCTTCTTTAGTGGTAGCGTCAGCCGTGAAAGCTTCAATTCGTGGTTTAGCGGAGGCAAGGAAGGTTTCAACTCCGTTAGTCGTGAAAAAATCCAGTGGGATAATTTCTTCTACATTTACAACCAGCAATTCGCCTTTGTCACTCATTCTCTTTCTCCTTTAGCTTAGACTGGTTTCTATTGAGATATAGACTTGATCTCTTTTCTATCAATTTATCAACCCTTCAGGCGCGAGGTTATGGATTATCATGACCTGAATGTATTATCTGCATTGCTCAAACGCTGGCGTCTAAAGTCAGAAGATCTCAATTTGCGCAGTTGCCCGCCGGTGGTGAGTAGTCCGTGCTTTGCGTGGATAGAGCCACAGCGGTCGTTACCATTTTTACCGGATGAGATGCAGTCCCTCTTTTTGAGAGAAGATAAAAGATGTATGCATGAACTTAAAAAACCCTGTGAGGCCAGGAATGTTATGACGCATCGGTGGCCGTGTGCAGGGTCTATTAAATCAAACAAATTGTTATTCATCCGATACGTCATACATACACCCTATTTTCTTTTCTCAAGTCTGTCAACTTAATTCCAGCATTTTTTCTTCTAGTTCGCGTAAGAATTTCCTCACTCCTGACATTAGCCTTGCTACTATCACCGGATCTCTTTTGACTCTCTGAATGGATAACTGCCACTCTGGGGTTGCTGTGGGATCGTATAGCACGTAATCCGCCCAAAAGGTCTCTGTGCACAACATTTCCGCATGCATCTGTAGAATGTGAGAACCCTTGGGCTTGACATTGAAATATTTACAATGATTCTCACTCTTCAGGCATTTGATTTCCAGGACACCTTCGGTCCCTATCAATCCGTCTGGGGATGCACCAAACCACTCAATACTGGGGTGAGTGATAAATCCGCAATCCGTTGCCTTAAGCTCAGTCTTCTCTTCATAGGCCATCCTGGCAAGTGGCTCGGTTTGTGTTCCCCATTCAGTATATTCAGATGAAAAAGTGCTTTCCTGTGGTATTCCTGTCAGTCTCTCAGCAATCAGGGCATCCATGTAGGCCATGCGGGTCTTCGATTCCTCACCGTTGCGTCCTTTGGCAAGAACGGCATGGATACAAGAGCCGGTGATGTAGCCACATCTGAGAAGTCTTTGCTGAGGGCTTAGAGTCATGGCTATTCTCCTTGTTCCCGGAAATCTCTCAATTCCTGTCTCTGATCTTCAGGCAAACCCCTGGCTGTTTGCTCTGCAATTTCTTGTTCTGTAGGTTCCATAGTGACTCCTTGAAAAAAGGGCCGACCGGACCGCAGGTTTACGGGGCAACTTATTTGTGACAATGCTGCCAAATAGGTTAAGTGAGCGTCGTATTCATAATCAAGTGGGAATCTCCCAAGGGTTTTGGTTCTGCCATTGATTTTAATATGGCTTTTCCATACACCTCTTGAGTTATCCCAATAAACCCCTGTGTACTTAGAACTTCCTGGTTCCCTGAGATTTGATTGGTTCTGTCTATTTGTACAGTCTCTTAGGTTGTTCTTGCGGTTATCCAAACCGTTATGATTCCAGTGATCTGTATGCTCTGTAGGGTATAGCATTAGCAAGCGGTGCATTTGAAGCGTTCCACCCCCTTCTGAACCCGGTCTAGTCGTAGCGACATAAAAAGTGTTCCTACCTTTCTGTGCCCACCACTTCCAGGTCATGAGCCAGGAATAGTCTTCATCATCGCAGAGCGCGAACTTGCCTTGGGTTAGGGGGATCTTTTTCATGGACAGAGTCTCCAAAAAGAACCACACACAGGACAGAGACTCTGACTAAGGAATGGTGTCCCGTGTAGTGGTTCAGTATTTTGATTTTAGTCAGAGTCATAATCATAAACTATCTGTTTTCAAAGAACTTGTCAAGTTAAAAGGTCCTAGGCTTCGTAAACTATTTCGACAGGACAATTAATGGCTTCAAACACTAATTCTCCATCTTGTGTTCTTCCAGAGTAGCAGAAGTGTATGGCATCAGGGTACTCAATACTGGTGTCTTCTATTCGGTCTAGAACCATACCGTTTAATGTATCACCAATCTGATATGAACTTGTGCCTTGCTGAATAACTATGGTCAATGACTTGATTTTTGACATCGCTGTATTCCTTTCCAAAGACTAAAAATTTACTTCTGCGTGGCCAGAACCCCACTTGTTATAAGGTCCTGGCCCCGGACGATTGAAGGAGACCTGTACCGGTTGCAGAGTAAACGGGTAGGTTGGAGTCGAACCAACTTGAATCAGAAGCGACGTCGCCACTTTCATCTTTTTACATGGCCCCATAAATATCACTCCTAGAAAGATCTATTCATGGTGAAGGCCAAGGCAATATCCGATCTGCCACTACCCTAATATTCATAATAATGCCCCAGGGAGATTCCGAGTCTCCGAAAGGCCAGACTACTCATAGAGAACCACTCTAATCGTTTTCCGGGAGGTGAGTCCCAATCTGCCCACTGGGGCCTTTATTCAGTAATATTAGACTGATCCTGGCAGGATTCTAACCTGCTTTTCCGGTCCTACCAAGCGCACCTTTCGGCTTTGATAATTGTCTCCTGAAGACAATGCACTACACGTTACGACCCCGTGCTGGGCTTGGGGCGGTTTCTTACCCGGAGTTTGGCCCCATCAGCGTGTTCACACCACGCCGCAGGATCAGCCTTTATTCAATTCTTAAAGAGCAAAAACTGACTCTGAGACGATCTTTTCTGGAGTCTCTCCATAGATTAATACCGCCCCAGGATCAGTTTTTCGTGAGTTTTAAAAGAGCAAAAAGCTGATCCTGGCAAGCATCTCCGAGATTTCTTGGTCTATACTGCACCTCCGTATCAATTGGCAGGCAGGATCAGTCTAAAAGTTTTCAAAGAACTTGTGATACTGCTGCTAAATACATTAAATGTGCTTCATATTCTTTGTCAAGAGGGAAGAGGCCAAGGTGTTTTGTTTTTCCATTGGCAGTAAATCGGCTTTGCCATTTACCTTTTTGTTTATGCCAATTAACACCAGTATATTGTGAGCTTCCCTGTTTTCTTAGGTTTGACATATTATGCCTATGGGTGCAAGTAATTAGATTATGTTTTTGGTTATCTAGCCCTTCATGATTGTCGTGATCAATGTCCATTCCTTTTGGATGCATCATCAACAGGCGGTGCATTTTAATCGCTCCACGACCGTCTGCTAGAGGAATATTCGTCGCAGCATAAAACGTGTTTCCACCTTTCTTTGCGTACCAATTCCAAGTCATAAGCCAATCGTAGTCTTCATCGTCAACTAAAGCGAATTTACCTTGTGTGAGTGGAATACGTTTCATAGGACAGACCCTTAAAAAGGCTGTACGCAAGACAGAGTCTGTCCAAGGATTGTGCCTCGCGATACAGCCGAATGATTTGGTTTTGGACAAACTCATAATGGAATACTATCTGTTTTCAAAGATCTTGTCAAGACTTAATTTGTCTAGCTTTTATTTCAGCTTGTTTCTGTGCCAACATCTGCTTGGCCCGTAAAACCATTGCATCCCATCCTTTTCCGGGATACTGCATGGCCAATAAACTCAACTCTTCAAGTGTCATTGGCATCATTACTGTGTCATCAGGGTATTCTGTTTTCAAGTTGTCCATGGTGTCTCCAAAAATGGCCATCCCTGGCCCTGTTACGATCCTTCTATAACTGCTTCCGTGCCGCCCTGATATCATCCATGAACCAAACGAGATTCCATGATCCTGCCAGTATCTTGGGAGGGGTGATTTTATTGCGACTCATCCTGGTTCGGAGGCTGGCGTAACTGATGCCAAGTTTCTCGGCCACTTGTCTGGTTGTGTATGTCTTCTTCTTTGCCATGCTTGAATCCTTTATTAAGTTTCATCTAACAGAACAGACTGTAACAACCTGTAACAATCATTGCAATAGGAAAATAACTTTTTTCTTGCATTTTCTTAATAATGTGTAACAATATGACACAAGTAGTTATTACCTATATGTTTATTGTTTAAAGAAAGGACGCAAACATGAAACGAAAGAATTGTATTGTATTGCTGATTGTATTGATGGCCATGCCTGTGTGGGCGGCCACAGATATCTTTGGGGAGAACGTATCCTTTACAGGAATGTTCAACCGGGATAAGGTGAACCTGGAATTGGATTTCCAGCCCCTGGAGACGGATGACTTCCACTGGGGGCCAAGAGTATTTGGGGTTCTATCCCCTGATCTCACGGACAGGGCACGATGGGCAGAGACCCTGGCAGGTATTGGCGTGAAGTATCCGGTAATCGACTTCAGTACCGATATCCTGCCCGTTCCCATCGAAGGGAAAATCATAGCAGGAGCTGACTGGTTGATGGATACCCGCAAGTTTGGTGAAAGCTATGCCTCGTTCACCCTGGGTTCTGTCATCGGCATCCCCAAGAATCCACACCTGTCGTCCTACGTCCGGTATCGCTATATGGACCGCAACGATATTACCGGTGGCGGGCGCCATACGATCATGACTGGGTTTATATTTCGTTGGAAGAGGTAGCATGTAGATATGAATTTATTTTCTGGAATTGCAACCAGAGAAAGTGAGTGAGCGACATGAAAAAGTATATTGGAGTAAAGATCGTTGAAGCAGAACCAATGTCGTTGGTTAACGCTGAAGAGCACTTGGAAAGGAAGATTAAGCCCGGAGACGAAGACGGGTATCTAGTTCGATACGCTGATGACTACGAATCATGGAGTCCATTGCAGCAGTTCATTGACGCCTACCGTCGCACAGACGGTATGTCCTTCGGTCTCGCAATCGAAGCGGCCAAGAAGGGCATGAAGATTGCTCGCAAAGGATGGAATGGCAAGGGGATATTCTGTGCAATCCAAACACCTGACGCCAACTCAAAGATGACCGGGGCATATATCTACATCGACACCACAGGTCTGCAAACCGAAAACCTACATGCCCCAAAGAATATCGTTCCCTGGCTGGCATCTCAAACCGATATGTTGGCAGATGACTGGGAGGTGGTGATATGAGTTGGGCAAAATTCATATCATTAGCTCTCAAGATCAAGAAGGTATTCAAAAGTTCGGGACGCGGGGTCTTAGGACTGTCGAAGAGCGTCATAGGTGTGTTGATACTCATCTTGCCCGTTTTCGGCTTGAACGACGCCGTACGGGCTGTGGCGGGCAATGAGGCTGCGCTATCAACTGCACTAAGTGATATCATCGTAGGAATCGGTGCGATCGTCTCGGTCTGGGGCATAGCTGCCAAGAACGATAAGATAGCACGTCTTGAGCAGAAATAGTCAAACAAAGGCCCCTGGCGATGTGTTCAGGGGCCTTCCGAGGAGGAGGAGGACTTTACCTTGCCATAAGTATCTGTTTGATTTCTTTCAAATCTGCCTTGATTTCTTCCAAAGTTGTCTGTCGATTAGTTGCTTGAGAGTCCAAGACAGCCAGTTTGGTTTGCACTTGGTTAAACTGTCCGATTCCTGCTAAGGTCAGTCCGAGTACAACCACCACTATCGGCCAGGCTACTTTAAACCACGTTACTGCTCCATTGTTGTCAGCCATGTTGTTCCTTATTTCTCGCGTTCTTGTTTAACTTGTTCCCACTTGAACTTCATCATATCTTCATATGCGCACGCAAAATGAGCGGGTTCTGGTTTGCCTTTAATCAGCTTTTGTGCCACGAAAGAGCCGTCAACAATCGGCTTCTTGCACACTGGGCAGACTAGTACCGGCCCTGAACTGGCAGCCGCTACGAAGCCGGTCACAATCAGAAATAGTACCAGAGATATTGCTACTAGCCATTTCATAATGTCATTCCTTACCATGTGGCTATTGTTACTTTTTCCCAAGTATTGGTTGCTATGCAGATATACAGCGTTCCTGATGCTTTCGCCATTTGCCCTGCAACACCAGCCGCCCCCGCTGTAGCGGGTACTCCAACCCAGACAGGGACTTCATTTCCCTCTACCGTCATAGTACCGGCTGCGGATCTTGCTAGGGTCGTATCTGACGCATGTCCCAACTGAATATTGGTATCATACGCCGCACCGTTGAAAGTACGTATGCCTGTAGCTCCTATAGACTGGTTGTTCGTGTCTGATCCGAGTTTGGTTATGCCGCGGACGGTGGCAGCGTAGTATGCCTCAAATAATCCAGTTGAATGCAATCTCATTCTCTCGCCAACGGACCCATCTCTAGTAAACCATTGCGTTGGGGCATTGGTTGCATTTGCACTAAATTGAATCCCCGCCGGACTATCTGTCTGAATTGTGAAACCGTTTTGTACATTGTTTCCAGACGTTGTAAATCCAGTTCCAACCATACCAAGATAAGCATTGTACGTTCCATTTGATGCTTGGAAAACTGAATACACACCCGTTCCGGCATGTTGATTATCTACTAGAATACCTGTAAGCCCGTTTTGATCTTTTCTAATATGTAGTGGCGCAGTAGGATTCGCTATACCGCCTCCAATGTTGCCTGTATCGCCTTCCACAACAAACATTGTACTATTAATCGTAAAGTCGTCCGTGGCATCTGTGTGGATCGTGATATTAACACCTGCTGCTGTGCTGCCAAGTGCCAATGCTGCACTATTCGTCACGCTTGGTGTAGTAATTTGAGTGGTGAAAGTTGGGCTCGTTCCAAACACTAACGACCCCGTACCTGTAGAAGTAGTTGCCACTGCCGTTGCTAAATTAGTTGATGTTGGAGTCGCCAACCATGTCGCTATATTAGCACCTAATCCTGACAGTCCTGTACTAATTGGCAACCCAGTACAGCTAGTCAGTGTACCAGAAGTTGGTGTTCCGATAGATGGAGTTACAAGTGACCAATTAGTCACACTAAGGCTATCATCTATTGTGGGAGACGCCCAAGTACCACCAAGTTCACCACCAGGGGTTTCAGATGAATTATAAACATCATTACCACCTTCTTGTAGTGTCGCTATATCAAAGATAGAACTAGTTGCCCCGAGGCACGCAATAAAAAATATAATTCCAATAAATATCACTGTTAGATTCTTTTTCATTTGATACCTCTTAGTTTGCATTAATCATATTTATTTGTGTCTTCCAATTGATATTAGTACCAGCTTTGCCTGTGACTCGTACACGGACAGAATTAACATACACATCAAAATCAACATTCCATGTCGCATCACTTTCTATCTTAGTAGTAGCACCTCCTTCTATTACAGCCCCTGCTCCATCTCTATAAGCCAATGTTTGCAATGTATATGCTGCTCTATCACTTCCATCATTTTTGATTGCGAGTACATTAGCAGTAACCCATACAGCAGAATTGTCAGTTAAATCAAAAGTCCAGGTACTCGTTACTGTAGCATCTGTAGTAGTCACAAAATTAGGCCGGGTCTCTTCAACATCTTGTGGTCTTCCAATATATGTGATTCCTGTAACATTCCCGGAAACGCGCACTCCATTAGCTGTACCGACTATCCATAAATCAGGATTTGCATTCCCTGTAACTATATTGTTTTGCACTGCACTTTCCGTCCACGAGCCCTGAATATTAATCCCTTCCGAAACATTATCAGTGGCCGTGTTGTCCTTGACTGACAATAATGACGAACTACCTCCTGTAGTGACCAAGATACCGTCAGCCAAATTATTACGGCAAAGATTTCCTTCTATTTTTATATTTTCACAAGCAAAAGTTTTACCATTGAAATGGATGCCGTTATTTTGAGTACGTGACGCGCCACTCCTATTATCATACGCTGTATTATTGCTGATAATCACATTTTTAATAGGTGTTCCAGTTGTCGTAATCGTAGTAATGTCAAAACCTGATTCTGTACCTCCGAGAGTAGCATTATTTACTGCAAGATTACCTGTAACAACGCAGTCCTGCAACTGATACATCAGGTATCCTGATGCACCACTTCCACAAACCACGTTATTTGCGATGACATGACCTATATGAACACCATCTGTTGATACTAATAGCTCAATGCCAGAGAGGCCCGCACCATAAATAACATTCCCTGTAATTATACAATAAGCTGATGCTTCCTGAGTTCCTCCCCCATTAGATCCAAGATAAATACCAACACCTTCTGGACCCTCCAGAACGTTGTTAGATATTGTCCCATATTCTAAATAGCCGCCTAACGCATGCGTTCCGCCAGTACTGTCACTTCGAACGATGTTGTTAGATATAAGTGAATATTTTTCCGATGTACCGTCAACAGAATGTCCGACATTAATACCTCCGTTACACGAAATAATTTCATTATTTATATATTTATTGTAACTCGATGTTTCAGTCACAACAACACCTTCTGTCACACAATTTATAAGTCTACAATTACGTATACTGCTATACGTAACAGAATCAAAGCCGATGGCGCTAGTAGATGCGATGTTATTAACATCTAAAGTCAGATTCTGAATAATAAGCCGACTGCATGTATCAAATTTGAAAACAATTTTCTCCAACAAATTAGTTAAGGTTTGTGTGGGAGCGGCTTGCAAAACAAATCCTGATTTATGCCCTGTGCCCATAATTGTCACATCATTTTTTGATGTCAAGACAAGACCAGTCCATGCGGATGAACCAATACCGCATGATCCAGTAATCAAGACCGTTCCTCCATTTGCTCCAGCGGCAGTCATAGCAGCCTGTACAGCCGCTGCATCATTAGTATTTCCATTACAAACTGCACCGTAGTCACGGATATCGAATACGGGTTTTGCTTGTACCTGCCAGTTCGTTCCGTCACCAACCAGGTTATATCCGTCTGTTGGAGTCCCCGATGCTACCTGCACCCCTTCCACGCTCAGCACCCCGCCCGAAGCAGTCAGAGTGTTGGCTGTGGCGTGACCAAGATTGAGTCCTGCGAATTGGGGGGAGTCGGTGGTGCCTACGCCGATAGACGTTCGCAGGGTCGCTCCTGACTCCGCTACCGGGTCTGTGGTGCCATCGCCTACGATCATCTCACCGTCGCCCAGGACAGCCATAGCGGTAACTTCTCCTGTACCTGAACCCAGAAGAACACCGCCGTCTGTTAAGGTGCCTGGAATCAACGCACTGGACCCATCAGAAGTTTGGACATTACCAGAAGCATCGAAAGAAATGAACTCATTGGCCCTATCCACAGCATTAGGCAGCTCCACAGTCAAACCAGACTCATTCGCAGGTATCTTGAGAGCCAGTCCTGACTTATAGTTGATGTACTGGATCATTGTGACGATCTTGTCCAGGACGTTCTCAAAAGTTAGGGTAGACACTGTCTGAAAAGTAGATTTTGCACTCAAGTCGAAATCCTGAGTCAATGGCGGTACTCTGCGGATGTAGAGTTTCTCTGTCAGTGCAGGTGCAGTGACCATTGTTACCGTCCCACCTGGCCCAGTCCAGTAGTTGTTATTCGGCGCCGATACCGTGTAGTGGGTGGTGATCGCTTTCGTGACTGGAACCCCTGTAGCGGTCGTGATGAGGTCAACCACCACCTCAGACGTGGAGAACACTCCGAAGTTAAAAGCAAAGGCTACCGTACCACCATCGCCCGTGTAGATGTTGTCTGTGTCTGTCCCTGTGACGGTTGCGAACGCTGTGCTGCATAATAGTAGGGTGATGAGTAGTTTTTTTGTCATTTGGAACTCCTTAGCGGCTTCAATTCAATGCCTTTTTCTGTCAATATATTCGTGATAGCACTAATTCTCTTTGTGAAATTGTTCAGTTGTTCTATTTGCTTTTCAACGTCACTCTCGCCTCTGATCCTTATCGCTAACTCTTGTGACTGATTAGCGAATTGATTCAATTGACTCAGAGCCTCTTCTTCGACAGGGGTAAGCCTTTCTGTCTTCTGACTCAGTTTTGACCTTGCCTCATATATGTTCACAATGGCAGTGGCATACTTCTGTGGGTTTTCCCTGTTGGCGTACGATAGTTCATTGATTAGAGCAATCTTGTGTTTGGTAAAGAACGGTTGAACAAATTCTTGAATAGGTGCCAGATACGGAATCCCTAGAAGCGTCGCGCCAGCCACAGAAGTATCGTAAGCGTATTTTGTTGTATCGTTGACGAGCTTGCTCATCAAATCTTCGTTGTATTTTGAATCGCCTTCTCTCGTTATCTCCACAAAGTTATCGTAATTCTTTGCATCATTTATTAGAGCAGCAGCTAATCCAACACCGGCCTGAGATCCTTTTTCGATTGCGGATATAATCGGATCGTCTATTATGTTCCTATTCCAGTTGTACCCATCTCCTGTAATCTTGTTGATGAGTTGCTCCCCAGCCAATACAAAGAACTTTCCAAATCTTGTTCTCGTTTGAATATAATTTTCAAGCAGGTCAACACCGAACTCTTTTGCAATATCATCAGATTCTTTTTCCTCTGTATATGAGAATATCCCAAGAGCTTCTTTCTTGATCTTCTTAGCACCGGCTTTTCGTGCAGCCTTCCAACTCATCTTCCAAGCTGTGTATGCCGCTATGGACGCTCCAACCGCCGCCCCTGATTGTATCAACTTTGCATAGTCTTCTTTTGTTTTTCCACTTTTGAAGAATTCATCTTCTGCCCTGGCCAATGCCTGATCTTGAGCATTTACAGCCGACCTGAATTTGTTGGCAATAACACGAACAAAGATGTTTGGTGTAGTTTGTGATGTAGAACTATCAAGCTGTCCACCCATCGGCTGACCTCTTCTTGTGGCATACTCAAACCTTCTGGCCGCCGCCATGCGTACATCCGGATTCGTGGGGTATCCTTGAGGTCCTGCGAGATCATCAGTCATTGGTATGAGATCCGCAGAATACTTCCCGTTCCAATCCTCTGGCTTTACGTTCTTTCCGTTTCTGGGAGTAATCAGGACATCTCTTACAGCCAGCCTGTGACCGTTTCCTAATGCCTGCGAGTCTCCCCACGTCAACCAATCCAGTCCCTTTGGACCTAACTTGCTGTGTTTGTTGAAGAACAACAGGTTGAATGTTTCAGGAGCTACAGCACTTGCCGTATCGATGTTGACCCTTCTTCCCATCCACCTGAGATCCGTTATAGCTGAATCTTCTCTGAGCGAATTAAGATATCCTTTTCCAAGTGGCTTGAATCCCTTCGCGAAAACACCACCAAATCCAAATTCATTATAGTACATAGGGAAAGACATCACAGCCGATCCTGCCGACGCAACACGATATCCAAGGACAGCGTATGTGATGTTTGCAGAAATCTTTGAACCAAGTATTTCAGCCAACCCCTTGGATGTAGTGCTTCCCTGAATCCTCTTGAACAATTCTTTCATTTCGCTCAGTTCAACATCCCTGCCAGCAAGTTTCATTTCATCCTGAAACCACTGACTCACAAGAATTATGCGGGCATTTCTCATTGAGATTGCCGACTGAAGAGCTGAGTCTGTTTCCAACCCACTAAGGAAGTCAACATCAACATCCTGTAACTTAATAGGGGCAGAGCCTCCAGTCTTAGGAAGGTATGACCCTGAATACTCAGTCGGAACAATCTGGCCAACCCTGGTTGCACCTGCGCTCTCTGGGAGGGATCTTGGCACCGAGGTATACATTGGGTCATTGAATGTCTTTGGGTGCCCCTCAAGTTTCATAAAGACTTGATCTATCGCATCTCTTCTTTGTGATCCAAGTTCATTGACCCAGTCAGCAACCCCTTTATACATCGGATTGCTTCGCACCGTTTTAAGAGCCTCAGACAATTCAATAAGTCTTTGCTCCCTGGTCATTGTGATTGGATAATAGAAGAACTTTCCATCAATATCGAATCCCTTGGTGTCTTCGATATCCTTCAAAGCAAGACCGTACCGAGACATCAGCTCAAGCTTGATCAGTTTTGCTGTTGACAGAGTTACTTTCCTTCCCGCAAGCGTTACTGAGTTCATGTCTTTGATTTGTTTGATATCAGTGAATCCTATTTTTTTGAATCGCTCGGTTGATTGCTTTAGCCAATGAACCAAGTATTCAGACGATTCCCTCTGTCCTTTATGCAGGTCGTGGACAAAGATATCTTCAAGTGGTCCGTCTTGTGTCTTTGTAGAAAACTGGACTATCGATTCAAGGTTCCTCTCTGAAGTCTGAAGTGATTTCTTGATAGCTGCTTTGCGCTTCTCGGCATCAGTCAACCCGGCTTCCGGCTGACCTCCAGCAACCTTTGCCTGCTTCCTGGTCGCGGCCCTGGTGGGGGCTATGTTTGAAACTATCGGATCTTTGATATCCTTGATAGGCTTCAGACTATCCCCGATTAGAAGGCTTGACTTTGTCTTTGCCTGAGTCACAAGGTTTGCCAACTCATCATGAATTGTCCTAACATCATCAGCCGTTATATCTGCAACCTTAATCTGAGAGAGTCTGAGAAGTTCGGCCTTCCTGGCCTCGGGTAACATGACGGCCTGCATCGTCTCAGTGCCAAGGGCTTCATAGTTCCCGGCAAGTTCTGATGCGATCCTGTTCATGTGCTCTTGCAAGGATAGAAGGTCTTCCTCTTTCTTTGACGTGAGCTTTTTCAGGTCCACACTATCAATGAGCTTTGCGATCTGTTCTCTCTGAGGTGGTGGTATTTTTCCAAGCCTCTGGACTCCGAGTTTGTTCTTTGACTCAATATCGGAAATGAACTTGCTCAGATCCTTGACGGCAGATCTCTTTTCCCACTTCTCAATTCCTGCTTGTATTTCATCTCCAAGGTGATGAATAGTTGTGATTGATTCCGCCTTGGAAGCTCGGACAATGAAGTCAGCCCGTAGATTCTTTGGTATGGCCATGACCATTGACACAGCTTCTTTACGCATGTCAGCTTTAAACTCGGTGGATGCCTTCCATTTGTTTAGGATGTTTGCAGCCTTTACCCGTGTATCCACAAGCTTGACCGCACCCCTTAGCTTCTCAGCGTCAACGGCTTCAATCTTCTTGTTGAGGTCTATCTCCAATTGTTTGGCAAGCTTCTCGTTTGCCTTTGCCTTCTCAATCGTTATCCCCCTGGCTTTATCAACCTTTGAATCAGCCTTTGTTTGCTCAAGGCGAGTTCTCAATTTGGCAACCTTGTTCTCTGCAACCTGTAACGCTTTGCGACCCTCTGGATCTGCCATTAGTTTGGTCGCCCCACCAACCTGGCCAGCAGAGTACTCAACCTTGAACGGTCCAGCTTCTTTTGGCGATACGATCTTTAGGGGCTGTGTAGGCTTTACAGGAGCAGCCTTTGACGTCAGTGCCTTTGCAGCTTCGACAGCGACCCCAGCAGCCAGATTCTTATCCGCAGCAGCAGCAACCGCCTTACTTATGGCCTGTGATGGTTTCTCTATGTCAGCAAAACCAGGACGGAAACCAGCAGGTAACGCCGCCCTGTTCGGGACAACCTGAGACGCTACTGATTTACGTGGGACATATTCTATCGACGCTTTGAACTGTACGGGGTCAGTTGACTTCAAATGCTTCAGAACCGAAACGACTTCTTCCTTTGTCATTCCAAGGTTAGGGTTATTGAACAAGATTGTTTCAGCTTGTTTGGCAACAGGGAGATCTTTAATCTTTCCAAATATAGCTTTTGCACCGTCAAACAGTTTGCTTAATGTGGCCCCTGTTACTGCCCCGATTCCTGTAGCCGTTGCGACTTCCTTCGCTCTATCCTCAATCGTCTCGCCCTCTTTAGGAGCGTTTAGGATTGCCAATAAGCCTGACTTAGAACCCACTCCAATCGCTGCCTTGGTTGCCTTTGAAAGTTTTCCAAATGCTGCGATCTTTGAAACGTCTGGAAGCAACATGAACTTGATCAATTCCGCAGCTATACCGCCAGAGTTTAGACTGAGCGCGTTCAAGATGGTTGGGTTTTCTTCGTACATCCCTTGACGTATTCGACCTATCGCTTTCAGAGTTAATTGGCTTTCTTCGCTTCCAAAAGATCGAGTCAAACCAACAGACAACGAGTCAAGGAACTGACTACCCCGCAATATCTCTATCGGATTCGCTTCTATGACAGGAAGAATGTTTTTGACTTCATCCCTTATGTCTCTCTCTTCAACAGCAGCCTTTACCACATTGACAGGAAAGTCCATGAAGTTCTTGTTCATGATACTGAACATTTTATCAAGGTCTTCGTCCGATGCAGACTTCAGAATGTCGATTGCTTCTGGTGGTAGTTCGAGATTGAACGGGTCAAAGTTCGCTCCCTTTTCACTCTCTGTCTTCATGAACGCCTGGAGCGGATCGCCTTCGATCTTAATGCCAAGAAAGCGTTTCAGGTTCTTTGCAGATTCTTTATCATCGGCTTGCAAGTCGGAAAGTTTCGTTGGGACCCTCTTCCCTCCAATGATTCCGAGTTGGTCAAGAACATGGGAAGGCATGTACTGCCCTGCATCCTTCCACCACGTATCCAACTTGTACTGTGTTTCTTCCTCTGACTGTGGCAATGGTCCACTTGGCTTGATAGACGCTGAAAGCAACCCTCTGGCCCTCTCTACTCTGTCTGTGGTCCACTCTTGACGAAGACTGTCAGATACGTCTGTAGGATATAGCCATTGCACACTCTGGTTATTAACAGGTGAAGTATCTACCGTTGAGCTTGCATCAACCTTTGGAACACTCGCTTTGTCATCTGTAGCAGTCGGCATTATTTCAAACTCTCCGCGTCATATCCACTCAGCTTCTTCAGGTCTTTAACATCATTCTTCTTTGGCTCTATCCACCACTCTATTCCTTTGTACTTTGGATTGTTTTTGATTATATCATCAATTGGAAGTCCGTATTGACGGGCAGACTTTGTTACCTGGTCTGCTTTCCCGGATTGGCCCTTTGCTAAATATGTCGCTACCAAATCGGCTGCGTTCTGTGCTCTTTCCTTTTCACTCAATCCCTTGCGTTTCCCTATCTCAGCCACGGCTCTTTCTAGTGACTCAGGGCTGAGTGAGTTTTGTATGATGAGTTTATTTGTCATCTCGTCAACCGGACCCTGCTCGGCAAGAGACCTGTCCTTGAAAGCGTCAGACAAATCATTCTGCGCCCGGACTGCCATTTCGTTTGCAAGTTCACCGGCGAGATCCTTCTTCATCTGTGATTCTGTTCCACTGAAGAACGTTACAATCGTTTCACCAATGGAAGATCGGAGAAGGTCCTGTCTTTCTTTTACCAGTCGCGTGCCATAAATAAGGGCCTTTGATTGAACATCATCCTTGTATTTATTAGCAGCATCTGAGATAGACTTTATAAAGCCAGCTTCATCTTTCGGAGCAACATTATCTTTCTCTCTCAGGTAGACCTGGAAGGCTTGATCTTTCGTAAAGATCCCAGTCGCAGCGGCATCAATGATACCATCAATTTTGAACCTTGTTTCTGGAGTCGTTACCATGTCTTCTCTGCTCAAGATCTTATCCGCACGAGCACGAGCTGCCTGAGACTTCTCTTCTTTTTCCTTTGCAGTAAATGGCTGAGTATCAAGCCAAGCGTCTATCTGAGAATCAGTCTTTATGTATTGATCCCAGTATTCTTCTCTGGATACTTCTTGGGCAGCTTCCAGCTCTACCTTGGCTTGTGCCCTGACTTGTGTGATTTGATTCTCAAACACATTAACTATCTGAGTCGTCTCTGTATTGCTGAGACCAAACATTTGAGCAGTATTTAAATCTCTCCCGAATGCAACGGAGGCCTCTATTCCCTTCTCGTTGTAGACCTCAAGCATTGCACTCTCAAAGGACATGACCTTGTGGTCTTGAACTGCCTCAGCCCATACCGCAGGGAACTTCTCATTCAGAGCATTACGACTGGCAGTAATCCTGGCAATGACTGCCGCTGTATCTTGGGGAGTCCTGGCGTTCGCTTTTAGAACCGATATCTCTCCAAGTGCGTTCTCTTCTATTTTTGCTGAACCTGCGGAAAGAATGTCATCAGTTACCCTTTTAGTCTCGCCTAAGGATGTCCGGGTCATGGCTTTCCCGAATCCAGCCAATGCAGACTTTATCAATCCACCTTCGGATTCACGAACCAACCCCGACTTGTATTCATCGAATCCCATCAAAGCATCGTTCATTATCTTGGACGCTTCGTCAGATCCGGTGCTGTTGGCAAGTTTTGATTGGAAGTCGAACAGATAAGCGTCAGTGCCTTGCTTGACTTTATTCCTGGCACTCAAAGCCGCTTCCTGGCTGATGATCTTTAAAACATTCGCACCAGCCTCAGCCAAGAGACTCTTTCCAGCAGCCTCGTAATCAGCCTCCATGCGATTGACTTGCTGATAGACAGGTTGCCTCACAACGGGCCTGGTACGTGCCGAGAATGTGGTTAAGTCAATAGCCATAGTTATCCACCAAATATCCCACCAAAGAAGGCTTTCTTCTCAGCGGCCTTTGCGTCCTTTTTCTGTCTTGCGAACCCGGCAGCCTGATCGGTCATAGAAAGAAAATCCTGTTGTGTCTGTTGACGGATATCACCAAACTCAAGTTCAAGCTCATTCATGAGAGCCAAAGAAGCATTCAAACCGAATCCCTCAGTCGTGTTAATTCCGGCCTCTGCAAGCCTGCTCTGCAATGAGGCGAGTATCTTCTGACCCTGCTGGCGTGCCCGTATCTCGCTTGTGGCGCCCACAGAAGAAATGTCTTCAGCGGTTCGAAGGGCGATTCTCTCATTGGCAGCGGCGGTCTTGCCTACCCTCTTGGCCTCAGCCTTCTTTTCAATACCGCCAAGAACCCCCTGGAGGCCGTATTGTATTGCCATCAATGTCAGCGGTCCCATATCAGTCTACCTCAATATTTGCTTCAATCATGGTTAATGTGAAATTCAACGGTTCCGGCTGCTCGATTACAATCCTTGTACGCTTTCCGCGCCAAGAGTCCATTATCTGCATAATCCCGGTATGGCCAATAGTCTCCCAATCCTGTGGGTCTTGAGCCTTGGACCAGTCCAGGTTTCTCCGTTTAGCAGCGTCCAGGGTGCCGTCCTTGCTCATTGGCCCGTATCGGCCGCCAAGTGCCCTGTGTGCCCCAAAAAGAAGACCTCGCACATGTTTGCCCCGCCCGAGGCTCTTTGGCCCCTCAAGAGGCATAGGGACAATTCTGCGAGTATCGTAAAGGCCAATTGATACCGAGTTGTAATAGTCGTCCAGTGCCGGGATAGCTGCGGATGCAACAGTGGACGTTTCAGATGAATTCCCATCCGTGGTCACATAGACATCTTCACCTTCCAGGTGGGTGAGCCCCCCGAATGTGTTCTCAACTTCGGTCAGTACCCCGCCCGTGGTCTCTGCTGCGAATCCGGACGTGTCGATATACCCCACACTCTCGGAGTCTTTGAACTTCAGCGTCAAGGCCCCCACGTTGATATCAGAGGCAGTGAACACCATCTGGTTCAACTCGGTCATTTCAGACAGCCCGGTGATCCGGAAG
>Ga0180732_1001149_pt1 | contig 17422 bp, 18 predicted proteins | sample KR11_01MetaG_FD_148674 | JGI IMG/M metagenome (GOLD analysis project Ga0180732, IMG submission 148674) | Groundwater microbial communities from the Olkiluoto Island deep subsurface site, Finland - KR11_0.1 MetaG | ecosystem: Environmental > Aquatic > Deep subsurface > Groundwater | place...
GGTTAGGAATGTCGGTGGCAGTTGATAAAGATATTATTCGTTTAAGTCTGCCATTGCTTACCGAAGAATACCGCCAGAGCTTAATAAAAAACCTTAACGAAAAAGCAGAGCAATCCCGCAGGACCATAAGGCATTGGCGCGAGATTGCCTGGAGCGGCCTTCAAAACGCTTTTCAAGATAAAAATATTACGGAAGATGACAAATTCCGGGGCAAAGAAGATCTGCAAAAATTGGTTGATAAACAAAACGATAAGATTAAAGAAATGGTTGAGCGGAAAAAGAGAGAATTGTCCTAACAGTCAAATATAAAATAAAAATATGATTTTAGTCATACTTATTGCATTTTTCAGCGTTATTTTTTTAATGGTTATCCATGAATTTGGACATTTTGTTGCGGCCAAAAAAAGCGGCCTCCAAGTGGAAGAATTCGGCATTGGATATCCTCCCCGACTTATCGGCAAAAAGATCGGAAATACTTTTTATTCTTTAAATCTTTTGCCTTTCGGCGCTTTTGTTAAAATACCGGGCGAAATAGGCGGAATAGAGGATTATCATAGTTTTAGCGGGTTATCTATGCCAAAGAAAGTTTTTATCGTTCTTGGCGGGGTGATTAGTTTTTGGATAGCCGCCATCATTATTTTTAGTGTTGTTTTCAGTTTGGGAGTGGAAGTGCCCATTACCGATGAAGGCAGCTCTTCGCTGACAAATGTAAAAATTGTAATTTTAAATGTCCACTTAAATTCTCCCGCCGAAATATCCGGAATAAAGAAAGGGGATGTTGTCAAAGAAATGTGGGTTGACGGCTCAGATAGAATAACAGCCGATAAAGTGGGGGATCTCCAGAATTTTATTGACCGGCACAAAGGAGAAAATGTTTACTTCGCAATTCAAAGGGGCAGTCAAAATTTAACAATATCTTTAATCCCGCAAAATGAGCCTTCTCAAGGACGGGGAATAATAGGGGTTCAACTGCAAAGGACGGCCACCTTTATTGAAAAATATCCCTGGTATCAAGCTCCTTTAAGGGGACTGATATATTGCGGCAAGATAACTTTTAGGGCTACAGTGGGTTTGGTTCAGATTTTAAGCAATCTTATTACGGGCAGAGGTGTTCCTGCCGGATCTGAACCGGCGGGTCCGATCGGCATCACTATTTATTTGGCCAGAGCAGCCGAGCTTGGCATTGGGTTCTTTTTGTATTTTATCGGAGCTGTTTCCGTTTTATTGGCTATTTTTAATCTTTTGCCGATTCCGGCTCTGGATGGAGGAAAACTGCTTTTTTTAGTGATTGAAAAGATAAGGGGAAGATCGATTTCTCCGAAGGTCGAGCGGGTGGTTACCAGTGTTTTTTTCTTTTTAATAATCGCTTTGTCAATTTTCGTTACGATTAAGTTTGACATACCAAAGTTTTCCGAGTTTATAAAAGGATTTTAAAGATTTACTTGCAACATCGGATTTTCAATAAAGGTTGTCTTGCCCGTTATTGCTCCTTGTTCGCAAAAATTATTTTGCCAAAATATAATCAAACATAATCATATAAAAAAATCTTCGAAATTTATGAAACAATCGCAACTCTTTTTTAAGACCACAAAAGAAATAAACGGCGACGTCCAATCCGTTTCCCATAAGCTTCTTTTGCGAGCCGGATTCATCGATCAGCTGATGGCCGGCGCTTATAGTTTTTTGCCGTTGGGATATCTGGTGATTAAAAAGATAGAAAAGATTATCCGCAGCAAGATGGTTCTTCCCCCGATTTCCGGCCAGGAGATATTAATGCCCGCTTTAACCCCTAAGGAAAATTGGCAGAAAACGGGCCGTTGGGATAATTTCGACGCTCTCTTTAAATTAAAAGGCCATGGGGACAAGGACTATGCTTTGGCCGCCACCCACGAAGAAATTATCGTGCCTTTGGCAAAAAGAATAATTTCTTCGTATAAAGATCTCCCTCTATATCTTTTTCAGATTCAGACAAAATTCCGCAACGAGACAAGAGTTAAATCCGGCTTGATGCGGACAAGGGAATTTATAATGAAAGACCTTTACTCTTTCCATTCCGACCAAAAAGACCTGGACGATTATTACGAGAAAGTGGACAAGGCCTACTTTAAAATCTTTGAAGAATGCGGCGTTCTATTTAAAAATAAAAACAGATTTACTTTTAAAACTTGGGCGTCCGGCGGCACTTTTTCAAAGTATTCGCACGAGTACCAAACAATAACCGAATCGGGAGAAGACATTATATACGTCTGCAAAAAATGCGGCTCAGCCATTAATAAAGAAATAAAAAACGAGGTAAAAACCTGTCCAGAGGCAAAATGCGGTTCTTCTGATTTTGAAGAGAAGAAAGCGGTGGAGGTGGGCAACATTTTTAAGCTGGGGACAAATTATTCGCTCCCCTTTGATTTAAAGTTTCGGGGAAAAGACGGAAAAGAAAACCCGGTGATTATGGGTTGCTACGGAATGGGTTTGAGCAGGTTAATGGCTGCAATAGTTGAAGTTAATAATGATAACAAGGGCATTGTTTGGCCCAAAGCAGTAGCTCCTTTTGCGGTTCATTTAATTCAGCTTGAGAGCAGCGGAAAAGTTAAAAAAGCGGCGAAAGACATCTATCAAAATTTACAAAAGCTGAATATTGAAGTATTATATGACGATAGGGAAGACAAATCAGCCGGCGAGAAGCTTATTGAAGCGGATCTAATAGGTATTCCTTGCAGGATTGTTGTGAGCAAAAAAACTCTTGCTAAGAAATCATTAGAATTTAAAAAAAGAAATTCAGAAAAAATTAGTTTAATTAAAGCGGCTCAGTTGCCAAAGTTATTGGGTTGATTAGGACAAAACGGTCGTTTTACCGGTTGACGCGCGCGGATAACAGGCGATCGAAGCAATCGTAAATTATGAAACAGAAAAATTTATTCCAAAAATTCGTGTCTTTTCTGTCAATGGATATGGCTATTGATTTGGGCACTGCCAATTCATTGGTATACATCAGAGACAGGGGAATCGTTATCAATGAACCGTCAGTAGTGGCCATGAATAATAAAACCGGCCAGATTTTAGCTATCGGAGAAGAAGCCAAAAAAATGGTGGGGCGCACCCCCGCTTATATTACCGCTACCAGGCCTCTTGTTAATGGCGTTATCTCTGACTTTGAAATAACCGAACAGATGTTAAGGTATTTTATTGAAAAAGCGGCAACCCTTAGTAGGAAAAAGTTCGGCTTGGCTTACTTGCCCAGAGTGATTATCGGAATTCCCTGCGGCGTTACCGAGGTGGAGCGGAAAGCGGTTCGCGACGCGGCAAAAAACGCAGGCGCTCGCACTATTTTTTTGATTGAAGAACCCTTGGCCGCAGCAATCGGCGCCAGGCTTCCCATTCAAGAGGCCAGTGGAAATTTTATAATCGATATCGGCGGAGGTACGACAGAAGTAGCTGTAATTTCTTTGGGTGGAATAGTTACCTCCCGCAGTTTAAGAGTCGCAGGGGATAAGCTTAATGACGATATCGTGCAATTCGCTCAGAAAGAATATAAGCTTCTTATCGGTGAAAGAACAGCCGAAAATATTAAAATAGCAATAGGATCAGCTCTGCCCTTGAAAGAAAAAAAAGAAATGTCTATGCGTGGACGCAATATGGTCACCGGTCTTCCTGAGGAAGTAGTTGTTTTTAGCGATGATATTCAAAGAGCTATGGAAAAGTCAGTGAAGCAGATAATTTCTTCCGTTAAAACAACCATTGAAGAAACTCCGCCCGAACTTTTGGCGGATGTTATGACCAGTGGCGTATATCTTGCCGGCGGCGGCTCTTTGCTTCGGGGGCTTGATGTTTTAATCGCCAAGGAAACAAAAATAGTCTGTAAAATCGTTGAAGATCCGCTTACTGCGGTTGCCCGCGGCGCTGGGATGGCGCTGGAAAACATTGAAGTTCTTTCTGATGTGATGGCAAAAGAAGAAGGCGAGGAAATATCGGAATAGCGGGGTATTAATCCGTCTAAAAAGATGATAACGATATGATATCAAAAGAAGAAGTAATAAAAATATCTAAGTTGGCTCGGTTAAAGTTGTCAGAGGGGGAAGTCTCTAAAATGCAAAAAGACCTTTCTGAGGTTTTTAATTATTTTAACTTATTAAAAAAAGCGAAATCCCAGTCCAAAGCCGCGGTTTTTAGCGTCGGGATAAAAAATAAAAAGGAAAAAGAAGAATCAATCGGGATAAAAAGAATCACGCGCGAAGATAGAGCGGATTCCCAGCTCGAGCCGGTGGTTAAAAAACTGATTGAAGCCGCTCCCGATAAAAAAAACAGCCACATCAAAGTAAAATCAATTTTTTAAATGTCAGTCCAAAAGCAATTTTTAACAATTAACGATATTAAAAAGGGTCTTTTGGAAAAAAGATTTTCGGCTCTTGAGGTTACCAAGAATTATCTTAAAAGAATTAAAGAAAAAGACGAGGAAATCAACGCTTTTTTGGTCAGAACCGAAGAGCTGGCGCTTTCTCAAGCAAAAGAAATCGATAAATTAGTTTCCGAGGGCAAGAAACTTCCGGTTTTAGCCGGAGCGCCCTGTGCCGTAAAAGACATTATTTTAATTAAAGATATAAAATGCACTGCCGGTTCTAAAATATTAGAAAACTATATTGCTCCGTACGACGCGACAGTCATCAAAAAATTAAAAGATTCGGGAGCTGTAATTCTCGGAAAAACCAATCTTGACGAATTTGGCATGGGTTCTTCTACCGAGAATTCGGCTTTCAAAATAACCAAAAATCCCCACGATTTAAGTCGCGTGCCCGGGGGCAGTTCCGGCGGATCAGCAGCAGCTGTTGCAGCTGATGAATGCTGTTATGCTTTGGGTTCTGATACTGGCGGCTCAATAAGGCTGCCCGCTTCTTTCTGCGGGGTAGTGGGCTTTAAGCCGACTTACGGGGCTGTTTCGCGCTACGGCTTGATTGCTTTTGCTTCTTCTTTGGACCAAGTAGGTCCGCTTGCGAAAAGCGTTGAAGACGCCAAAATTATATTTGACGTTATCTCCGGCAAAGATAAAATGGATTCAACCAGCGCAGAAGTTAAATGGCCCAAATCGGATTACAGCTTAAAGAATTTGAAGATCGGAGTTCCGAAAGAATATTTTATCAAAGGGATTGATCCCGAAGTTAAAAAAATAATTAAAGAAACAATCAAAAAAGCCGAAGAACAGGGGGCGAAAATAGAAGAAATCAGTTTGCCTTACACCGAATATGCTTTGGCCGCTTTTTATATTATTGCTCCTTCTGAAGCGAGCGCTAATTTGGCAAGATACGACGGCATAAAATACGGCTTGTCTGAAAACGAAAAAGGCGGTATTTTGGATGTTTATTTGGGAACCCGAAGCAAGGGACTGGGGCAGGAAGTGAAACGTAGAATTATGCTGGGAACTTACAGTTTGTCCTCGGGTTATTACGACGCATACTATCTTAAAGCTCAAGAAATCAGAAATCTGATAAAAGAAGATTTTGAAAAAGCGTTTGATAAAATCGATTTAATTTTTACTCCGGTATCTCCCACCACCGCTTTTAAAATAGGGGAAAAAACAGAAGATCCTCTTTCAATGTATTTAAGCGATGTTTTTACGGTTACAGCTAACTTGGCAGGACTTCCGGCAGTTTCTTTACCCTGCGGAAAAATTGATAATCTGCCTGTTGGCATTCAAATTATCGGAAAGCCCTTTTTTGATTATCAGCTGCTGCAAGCCGCTTCTTTTATTGAAAAATTAAGTTTATAATTAATAAATGAACAAGAAAAAGAAAGGTTTGCTTTTCTTTTGAGCCGAACGATTAATTTCCCAACAAGCATATAATAAAATCACAATAATAAAAAAATGCCAATCTGGTTAGAAGATTTAATATATCTTATCACCTCGCCCGAGATACAAGAAGAGCTTTTACCGGCAAAAATAGTTTTTATATTCTTTTCAATTGTTTTTTTCGTGGGCGTTGTTTATTTTATGTTTAAGAGCAGTTATCTTAAATATGAATTTGTGGTTGATTTGGCGTCATTTTTTTCTTGGCAGTCGGTTAGCGTCCAAAAGATTATCAGGCGCTGGAAGGGAATCCAGAAAAGAATAGATACCGGGGATGAACATGAATACAAGCTTGCCGTAGTTGAAGCAGACGACCTTTTAAGAGACGTTTTAGAAGATAAGGGTTTCAAAGGAGAAACGTTTGAAGAAATAATGGGCAAAGCAAAAAAAATCTCAATCCCAGAAATAGATGATATTTTAGAGGCTCATAAGGTCAGGGATTCTATTGTTCATGACCCTAATTACAAATTAGATGCTGACCGCGCAAAGCACTTGCTTGGTATTTATGAACAGGGGATTAAGAGCGTAGAGTCTTTTTAGAGCCATATAAATCATATAATAGAATTTCAAAGCGTATAACAAAATAACTCCGGTTCAGTCCGGGGTTGTTTTTTAGGCAAAAATTGATAAAATAAAGTAAAAAAAAGCCCCTGCCGCGTTTTCGGTTCGTTCGGCCGAAGTGTGAGAAAGCTTCAATTTTCTCTTACTAAAGAAAGTTAAAACCAGGCGAATTTCTAACGCCAGGCAGCGGGAAACATCCAGAGTATCATACTTAATGTAACCATCGAAATTAAAACAATCCAGATTATTTTGAAGATTGTTTTCGATTTAATCTTTTTCATCGGATTTTAGAAAAACTAATTCATCTTTCTATATCAATGATAGCACAATTTAAAAAACGAGGAAAGAAAGCAGTTTCAGCAGTCGTTTTTTTAAAGTTGGCCGCATTTATTCTGATTTTACTGATATTGGGGTTTCTGGCTTTCTGGAATATAAAGATAAAACAAACCAAAGATAAAGTTAATGTCCAGCTTGCAGCCATTGAAAAAGAAATTGAAAATCTGGAAGAGAAAAACGAAGAGTTAAAAGAGGGGATTGTTTATGCCGAAGATGAGGATTATATTGAAAAAGTTGCCAGAGAGCAGCTTAATCTTCAAAAATCAGGAGAAAGTGTTGTCAGTTTTATTATGCCTTCCCGGGAAGATGAAAATAAAGGAAAGGAATGGGGCGTAAAAAAAATAGGAAGCTGGTTCAGGGAAAAGTGGGAATGGCTTGGAGCTCTTTTCCGGAAATAATCCTTTTTTATCTTACGGCGGAATTATCTATAAGAAGCTTTAACGGATTTTCATTTTGCGGGTATGGTTCAGTGGTAGAATATATCCTTCCCAAGGATAAGATACGGGTTCGATTCCCGTTACCCGCTCCAGTATAAAACATTTCGGTTTCTTTCCGACGAAATCGCGGGCGGCCAAAACGGCCGCCCATTGCGTTTTGAGAGGGGAATTCGTTTCGCTCGGCGCGCTCTGGCGCGCCTCGCGGTTTAGCAAAATGAGGTTCGAGCCGAAGATTTCTTTGGCTACGACCTTTTTCGCAAAAAGGTCGCTGTTATTTGCGATTTTGTCTATGGATTCGGCTTCTTTTATCCAGTTTTTCATCGGTTCGAGCCAGCCAGTTTGCTTTTGTTCAAGGTTGGATATTTTCTCCTCCAGCGACTTTTTCTCGGAAAGCAGTTTTGATTTTTCATTTCGGTAAATTTCTTTCTCAATATCCTGCTCTAAATAGCCGTCTAAAAGTCGCTGGAGCTTGATTTGGATTTCCACAATTCTCTTTTTGTTTTCGTGAACAAAAGCAACGAAAGATTGGGCGGTTTTGTTTTTATCTTTTTCTAACATTTTATTAAGTTCGTCCGCCCAATCTTTTTTCAAAGAAAATTTTTGAAGCAAAAGCGAGATTTGTTTGTTTAAAATCTCTTGGCGAATGCAAGGTTCGTTGCATTTTATTGTTTTTGATTTATGGGTGCAATGGTAATAAGTGTAATAATGTTCGTTTCCGTTTTTTTGTTTTTTAACCTTGTATTCGCCAGTTATTGCCATTCCGCAAACTCCGCATTTGAGAAGTCCACAAAAGGGTTGTGGTTCGTTCTTTTGTTTGTGGTGAGGTCTGCCTCTTTGCTTCAAAATTTCCTGAACTCTATCAAAAATTTTCTTTGAAATTATTGGCTGGTGTTTGCCTTCGTGTGTTTCGCCGGAATAGCGAAACAAACCTATGTAGAACGGATTGGAAAGGATAAAAGAAATTCTGTCTCGTTTTAATAGTTTTCCGCTTCTCGCGGTAATTCCTTGTTGCGCCAAAAAGTTAGAAACATCTTCAAGTCGGGAATTATTCTCGGCGTAAAGTTCGAATGCCTTTTTGATAATAATTGACTTCTTTTTGTCCACAATAACATTTTTTATTCTCGGGTCGTTTAAGTATCCAATCGGCGCAAAGCCCGGATATTCTCCTCGCTTAACTTTTTGGCGCAATCCTCGTTTTGTATTTTCCGAAAGATTATCAACATAGTATTTGCTTTGCCCGAAAGCAATGTTTAGCATAAATTTTCCTTGCGGTGTCGGTTCAAACCAGAATGTCGGGAATTTCAATGTCTGCAAATGCCCGCAATCCAAAAGATAAATTATTCTTCCGCCATCAACAGAATTGCGCGCCAGACGGTCGGGGTGCCACGCCAAAATTCCATTAGCTTCGCCTTTCTCAATTCGTTTTATCATTTCATTAAAAATTGGGCGGCCTGGAATTTTGGCAGATTGTTTTTCAATAAATTCCTCAATTATTTCAAGATTTTCATCTTTGGCAAAGGCGCGCAATTCTGCAATTTGGTCTTCAATAGAACGAACTTGTTTATCTTCAACGTCTGTGGACTTGCGGGCATACAAAAAGAATTTTTGCATAGATTTTTTGTTTAACTAAAAGGGACTGAAACGAAAAAAGTTATTTGTTGAAGATAACCTGTGTTTCAGCCCCTTTTAATATTCTATTTTTGAGAATAAAATACTTTTTTCTAACAGATTATCTTCAACAAATCCATTATACCATGTTAGAAGAAAAAGCAAAAATTCTTTTTACGGGCAAAGCAAAAAACGAGACAGAATTAAAATCGCAAACGACGAAACCTCATTTTGCTAAACCGCGAGGCGCGCCAGAGCGCGCCGAGCGAAACGAATTCCCCTCTCAAAACGCAATGGGCGGCCGTTTTGGCCGCCCGCGATTTCGTCGGAAAGAAACCGAAATGTTTTATACTGGAGCATATATACTACTCTGCTCGCACTCATTTTATCAAAAATTCGTGAAAAAACCAGCCCCGCCCCCGCTTTGGCGGGGGCGGGGCAAAAACAAAACCCAAAAATTTGCTCGCGGGCAAAAAATTTCCTCCCCTAAAAACCCTCCATTTTTTGCCACCTCGCCGAAAATTTTTTATCATTTTCTTCCGAATTTCCTAAAATTGTTGCTTAAAAATGGTTGACATAAATATAGAAAATGATACTATCAGATTGTTGATGAAATGTAAGTAATCAACCGGCTGCCTAACGCATAGGCAAATAGTTCTTTAAAAAAGAGGTGTGCCAATGGCAGCTAAGAACTTCAGAATGAAGGAAGTTTTTGTTTTAGTGGGTGTAATAGCCGCTGGTAAATCTTATATCGGCAGGTTAATTGAAAATTGTTTTGATATTCCCTTTTTTGAATATGAAGACATTTTTATTGAAACACAAAAAGATCATCCCGATGATTTTTTGAAACTGGCTGAGCCTTTGGCTGAAAAAGCCATTTTTGAATTTTTAGACAAGAGAGGAAGAATTTGCTTTGAGAATACAATGAATAGGCCATATGCTTTAGCTATTCTGAGAAAACTTCAGCAAATTTCTGATGTCAGGATAATTTATGTTGACACCCCCATCGACTTGGCTCGTAGGAGATTTGAACAAAGACCGAAAAGTACGCACGTGCAATGGACGAAAGAAGAATTGGACAAAATTTATGCTGATACCAAAAGGATTGATCTCGATTACGACATTGTTGTAGACAATTCAAGTTCTTCAGATGAGGAGATTAGGAGAAGTCTACAAGAATTAATGTCGGAAAGAGTGTGGCATGGTGATTGTGTAGAAATAAGTTTTAGGGGACAGAAATTAAAATTCGACAGCTGGTCTGGTGCAAATTTAACGCCGTATGATATGGAATACCAGCCATGGAGAGCCTCATTTCGTAAAGAAAATTTGGGCTATTTAAGGCATTACGATTTAAGGCATGGCGATGTTGTAATTGACGCTGGCGGCTACGAAGGAACATTTTCGATTTATGCTGCAAAAGCCGTCGGAGAAATGGGTAGGGTTATCGTATTTGAGCCCGACACTGAAAATTGCAGAAAGCTTGAAGCCAATATTAGGCTGAATGGATTGACAAACGTAATAGTTATAAACAAAGCATTGTGGAGTGAAGACAAAACACTCAAGTTCAACAACAAGCATACAGCCGGAGCGTCTTTCTTCTTCAATGCGAGCCCTCATGCCGTTGAGATATCCGCCGTTTCGATCGACAACGAATTGGAAAGGCTGGGAATAAGCAAAGTCGATTTCATTAAAATGGATATCGAAGGTTCAGAGATTAGGGCAATAGAGGGTGCAAAAAAAGTGTTGATGGGTAACGCTGTTAATCTTGCGGTAGCTTCCTACCACATTATAAACGGAGAAGAAACATCGACAGAAGTGGAGGCAGTTTTGCGAAAATTCGGATATGAAGCCGTGACTGAATTTCCGCAACACAAAACCACGTATGGATTTAAAAGATAATGGCAAACAAAACCCCTTTTTGCACATGATGCATGAGGGGTTCTTTTTATATTCGAAAAATAATAAGCTTTCTTGTTTTGATAATGGGGGTTTAGCTTCTATTTACAAAAATAATAAAAACAGGTATAATAAGAAAAAATGAATTTTTAAGAAATCTTAAAATATATAATTAATCGGCTCTAAAAAATGAATTTTTAGAGCCCAAATAACATGAAATACGAAGACGGAGCGACAAGACCAGATTCAATAAACATACAAACATTAATAGACAAACACGCTCAGGAATTTATAGATTGCGGTAAACTAATAGGTAAAAATGGATTATCGGTTGGAAGCGGAGGAAATTTAAGCATCAAAGTCCCTGGAGGAATGCTGGTTACATCTACGGGGTCAGCTTTGGATAACTTGCATGATGATGAAATTATTTTTGTAGCAGAAGCGAATCGCGAAAATATTTATTTTTTTGGATCGAAAGGCCCGTCTTCGGAGTCTATTAATCATTGGACAATATATGAAGAAATGCCCGATATAAAAGCAATAGCCCATGTTAATGTTGGCCCAAAAGAAGATAAAAATATTCCATCTACTTTAGAAGAGATACCATATGGAACAATTGAACTTGGCCTTGATATGATACCTCTATTAAAAAAAGCGAACGTTGTTTTTTTGAAGGATCATGGTGTTGTAACCATCGGACAAGGTTTGAAAGAGGCAACTGATTTGCTGATAGAATCCGCTGATGAGAATAAGCCTTTTATTCTACCATTTGTAAAACCTCTAATCGAAGCTCAATAAATTTTATATGGAAAATGCCGATTTAGCAAAATTTATTAGGAAAGATATATTGAAAATGGCGACTTATAGTCCATCCCCTTATTTGTTAGACCTTGAAAAAAAATATAAATGTTCTGAAAATAACATAATAAAAGCAGATCAAGGAGAAAATCCCTACGGCTCGCCAATCACAGTTAGAACAGCGCTTATTCGAGCTAAAAATACTTTTAATCGCTATCCTGATCCTGAATACAAAAAACTAAGACAGGTTATATCTAAATATGTAGGTGTAGGCACAGAACATATTATGGTTGGATCAGGCTCAGATGAGTTATTGGACTTGGTTCTGAGAATGGTGATTGATGAGGGAGACGAAATTATAAGCTGTCCGCCTACTTATGGAATGTATCCCGTGCTTATTGGTTTGAATAAGGGAAAAAATGTTTGTATACAAAGAAATGCCGATTACACATTGAGAGTTGATGAAATATTAAAAAAAATAAGCAACAAAACTAAAGCTATACTTATTTGCTCTCCGAACAATCCAACAGGAAACACCGTAACAGAACCCGAGATTAGGAAGCTGCTAAATACCGGAAAATTGATTCTTGTAGACGAAGCATATTTTGAATTTAGCAATAAAACATTTATTCCGTTGTGTAGGGAGTATAATAATCTTATAATTTTAAGATCCTTGAGCAAATGGGCAGGATTAGCCGGTTTGCGATTGGGTTATGTAATAATGTCTCCTATTTTTATTAATGAAATTATGAAGATAAAACTTCCTTTTAATGTTAATTTAGCAGCTGAGATTGGAGGCGCCGCGGCATTAAATGATTTTCATTCTATCCAGAAGAAAAATAAAAAAATTATAAGTGAACGGGAAAGAATTTATAATTCCCTTAATAAACTTACATCACTTACAGTTTATCCATCCGAAGCAAATTTTTTATTCATAAAAATAAATGGAAGTCTTTCGAAAATGAAGGATTATTTAGAGCAAAATCGAATATTCTCTCGATATTATGAAGAAGAAAATTCCTTGAGATTAACAATTGGAAAATCGGAACAAAATGATAAAATAATTAGTTGTTTTAAAAATGTAAAAGAATATAAATCGTGTTATGATTCAAAAGAATAAATATAAAAATTATGATAAAGGCAATTATATTTGATTATAATGGGGTAATTAAAGCAATAAATAAGTATTTTTTTGATGATGTTGAATCAATTTTTAGTTTATCGGCGGAAGAAAAAGAATATGCAGAAAAAATAACCCGTGATCTTTTTGAACAACTTGATAGGGGTTTATTAGATGAAGATATTTTCTGGTTGAAATTTTCGCAACGTATAAATAAATCAATGCCGGTAAATGTGAAGGAGTTAGCTCGCAAATTATTTAATGAACATTTTGAACTTTACGAAGAGGTTGTAAATATGCTTAAAAATTTAAAAACCAATGGATATGTTACAGCAGTTTTATCGGACACTTTCCCTTATATGGCAGATATTACTCGTGAGCGTAATGGCTATGATTATTTCGATAAAGTTTATTTGTCCTGCGAAGTTGGTTTTGTAAAACCGCAAAAAGAATTTTATGAATTGGCTGTCAAAGATCTTGCCGTACTCCCGGGCGAGTGTATTTTTATCGATGACAATGAAGATAATCTTTTGCCAGCTGAAAAATTAGGGATGAAAACAATTTTAGCAAAAAAACCAGATCAAATCGTCAAAGATGTTTGGGAGATTATAAAATTGGAAAATAAAATTTTAAAAGTCAAGCTCAAGCAACAATTTTAGGAAATTCGGAAGAAAATGATAAAAAATTTTCGGCGAGCGGGCAAAAATGGAGAGGGTTTTAGGGAGAGGAAATTTTTGCCCGCGAGCCGAAGGCAAAAAGATTTACAAAATCAACGGGATGGTGTATATTTGAATTACTTTTCACAAATCACACAAATCAAAATTATGTATGTTAAATTAGAACCATTCGGTTGGAATGTTTTCGGCGAAACGATAGGTGGTGCTTGGTTAAGTTTGGTTGAGACAATAATGAAGAATGGAATTTTAACCGAAGACGAAGATAGAAAGCGATCAAGTTTACAAAACATTAGAATAAAATCAGCGACGCAATCTTTTCCCGATCCTCTTATTGAAAAATATGGAAACAAAAAGAATGTTGAAGAAATTATCAACCTTACATTCAGCGAAAGCGTAATGCACGATTTTGATGTCGTGCCTTCATTTAGTCCCGGCAGTAAAAGTTATTATGCGAGATTAAAGGATTGGGAAATGTTGGATTTTGTTGTGGCAAGATTGGCTGAAATTCCAGAATCAAAAAAGGCGATTATGAGCTTTATTAGACAGGAAGATTATCAACGGACATTAGATAGACCGAAAGATGATTACTTACCCTGTATTACAACTCTCCAATTCCGGCTTATTAAAATGAATGACGAGAAGGGGTATCACATGAATACCTTGTTTAATGCGAGATCAATAGACGCATATCAAAAAGCCGGAGGTAATTTTGCCGCAATTTCTCTCTTATCTAAGAATATAGTGGAACGATTAAAGGAAAAATTAAATACCAATATCTGGGTTGGACCATTGGATGGCTTTATAACTGACGCGCATATTTATCAAGAAACCATTGAAGAAGCAAAAGAAATAATTAAGTTATACAAGCACTATGACCAAAATACTGAATAAACAAGGAAAAATAGAATTTGGGAATAAGGAAAATGAGGATGCAAATTTGCTTAAAACATATGACGATATCCTAAAAAGCAAACGGGGATATGTAGTTAAAATTCCTAAAAAGGGCGAGGGCGTTGTTGCTTGTTTGTCTGGTGGCCAAGATTCCGTTGCTAATATAGGAATACTGTTAAAAGAATTTGGTTTGAATGTTTATCCATTTTTCATAAATAGAGGTCAATCAAATTACAAATATGAGAAGAAGGCGGCGGATTATTTCGATCGATTTTATAAAAGAAAATTCCCGAAACTTTACCACAATTACAAAGAGATAACCGTTATGACGCCGGGGATGGAGTACAAAGATTTATTAAGAAAAACAAAAAGAATGATAGATGATATTCCATTGAGTCACAACATATCTTATCCGGCAAGAGGACCGATAGTATTTTTGACCGGTATGGAATACGGTTATTCATTAAAAGCAATAGGAGTTGAAGTGAAGACGGTTTTTGCCTCTAATATGAGCTCAGATTTTTCCTACCATTGTTCTCAAACTTGGGTTAGATTGATGAACATATTATTTTGCCAAATACTGAACGACTGGACTTGGCAGTTTATATCATTGCCGATAGAAACAGAGTTTGGAAATTATTTTGATAAAGATGTCTTTATTAAATGGGCTTACGAAAATGAGGTGCCATTACATAAAGCAAGAACCTGTGTTAAATCCTTTGATATTGAATGTGGCGATTGTCCAACTTGTTGGGATCGACGGAGAGGATATAAAGAAGCGAGCATAAAAGACCCGACAAAATATAGATTTCCGATGTCTGAAAAATATCCAACATATTATGACCACGAAAAAGAAGAAAAACATGAAAAAAGAAATAGAAGTTAAAATTGAATTAACACCCGAAGAGTTTAGTAATCTCACTAGAAGTTTCGGTGATTTTCATTTTGAAAGAACCTTCGGCTATTTCAAGGAAGATTTTTCAAACATTAAGGACGGCATTTTCCCAAGAATAAAGTACGTGGAAAACTCAAGTAAAAAGATTATCTTAACCGTAAAAAGAAAAATAAAAGACAACGCCCATTTTTTTGAAAGAGAGGAAATGGAGGTAGAAATACGGGAAGGAGAAAGCGTTGAAACATTAAGAGAGATACTCAAATCATTGGGCTTTAATAAGGAAATTATTTTTGAAAAGAAACGAAAAAATGTTTTAAAAGATGACGTAATTATTTCTTTTGATGAGCTCCCTTTTGGTTTTTTTGTCGAGTTTGAGGGAAAGCCAGAGGTAATAAATAAATATCTTGATGAATTTAGTTTTTCAAATAGACCACGGATTACGAAAGCATATCTTGGTTTGTGGGAAGATTACAGAAAAACTAACAATATTGCTGAAGAAAATTGTGTGTTTAAATAAAGTGGGGTTATTGTTATTTGCGCATTGAAGTATTTGGTAATAATTTAATATCTGTGTTATACAGATTTCAGAAGGAGGGAATGATGTCTTTAAAAAAGGATGTGCTAAAGGGAAGAAAAGTGAGATCAAAGCACTCCACTTTCAGTCCAGAGGCGGCTTTTGTTATTGAAACTGTGAAGAAAGAATCCAGGGTCAAGAGGGTGGTGCCAGCTCAGATAACGGGAAGGGGAGGAAAAAGAAATATCAAAATTCAAAGAGTTCCAGTAGGCCTTAAAGTCATCGTACGCGGATCAACTGGTGCACAGGTCATCTGGATTTATACTAGTGACCAAGACTCCATTGAACAAATGCTCAAAGAGGCATGGGCAAAGGCGGGGTAGTAGCGATACTCCGCCTAATTTTTTTGGATTTATATTAGGAAGTTGAAAAAGAGCACACGGTTTCCATGTGCTCTTATGTGTCCATTGCGCGGCATAGCGCTTGGTGTATACAGAAAGAAAGAAGTGTTTCCGCGGCCGTAGGACCCTCACCACCATCATTGCATATGAAGCAAAAAGGTATACTGAGATTTCTAGCTTGCGAGATCGCAACATCAATTTCCATTTTTTGTTCTTGAATCAAGAAATTGATATCGTGCTTGCGGTCAGGTCGATTGTTTGTTTCCTTGAGACGACGGCTTAGGATACTGCTAGGGCTTGCGATAATAACTGTTATTGCAATCATTTGTGTCTTGTCCCAAGGCTGGATTTGCCGTACTCCGTACTCCCTTCCTTCGAAATCAAAGTATACGAAATGACCGTCCGCAAGCCGAATAGTTCCGGGATCTACACGATCAAACGCATAGAGCCGTCTGTTCATCTCCGGACGCAATACTCGACGCACGCTTTCGGGTAGAGCTCGCAGTTCTGTAACGGTAGCCACACCAGCTAATTCACAAAGTATCGAAGCTCCCTTGATTTTCTCCATTTTGATTTTACGCTTCCGTGCAAGTTCTTCTACCTCTGTAACTACCGTCGTTTTACCGACGCCGGGTACGCCTCCGATGTATACAAACATTGTCCATCTCCTTTCGCTTTTTGTTTGGGAAGAGCTATTTGACTTCAAGTATGATATCACGGCTCGCGGATTTTGTAAATCTTTTAAATAAATATGGGCAGATCCTGTAAAATGAGTATAAGTTCCCAATTTTGTTTTTAACCAACTAGCCATAACTTCTTGTAAGAAAGTAAAAATACCCACATCGAATGGAAGTCCATTCCAAAAATCATTGGATCTCATATAACAAATGAGATTTAATTTATTTTTTCTTAATAAAAACTGCAAGCTTACTGTACTCGGAATATCAAAAGTTAAATTTCTATTTTGATCTTTTTGACTATAAATTGAAATTACCGCACGTCTTGAAGTGGGAGCTCGTTTTAAAAGTTGATAGATATAATCCATTTGAGATTTAATTCGGGGACCATATGCTCCATCATATAAACCAGTAAAAGGATCAATTCTATTTTTTATTGAAGTATCATAAAAACATAGGGCTTTGATATCAGCAGTGCCATTTAAAATTTGCAGCCGTTTCATTATTAAAGATTGGTAATTGAAATTTAAATTCCGGTAAAGTAAAAATTTTTGCTTTGAGTTCATGATCTGAAAAATAAAAGGCGAAATTTCTATAGTTTTAGCTTCTCTTATTGTTTTTCCTCGATTCATTATTTTATTTGATAATATTGGATAAAATGTATTAAAGGATTTAGATTTTATCATGTTTTGAATGATAGATTAAATTTAAAAAAGTCAAATAAATAAATAACAACCTGGGAATATCACTTTTTTAGCAAAACCCCTTTAATGTGGTG
>Ga0180732_1001150_pt1 | contig 17412 bp, 17 predicted proteins | sample KR11_01MetaG_FD_148674 | JGI IMG/M metagenome (GOLD analysis project Ga0180732, IMG submission 148674) | Groundwater microbial communities from the Olkiluoto Island deep subsurface site, Finland - KR11_0.1 MetaG | ecosystem: Environmental > Aquatic > Deep subsurface > Groundwater | place...
CATCAACTCCCCGCCCACCCGCGTCTGGTGCTCCGCCTTCCACTCCCCCGTTGGCTGCAACACACTATCAGGATCAACGACGCTCTGATACCCATTGGGAACCCACGCCGCCCAAGCCAGAATCGGCCAAAGCAGAAATATGTAAAGCAGTTTTCGCATCAGTGCCAGTAAATGCAAACCTTTATGACTTCCGTGCTGTCCGTAGATTTCAAGTAATGAATCAAACCCGCCGCCGCTATCGCAGCATCCGAGATCGTCGTCTCCGTCTTGTAGAAACAATTAGTTCCCGCCGTATTCGCATCTACGGCATCAATCAGCGATACCGCTCCGCCCGTCCGTCCGGTTTCAATCAATGAAAACGCGCAAGTATCATTATGCGATACGGCAAAAACCGAGTCAATCGTCATCGCCACCCGCGCCTCATACACCGCCGCCGTATCGAGGCTGTTCTTCGGATTGATGATAGTAAATTGAATCGGACTGCGCGTCGCCAGCGTGATTGATCCCGCCGCATTCGTTACCAGCACATCTTGTGCCGTGCCGGTGATCGTGGCCAGCACCGGATCAGTCGTCCCATCGCCGACCGGAATCTGCCCATTCGCCGCCACGCCTAACGCCGTAATCGCCCCAGTTCCCGATCCTAATAGAATCCCGCCATCCGTTAGCGTTGCCGCCCCTGTGCCACCCTCATTCACATCCCAGGGATTTCCAGTATTGACAAGATTCTCCGCAATCGTGCCATCCGCTATATCCGTCAGTGTGGCCTCCAATGGCTGATAACCAGCCACCGCCTGCGTCTGCGTCAGCAATCCATCATTGCCCACTGAATCGCACCAGGTGCTTTTTATTTCGTCAATCTGAGCATCGCCAACCGCATTCACCTTCAAGCCCGAAGCAGATTTGGCTAAAGTCGTCCCGTCCAATTTCACATTAAGAGAATCATCAACAGTTTCTATCGCCCCGTCAAAGTCCACCGCTACATCTACGGTCGCCGCCCCCGATGTCGCTCCGCCCGTCAATCCATCGCCGGCCACCACCGAAGAAATATCCCCTGTCTCGGTGATGGTAATGTTGTCAGGAACTTGCCCATCCGTCACCGCCCCCTGCAAGTCTTGCAAATCCAGCACGGCTTCCAATTCTGCCTCCACGCCGGTCGCATTCAATTCATCCGCGCTGACCCCATCCGTTGAAATCTCCGTAGCGCCTACCGCGCTCACCTTCAAACCGCTCGCACCTTTTGCCAGCGTCGCCCCGTCCAATTTCGCCTCAAGGCTATCCGTCGTGATTTGAAGTCCTCCCGCCAATAGCGCATTCGCAGTAACCGTTACCGCGCCAGAAGTCCCCCCGCCGCTAAGTCCATCCCCAGCCGTTACCGCCGAAATGTCTCCTGTCTCCGCCGTCAAGAATCCCTGTGATCCAACATAGTATTGCGTCGCTAACTTTCCCGATCCGGTGTCCGGCTTGGTCGAATCTGCATAGACTAATTGCCCCCAACCTCCCACTAGGTCAAGAGTCGCCGCCCCTGAAGTAGAACCTCCTGTCAATCCATTCCCCGCCACCACGCTCGAAATATCCCCGGTCTCCGTAATCGTGATATTGTCCGGCACTTGACCATCCGTTACCGCTCCCTGTAAGTCCTGGAGATCCAGAAAACCTTCCAAAACAGATTCGGAAATGTCCGTCTGCGTGGCATAACCCCCGCCCGTAGAGTCAGCTATATTCACCTTCAGCGCATCATTGGTCTTGGTCGAAAGCCAGGTCAATGAATCTGCTGGAGCCACTTTCGCATTCCATGTCGCACTTGAAACTATTTCAGCATCCGCCCAGGGGTTGGCCGTATTCACCCAATTTCCTGTAATCGTTTCAGCTTGTGCCAGATACCCCACCAATCCGCTGTCTGCCTCTGCCCCGTCCAGCACTTTCACACGCGCCGAATCTATCATCCCCGCAATGTCGGTTTTGGTGGCGTCCCACGAGGATGTATCCGAATCAAGCTGATAATCAGAAATTGTAATAGTATTGGCAGATGTATTATACCCTACATTCCACAGGATCAGCCTCGCCGCCCAGATGTTCGTGTCCGCCACTTCCCCGAAGTAGGGGAATTGACCCGTATTGCCACTATCCGCGTTGGCTATCGAAAGGCTACCCTGAAGAGGAAAATCATAATTATTATTTGTCATGGATGGGCTTAGCAACACGTAATTTGCCGCACCTACTTGCGCCTTAACGTAAACAGTATCTAAATATACACTTAAAGTATCGCCCTGAGTATATCCGCGAAGCAATACAATTAAAGAATCATCATCGGCCTTAGTGAACTTAAATTCTAATAAGGCATGATCAGCCTTGTAAATCGTTCCGGCCTTGTCGGTTACTGTAAAAGATATTAAGTCAGAAACGGCTCTTGCACCATCTGCCCAATCTGCTCCAAATGTTGAGTTTGGCCCGCCGGTAGAACAAGCTATAGAATAAGAAAATAGGGTGGAATGGTTGATCTCCCGCTCTTGAGCATAGCCTGTCCCGATCAGTAAAAACAGAACCAGCCAAGCCTTTTTCATCAGAGATTGATCTCAGATATGTAGATGCCACTGGCCTCTCGGAAACTTTGACCGCGCACTGAGCGCACCATCATTTCCGCTTCCGCCCGTTTATCAGTATAACCCACGTCGCGTAGTCGCTGCAAGGCATAGGCTGCCGCCAGGGTCGCAATCGCGTCATCAGCATAGGCAGACGTGATCGGGTCTTGACTGGCGCTCAAGTCCGGCGGCATTTCGATCCAATCCAAGAAGAGCACACTTGACCCAGAATCCCGCACCGCTGGATAGATGTCTAACGTGGGGATTTTTGTCCCACTGCTGTCTAAGCGATAAAAGGCATAGCGCACCGGATAATCGCTGCTGCCCGTGTCCGCGCTGCGCATCGCCTTGATTTCGCCCAAAGTAGCTTGAGCCAGCCGGTGCTGCACCGCATTGTTGACCAGATAGAAGCAGCGCACAACATCATGCACCCCGTAGCCAGCCGCCAGACTCAATTTCGAGGTCAGATTGAAACTCTCGTCATCTTGGGTAATGCTGAACGTGGACATGGCGCGATGCGTAACCCAACTGTTGCGAATCACATAGCGATACGCCCGACTCAGAATGCGATAGCGAATTTCAGCCGTTTCAAAGCTGGTATTGTCGCTGGCCTCATTGATCTGGTCAAGCAACTCTTGATCTAATTCCTCGGTAGTCATTCTGGCTCATCGTCTTTGGGCTTGCGACCCCGCCTTTTACCCCTGAGCTTTTTTAGCTCTTTCTCCATTTCTAAAATGCGATCTTCGGCGCGACTCAGCGCCTCGCCTATACTGGCATCCTCTTCGTGGACAAGCTCATACATATAGGCGAATTGCGCCCGCAGCGCAATAGCCTCTTCATAGGCTACGTCCGTTACGTAGTCAGGAGGATTGAAAATGTAGCCCTTGATCTGGTGGGAGATAGGTTCCCCGTTGCGTGTAGGAAAATGACCCTTCGGATAACCCACAAAACGCAACTTGGTCGTTGAGTAAGTTTTGAGTGTTGGCATGAAATCCTCAAGTTAAATGAGGGGGTGGGGTGTGTCCCCACCCCATGTTGTTTTACCAGCCAGGCATCCCGCCCGCCGTAGCTTCCAGAATCATTCTGGCCTTGAACATCACCGTATCATTGTAATCATCGCACCAGGGCGTTGTCGGCACGAGTGTAGTCGTGCTGCAATCGCCAACGACTTTCAGGATGATCTCATACGGCAGACGATCAGAATGCCAAGCCAGCGAATCTCCCAGCCCCAATGCCGATTCATCCAGCGCACGATAGTAAGCCTTCGTTGCGCTGTTCATAAATGGCAGGGTGTGCCAGGGGGTGATTTCGGCGAATTGGGGCTTGTCCAGTGCACCAGTCGTCATTACGAAGCAGAGCGTGTCAATGGCGGCATTGGACAGGCCACCATTGGGGCCTACGGCATAGACGAACACGATCACGCTGTCGTTAGACGAAACGCTCAGGGTCGTTGCCGACCCTCCGGTCGCCCCGCTGTCCGTAAACGCCAATTCCAGCCAAGCGCGATTCGCCAGAACCTCATACTCCAATCCGCGCGCCGCTGGGATCGGAATGGTCATTTGGATGTTGTTAGACCAAGCGAAAGTTGAGTCTCCACTCTTGTAGGGGTTATTCACGAAGTCGGCAGCGATGCCGCCCAACGTGCAAACCGAAGTAGAGAACAATTCCTTTTGATCCAGCATCCGTGCATACTGCGCCCATCCTACCGTATTAAGCAGGACGAGAGCCAGTAGCAAACTAAGCATTTTCTTCATGGCTTCTTCCTCCTTAATCGTGAGCTATGGCCGCAGCCGGACAGACAACAACTCCCCAATCTTTTGCATTGGAGCTATCTGACCGATTGAAGCGAGTTTTAGTGTAACCCTCGAAGCTGCCTCCGATGACGCGCGTGAACTGATTGCCATCCCACTGCTCGAAGTCAAGGATGTCTTCGATAGAGGTAGCGCGGCATATCGCCTGAGCCGTCATAAAGACGTTCAGAGCAACTTGGCAGCCTGGGGTAGTGATATCCGATCCAGTTGCCCAGGGCGCGGTCGTATAGAGCATCTGCTTGGCGAGTTCGCTGCGCAGTGTTACATACAGAATCCCGTCCACCATGAACTTGTCGGGGATACCCTGCCAGATCGGGTTATTAATCCCGCGTTCACGGGCTTCGGAAAGCCAACCCTCGTATCTATGCGTATCTTCGTAGCGCAGATCGTATTTGCAGTAAGGGCTGATGAAGAATACGCCCCGCACTTCCTGTCCGCCGATTACGGGCGGTGTGCCCGTAAAGACTTGAGTAGTGCCCTGAGCGTATCCGGTCTCCATGCGCTCGGCAGCGCGAGCGGCGTGTTCTATGGTCAGCTTGTGCGAAGGCAAAATCTCCGCCAGCGATGTCGTTCCCGCCGGGTAAACGATATTCGTGGGCGGTTCGCCCGTATAGATCGCCACCGGAGTATCTTCGCCGTCATTCACCGATACCCCCATAGCCGTAGCCAACGTATGCCAATCCTTGCGCTTGGCTACGTAGTTGCGGATAGCGAGTTCGGTTTCGGCATCGTAATTCCACATCGGACGTTGCTTCTGGGCACGTCCAGTCATGGAAGGAAGCCGCCACTCTTTCAGGGTTACAGTTTCAGCCGCATCGCGCAGCCTGTATTCCAAAGCGTGCGTATCGCGGTCGCCTTGAAATGGTGCTTGGGTCAGCGGTATGTTTTTCATCAGGGCAATGGAAATCACCAAGCCCTGTTTTGCTTCCAATTCGCGCAACTGCCGGATAAGGTTTAACGCCCCTTCCCCGGAAAATGGAGCGAATTGACGCAACTTTTCCGACTCACGTAGCAGTTCCTTGCGCCAGATCGTTACCTGATTGCCTGAATCAAGCAGGTAATTCGCTGCCGCCTGGCCATACGTGGAGTCGTATGCGTATACTTGAGTTGTTGCTAATGCCATCTACTTCTCCTCCAGAAGCAGAGCCATCAATTCACCTTTTTACGGCCATAGACCCGCTCATAATGCCGGTCGCGTTCTTCGTCTGACAATGTTTCCCAGTTTTCCGCCAGCCAAGCGAGCGTAGGCGGCTCTTCCGCTACTGGCTTTTTGCCCGTAGCAGAACGTTTCTTCCCGATAATCTCATCCAGAACGCTCTTGCGTCCCCGCTCTTCGCTCTTTTTCACAATCTCGTCTTTGTGCAGCAAGATCAAGGCATCCTCTAATGCCTTCGTGGAAATCTTGGGTATCTTGCTGCCCGCCGGTATGGAATTGTGCGGACTATACATAGCCTGCTGCGCCAGTTTCTTCACATCATCCGGCCATTCTTCAGGATCGTCGGTCGCTAACTGATCGAACTCATTCTCCACGAGAAATTTCTTGATGATGGTGATGTTATGCTCCTGAACGCGGCCATGCACGTCCGTTTCATGGCTTTTACTTACCTGTCCCACCCTGCCATTCAATTCTTCTAACCGATCCGTCAAGGTTTCGACCGTGCCCACCAGTGCATCAAGGAAGCTGTCATCCTCGATGGGCGGCAGTCCTTTGCGCTTAGGCGGCGGATCTTGTTTGCCCTTCAAGACAGCCAATTCCGCTTCTAACGCATCAGCTTGTTTGGCACGTTCAGCCTTCTTGTCGTAATCGGCCTTGAACTTGGCTTGGTTTTTGACAATCTTGGCGACTTCTTCTACTGGGATTTCTTTCCCGTCAATTACGACCGTAGTAGGTGGATTGACTACTGGTGCTCCTTTGTTGTCTTCGTTCTCTCCCATAATACCCTTTCTGTGAGGATGCCATCTTAAGCCTGGGGATACCGCCTTTTAGGGTGTATTGCCCCACGACCAACCTAAGAAGTATTGCCCCCTTTTTGGTAAACTGTATCATATTCTTTTATTGTTGCGTCTATCGCTCCGGCCAATGCGGGGCTTTCCTGCTCGCGTTTGGCAATATATTCGGCGCGGGAATGACGAATGATCCAAGCGTCTATTTCCTGCGCCAACTTAGCCGGTTCCTTAAATTCTAATTCACGAAACCCTGATATGGGAGCCATCGTGCCGTTGAGCAGCAGTTGCGCTACGATGCCTTTTTGCATTTGCTTGTCGCCCTCGGTGCTGGTGTCCAACTGCACTTTGACATTAACGCGCTGAATGCGTTGATAGAAACTCTCATCCGTAATCACCTTTTGCCGTTCGGGGAACTGCTCGCCAGCAATGATGATGAGCGTGCGCGGCGGGATCACGGCAGCGGAACGCATCAGCACCCCGGCATAGACCTGCTTCAAGAACAATTCGATCTTACGCACAAAACGGGTGAAGATATAAGCACCTGAAGCTAACAGGGTTTGCGCCATCTTGCCGCTTTGACCGGCAAAGGCGGCTTGCCCCATCTGTTCCCGCCAAGTTCCAAAAGCACTGTCCATAGAATCCTTAATGTCGCCCAAGAAAATGCTCAAGAACTGCAAGTGCGGTGTAATATCGCGCGTTTTTAAGTGATCGTCTATTTTCCCGCCGAAGAGATTCAACTTATACCATTGGCCGATGATATTTTTCTTGATCTCCTCTAGCTCGGTAGGTTGAATAGCCGCTTCATCATAGAATCCGCCAGGGTTATCCATACGCAGCGTTAGTCTGGCCTGAATAGTGCGCGAGATTATTTCTAACGCTTGCAAACTGCGCAGAAAGTGGGGCACACCGAAAGCATAGGGCGTGTCAAATACGTCTATCAGACTCAATATCTTCAGGCTGAACTCTTGCCCGATATAGGTTTCCTTCTCTAATGACTTGTCTAATCCCCCCGCCCAAGTCATCGAATAGACACCCCAATCCTTTGTTTCCAATACGGGAGCATCGGCGATTATAGCCTCTACGTCAACATATTCGAACTTTTCCGGATTCTCTAATTTCAGATCTTTCAGGTAGCGGCGGAATTCCTTGATCTCGGCCAACTGATCCGGCCAATCAAATTCCTTTCTCTGTTTTGGCGTTAAGGCTATCTTTTTGACCAGACTGCGCTTTTTGTATTGCGTCTCAAAGACGGGAATCAAGTCCTCGTTAGCTACATTGTCGTGGTCGCGCCAATCGGAAGTAACTTTGCCAACATCAATTCGGGGGTATAGCCCGCTGAATTCCTCTTCCGTATAACGCTTAATAAGGTGAAAGTGTCGTATCTTGCCGACACGTTTAGCCCTGTAATCCAGCACCACATCACGAGGATCGGGGCTATAATAAACTGCTTTGCCCAAATAAAACAATTCATCACGCAGCGTTTCGTCAATAGTTTCATAAATGTAACCCATGCCATCTACCAGGGCATTCAGAACGGATTGATCCATTTCCTCGTCTAAGTTCCACGCATCCTCGTCGCGCACGTCCGCCCGCTCATGTAAAAAGAGCGATTTGGCGACCATGCGGTAAGGTTCGTCTAAAGACTCACCCTCAAAAGGAACAATCTCTGGCTCATATTCATTGGAAAAGATGCGCCCATGAAGAAATCGGACGCGCTCCGGTATGCTGGATTTTTCTACGACGGGATTGTTGGGATCATTGCGCTTTATCAGCCCATCGCGTTCTAACGGCGAATAGTCATTATTCATAAAGCAACGCGCATCAGACGAAGACACCAGCCAAGCTGTCCTGGCGGTTGCATCCCGATCCAATATGAAAAGAGTCTGTAATTCTTCTTGCGTCATGACAGCCCTTGATATACCCCGAAGTTGTGGTCGCTTTTGCGACGGTTGAAATAGTCGTATTCGATGTCGGGCGGCCTATCTTTCTTCACATCTTGCCGATAGTAAGGCTGACGCTGCACCATATAACGAATCACGTCTAAAAAGTCCTTCAGCTTGTCTTTTTCATCTACGCGGTCGCCCAACCGCCCGGTAAATGCTCCGCGTTTCTGTTCGCCAGGATAGGCGATTTTAGATACACTATGAATCAGGTTGCGACACCGCGAATTGAAGCGCATACGTGCAGGCACAATGATTTTTCCACTATCATCCTTTTTATGCCCCAACAATTCCCTGATTCTGGAATGCGCCGCCGCATAATCCTGTTCGACTAAAGCCGGATCGAACCAAACGCCAAATTGTGCCAGTTGCGCCATCAGGCTAACCCGACCACCAATGGCTCGTGCAGCATAAAACGGATCAATGAAGCGGCGGAATACCTTTAGCCCGTAACGGGATTCGATCAATGCCTCTTTTGCCTTCACGATCTCAGCGGCTTCACTGGGGCGCAAGCGCATCCCACCAATATCTTCAAAGTAACACAAGCGCGGCGAAAGATAGTAACGCAATAAATTATCGCCTATTTCCGGCTCGTGATCCAATCCTGGATCGCATTCCGGCCATTCATCAATCCAAAGACCATCACCGTTCGGAAAGATCGCCTTCCAACCTATCGCATAGGGTCTGGCTTCCGCTGGATCACAAGATGCGTAAAGGGTCGCCTTGTTAATTCTGACGAGTTCAATACATTCATCATCACCGCCCGCCACGACATTAGCATCATAATCAAATTGCTTGAATAACTTGCCGCTATATGCCATAGGCTTGCCTTCAACAATCGCCGGATAGCGTTCAGAATCACAAACGCGAATATCTTCCGCTACAACCTCGTGCTCCCGCCATCCCCTAATCCCGTGTTTCTTGCAGGCCGATTCCTTGTGCGCCGTTATCACTACACGCTGATCTTCTGGCATACCCATCATCTTGTCAACAAGATCGTTGGCATCGCGGCTCCAGAGCGGAGTTACAAAAGTCAGAAACGCACCTTTGCCGCGCAACCGTTGCATGAGTTCCGAGTAAAGATTCATGCTGAACGTCTCGTCCGACATAATCAAATCAACGGTGGGGCCTGCAATCTGTCCCACATCCTGTTCGGGTGTGAATACATACCAAGTAGCCTTCGGGAACCGAAACACCTGATCGTAACCATCGCCGCGTTCCACCGTATAAGAGTCTTTGGCCGCCCACTTTTTGACCTCCGGCGAAAGCACCATGTTGACTACGGTTTTTTTCATAATCAACAGGATCACCAGCGAGCCACCAGGCCCCGCGCAGTTAGCCCAAGACTTGTCTGTAAAGAACGTGCTCTTGGCGCACCAGGGATTCAAGACTTTCTCATAGGAAACGCCCAGTGCCGTCATCACCAATGTTACCGTTTTCCCCGTGCAGTTACCGCCGAAGAAGCCACCGTGCCGACAGCGCACTCGCTGTCCCTTAATGCGAGTCTTAGAATACTGCCCAATTTGGGATAGGCCATTTATGAATTCTTCTTGCGCTCCAGTGGGAACCCACCACTTGTAGGGATTCTGCTGATAGTCCAGCGCAATGCGGACGCGCTGTTCATTGGTGAGCTTGCGCTGATCTATCTGTTGCAGGATATAGTCTGGCAGTTTAAGCACTTATCATCCCCGCATCACCCAAAAGCTGGTCGGGCGTTAAGTCGCCATCCCCACCCTTACCTTTGGTCGTAGCTAAAAGCAGTTTTACCAATTCGTTAGCTTGCGTCATGCGGTCTTTGATGGGCAAAAATTCCTGCTCATAGGTAACATTCCCGTCTTTGTCAACGGTTTTGCCCGCGCCCCTGTTGTTGAACTTTCCGCGCCCAAAGACGACACCGTGAACGCGCATATTCATTATCTGGTCAAGCTGAGCGATGATCGGGCGGCGAACAATTTCAAAGATTTCGTCTTGGCTGACAACCTTTTCACCGCTGAGAATCGCTTCTCTTTCTTCGTCAGTCCAGAACCTCATTTTCGGCATAGCGGGGTCGGTATCCTTCTATTTCCTGAACATATCCGCAAGATGATGGCAAATCACGCAGCCGGATCATGTCGGCGATGGCTGTGCAGCCTGCTTGAATTCTCCGATTAGGGTAAATCAAGCATAAATGCGTTTTGGGATCGTGATTCTGGCAGTAAGCTCTCGTCAAGGTCGGAACGCCATTAGCTACGATCTTGAGGCGGCAACACTGACCACACTTTTTGCACAAATCGGGCAAAAAGAAAACCCTCCCAAGCATTCGCTTGCCTGGGAGGGCTATATGATGAGGGGATGCATCCCCTCGGAGGTATCCTACTGCCGCGACGAGCGCGGGTTCAGATACGGATTGCGCCTAATTTATGCAATTTTTGTGCGGGAGTCAAGCAAAATCTGCACTATTTTTCATCGAGAGTGCATTTTTTGTCTGGGAGGTGTGCAAATGCTGCATTATTTTAGGGGCGAGGCTCCCTCCCAGGGCTTTAACCCCGCCCCGTCCGGTCATCCTGCCTCAGCGGGACGCCGTATCAACCCTGTTAATCCTGAAAGATTTTTCTTCACATCTGACCAATTTCTAACGTCCCTTGCTTGCCTTAAAAACCGAGCAGGCCGGAGATAAAATGCGCGATAAGCCCGCATTACCCATCTGTCTGCTTCGGCCACAAAATCCGGCAAAGCATCATCTCGCGCCATAGTGCTGTAATCGCGCCAATAATCCCTATCCACTATGCCCTGTTCGCACGCCTCTTCAAAGAATTTGGTATTAGGCAAGGGGATGGCCTTCGTAAACATCACGTAGCGCGGATCAAGCTCTTTTGCCAGATCAATCGTCGCTTTAATCGTGGCTGGAGTCTCACCCAAATAGCCGACCATAAAATAAGCGAAAGTCTCGATCCCCGCTTCCCGCGTCAAGGCAAAGGCTTCCCTTACCTTGTCTAAGGTAATGCGTTTTTCGATCTTGTGCATCATGCCTGGATCACCCTGCTCTACGCCAAAGCGCAGCATCCGGCATCCCGCCCGCTTCATCAGCGCCAATGATTCACGGTTGACCAAATCTACGCGTTGAGGAGTCTCCCACGCCACCTTAACACCTTTACGCAGTATGGACTCAGAAAGTCTCATGGCGTGATTTGCTGGCATCAGATCATCATAAAATAGGATCTCCTTTACCCCGTAATGCTCTACCAAATGCGCCATCTCGTCTGCCACATCGTCTGTATTGCGATAGCGATATACCTTGTCTGCCGGAGTCTTGGCACAAAAAGAACAATGATAAGGACAGCCACGCGAAGAAATCATCGTCATCGCAGGATGCAATCCTATGATCGAACTATACCTGCGAATAGGCATAAGGTGATAGGCAGGCCAGGCAAGATTATCAATGTTGCGAATTAAGGTTGCTTCGTAAATAGATCGGCGAGAATCAGGATCAGCGCAATGAGCCACAACAGCTTCTTCGGCCTCACCCTGAAAAACGTAGTCGAAGTATGCTCCAGTTTCGTTCGGGAATGCCGAAGTGTGCGCACCGCCAACCATGATCGGGATGCTAAATTTGTCTTTTAACATGGAGGCAAAAACAATCGTGCTCTGAGCACTTGGGGTTAAGGCTGTCAACCCTATTAAGTCGGGATTGAATATGCGAATATAGTCGTAGGCATCAGACAGATTGTAACCCAGCGCCATCAGGTCTAAATAGCGCACTACATGACCGGCCTGCAACAGCGCTGAGGCGATGTAACCCATGCCTAAATGCGGGAGCACTCCTTGTCTGCGGTTAAGGCTGGCTGGCAGGCGACCATTCGTCTGTGGGCTATTGTCGTGGCGTATCAGTAGAATCCGCATCTCTCACCGGAGCATAAAGATAACCGTAATTGCCGTAACTCACTAGTTGAAATTCCGGCCTGGCAGTATTGGGATCATTCATTTTTCCCGCCCATTCAGGCCGCAACCGCTGTTCAAATCCAGTCCAGAGAACGTAATCAATCCCGAAGCGCAAACAGTATTCGTGCAAATTATGCACGTTCTTAGGCAGGCACTGCCAGTCCCATCCTGCAATAAAGGCGGCCTGCCCGCGCGTGGAAAGCAATTTAGGCCTATGATCGGCGCCCCGTTGTTGCTGCACAAACCAGGTAGGTTCACGCCGAAACATTACAAATTCATGCTGCAATAAGCGCTTATTCTGAGCCACCTGTTGCCAACATGCGGGCAAAAAAGCGATTAGACACACCAGCAGCAGCCCATACTTCACCCAGCGCGAAGGAAGTTGCGACAAAGCCCAAATCCCCAACCCCACAATCAAGATCAGTTCAAAGAGAAAATAACGATCCGTCCATACCCCCGCGAAGTTAGTCAAAAGAACATGCGCGGCCATCAAGCCTACGACATACCAGAACCACTTACGAAACCCCAAGACAAAGAACACGAGCGGAAATAGCACACAGGAAATCACCAAATAGACCGTCCTGCCCAAATCACGGAAAAAGATCAATGGCATCCATAAACCAGCCTCCCGCCAGATAGACAACAGACCAGGATAAGATGCTTTCAATGCCCTCTCGCGCCAAGAGTAGAAATTCTCCACCGTGTCCATGTCGCTCTGCGCAAATGCCTGCGGCGGAAATTCGTCGAAATGTAACGTCCCCAGATATTTGTCTGGCATCGTGCAATGCCCCGACCAACCGCCTGAACTTACCACCAATAACAACAGCACTGGCGCCAAAAAAGGCAACAGCGGCTTCCACCCCAGATCTCGAAGCGCATAAATGATCCCTACTGGCAACAAGGCCAAATACTCATGCCGCACCCCCACGCTCAAGGAAAATAGCACCCCCGCCAGTAAAGGCCAACGCCAACCCACCTTCACAAAAAAGAAAATCGCCCAAAGCGATAACGCACAGGCGATCATATCCGATCCAACGTAAAATGAGTAATTCAGAAACATCGGCAAGCAACCTAAAACCAGCGCCACCAATACGCCCGCCCCGCCAAAGGCCAAAACTGCCAAACCTAAAAGTGAAGCCCCTGCTACGGCAGAAATAACCTTGCCCGCCCTGAAATACTGCCAACCCTTTACAGGTTCATCCGCCTTAAATAACTGGCTAACTGTCCAAATAATAATAGGATATGGCAAGCCATGATAACGCCAAGACGAATGATCGAAATAATTGTAATGCGGATCGGGATTGCGCTTCGCCACATAATCTCCCACCTGCTGCGCCTGAGCCGCATAGGTTACGAAAAAATCCGATTCGACCCCTTGCGACAGCGGAATGTCGTGCGGTAATAGCAGCACCAGTCCCAGATAGGCCAACGCCAAAACAATGCCTACCGCCAGACGATCACTCAAGGCCACAGCCGATACCTCACCGTTAGCCAGATAAACTTAAACCCATCCCGCCACAGCCGCAACTTCTTCCCCCCCACCCGCGCCCTATACCGCACCGGAACTTCCGCTATCCGCACCCCCGCCCGCGCCCATTGCATCTGCATCTCAATTTCCGTCCCAAAACGATCCTCGTGCAGCACCAATTTATCGGCCACTTCCCGCCGCATCGCCCTATATCCGCAGGCCACATCCTCTAAATCCAACCCCGACCATAAATCAACCCACCAGGTCAGCAGCCTGTTGCACAGCCGATGCCCAAATCTGTCCACATTCCTATACGCCCCCGCAGCATACCGGTTCCCCACCACCACATCTGCATCCCCGCCAAATATAGGCAGCAGCAAATCGCCCAAATCTTCCGGGTAATGCTCCAAGTCCGCATCCATCACTACCACTACCTCACCTGTTGCCAAAGCCAACCCCTTCCGTAGAGCCGCACCACGACCACTGTTGCGTGGGAATTTCCATACCTGAAACTGATAATTATCAGCAATCACCGGCAGTAAATTCTCCGTTCCGTCATTCGACCCGTCATCCACAAAAATCACCTGCGAATCACATTTGAAATTCTGCCGCACCCGCAACAACCTGTCAGGAAGCGTCTGCATCGCCTCCAGCTCGTTGTAAACCGGTATCACTATGCTTATCGTCATTTAAAAATCACCCCTATCCCAGACCCTCCGTGATCAATTTCAATATGCCGAAAACGATCCTTTACCTCCAACCAAAACCTATTCACCCCATAACGAGAATCACAGTTAGGTTTTATGTCATGGAAAACAATCATCCCCCCAGGCCGAACTAATTGACCATAATCGCAAAAATCAGAACTTACCCCCAAATATGTGTGATCCCCGTCAATGAAAAGTAAATCAACCTTTTCACCCCCAAATGCCCGCCTTACCTTCGTCAGCGTATTTGGGTGATGAGAATTCCCGTAAATCAAAACCTGTTTCTGGCCCGCCTGCCTAAAACACTTGAAAATCAGCTTCTTCCATATCGGATACCCCGCCCCAAAAGCGCCACCAAACAAATCAACGCTGACTACCTTAGCTATCGGAGCAGCAAAAAAATGAAGCAAGGCCAACGTCCCGCCTGAAGCCGTTCCAATCTCAAGAACTATGCGTGGAGACCCAATTAAACCAAGCAAATCAAGAAATTCATCCATATTCTGACGACATGAAATCCCCCAGCCCCAATCACGAATAACCCGCCAGGGATACTTGCTCCTGATACCCTTAAACGGATTCATTCGCCCGCTCGCAAATCGAACACCGCACATCCTCCACCCCCGCCACCATCCGAGGATGCCCACAGGGAAACAACCGCCCGTGTCGCCCAGGCCTAAATCCTATCTCCCACGCCACGAGCACCATCACCCCCACTACATACCCCCAGAATGCCAACCCAGGCGCAAACACTACCCACCAAGACCAGTTTAGCAGCCCCAATAGCTTTCCCAACGCCAATACCGCCGTCCCTACGTGCGCTATCAGCCCGAAACGATCAAACCCGCTCATCTTTCCCTTCTCCTTATGTCCTAATAGGACAGCCAATAGGACACGAGTCAACCTTGCGCCCCAACTGGGCATCCCAGTTCCAATAGCCTCCGAGACCCAGCCTAAACCGGTTAAGCCTACATCCCTTCTCAGCCATCAAGTCCCCTGTCGGTGACCTCCCAGAACGCCCAGTCCGATTAGGGCTATCCTAAATCATCGCGAGGGAAGCGTGAGATTTCCCCCACGACGTTCTATCCCACTCCTACGACCACACATCTCCTGCTCCGAAGGCGGATTACCAACTAATTTCGCCCGCCTTTCTAACCCACCCCGGCGATCCATGCCCAAAGAAATAGTGAAACAACGACCATCTTCAATAAAAATGGACTTTGACAACCTGTGTCCAGAGCCAATCCCTGAAAATTGGCCTTTCGTCAAATTCCAACTTAATTCAGTTCCTTTCATCAGAGTCCCTTTCTATGTCTATTACCTTCTAAACCCACGCGAGGGAAGCGTGAGAGGTCCCCCCCCGCTGCGCTGCCCGACCCCCCGCTTGGATTTGACCTTTGCCATCGCTGCTAATTGCCCCCCCCCTGGGTCAATCTGATTGAATCTAAATGTCGTTTCAGCGCTTCCTCTATTGCGCCTTGTCGGCAGTTTGTGCGTGTCAGGCCGGTTGGGAATCGCATCTGAAACATAGGCCAAACGCGGCTGAAACGTGCGTGAATGTCATGATCACCTGTCCTAATAGGACAGCCAACAGGACAGGTGGCGACGAGTGGTCAACGTCTCTTTCCCTTTGCTTCGTCTGGCCATATTGATATTAGTTTATCTGACTCGTGCGCGTGTGTAGTTTGGGATCAGTTTGGGTGGGATTTTGGTGGGGTTACACTTAGGGCGCGAATTTTGACCAGCTTACAGGGTGAGCAGAGGGCGCGAATAACGGGTTTGAAATTTCTACTTAGCAGCGTGTAGTTTCGGATGCGGAACACTTTAAGGCCGAGTCTCTCAAGGCATCTGGTGCGGACCTGGTCTTGGGTTTTGTAGGGTTCTATCAGGTGGTGGTCGCCGTCGACTTCGATGATGATATTTCCGGGGAAGAGGAAGTCAACGATATAGGGAGGGATGATGACTTGGAATTGGTGGGCGACTTTCAGCATTTTCAAGAAGCGGATCAAGGCAATTTCGGCGAAGGTTGGGTTAGTTCTCATGCGGTCGGCGTAGTCTTGGATGGTGTTTCCGGTGGCCTTAGGGGCTGTTTTGGGCAAGCTACGGTTACGCTGTCTCATGCGGGCTGGCTGGTTGCGCAAGGTGATGGGTCTGCGTCCGCGTTTCTTCAGCTCGCTATTCCACGCCTTCAGGACTCGCTGGTCGTTCTTATTCACGGGATTATTGGGATTAGGGAATTGTTCAGCAAGTTAAGTTTCAAACTTGCGTCGCGTCTAAGATAATGTCTTTTCGTGCGCATGTCAAGGGTTTTCTCACTTATTTTTGCAGGAAATGCGTAGTTGCGCACTTTTTGTGCACTCGCGCATGGATATTGCCCTATATGTGCAGGGATTGCATGGCTGGTCAACAGTTAAATGCAGTTAAATGATTTGAGATACTCTACGGATATATCAGGCTTCCAGGGCGGAGTTTTCTTGACGGCGGCTTTTATTCATGTCATTTATGGCCAGTTTCAATCTTGATTAAGCTATGCAAACTTAGTTTTGGCTTATTGACGTGCTGTGAAATAATAATAATCTTTAGAGGAATTACACAAAGGATTGATTTTAGTGAAGTTAAGCATAAAATTAATCCCCTATTATGTGAATTATGGCCTTGACTTGGCTGGCTGCTTTCCTTATATTATGGGCGTGAATCGGAAATCAATCAATCAAGCAGGGAGATAGGAAAATGGAAAAAACTTGGTCATGTAAAGAGTGCCCGAAATTGAAGGGTAAACATTGCCAGTGCTGGCAAGTCAAGGTTAACGATCCAGAAAATTCCCATTGCGAATCTGGGGCATATTGGATCAATCAAGGCAAAAGGGGCAAAACTCAATAGTCGTTTTTTCGGATGTTTGGCGGTGGAGTGATCTGCCGCCAGGCGCAATGGAATCAAGCAATCAATCAAGGAGAGGAAATGGAAGAGCAGAGACCGACCCATAAGCAAGCAGTGGAAAATTTCAAGAGGGTGACTAGGGAGCGCGAGGAGAGTCGCAGGCGAGAC
>Ga0180732_1001151_pt1 | contig 17376 bp, 48 predicted proteins | sample KR11_01MetaG_FD_148674 | JGI IMG/M metagenome (GOLD analysis project Ga0180732, IMG submission 148674) | Groundwater microbial communities from the Olkiluoto Island deep subsurface site, Finland - KR11_0.1 MetaG | ecosystem: Environmental > Aquatic > Deep subsurface > Groundwater | place...
GGTCTCCTGCAGGTTCTTGATGGCGTCTCGGATGGCTTTGGTCTCAACATAGCGCTTCTGCATGTAGGTCTTGCGCTGTTCCTTGGCCTTGTCCGACATCATATAGGACTTACGGACTTCCTTCTGCCGGAGCTCCTTTAGAATCTGTTCCTCGGTTGGGACGAACTCAATCTCGGTTGTCTGGTGTGCTGTTGCTTTTGCCATTTAACTTACTCCTGCATGCCTGCTCTTCTGAGTCAGGTCTTACAGCTTTCTTCCTATTGCTCGCTTCCTATTGATTATGATACCATTATACTACGACTCGCGTGATAATTGAAAGTACATCAGGAAAGTTTCTTGTTTGCTCTCATCTCCTTACGCCTACGTCGGTATTTGCGAGCTCTTTCCAGCTGGCGGAGACGTCGTTCTCCTAACCGTATGAGTGTGTCGTCGTTACCGAAAAAGAGAGGAAACTTGTCGTAGTTGCTCATCTCGTTCTTCGCTTTGCATCGAAGAGCAAGGTACTCGTCGTGATGGAGTCTGCGTAGCTGTGCGGTGGCTCGATAAGTTGCGATGGCACTTTGTTTGGCTTTGATGTGGTTACGTATAGCCTGTTTGCCGGCTTCGATGAGCTGTTCTTTGGTTGGCGGTGTTTCTTGTCTCATGGCGCAATCTCCTTTGCTGCTTTTATTATTCCTTGCAGGGACTTAAGAGAGTGTTCGTCTACCAAGGACCAATCTATTCCTGCTAAAGCACTTCTTGCACACCGTGGGCATTGTCCAAATCGTTCCCAATTCCAGTGGTGGACGCAGCCTCTGAAGCTTGGATGATACTTTTGTTCGTTAGTGGGTAGCCAGCCAAACCTTCGCCTTATCTCGTCTAACATTGCTTTCACCTCCGTTACTTCACCGGTTCGACGGTCAGTTTAACACTTTCTGGGTCGCCGAGCTCTGACGCCTGAGCTTTGGTCAAATACACATTTACTGAATGGGGATCGTTGTCTTTCTTAGGCTCTGCGTAGCGAACCGCTCCCTTAGTGGTCTTATCCTTGTGAAGCGTTAATGTTATCATGTTACTCCTTATCTGAAAGCCAGCTCGTAAGAGTCTGGTCTTACTTCCAATTGTACATACCTAAGAGTTTCTCTCCAGTCTTGTCGAAGCGGAAGCCTACTTGCTGTTGCTCGCAGATCAGACATAAGTAGTCTTCTTCGTCAAGACCGCGACGAATGTCTGTAAGTATTGCAGACCAGTCGGAGAGGCTGCCTTCTTGACTGTCGAGTATTGCTTTGAGTTGGTCGATTTTCTTCATTTTATGCTCCCGAATTTAACGGCTTCTCTCCGATGTAGCTCTTCTAGAATTTGCTCGTCGGTTACAGGCTCGATGTTTGTCAATGTCATCTCAAGGTTGCCTGCTCTGTTGAAACGTGTTTTGAGCATTCTTGCACTGAACGTTCCGGGCGATAAAGTGTGTCCAATCTTCTTGCCTGTAAATGTGATTGTGATGTCGTGCATCGTTCTATTTCCTCCTCAAGATGTTTCTCACTGCTGCGATTGCTGTACCTATCATAACGATGGCACCGGCGATTGCGACTGTCCATAACATTGCGGTTCCTAAGTCTATGTGCATTGTTGTTCCTCCTTCGTCCTTCTTTATTCTTATACACTTATTATACGACAGTTCTTTATCGCATTGTAAGGACATCAGGAAAGGAATGTTTGTTGTTCATCCATGATTATGTACCAACTTGCCTACCTTGTCATAATGTTCAATCATTCGCTGAAAGCCCATCTCATAGTGTGCAGATATCGGACCTTGGCCAAATCCTCCTATGACTTCCTTTCCGCATTTCGGACATTGCCAAAGGTCTGCGTCCCAAAGACTGTACGGACCAAAGTCTGCATGGTCGAGGACTCCTACTCCGTTGACAAACGGAATCATCTCACAACTGCAACTATTGCAAACTGGTCTGTGCATACCTGCAGAAACGACTTGCTTCTCAGTTACACGTGTTGCAGTTAATACTCCTTTGAGCTCTCGGATGTGACGTAACACGTTGGGTAGCGTGGTAGTCTCGTCAATGGTGATTTTAATCAGTATGTCGTTCATTTGTTACCTCCATTAAAGTATTCAGAGCCTGTGACATAAAGAAAGCGGAGCACTCTAGACAGAAAGACAGATCGTGACCTTCGGGATATAGCTCGGTGTAGAAGATTTCGTTGGTATTTATCTTGTGGGAGCAATCCCAGTAGTCACAGTTAAAGGTAGGTTCGATGTTTGTCTGCTTCTTCCAGTGGTGGATAATCAATTTGTCTACTTCTAGTTCTTCAGTCACCAATTACCTCCTTTATAGTTTAACATACATTCCGTTACAAAGTGCGTGTAGCCACTCGCAACCCAGAACTATTGGGTGATCACGATAGCGCTCACCGCAGTCGGAACACGTACAGCTTCCATCTGCATGAATGAAGTTCTCTTGAGCTCTGGCAAGCTCCTCCTCAGAGATAGCGAATCGGACGTGTCGATGTCTCCAACTCTCTGAAAGTTGATGCAACTTCCAGCCAAGAGAGTTCTTGTGTACAAATTCCATGTACTCAAGGTACTCGGTATACCCTTCGTTTAGGACAAAGCATGCCGGTTCTAGTTCTTCAGTCATTCGTCGCCTCCTTTACTCTCTGCTTTCGTTCCCACTTTAGGAAATCAATTACATACTCATAAGTATCAGTGAGTTGCTCGTTACTAACCATAACTTCACCTTCACTGCCTATCGGCATACTATCCATGTCTGGAATGTTTGCTACTATTCGCTTGAGAAAGTTAATGATGTTGCTCAAGTACATATCGTCTATGTCAGCCAGTTTGTGCTTAACACCTTGTTTATCAGTCCAGACGAAAGACTTGCGCAGCCTTTTGAATCCTCCTCTCTCTATCCAGTCGTCGAAGTCAGGAACACACCTTTCAAACTCCGACATCCTCTCTTCTTCTATTAAACGGTCAGCCTCAAATCCCATTACTCTTCTCTCCTTATCACTACAATGTCTAGTGTCGGCGCTTCCTCATCTTGTTCCTCTTTCAACTGCTTTCTCTCTTCTAGATAATCAATTGCTTCCTGCACGTCTCTTCGAGCTCCATCTTTCCAAGAGATGAGGTCTATAAGCCAGCGCAAGTCGTCAAGACTATACTCAAATAGTACGACGGGCTCGTTCGGACGGTGTTGTAAACCAAAGGTTCTAGTCACCTTTTGTCTCCTTTACGACTATCTCTGGATGAAAGATTCGCAACCACCCTTCAATACCATCATGGAAGTGCTTACAATCATTCTCCCATCCAGACAGATAAGCTAATAGGTCGTGTGAATCAGCTCCGTTTAGCTCTCTAATGGTTTCAAACAGCTTGCTGTTTCGCTTGTCCATTGTCTTGCTTTACCTCCAAATCGAACAATCTCGGAATCTCAAACATCCAACTCGGAACTGCTCCTCCAACTGGGTCAGGAATGTTCTTACCGTCGCCAAAGATGTCTTGAACGAGCTCTGTGTTTTGTTGCTCTAATGTCTTTTCTGTCATGTACTTCCTCCTAATTCTTATTAGCTATTCGATTGTATTAAATATATGGTACATTCCATCTGGAAATAGGATACTGCCACCTTTTATTGTAGGGAACTCTATTGATTTATAGGTTGCTTCAGGTTGCCATGGGAATTTAAGTGATTGGTGCAATTCGTATCCTATAAACCTATCGCCTTGTGTTAGAATGGTTAAATTACTTTGGTTGAATATACCTTTTAATGTTCCTGCTGACAAGAGTGATATTGCAAGCATACTAAGAATAATAATTGTCATCTTGATGTGGTTCATATCGTTTTATCTCCCAAATATTTTTCATATATTCAATTCTTATACCACCTAAGACAATCCAGCCACTCAATTGCATCCATGTGTCTTATTGCCTTGGTTGAGCGTATTAGCTCGACTAGTGTTTCCGAGCGTGGTTCACGGATTATGGCTATTAAACCCTTGAGCATCATATCGTTAATCAAGTCATCCATCGCTTTTCTCTCCTCTCCTCTTCATTCTACGACTATTATATGACGAAACATTATCGGATTGTAAGGTCAGCAGGAAAGAGCATTTATTACTGTAGGCTCTCTTCCTCCAATACCAACTCAAGGCTCTCTCTACTATAGTTGCTCTGCGTCATTGAGCCATATGCGGAGTGGTCGTCGAGTAGCTGATGCATTCGTTTCAGTATCTCAGCCTTACTCGGTTTGGTGTCTAGAAACTCCGAAATACCTTTCCACTCTCTGTAGCTCCCGCGATGTCTTATTGCCATTGCTTCTGGGTTCTTAATCATGTTGCTTTACCTCCTAAAGTTTATACAAGTACATATTATTCCTGTTGGAAGTGCGAACAGCCCAGCAACCAGGGAATACCAATGACCGTATCCGACGTAGAGGCCAATGCACAACGCTCCCATAAAGATTGAACCTATCGATGTAACTAGTGCAAAGGTTTTCACTTCTTCTCTCCTTTCTCTGACAACACTCTCTCAACTGACTTCAACAACTTCTCGTTGAAATGTTTTCCTACAATCCTACATACGAGACGTCTGAGCTGAATCTCCTCTAACACTCTCTTCTTCTGTTCGTCGTCGAGACTTCTGGCTAACTGACACGTCTCTCTTAAGCGTAGCCGCTGATAGTCTGTAGTGCGACCGTCGTAATCTATCATCTGTGTCATTCTCCTACGATATCTCGACTGTCTTGACGTCCTGTTCTCGTAGGATTGTCCAGGCTGCTGGCTTTCTCCGCCCTAAAGCTTTCGCAATTTTGTCGAGACTAAAAGCACAGTTTCGATAGTCGTTGGGAACTATTACGACGAGCTCGTCTTCCTGCTCTGGCGGCGTTGAGACTTGTACAACTTTGACGTTCATCTGTGTCGTCCTCCTTCCTTATTCTTATACTACTATTATACAGCAAACCTTGAGAGATTGAAAGGACATCAGGAAAGAATGTTTAGAAGGAAGGTCTAATAGTTGCGGATGACAAGACACGGACGCTTTGTGCCACAATCGTGGTAGATGACACAATGGTCTTGGGTAAACTTGCGGGTGTGAACGATTAGGTCTCTGGTCACGAATAAGGTTTCAAGAGTCAGACATTTGGGGCATTGGACGATAATTTCGTGGTGTCCGTTACGATGAGTATCCATGTCTCTTTATGCATGCAGGACAGTTGCAAAGTTCGAAGCTGATAATAGCCTCGTGATTGAGGTGACGCTTCATGACTTCTTCGATGTCTTTAGGGGTGGCAGTCTCTGGTACGGTTTCGAAATAGTGGTGGTCACCTTTGCAGTGTATGTAGACATCTCGCTCGTTCGCTCTATACATTATCTCATCCAACTCTTCAGTTGAAAGTGGCCAAGCTCTTTCGGTTCCATTGGGACGGTACTTTAGAGCGTAAGGAACATCGGACACTTCAAGGCGTGTTCCGATGTTGGTGACAGTTCTAGGAGCTTTGATAATCGGGTGTTCCTGAGCTTCCTGTTTTACCTGAGCTTGTAGTTCAGCGAAACGTTCAGGGAACAACTCCTTGAAACGTTTCAGTTCCTCGTTATGCTTCTTCTGAATAGCATAATGCCCTTGATTATAAGCTTTTCGTCTGTCGTTAGTCATTGTACAACTCTCTTCGGAGTCGTTTGTGTTCTTCTTGGAAATGTTTTTTGAGAGCCTCTCTGTCTACATAGGGAAGTCTTACATATCTAAGTCTGTATAGTTGTGTAAGCTGTTTTACAGTAAGACCAGACTCGTCTTTGGCCTCGTCGATGTTTCCCAAAAACTCAACAAGTACTTGACGAGTAGAAAGGGGTTCTAAACTGTAGTAGGTTTGCAGTGCGGTGTCCTCATCTGCTGCTAAGAGGATATACCTTCTTCGGGCACTTCTGTCCGTTATCTCGAAGTACGGACCTTCTATGAATGTGGTATTAGTGTGTTGTGTCGAGGTTTTCGGCACAATTTTGTGCCTCCGTCGTTCTGGAAAACGATCGTGCACTGCTAAGGCTGTTATTCTGTTCATCTCAATTCCTCCTTAACAACTCCAACTGCAGCTTCCCAAACCTTCTCTGCCTCTATTTCATTTAGTCCGCTGGCACTTGCAACTACTTTATCATATCCAGCCATCTCATCTAGAACCTTAACTGTAAAGCGTCCCGCTTCGAATGTCTCTAGCACAACAAGGTACGTACCTAACCACTTTCGACGAATTACCTTCGGGCCCTTGCGGTTGGACTTTCCACTGGTAAGGCCGTATGATGGGTAGAAGTGGTACGAAGGTCGACGGAGCATGCATTCGTCTTCTAGACGGTCAACGAGACTCATTTCCATCCTAACTTGCGAAGCATCTCACTACAAGGCCTACAGACACCTGCGACTAACTTACCTTTAACAGTCTCAAGCACTAAGTTTACTGTTGCGTTAGGTCCTGAAGCTTCTCTCATTAAGATTCCGTACTCCTTGACCTCTTCATTTCCACAACGTTCGCATTTCATCTTGTTTCTCCTCTTCTTTCATTGTTACACTTATATTATATGACGAACTTACTCTAGAAAGTTATCACATCAGGACAGAAGCGATTTCGTTACGGTACCTCCATCTTTACTAGAAAACCAGAGTGGAGAAGGTCGTTGAACACTTTGTCGATGTTTACGTACTTTCCGAAGCCATTGGCGTCTGAGATTATGCGTATAGCTCCGTCGATGGTTTTTCTGGAGAGCGGTTCGGTACCGAACTCGACGTCCATGACTCTAGCCACTGTAAGAGATTGATCATCTGTTTGAAGGACGGGTCTCGAGGTGCTGTCTAGTCCTGCTATTTCGTATCTTGTTTTCATTGCTACGATCTCCTTCCTTTCTTCGCCACGTCAATTAACTCTTTAGCTTTCTCCTCACTAATTACCTGATTGTAATCTCTTTTCGCTGTATCTACGACATTCTTTACTGTTGGTGCTTTGAGATTCGTATCCAAATACTCACGGACCTCTGCTAACAGACCCTCAAGGCCTGTAGCTACCTGACGCTCTTCCTTTGTAAGGCCTTTAGCACTTTCAGTTCTGGCAGAACGTGCGATGGCTAACGATTCCTTCAAGCGTTCATTGTAAGCTTTCCGTGCGAGTTTGTACTTCTCAGAGTGAAGATATTTACCTCGTGCAGCCTTGCCCTTGTCACTCTGTTCGTACTGTTTCTCGCTTGCTATACCTATTTCTGACTTTCTCCAGTGTGCTATCGCCTCCTTTTGTGCTTGGTGTGTCAAGTGTGAGGCGTAAAGACATGACTTACAGTAGAGCTTACCTTTAAGGGTTACCATGGATGTGCTATGTATTGGACAGAGCTGTTCAGTCTTTTTGGGGGTCACTTCTTTCTCCCTTCCAGAAATTCCTTGCAGGTTCCGTCGAAGGTTCTCATTACAGTACCACGGTTGAGTTGAGCGTCTTCTGCGTCGCCTTCTAGCACTGTAACTATTAAAGGTTCTAGGTCGTGACGTTCTCGGTAACGAATGGCATCTTTGACGTATGCTTTAACACCTGCAAAGGCTGTATGTGGATAGGCGTACCCAGTTTTGATGGCTATCTCGCCAGTCTCAGTCCAGAATATCTTCCAAGTGAACATTTTACTCTTCCTCCTTTTCTATCAACCCTCTCTTCCACAACGAATAGAGAACGCCTCTGAAATAGTTGCCTGATGGATAACCATAATAGGTAGCTATCTCGTGAGCATCGATGTAGCGATCGTCGCTTCGATGGTCCTCAAGATACTCGAGAGCTTGCGCTTGCATTTCAGTAAGACCAAGAACTTCCTCGTCTGCAACGGCTATCTTGCCATGTCCTTTGTAACTTATTTTGTATGGCATTTCTTCCTCCTTACCGGTTAGGGTGGTACGCGTCTCGTGGATCTTTACCTGCACGTATTAGGCCTATGACTACCGATTCTAAAACTGCAGAAGCTTCTGCGTCACTTAGGCCATAAACAGTGAGTAGTTCCTGCTTCACTTTGTCCTTTCGAGGATGACTCCAACCTTCTGATAGGTGTTCAATGGCATAGCTAACAGCATCTTCTATCAGAGGGTGAAGAATTGAGGCCTTTTGATATTGTTCTGCGGTGTACGACATTTCTTCCTCCTTCATTCTCCTTTCTTCTGTACCAAACCTTTAAGGTACAGTCCATGCAAAGGTTCTCTCATTGCTTCCGGAGCGTATCCAAAGTTTCCGGCAATAATCGAAGGCTCTATGTAATCGGTTGCCTTGTACTCTGTCATGTCGTAAGCTACCTGATCCAGATACTCTAGAGCCAACTTCTGATGCTGAGTAAGCTCTGACAAAGCTAGCTCCATGCTTTGGGTGTGTTCACCATACTTGTGCAGTTGATTCATCATAGTAAGACCATTTGGACTCAATCTATAAGGCATCTTTGTGACCTCCTTTCTTTCTCCACTCTCTTTCTCTATACAACTCTCTAATGAGTCGGCCAGCTTCAGCTTGGGACTCGACTCTCGGTTCACGCATTCTCATCTGCGCGGTCAACAAAGCAATAAGTCTCAGTTGTGGCCCGGTTGCTGGTTCAAAGTTTTTGTTCATTTACTCTCTTCTACGTAGCCGTCTTGGCGAAGCTTTCTTATATGGTTCGCAATGATGTGAGACGGCTCCCCAATCATGAACGAGAGGTCGAAGGTATTCAGACCCTCTGGATGTTCAGAGAGTAGTTGTAGAATCCAGTTAGTTTCTTTAAGTCCGGCGGTGTATTGACGTACACGACTTCGATGAATGTTGGTTACTTCGTTGCGACCTTTGATTGTGAGTACGTACGTCTCGTAGTACCCGGTTGGAGGTCTCGATGGTCTTAAAGCTGTTCTTGACATCTTTTCATCTCCTTCCTTTTATGGTTTCGTCTGTCCATGAGGTTTCACTATTTTAATGGTTCTGGGTTTCTTTACCTTTGGTTTCTTACCCAGAATATCGTTCAATATCTCGTCTCCAAGCTCTCCGCTTAGAAGCTCTTTCTTTGGTGCGGTAAGCTTTCCCAGCTCTTCAAAGGCTTTATCAAGGTTATCCATTCGGTCCTTCTTCCTCTTCCTTAGCCCTTATCTTCCAAAGCTTCTTGCCTGCAAGAGTTAGACGATATACGATGTTGTCATGCTCATCGTGTATGGCATCAAGGTAGCCTTTCTCTACTAGCTGCTTGAAAGCTTCCTTGATTTTGGTAACTTCTGCTGGGTTCCGACTATCATATTGGAGCATGTCTGGATGTACAATATCGGTTTCGATGTCTTTGCGGCCAAAGGCTCCGAGAATTCTATCTTGCCACTTCGTTAATCCATGTCGTATGTACTTTTCCATATTCTACCTCCTTTAGAGCATTACTTTCCTTACTCTACAGTATGATAAGGTTGGTGTCGACTTTCAGGTACAAACTTGGGGATTCTTACATCTTCTCTGGGTGTGCTCTGAAACTCGTCGAGGACTATCTTAACTGCACCAACTCTACGTCCTTCTGCAAGAGCTCTTAGCTTGGCAACGCTGTAGGGTCCCGCATACGCGAAGTCGCGACCTTGGTTTCGAAGACTAACAAGTATATCAAATACCCATCGACCAGCTCCACGCGGCTTATGTCCGTGCTGTCTCTCAAAGGCTACTGTATCAATCTCGTCTATCACTAGTTAATCCTCCCTTACTGTAACGCGTTCACCTTCATAAGGTTTTAGAAGGCCATCTTCGAGACTTTGCTCGATGGCTTTTGTACCCTCAGTACCGTACTGTTTCAAAGAGTCTTGAACACGTAGAGCTCCTACGTGAGCAGCGTAGCCTACGATTGCAAACTGCATTTCGGAGATGTTTGCGAAGTCGTACTGACCTTCTTTGTAGTACTTTAGAGCTTGTTTGCCTTTTGGTGTAGCTATGTACATTTGAAATGTTGACATGTTCTACCTCCTACTTCTCATTCTCTCAATTACTTCTCTTGCAACTACTATTTCACTTATCATCTCCGTCTTGCGACGTACTACTTCGTGTACATGCTCTTCAATAGTGCCTTGATTGAACAAGTCAATTATCAACGTACTTTCGTTTTGTTCCAAACCCTTGTTAACTCTTCCATATGCTCTGTCTTCACTTTGTTCGTTGATCGCAGGGTTCCAGAACCTGTCTAGAAATACTACAACCTTAGCTTCTGTAAGTGTCCAGCACTCGCCCATCGAGCCAATCGTACCCATACAGACTCGAACTTCGTTATCGTTCTGGAACATTCGCTCTGACTCTGAGTTCTCAGCTGAAGTTTTCTTACCTGTTATTGTAACATGCTTAATCTTTCGTTCGCTTAACGTTCGGCTAAGCATAGATACGTATTGTTCAAAGAAGGAGAAGACTAAGACCTTATCGTCTGTGTCCTCCAGCAAGTCAAGCAATGCTTGTGTTTTGTTTGAAGGAGTACTTGTCTTTGGTAGTTCGTGACTTAGTAAGTTTGCATCGCAACAGATTTGACGCAATCTTATCATTTGTGCTATGACTTTAGGTGCGGTGATAAGCTCACCACTATCAAGCATTGCGAAAAGTTCGTTCTGCATGGTTTCGTACTGTGTTCGTTCAGGTCCAAGTTCAACAGGTATTATGCGATATTGTTTGGGAGGCAAGTTGGGAAGTACTTCGCTCTTTTCGTGACGACACATGTAAATGTGTAACAGAGCGTTGAGCTCGTTTACGTGATTGCGTTGTCCAGGTACTATATTCTTGACGAAGCGTGGCCGCGGCTTACCACTTGCGTCCTTAACCCAAATTTCTTGCTCCTCCATTACACAGAAGGTGTTTATCCACCAATTATAGTTGTTATACTCTCGCGGATTCATTAAGTGGAATAAAGGATACAGGTCTGCAGGCGAGTTCATTATAGGTGTTCCGGTTAAATGGTATACTCTATCCGTTACAGGAGACATTAGGAAGGCGTTCTTGGTTCTCTGAGCTTTCGGATTCTTTATCTTGTGTGCCTCGTCAAAAACGATGGCGTTCCACTTTACTTTATGGAGTGCAGACCAATACTTAGCAATGCCTAGAAGGTCATAGTTGACGCAAACATAAGGAGGTCCAGACAAATCAAGTCCGGTCAGTCTGTCTCCTGTACCGTCGCAAGGTGTTAGGCAATCTTTGCCAAGCCAGTCTGTAACCTGGTTGAACCACTCGTTCAGGTATGCCTTCTTGCAGACAATGAGAACGTGTTTAGGGTTCATCTGTTCGAGGGTGGCAAGAGTAATGAGTGTCTTGCCGAGTCCCATCGGTTCACCGCAGATACTCCTTGGTTTGTTCATCATGAACTGAACGTCCTCTTTCTGATATGGATAAAGTGTTTCTGTTAGCTTACTCATTACAACCCGTTCTTTACTCTAATCTCTTCAACAACATCTTTATGAGTTCTCATATACTCTCTAACCCTGCTATCGCTCTGTCTGTATTGATGATAAGCAGGATGGTCAACTCCTACTCTTGTACCTGTTAAGGGATTCTTAGCCAGTTCTCCATATCGCTTTAACCAACTATCAAAGAACGAAGGTTCAAGTCTCGTTCCGTTAATCTCATTATAAAGTCTCAGAGCTTCGGTACCATTAAGTCCTGTGTGCTCTAAAACTTCGTAGTCCTCATCAGACGCATAAAGGTCAGCTTTCCAACCTCCTGCAATCAAGGTTCGACCCTGAATGTCTGTTTCAAACATTTGAGTCATGGTTGCCCCTCATCTAATTCGCCCTCAGGGGTAGTTACGTCGATATACGACTCCATGTTTGCTCGCAGTTCCTGGTCGGAGACGTCTTCATCTAGTGTCTTGCCTAGAGAAGATGTCCTGAAGTGCTTAATGAAGGTCTTCCAAGCACTGTCAAGGTTGCGTGCTCTTACTATCGTTGCTACAATGTGTTCGTGGCTGGTACTCTCCGTATCTATGAAAAGATACGTTCGCATTTCACTTCCTCCAACAGTTGTAATCTCCTACACTCCTCACATCTGTTAGCCAAGTCTCTCATATTCCTCTCGACATCAATGCAAGGTGTTTCTTTAACATAAGAAAAGTCAGGAACATCAATTGGCGAGTAATGTCCCCAACCTCTTCTTTTCATCTCAGCCACAAGCTCTTCGTGACGGCTCACAATTTTGTTCGGGTCTAACTCACCCAGTCTCATATAGCCGTCGACGCTTATACGCTTCCTCAACGTTCCTGTGAACGTATGAAGCTCACGGTGCTCACCCAACAGGTGATTCTTGCATAACGTCTTCGCGTCTACCATCCACATTCTCATAGCGGTCGATTACACGTCCTACAATGTGGTATGTGCCACAAAATCATGTGCTTTACGCACGGCTCTTTGTGTGGTCTGTGACACTCTGAACAAATGATAACTTTCTTCTCGTCTGCTCTATTCTTCATTATACCTCTATTATACCTGCTTTCACGAAAAGAATGTAATGACATCAGGAAAGAGCCTTTCTCACGGTGCAATTATTCTTAGTCGTTTTCGGTAACAACTGTTTGTCTCCACTGCTCCTCGTCTCGAAAAGCTTTTCCGTTAAGATTGGCCTGACTGCAGTCATCGACGACTATGTGGCCACATTGTAGAAGCATTGCCATATTGCATTTCGAGTGTGTTCCCTTTCGATAATCACAAACGAGTTCGGTGTTCGCAAAATAGAGGGGTAGGAAGTGTTTTTTGTCTATAGAGCAGTAAACAGTGTCAACCTTCTCGTGCTCTTCATAGAGACGTCTAATAGGTTGCCAGTTCATTTTATCAATCCTCCTCTCTTCAACGCATTGACGTAATTAGTTACCTGAACCTGTGAGGCTCTGTCATATCCATGAAGTACGAGCCACTGCTCTAGATAACGAAATCTGTTAACTATGCCTTCATTGAGCAAGCTTGCACGAAAGTCTTGCCAATCTGGGTCGGGTGTGTACCGGCGAATCTCGTCTCGAGTAAGGGGTTCAAAAGTTAAAGAGCTCCAGTTCATTTGACTGTTTTGACATTGAATCCGTACATCGAAGGTTCAGTGTCGTAATCGCAGTCAAAAACATAGTAGATGCTTCCTTTTCTGTGATAGACGTCGGCGTCATGTCCGGCTTTGACCACAACTGCTCTAAATGCTTTAATGGCGTCTAGTTCAAAGGGTCTGTCGTAGATCTTCTCATACCATTCGACAGCTTCGGAGAGTGGTACCTTATCTACTATCTTTATTAAGAGTTCGTCGGCGTCTCCACTCGGTGTAAATGTGTATGCCCTACCTACTTGCCACATAGTCTTCTACTCCTTCAAAAACCAAACATTCTTACCAACCTTTTCGGCACGACCTTCCTTAACTTCGGTCATCGCCCAGTCTAATCCGGGTGACCAAGCCGGTGCTAAGCTCGTTAGGTCGTACTCATTCGATGCGATTTTGTCTAACTTCTGTCTTGCGTCTCCTTGACTTCTGGCTGACACAATGAAGAGGCCTCCTCGTCCGTAAGCTGCAAAGTATCCTGGGTGTGTTGGCTTACCAGCTTGGTAGCGTTTGGGTATGGCGACGTCTATGAACTTCTCCTTAACTGTTGGTATTGAGACGTCGGGAACTTTCTCTCCAATGTCTGGAATAGCACCGTAGTGCGGAATCTCCCGCACCCAGCTCGTGTCTGTTCCAAGAATTGGAGTCTCCTCAGTTACATACTTATCATCTGGCATTGTTATTTACCTCCTCGTTGGTTCTCAATTGTTAGTTCTTGTGTCCAGTAGAATCCTCGACCACCTCCGGCATAGCGAAAGAATTGGTCGCCGAGTTGGTAGATCTCCTCTAGATGGTCATCCTCGATTTTGTGACCAATCAGCACAGCATCTTCTGGCAGGTCGGCATGTTCGGAAAGGATGTGAAACTGTATCCAGTGATTGTTCAGAAACCACGATATGTGAGAACCAAGTTCCATTCGGTAGCGTTTAGATGGTGCAGGAAATCTGACCGTCATTGTTGTTTACCTCCTTTTACATTACACTCTCAACCGTACTGCGAACAACTCCTCCAACAACTGTCGGTGACACTGTTGGTGTTGGAACTCCTACTGGTGGAACATAAGTATCTCCGCCCCGAGGTGTTCCATCTGGAGGAGTGTATCCATCTCGAGGTCCATCGTCGGGATAATAAGGATAGCCGGGTTCTCTTGGAATGTCTAAAATGTTTGAGTCACCAAAACCTGCACCACCTCGGAAAGGTCTATACTGACGATTCATATTTGAAATTGGATAACGTCTCTCAGCCCTGCTCTCAGCTACAAGTGTCTCTAGATTACTCTGATTAACGCTTGCTTGAGCTATACTAGCTTCGCCTGCATAAGCCTTTATCTCAGGTATCGTTGACCAGTTACCTTCTCTCGGTGAGTGCTCGGCCGCTAACTCTAAGGCTACCATTACTTTGTCAATTGTTGCTGTTGTCATTGTCTTGTTACCTCCTTAACTTAATATGGGTAATCATCAGGATTTCTATCGATGGCTTGTGTAGCTTTTAGTAGACTTGGGAAGGTCTGTACTTCTCCGTTCTTGAGCAGAACTGCAACACTTCTACTCGGGAAGATAAAGATATTGCGTCGACGGTACATAGCACATTTATCAACGAACTCGTTGGTCGCATCTTCTACTGTTAAAAGATTATGTCTGAGTGTCATTGTTTTGTTACCTCCTTAACTTAATGTGTTCTACAACTGTCGACACAATAGGCGATCTGGACTTTCTTATGCCCACTTTCCATCGTACTCATAGACTTTGTAAATGGCGTTCACGATAATACGGGCCTGCTTCTCTGTGATACCGTAAGTCTCCATAAGTGCCTCACTAATGCGGAGCGTAGTAGCTCCAGTACTGACCATGTCGACTGCGGCGGCAATGATTTCTCTCTTGTGTTCTAAAATTCTGCTGATAGTCATGTGCTTTCTCCTTTTACAATCCCACTTTCTTCAACTTACTATAATATCTCGAGTTCTCACGTAGGTGATCCAACGCAATGCTCCCCGCAAACGTGAGTTCATCAACACCTAAAGCTTTATACTTCGCTATCGTACCTAAATGTTCAAGCTCAATGTTGATACCCACTATAAACTCGCTAAGATCGGCTGAAAGCCTTAGTTTGGGTGTAAGCTCGTTAAGTATCTGTCTTGCAAGTGCTCTATCTACTTTCATTTTCTTCTCCTCAAACCAATCCGACGATTATCCTTTCTATCTGTGTAACATCTAAGGCATTTATCGCACCGTCCTCGTTGACGTCGGCGTTAGGTGTTACTGCATCCAATCCAGCAATAATTCTTTCAACTTCGGTTAGGTCTAGAGCATTTACACTACTATCACCATTAACGTCACCTAAGAGAGAACCTTCTGCCATTACAATGACGTCGCTTAGTCCTCGACTAATTGTCACCCAAGAACTATTTGCTCCCAACACTTCAATCACGTCCTCGTGGAAGGAAGTATTAGACGTACTTGCCAGCAGCGGACTACCAATCAACAACCCTATTACTGTCAGTACTAGATAACGTTTTATTCGCTTTCCTTATTACCAAATAACCAACAGACACCACCAAGAATCATAGTTACTGGTTGGGCAGGACTTCGACTTTATCTATCTTAATTCCCCTCTCCTATCCAAGCACGCCAATCAAAGGTTGTCGCAGCAGTCACATTAGTGCTAGTATGAATTGTAAATGAACTTACTCCATAAGTATCTGCCCAAGTGCTTACCGCTAACCCAGGGTCGCTAGTCATTGTAACAACCACTCTAGTTGGTGTAGTAGCTAGACCATGATTTACTATTATTGCACCAGTGTTGATGAGCATTGTAGCTGTGCCTGAATTCTCAGTAACATAGCCGATATTTGCTCTGACAATATTTGTGATTGGAGCAGTCACAGCACCCGCAATTGTGTTTGCTATGATACTATCATGCACACCAGTTGTAAATATAGAACCAAAGGTGTTACCATTGAATGTATTTCCTATAAATGTATTATAGTCGCTAGTGTCTTGGTCTAATGCTCCCCACCCTGCACCGTTCATAAATGAGTTGCCAATTACTGTGTTATTTTGACTTGCCCCGTAAAACCAAAGTTGATATAGATTAGTACTACCACGAACATAATTTCCTTGAACAGTACTGTTTTTAAGATTGTATCCTGCTATACCGGTAAAGCAATTTATTATTGTATTACCTACCATTACTATTCCCGCACCTTCGGCGGAAAGGCCTGCGCTACAATTATTAGCTGTGTTACCTATCATTTTCCCCGCTATTACACCAGCCGAAACAGCAAAAGCATCTCCTGAGACATTATCCGCTTGACAATTAACTGTACTTCCATATGATGTATCATTTTGTATCCCTGCCCCTCCACCAACTGTAGTAGTTATAGATGTGCCGTCAATCTTAACCCTTTGACAACTACTACTACTAGTAACACCCATCCCACCATTCAGGAAATTGGATAACTTCCCACCAACGATATTGATATCTATACTACCAAGCAATATATGAATGCCAGGACTATTCCCTACTGCGGCTACTTGGTCAATAGTTGGGAATAGTACTGCTACAAAAGACGAGTTCTCAATGTCAATTGGTGAACCGCCTCGGCTATTACCTACGATGCTTTCTAAGATAACATTAGAAGAATCTACAACAAGGAAGCTGTGGGAACAACTACTGTCAATCCGACTATTGTGAATCCCTACATTAGAACTGGTATCCACAGATATACCAAAACCACCAGCTTGACTAGCACCGTTACCATATAACACGCCACCAACTATATCAATGTATTGTCCATTAGTCTGAATCATATCGCAGTTAGAATTATTGGCAAGTGCCAATCTAGCCTCAGTTAAATCCAGAGATGTATAACTAGGAAGAACAATACTTGCAGAGTTAGTGAAATTGCCACTGCACTTAACTGTCTCCTTCCAAGTTCTCCCTACTGACAGAGCGTTAATTGCTGCATTTATCTCTACATCATCGTTATTGGAAGGGGCTCCATTACAGACAAAATCAGCCTGTGCCTTGACATGGGCAGGAGCATCAGAGGCAGCCACGACATAAGTAGCAGTTCTACCTACTGGTGCTGTGATATTAGCAATGGTCAGCATTCCAGTAGTAGTATTGAAAGTAAGGTTAGAGCTATCTCCTAAAAGCCCACCAGTTCCAGCAATGGGAACTCTCCCAGAAGTAAGCCCACTATCAGTAACAGAAGTTCCGCTAATCGTTCCTCCGACTAAACTTCCGGCAAAATTGCCTGTTGCCAGTTGATATGCGTAGTACACACCGCCAATATTCATGTTGACAAGCGTAACCGCGCCTGTGATGCCCCCAACGCTGGTACTA
>Ga0180732_1001153_pt1 | contig 17354 bp, 15 predicted proteins | sample KR11_01MetaG_FD_148674 | JGI IMG/M metagenome (GOLD analysis project Ga0180732, IMG submission 148674) | Groundwater microbial communities from the Olkiluoto Island deep subsurface site, Finland - KR11_0.1 MetaG | ecosystem: Environmental > Aquatic > Deep subsurface > Groundwater | place...
ATGGTTTTAATATTTTCTTTTACATCCATGGCATTCTCCTTTTTGAGGTGATGGCTTTGCATCGATAATAGATGGCTTTTATATAAAGTTATAACTTTATAATGATTGTCGCGCCATCCGTCAACCCAAAAGATTTTTGGTAAATAACGGGCTGAACCGGTCCTTGGGTTTTTTGCCTTCGTAATGCACCGATGCTTCGCTGGGGTATAATTTGCTCGGTTTTGTTGGGCAGGGGAACAACCAGCGCCGGATTCAAGGGAATAGGATTTATGCTGTTATCATTTCAGTGGGTCACGCATTCCCGGAGACTGTAACTCGTGAGCCTTCTGTTTTTCAGGATCTTCCATTGTCTGATCGACCGGCTTATCCCTAGGATCTTTTTCCCAGGTCATAGGCTCTTCCGATCAGTGTTCCCACCCCATGATACCTTCCCGCATCCGGACTGAACAGGATGGGACGAATTTTTTCCATATCCGCCTTGCCGTCTTCCATCAGCATCCCGTCCTCTATTTTTACGTCCAGAACCTCCCCGATAAACTGAGTGTGCAGGCCGATTTCATAGGTATGAATCACCCTGCATTCTAGAATCATGGGGAATTCAGCCACATAAGGAGCATCCACAAGATCCGATTTTACCGGGGTGAGGCCGGTTTCCTTGAACTTGTCCACCTCCCGGCCGGAAACCATGCCAAAATAGTCCGCCTCCCGAGCAAAGGTTTCCGAAGGAACACTGAGGGTATAGGCTTGTTTTTCCATGATATTGCCATAGGTATAGGTGGCCTTTCGAAGGGAAATGGTCACACAGGGCGGCTTGGAGCAACAGATACCGCCCCAGGCAATGGTCATCACATTGGGTTTGCCGTTTGGGCCAAAGGAGCCGACACACCAAACCGGAGCCGGAAAGATAAGGGTTTTTGCGCCAAATGATTTTTTCATGATGGTTTTCCCTTTTTCATGCTGGCGAGCAGCGCATCGATTTTTTCATGGTTGTCCTCGGACCCGATGTAACTTCGGAAGAGCCATTCCTGGGTCCGCATGGCGGTGTCCACATCCTGATTCAGCAGTGAATGGCCCAACTGCTTGGTTTCCTTCAAGCATCCCCGATCATAGGTGGCCATGGTGCGGGCAATTTCCATCACATTGGACAGGAGTTCTCCTTCGGGGAACACCTTGCTCACATAGCCCATGCGTTCGGCTTCATGGGCATCGTAGATCCTGCCGGTCAGGGCTACTTCTTTGGCCCGTCCCAAACCGATGATTCGCCACAGGGGGTCCAAAACGGGCGTCAGGGACAGGGCAATTTCACGCTGTCCGAATTTTGCCCGTGTTGATGCGTAACGAATATCGCACATCAAGGTCAGGTCAAAACCACCGGCAATGGCAGCCCCACCTACGGCGGCAATCACGGGTTGTTCGCAGAACATGATGGCCCGGTAAGCCCGGTGGAACATGGCCGTATAGGCCTCGTTCGAACCTTTTTCCAGTTTCCGAATGATGTTCAGATCAAACCCAGCGGAAAAGATCTTCTCTCCTCCCGTCAGAATGATCACATGGACATCCGTTCTCCCGGTCAGTTCCGTAAAAAGACCTTGAATCTCTTGCAGTACATCCGGGGCCAGGGCGTTTCCTTTTTCCGGCCGGTTGATCGTAACCGTTGCCACTTTGTCTTCAATGGTAAGTTTTAAATATTGTGTGTCCATGGAATGATTTCTCCTTAAAAGTCCTGATAATGATGGTCCAACCATACCGGCTTTCCCTAGGGTTGGTCAAGATTGAAAAGGAGATAGAAGGCGGCCAAGCACGATTTTTCCAGGCTCAAAATAACTCCCGGGACAAATCCTTGCCTTGGTTTAAAAAAAAGGCTAATCTCTCTTGAACAGGAGGTGACGGTGGAAAATTTAATCCATGAAAAATATTGGCTGAATCGTTTGAACAGGCTCAAAAAAGCCTTGGAGAAAAATAATTTCGAGGTGTTTCTGGCAAGCACCCCATCAGAAGCAAAGGACGTGGTCTTAAAGGAAATCATCCCCCGGACCCAAGCGAAAACCATTTCCATGGGGGATTCCTTGACGGCCATCAGCACGGGAATATTCGCTGAGATTAAAAATCAGCCGAATCTGAATTTTTTAGATACGTTTGAGCCGGGAATCCCCTTTGAGGTAGCCTTTGAACGGCGAAGACAAGCCCTGCTGGTGGATTTGTTCATTACAGGAACCAACGCCGTGACCCAGAAAGGGCAACTGGTCAATCTGGATATGATCGGCAACCGTGTGGGAGGCATCACCTTCGGCCCCAAAAACGTCATCATTCTCGTGGGTCGGAATAAGTTGGTTCCAGACCTGGAAACCGCCATGGACCGGGTGCGAACCTATGCTGCGCCGGTCAATGCCATCCGGCACCAGGCTGAGCACCCCGAGCTTGATCCCCCCTGCACCCAAACCGGGATCTGCGCCAATTGCACCCATCCCTTAAGAATCTGCAACACCTGGACAATCACGGAAAAATCCTTTCCTCCAGGGCGGATCAAAATCGTTCTCATCAATGAGGATATGGGTCTATGAAATTGAGAGAATGACTGATTAAGCCAAACTGCTTCGACCTGCCTCCAACGTTGTTTTTTCAAAAGCTTTGTTTTCTCTCATCAGCCGGATGTGGCTGGGACCCAACCCCCTGACCCGCTCGGTTATTTCCGTGGCCAGCTCGGCGAACCGGCCCCCCATGGCGGATGAAAGATTGACCATGCCGATGCGCTCCGGGTCAACCCCCACGGCAGCAAGGATTTCCCGGGCATAGGCGATACGTTTTTTGGCTTTTAGATTTCCTTCCAGGAAATGGCATTCCCCTTCCAGTCACCCGGCCACAAAAACGCCGTCCACCCCGCTTTCCAAGGCTTTGAGCATGTGAAGCACATCCACCCGGCCGGTGCAAGGCAATTGAACGATCTTGATGTTTCCGGGATAGGAAAGCCGCATGGACCCGGCCAGATCCGCAGCCGCGTAGGCGCAGTAGCGGCAGCAGAAGGCGATGATCTGGGGCTCGAAATCATTATTTGGCATGGTTTCCTCCTTCATGTTAAGCCTCCATCAGGGAACAAACCTTTGAAATCAGCTGATCGTCTGTAAAATTCTGGAGGGTAATCACTTTGGCCGGGCATTCGGCAGCGCAGATACCGCAACCCTGGCACTTGACGCTTTCGATTACCACAATGCCTTCTTTTCCGATCCTGGGGGCTCCAAAAGGACAACTTCTCAGGCACACCAGGCATCCGGCGCAACTGGCGGAATGCTGCATGACGGCCACCACCCCGCCCACCATGATGGTATCCCGGGCCAGCAGGGTCATGGCCCTGGATGCGGCGGCCTTGGCCTGGGCGATGGTTTCCTCCACGGGTTTGGGGTAATGGGCCAGACCGGCCATGAAAATTCCTTCGGAAGCAAAATCCACGGGCCGGAGTTTGGCATGGGCCTCCACCAGAAAACCCTCCGGGTTTACCGGCACCTTGAACATTTCAAAAAGTCCGGCATTTTCATTGGGGAGAACTGCGCTGGCCAGTACGACCACATCAGGATGCAGGCTCACCGGAACCCCCATGACATGGTCCAGAACCGTGAGCTGAAGACGGCCGTCAGGGTCCAGATCCACTTCCGGCAGAAGATCCATGTCGTAGCGGATGAACAGGACGCCTCTCTGCCGGGCTTCCTGGTAAAGATCTTCACGGAAACCGTAGGAGCGGATATCCCGGTAGATGATGAAGACTTTCATGGACGGATTCTCCACCTTCATCCGGATGGCGCTTTTCAAGCTGTGAGTGCAGCAGATCCGGCTGCAGTATGGCCTCTCAGGGGTTCGGGACCCCACGCACTGGATGAAGGCCACTGCTTTCATTTTCTTTAAATCCACTTTTCCACGCAGGAGCGCCGTATCAAGATCCAGGTGGGTCATGACCCCGGCATGCTTGCCGTACAGGTATTCTTCCGGCTGGTATTCTCTTCCGCCGGTGGTAAGGATGGTGGCCCCGTGTTCGATGGTGAAGGGCTGTGCGACGTCTTTTTGCTGGATGGTGGTTGAAAAATTACCCGGAATACCGGCCGTTCGCTGGATCTTGGCTGAAAGAATCACCTCAATGTTGGGATGGTTCATGAGGATGGTGATGATATCCGCAAGATAGGCCTGGATATCCTCCCCCTGCCAGGTGTTGCGAAGCAGGCGTGCGTTGCCCCCCAGTTCATCGTTTTGCTCCACCAGATGCACCTTGCATCCCTGTTCGGCCAGGCTGAGTGCTGCTTCCATACCGGCCACCCCGCCCCCCACCACCAGGGCCGCCCGGATCACGCCGATGGGCACTCGAAACAGGGGCTCATTCCAGGCCACTTTGGCTACTGCCATGCGCACAAGATCCCTGGCCTTGGCTGTTGCAAGATCCGGGTTGTTCATATGCACCCAGGTATTCTGATCCCGAATATTGGCCATTTCAAAGAGATAGGGGTTCAGACCCGCTTCCCGAATGGTATCCTGAAAGATCGACTCGTGGGTCCGGGGGGAACAGGAAGCCACCACCACCCGGTTAATCTGTTTTTCTTCAATAACGGCTTTGATGTGGTCCTGGGAATCCTGGGAACAGGTGAACAGGTTGTCTTCCACATGCACCACATGGGGGAGGCTTCGGGCATAATCCCTCACCGCTGGCACATCGGCAATGCCTCCGATATTGATCCCGCAGTTGCACACAAAAACCCCGATGCGGGGCTCTTCTCCTTGAATATTCCTTTCCGGAGGCAAGCTCCGGGTAAGGACCTCCGTTCCTCGAACGTCTGATAAGATTTCTGCCGCTGCGGAAGCTGCCGCTGAAGCTTCCATGACCGATTGGGGAATATCCTTGGGCCCCTGAAAAGCACCGCAAACGAATATGCCTTCCCGGCTGGAGGAAACCGGCGTCAGGTTCCGGGTGGCGGCAAAACCGTGTTGGTTGAGATCGATTCCCAGCTTTTGAGCGGTTTCCTTCATGTCCTCTGCCGGAGACATGCCCACGGACAGGACCACCAGATCGAAAACCTCGTCCTTAATTTTGCCGTCCTCGGTTCCGAATCGAATGTGAAGCTGATCATTGGGCAGGGGGTCCACGGAATGGATGCGTGACCGGATGAAATTGACCTGCTTTTCCTCCCTGGCCCGATCGTAGTATTTTTCAAAATCCTTGCCGTAGGTGCGCATATCCATAAAGAAAATGGTGGTATCCAGTTCCCCGTGGCTGTGTTCCTTGGCAATGACCGCCTGCTTGATGGCATACATACAGCAGACTCCGGAACAATAGGAATGATCGCAGGCATTGATATCCCTGGACCCCACGCATTGGACCCATGCGATTCTTTTCGGCTCCCGCTGATCCGACGGCCTCACCATGTGCCCCTTGAACGGGCCGGAGGCCGAAAGGATGCGCTCAAACTCCAGGCTGGTCACCACATTGGGATGCCCGGCATAACTGTAGGTCGGGTATGCGCCGGGGTCAAAAGGCACGAATCCCGGTGCCAGGATCACCGCTCCCACCCGGATGGATTTTTGCTTCGTTAAAGTTTCATGTTCAACAGCGCCCGGAAGGCATGCTTTCACGCATTGGTAGCACTCGGAACAGATCCCGCATTGCAGGCACCGCTCGGCCTCCAGGCGAACCCTTATTTCATCCAAACCCAGTTGGACTTCATTGAAGTTCTTCATGCGCCGCCGGGCCGCCAGGTGGGGCATTTTCTGCCGGGGAATGGACTTGCCCCGGGTTTCAGGATCAAGAACCACGTTTGTAAACTCTCGGGATCGGCCCTGCTGGAGATCTTCTCCTTGGATAAAACGATGGATGGATATGGCCGCTTGTTTGCCGGCCTCAATGGCTTCCACCACCGTGGCCGGGCCCGTGATGGCATCACCCCCTGCGAAGATATCCGGATCTTCGCTCTGGAGGGTGGCGCTATCGACTTTCATGGTTCCCCAGTCACTCAAGGTGCAGGCGCATTCGTCGGTCAGGCAGGCCCAATCACTTTCCTGGCCGATGGCCGGAATCACCGCATCCACTTCAATGATGAACTCCGAGCCCGGCAGGGGTTCAGGACGCCTTCTGCCACTTTCATCCGGCTCCCCCAGAACCATTTTGATGCATTCAATGGCCCTGACCTTTCCGTTTTCCGCCAGAATCCTCACCGGATGGGTGAGGGTCATAATCCGGATCTGTTCATCCAGGCATTCGGCGATTTCTTCTTTTGCAGCCGGCATCTCCTCCATACTTCTGCGGTATATGATAAAAGGTTCGGCAGATCCCAGGCGCAGGGCCGTTCGCACGGAATCCATGGCCACATTGCCGCCACCGATCACTGCCACCCGGTCCCCCAGTTTCACCTTGTGCCCGGTATTGACCTTGAGAAGAAAATCAACCCCCGGATAAACCCCTTCCAGGTCCTCGCCTTCAATCCCCAGGGACTTGCAAGCCTGTGCGCCGATGCCAATGAAAAAGGCGGCAAAATCCTGTTTTCTCAATTGGCCGACGGTGAAATCCTTACCGATCTCAACCCCCGTTCGAAAGGTCACGCCCATGTTCCGGATGATCTGAATCTCCGCCTCCACCACATGACGGGGCAGCCGGTAAGCCGGAATCCCCAGGGTGAGCATGCCGCCCAGAATGGCCTGTTTTTCAAAGACCGTGACCTGGTAACCTTCCTTGGCCAGAAAATAGGCACAGGTGAGGCCGGCGGGACCCGAGCCCACAATGGCGACTTTTTCATCCCGTAGAGACTTTTGTTCCGGCATAAAAGGTTTTCCGGAAGAGAAATCGTGGTCCGCCAGAAACCGGTGCAGGTATTGAATGCTCAAGGGCTGATCCACATCCTTCCGGTTGCAGGCCCCTTCGCAGGGATGATGGCAAACCCGCCCGCAGACTCCCGGAAAGGGATGTTCCTGCTTGAAAAGCTCAAGGGCTTCCCGGTATCTGCCCTTGTTCGCCAGGGCGATGAAACCCTGAACGCTCACATGGGCCGGACAGGTGGCCTTGCAGGGTGCGGTGCCTTTTTTCTCTATGGCATAGCCGCTGGGCATGCCCTGGGGATAGAGTTTGTAGGCGGCCTGACGCTGGGCCAGTCCCGCATCAAAGGTGTTTTTGATATCCATGGGACAAACCTTCTGACATTCCCCGCAAGCCGTGCATTTTTCAAGATTCACATGCCGGGGAAACTCCTTCAGCGCTACTTCGAAATTCCCTGAAGCACCTGAAATCTTATCAATTTCAGTCAGGGTCATGAGTTCGATATTGAGATGCCTGCCGCATTCCACCAGTTTCGGGGAAATGATGCACATGGAACAATCGTTGGTGGGAAAGGTCTTGTCCAGCTGGGCCATGGTTCCGCCAATGGCGGACTGCCGTTCCACCAGATAAACATAAAACCCTGAATTGGCCAGATCGAGAGCTGCCTGAATTCCCGCTATGCCCCCGCCTGCAACCAGGACCGATCCTTTTTGTTCTTCTGACATGGACCACCTCTCATTCTTTTATAGACCGTAATCCGCCAAATCCGGACCAAGGTAGGACCGTTCGTTTTTCCCGAGAATCCCCAGGGACAGGCAGATAATGGTCCAGATATGGGCCGTATGGTAACTCCCCCCGTAGTGTTCACAGATGTCTTCAATCTGGGCATGGCAGTTGTGGCAGGGCGCCAGAACGTAATGGGCGCCTGTGTCCATGATCTGGTCGAATTTCAATTTCCCATAACGCCGACGGTCCTTGGGGAACCCGGCTTGAAGGGCCCCACCCCCGCCGCCGCAACAGAAATTGTTGGACTTGTTGGGGATCATGTCCACAAAATTTTGCTCACCCACCAGGACGCGAAGAAACTCCCGGATGTCCTCTGCCACCTTATCCCCCAGGGTTTTGCGAACAATATTGCAGGGGTCCTGCAGGGTGAATTTGATTTTCAGGTCCCGGTTCCAGTCTGAATTGATTTTCAGTTTGCCTTGCCGGAACCATTCCACGTAGAGTTCCAAAATGCTTTTGACTTCAAATTTGTGGGGAATTTTGTACTTTCGCAATCCTTCCAGGATTGCATAAAAGGAGTGCCCTCACTCTGTGTTGACCACCTGTTTACACCCCAGGGTGTTGTCGATGTGATCGGCGAAACGCTCGATGATATGGCGCCAGCCGTCATCATCCCCGAGAAACATGCAGTAATTTTCCCCGGCCCACATGACCGAAGGGTAGGTCCAGTCCGCCTCCACCAGGTGGAGAATCTTCCACAGAGGCGCCATTTCATCCGGTTCCGTCACCGGTTCCCTGGAATTCTGGTTCACGGCCATGAACGCCCCAGGCCGATCCACGGTGACCTCCATATCGGCAAACAGGGGCTGGGTTTGGCGGATTTCTTCCACCACGTCCTCCACGGTCCAGATGAAATCCTCGGTGGGAACCCCCATGGCATTGCCGGATTTCACATGCTGCTCGCAGGAACCCCGAATCCCCTTGGGCCGGGTTTCCATGGGCCAGCTTTTGCGGGTGTTGTAGATGAGTTTGGGAATGTTGATTTTCATGGGGCAGACATACATGCACCGGCCACACATGGTGCAGACCCAGGCCCATTCCGTGGCCTTGACCTGGTCATCCAGACCCAGATTGACCATTCGAAGGAATTTCCGGGGGTCCAGCCCCATGAGCTCCGAAGCCGGGCAACCGCCGGTGCAGGTGCCGCAGGTCAGACAGAGATCCAGGTTGGCGTCGGGCACCTGGTCCAGAACCTGTTGTTTGAAATCGGCACTGAGATCGGTCAAATCGATATTGTTGGACATACACCTTGCTCCTTTCCGGTTCCCCGTCAAACCAGTTTGGCGGCATCCAGATAATGCCTGAGCTTGTCCTCTCCGCCGATACTGATGATGTGAACCCCCTGGCTGATATCTTTCAACCCCGACACAATATCCGAAAACAGCTCAATGCTTGCCTTTTGCTTGTCCGGTGCCTGGGCCAGTTTTTTGATGATCCAGTCCGGAACCAGACCGGATTTTAAATGACGGTTCAGAAACTGGGCCATGCCCGCGGTTCTCAGGATTAAAACTTCCGCAATAACCGGAACGCCGAAGGTTTGGGCTTTCTGCATGAATTTTGCGAATTTCTCTACATCAAACACCGGCGTGGTGAGGAAGTAACCAGCTCCGATGCGGGTCATCTCCTCCATTTCCTTCAGTTCCAGGTCGGGAACATTTTTCCCCCAGCCGGATTCGATGCCAGAACCCAGGGTAAAATCCGCCTTAAAGGGCAGTTCCTCGCCCTCCACGGTGGAGCCGGTTTTAAGATGTCCGAGAACGGATTCCAGCTTGCCCGAATCCACATGAAAAAACATCATCTCCTGAAGGCTGTCCCCGGTGATCCGGTAGTCCTCGGTGAAAACCAGGAGATTTTCAACACCGGCGTCGTGGGCTTTGAGGAGATCCCGCTGGAGATCCAGGCGGTTTTTTTCCCGTGTGGTGGTCTGGAAAATGGGTTCGAAGCGGTTTTCCTTGAGGGTGACGCAGGTTTGAAGGGAATTGCCCACCACCCCTTCCATCTCCGCCTCCGAGATGGAAAAGCCGTCCACCCGGCCCCGGATCATTTTAAGGCTTTCCACGAGGGAATGGGATTCACCTTCCATGGGTGCCTGAATCTCCGTGGTCACCACGAACCGTTTTTTTTCAAAAGCCTCCGCCAGTTTCATACCCCACCTCCTTAATGGATTAAAGCCGGGCTCTTTTCAGAACCGGTAATGGATATTGCATGACGCGAAACCAATGGGTCAGACAGGATTCAGCAACCGGGCAACTTCTTCTTTCAACTGGGGCAGGGGCAGTGGTTTCGAAAAACAAAGATCAGCGCCATTTCGTTTCATCTCTTCAAATTTTTCTTCATCCAGATAAGCCGAGAGGACAATAATTTGGGTGTTTTTGGTTTCCTCTTCGGATTTGATTTTCCGGCAGACCTCTGTTCCCTTGATATCCGGCATCATGATGTCCAGAATGATCAAATGGGGTTTGAAATGGGAGACCTGAAGCCCGGCTTCAAAACCATCCGAAGCGGAAATCACTTCGTAATCGTGCTCATCCTCCTCCAGGGCCTGAACGATGGTTTCCACAATAATGGGATCATCGTCCACCACCAGAATCCGCTTGCGCACGTCCGGAACGAACTGGGTGGGAATGGGAATCCCCTTTTCTTTCATAAAGGATTCAAGATCCGCCATATTAATCCGGCGGTGGCCGCCTACGGTCTTGTAGGCCTTGATATATCCGGCCTCCACCCAATTGATGATGGTTTTCGGGGAAACGTTACAATACTCACTCGCCTTGTAAACGGTTAAAATTTGCTCCATAACGCCCCTCCTTTTACATTAATTTTAGGTATTATATGAATTATAGAATTTTATTTGTCAATAAAAAAATATAAATTCTATAATAACTATAATAACTATAATTTCGAGAGGGAAAGGAGCCCTCGAAATAGGACAAGGGCTCGGCGGTTCCTTCTTCGTGGAAGGCCGTCGGGAATTGCAGAAACCCGGCATCAGGGAATTGGAACTCCCATTTATAAGTTGCATGCTTCGATGGTTTGTTTTATACAACCCATTGATTTGAACCATATACTACTCATTTTATTGTTTAAAGGAGGTTTTACATGAATGTGATTTTCCGCTTCTTTCTTTTTATGGCGTTATTGTCATTGTTTGGCTGCGGTGACAACGGTTGCCGTGTCATTTTTCAGGAAACGTCCGCCTGGAATACTCCTGTGACATTATCAGCGGACCAGGATTCTTCGGGTGGGCAGGCCGTCATGGATGGAGAGGGCAATGGCCTTGTGGTATGGGGTTCCGATTCAAGGCTCTATGCAAAAAAGTATTCCGTCTCCCAAGGCTGGGATTCGGATATGACGCGTTTCGACAATGCTGTTCTGCGGGCCGGAGCCCTTAAAATCGCTATGAATGAGAATGGAGAGGGAGTGGCGGTGTGGCGTTTGGAAGAAACCGGGGGAGACTTTTTTTATGCCCGGAGGTTCGATATGACGTCCGGATGGGATGATGATGCTCAAAGGTTGTGCGACAACTCCTATGATGGTCAGCGTCCGGACGTGTCGATCAATTCCGGCGGAAATATCTTGACCGTATTTTCCAAGTACACCACCAATGATGTCTATGCCAGAAGCTATACCCCCGGTTCGGATTGGGATGCCGGGCCCACGGTAATTGATTCATTAAACAGGATTTCAAATTACCCCAAGGTGGCTCTGGACGAAACCGGCAATGGCGTCGCGGTTTGGGAGCAGTATGACGGCACCTATACCAATGCTCATGCCACCTATTTTTCAAAGGATACCGGTTGGGATGGGACGGTTACCATGATTGACGACCCGGCGGTCGACGGCACCGTCGGCCAGGCCTATGTCCTTCTGAATGCGGATGGTTCCGGTGCCGCCTTCTGGGATCAGCAGAATGGGGCCTCCTACGAAATTTACGCCAGGACATTTGAAACCGGCTCCACGATCCAATGGGATACGGGAGTTTTCCAGGTGACGTCATCAACGGGATATACCCACGGGGCAAGAGGCGCTATTGCACCTGATGGCACCATCCTCATTTCCTGGATGGTCATGGATGGCACCAGATACCAGATGTATGCACGGTCCTACTCCCCGGCCACCGGATGGGCAGCTTCGGCGCAATTGGTGAGCGACGACTCCCTGGATCTCAACGTGGAGGCGGCATTTGTGGCCTTTGACAAGGATGGCAAAGGGCTTGCCGTCTGGTCCCAGGATCGGGAAACGGAACCTGCGGTATATGCAAGGGACTACACGATAGGAACGGGCTGGTCTTCGGAAATACAGAAGGTTTACGAGTATCCTGATGGATTCGGGGGATTGGTGACTTCCCTGTCCATGGGACCTGGGGGCAAGACCCTGATTACGATAGATTATTTTGACATGCCTGATTACAATTCCGGTCAAACAATGGCGATTTTTTCCAAATAGAGCGCCAACCCGCCTGCCAATTAGAAAAGCAGGTCGAAGAGAAATAAAGAAACAAGGGGAGAAGCTGGAAAAATTCTCCCCTTGCTTTTACGGAAAATCTTTCCGCAACTTGTCCGGTGATTCAATTGCTCCGTTTTTGCAGGAATTCCGATCCTGGCTTGCCAGACTGGATCACCTTAAAACCTTGATGTGGTCTCCCTTTATCGCATTTTCAGCTTTTCTTTGAGGCACTGAAGAACCGCGGGAGTGGAAACATGACCTTCAAGTACAATGAAATCGTTCCCTGGGGACGAAATTTTGATGAATACAAACGCATGTTCAACCTCACGGAGGATGAGCTGAAACTGAAAATCCTCGGTTGCGGCGACGGGCCCGCCAGTTTCAATGTGGAGTGCAACCAGGCCGGAGGAAACGTCATCTCCATCGATCCCGTCTACAACATGACCAAGGAACAGATCCAGCAGCGGATTGATGAAACCTGTATGGATGTGTTAAGCCAGACCGCAAGCAACCGGGAAAAGTTTGTGTGGAACGCCATCCGATCCGTGGAGGATTTAGGACGCATCCGCATGGGAGCCATGAAAATTTTTCTGGAATCCTACGACCGGGGCAAAGCGACCAAGAAATACATCCCCGGAGGGTTTCCGGACCTGCCTTTCGAAAACCACACCTTTGACCTGGCCCTGAGCTCCCATTTCTTATTCCTTTACACGGACAATCTGACCTATGACTTCCATGTGCAAGCCATGTCCGAAATGCTCCGGGTGGCCAAAGAAGCCCGGATATTCCCTTTACTGGATTTCAATGCCAAACGATCTTCTTATGTGGAAGGCATTCTGAGGGATTTTAAAGACAGGGATATTGAGATCCGCAAGGTGGATTATGAGTTTCAGGTGGGGGGGAATGAGGTGTTGATCATAAGAAATAAAACCCTTTAAAAAAAAATAAGTCGATGGAGAAAAATAAAACCATGTCTGCTGTTCCTGATTTAGCCTCGTAGGGGCAGACCTGCGTGTCTGCCCGGGCGAACACATGGGTTCGCCCCTAGGAAGGACGGGAAAAGTTGATCACAATATCCACCTGATTCTGAAACCTGAAATCTAAGAATTTAACCATGCAAAACCAATCAGATCTATTGCCCCGGACCGCATTGATTCAAAACATCCTTTTGCAGAACCCTGCCATTCAAAAGGTTTTGGAACGGGCCTCCGGACTGGATCTACCCAACTGGTACCTTGGCGCGGGATGCATTGCCCAAACCGTCTGGAATTATTATTCCAAAAGGCCCCTGCTGGATCATATTTCGGACATGGACCTGGTGTATTTTGATGATCAGGACCCGGGGTTTGAGGCGGAAGATGAAAGGGTTAAAAAAGTTCGGGATGCATTTTCAGACATCCCGGTTCAAATCGATCTGAAAAACCAGGCCAGGGTTCATCTTTGGTATGAGAAGCATTTCGGGTATGCCATCAACCCCTATAAATCTGTTGAGGAAGCCATAGACACCTGGCCCACGACGGGGACAGCGGTGGGGGTGAAATACGATGAAGCGGGTAAATTTAAAGTTTATGCGCCATTCGGACTGGACGACTTGCTGGACAGGGTGGTCCGGCCCAACAAAATCCAGATCACCGAAGAAATATACCTGAAAAAAGTAATCCGTTGGAAAGCTTGTTGGCCGGAGCTAACGATCATTCCCTGGTAACAGAATTAGGAAAAACCTATGATACTCTCAGGACTGGAAATTGAATCAAGAATCGGTGGTGATATCCTCATCGACCCCTATGATAAAAACAAGATCAATCCAAACAGCTATAACCTGGCCTTGCATGATGAGCTGCTGGTCTACAGAAATCCGCTCCTGGACATGAAAATGGAGAATGAGGTTGAAAAACTCACCATTCCCGGGGAAGGGCTGATCATAGAGCCCCACAGACTATACCTGGGCCGTACCATTGAATTCACGGAGACCCAAAATCTGGTTCCCATGCTGGAAGGACGATCCTCCATCGGAAGGCTCGGCATCTTTGTCCATGTGACCGCAGGCTTCGGAGATGTGGGCTTCAAGGGCTTCTGGACCCTGGAAATTTTCTGCATCCAGCCTGTTCGAATCTATGCGGGGGTGGATGTGTGCCAGATCTATTACCACACCCTTGAGGGGAAGCATGAAAACTATTCCAGCGGCAAGTATCAGAACAATACGGGGATTCAGCCGAGCCTGCTGTTTAAGGATTTCAATATAAAGTAAAGCTGGTTAAATTTTACGATTCTCCCCGGATGCAAAGGCGGCTTTTGATGCTTTGGTGGAGAAGGTCCGTAGAATGGAAAAGAGATAAGCCATGAAATCATCGAAACTATCATTGATCACAGGCGGTTCCGGGGGACTTGGAAAAGCTCTTGTGGAGAAGTACAATCAGGAAGACTTCAAAGTATATGAGTTTTCAAGATCCGGAAAATCAGCCCATCATATAGGCTGTGATTTCAGCTCTCCAAGTGAGGCGTCGCAAATTCTTGAGAACACCATATCGAACCTTTCCAGGAAAGAATATTCCGAAATTGTGCTGATCAACAATGCCGGAACGATTCATCCCATCGGCCCGATTTTAGGGTTCGATCCTGAAACCTGGATCGACAATATGAATATCAATTTGAATTCAGCCATTATTGCATCCGGACTTTTCATCAAATATTTTCAAAATCATTCCGGAAAAAAAGTCATTACAAGCATTTCTTCCGGGGCGGCCATTCGGGCCAAGCATGGCTGGGCCTTATACTGTGCCGCGAAAGCCGGCCTGGATCATTTTTGCAGAGCCCTTGCGCTGGAACAGAAGGCTCAGCAATACCCCATCCATGTGGTGCTGATGGATCCCGGCGTCATGGATACGGATATGCAGGCCAAGATCCGGGGTGCGAAAGAGTCTCAATTCCCTGAGCTCCAGCGGTTTGTAAAGATGAAGGAAGAGGGGCTGCTTTTAACCCCTGAATCCGTGGCACAAAAGATTTTCGATGTTGTTTCAGGCGAAATTGAGAATGGGGTTAAATATTCCGTTGAAGATTGAAGCTTTTTAACCTCTGAACACACGAAATACACGGAAATAGGATTATCTCGCACAAAGACACAAAGCCGCGAAGAAAGACAAAATCATTGCCCCGCCGTCGGCAAAAATAAAATTATTCTTTGTGGCTCCGTGGCTCCGTGCGAAAAAAATAAGGAGTTTTCAATGTCTTTGGTGGTTTTCTTTTTATCTCTTGGTGCTGTCTGGGCAGGGTATATAGGGATATCTCGACTGCGCCAAAATGCCCGTCGGCAAAAAGCACTGGATCAGCCTTTTCCGGATGCCTGGGTTGAAATTCTCAAACAAAACCTGCCGCCCTACGGGAAGCTTTCCGAGGATCTGCGCCAGCAACTGCACCAGGATATTCAATTATTTCTTGCTGAAAAGTCGTTTGAAGGGTGTGGTGGGTTGATAATAACCGATGAGATCCGGGTGACCATCGCCGCGGAAGCCTGCCTGCTGCTTTTAAACCGAAAAGATACCAACTATCCCAAATTGATTTCGATACTGGTGTATCCCAGCACCTATGTAGACAGCAACGAAGGCCTGTTCATCGACAAATCCAAATCCAAAACCGCGAGATTGGGGGAATCCTGGGCGCTTGGCACCGTGGTTTTGGCCTGGGACAGCGTCAAACGGGGGGCATTGAATTTCCACGACGGCCACAATGTAGTGCTTCATGAGTTCGCCCATCAGTTGGACCAGGAGGACGGTTCTTCCGATGGTGCGCCGATTTTAGAAAAGCGCTCCGCCTACGGAGCCTGGGCAAAGATCTTTTCCCGAGAGTTCGCCGAGCTTCAGGAGGAAAAACAAAAACGGAAACCCAGTATGTTTGACAAATACGGGGCGACCAACCCTGCGGAGTTTTTTGCCGTGGTCACAGAGGCCTTTTATGAAAAACCGGAGCGGTTTCAAAAAAAACATCCGGAGTTGTATGAAGAGTTGCGGGAGTATTATAAAGTAGATCCCATTGAATGGATTTAAAGTAACCTCGCACAAAGACACGAAGGCACAAAGAAAACCAGACCGGATAAAAGCAACTGACCTTCTGAACTTGATTTACGTCCGTTATAATGATCCGGCAAGAGAATGCATAGCCTTTTGTAGGGGCAGACCTGTGTGTCTGTCCTGGCAGAACCAACAGGACTGTGGACTGACGAGATAAGGAGTGATGCGATGAAAATCTTCAGGATTGCAGCAATCTATTTTATTTTTAGTTTGGTTTTGGGATGCAAATAGTAATCGGCGCGATAGGGTTTCTTACGGAAAAGTTTTCCCTGAAAGGGACCGAGGGCGAAAAACGGTTTGGGCCGGATCTTTTAAGCGATGATCCATCCGGGGCTAAATCTTTAAACAATCCATAGAATCGGGGGTACTAAAAAGGGGGAGCTTATGAGCTGGGCATGTCCTATGTGTGGTTTTGGAAACAATGATGACGGGATGGTGAGATGTATTTGTGGTCATGAAATGATGGATACACCTTCTTCAGGGGGAGGCACTGCGGTTTTGAGCCTTCCGAATGAAATGCAAAGCATTACAGGTTCGGAAGCTATTACGCCCCAAGATGTGTTCGAATTAGAAAATCCAAACGAGGCTGATTTGGATGGTCTAAAAGCCCAAAAAGACTGGTTTATTGAAATCGACCAAGCGGATGGTAGCAAGCACTTTTTTGGCAAGGAAGAGATCTCCACCAGGATGCGGACTGAAATCTTTGAGGGAAAATATCAGAAGAATCATTCGGTGAGCGTTCATTCAAAGGACAAGGATGGCAAATGGACCCAGAAAGATTCCCCTTTGTTTGAATTTTCAAAGAGCTATTTTTCTCTTCGCACTCTATACCAGCCCGTGTGGAGCCATGCTCTGGAAGGGCTTAAATGGGGCGCTTTGGCGGGAATCGGATTAAAGCTTCTTGACACGTTGGTCCTACTGGGGACGGTGGACCCTGCCTTGGCCTTCATGTTTCTTGTGGCCATCGTCGTTTGTTGCATTCCTCGCTTTGGAATGATTGGCGTGATCGGCATTTCGATTTTTATGATGAAATACAGCAAGGCAAATTTCTTCCTAATGGGCCTATCCGCAGGGCTTGTCGGTGCAATTCTCGGTTGCCTGCCCGGTATGGCGGTGGGTGGATTAATAGGATTGGCAAGAAAGAATTCATTGTCGGTTACCCGTGATGGGAGTTCTGATCCTGAAGGGTTGTTCTTGAAGGCTGTAGTATTACCGGCAATTGGAGGATGCGCTTTGTGGATTTTTTATATCTTTGTATTTAATCCCTGGCCGCCACA
>Ga0180732_1001154_pt1 | contig 17344 bp, 18 predicted proteins | sample KR11_01MetaG_FD_148674 | JGI IMG/M metagenome (GOLD analysis project Ga0180732, IMG submission 148674) | Groundwater microbial communities from the Olkiluoto Island deep subsurface site, Finland - KR11_0.1 MetaG | ecosystem: Environmental > Aquatic > Deep subsurface > Groundwater | place...
AAATTGATTAAAATTTATGTTAATTATCTCATACTAATTTCAAATCAAAAAATTTTAAAAAGTGCAAATTATTGCTAAGAATAAACAATATATCAGTTTAATATTTTGCTTAACGCAATGCTAGTGCGTTTTACATTAAACCTTTTCATAAGCATTAGCTGTTTTTTGATTTATAACACAGCTCTTTCTAAAATCTAAACATTTGGTTCAATCAACATGATTAAACCAACAGAGTTTCTCAATTTCCTAATATCCTTAATATCTCAATTTCTATAATACTAAATCTTTTCTTTTATTTCTAAAAGGAAATAATCAACAATTTCATTAGCTTCATTAAATAAGAATTTTCCTTCAAATATTTTTCCTTTTAAAAATAAAGGGAACCAATATTTATCATCAGGCCACATTTGATCAAAAGGCAGTTCGTTGACATTAAACCATTTTGGCTTCATTTCTTCGCTTTCCACAGGACTTCCTTTAAATTCTTTCGCGCGAAATATATGGACTTCCATATTTCCCGAGCCATCTTGATATACAAACTCAACAATTCCCAATTTATCCATTTCTTTAATCTCAACTCCGGACTCTTCTTTCATTTCTCTTCTTGCCGCCTCTTCTATCATTTCTCCTTTTTCAACTTTCCCCCCAAACCCATTCCACTTCCCCTCTCCATGTCCGCGCTTTTTCATCCCAAGCAATACTTTTGGATGCTGATGAACAATACAAAGCGTTAAGATTTTTTTCTTCATATTTGTCATTGATTTGATATTTGGTAACTATTCAGCTGCTCTAAAAAACATTTATCCTGAGAATCTGTCATTTCGAGCGATTAGCGAGAAATCTATAAATTTTAGATATTTCTCCGTATACAGATTTCTCGCGAGGCGCCTGCCTACCGCAGGCAGGCTCGAAATGACAAAGGAGGTGAATAGTTGCGATATTTGTCATTTGATATTTTCGCATTTAAGCTCCACTGTCCCGAGACATAAACTATGGAGCCAGCGGATTTTCCAAATTCATAATTCCAAATTCAAAATTCTATTTCTTCCTCCCCAAATATATCATCGTCTTCAAAACCGTGTCAGATGTTTCTAAAATCTTTAGTGTCTCCTGCCATCATACCAATCAAACATATCTCTGCGGAGCTTGGCCATTCTTCCGTCGTGATGATAAAAGACCAAACCTTCCGCTTTTATGTCTGGCAGTTTTAACCTCTGATTAAATAAACAAGGCAGATATTTGAACCATTCTGAGATGGTTTCAAAATTCTTTGAATATAAATTTTTTTGCCAGCTTCGCCAATGGCATTTGCTTTGCAGATAATCAAACGGGACAAATAAATGTCCTTGCGTTTGATGGGGGTTGCCGTTAAATACTTCGCCGATCAGTTCGCCGTAATAATCGCCGTCTTCCTTCTTGAGCCATCCTTTTTGAATCGCTTTCGCTATTCCTTCCATGCAAGCGCCTTCCCACTTTGTTTGGGTTATGCTAAAAATAAATTTCTCGGTGGTTCTGTTGAACACTCTCTGAATTCTGCCGTCTTTAATCCGAACGCAAACATTTGTTCCGTCTATTTTGGTCACCGCCCTTACGCCGTCCTCAAAAACCCACTGATAATCAGGATCAATTTCAGAAGTTACAAGATAGTTTCCATTTATAGTTTTCCTCACAAATGGCGATTGGAGTTTTGGAAAATCTTTTATCATATTAGTTTTATTATTCGCTCTTATTATTCCGGACAATTTTGCCAATGCGCTGCCGAAATTGTCCGATTTTGTTTTTAGAAAAGTCGCTGGTTCCATAGTCCCGCAGGGCTGTGGAACCTTGATGCGGGATTTTCCGTATTGGTAAGTTTGTGTAAATTACAACTTGCATGGGAAACTTATTTATAAAATATTTTCTGCAAGAGAATTCTAATTTTATCGATGATAACCTTTTATTTCTCGTCGTGCTATTTCTTCAGCTTCTTTTTCACTTTTTCCATAGCCAATGTATTCCTTTTTTACAGCGTTTAAAGATTTAGAAAATGCTATTTCTTTTAAAACAAATAAGATAACGAGTGGAATAAAAATAAAATACCATTTAAAGAAAAACAAAATTACACCAAACCAAAGTAGTTTTGAAACAAGCACAATTAAGTCGCCTTTATATGACCAATAAATAGCTGGACGATTAATTTTATTATTAAATATACACCATCTATAATAATGCCAATGTAACGGTATGACAATTATTGTTGTTATGATTGCAAAAATATATTCCATAGTTTTAAGCTAAGTTTTTTATTTTTTCAAAAATGGCACTTTGTCTAAAAGAAATCTTCTTTTTCTTTCCAACTCTTCAATTCTAGGTTTATATTCTTCTTTTATATTTTTTATAGCTCCTTCAATATGTTCAGTTGTTTTGGTACTTTTATTTTCTTTTTCTATTTTCCCTTCTTTTTTTTTATATAGTTTGTTTATCTGTTTTTCAATCCTACTAATTTTGATAAAAATAATAATAGCAACTAATGTTACGAGAACAGTAATAGGAATTATGATAAAACAATAATCCATAAGAAACTTAAATTAATATTTAACATTCTTGCACTTCGGCTCCACGGCCCTACCTGCCGGCACAGGCTGTCTAATAAGTGGAATTTAGGCTTTAGCCTTTCATAAAGTCTCGCTTGTTTTAGCCAAAATTATGAAACCCTAAAGGGTAAATTCCGTGTATTTTGGACTTTTTAGACAGACTGGGCAGGCAGGGCTATCTAAACTATGGAGCCAGCGAATTTCCCAATTTCCAGTTTCCAATTTCCAGTTTCTAGTATCTATTTCTTCCTCCCTAGATATATCATCGTCTTCAAAACCGTGTCGGGCGTGAGTGAAATGCTGTCAATCCCCTCTTTCACCACAAATTCCGCGAAGTCCGGGAAGTCGGAAGGAGCTTGTCCGCAGATGCCGACTTTTCTTTTTCTCTTGTGCGCGCCTTTTATTAGTTGTCTTATTAATATTTTTACCGCTTCATTTTTTTCATTTGAAATATGAGAGATCGATCCGCCATTATCTCTGTCAATTCCCAAAGTCAGCTGAGTGAGGTCGTTGCTTCCGATTGAGAACCCGTCAAAAACTTTCGCGAATTCATCAACAAGAATTATATTTGCCGGAATTTCCGCCATCACATAAACTTGCAAGCCATTTTTTCCTCGTTCAAGTCCGGCTTCTTTCATCACCGCTAAAACTTTCTTGCCTTCTTCAACTGTTCGGCAAAACGGAATCATCACAATGACATTAGTTAATCCAAATTCCTCGCGAACTTTTCTGATTGCTTGGCATTCCAGTTTAAACGCGTCTTTATATTTCGGATCGTAATATCTGGAAGCTCCGCGCCAGCCGATCATCGGATTTTCTTCTTTCGGCTCAAAATATGTTCCGCCGATCAAGTTCGCGTATTCATTGCTCTTAAAATCGGAAAATCTGACTATCACATCTTTCGGATAGAAAGCCGCGCCCAGTTTTCCAATTCCTTGCGCCAGTTTGTCAACGAAAAAATCCGTCTTGGTTTTATATCCATTAGTAATGTGGTGTATTTTGTTCGCGGTCTGCTTGTCAATCCTGACGCCTTTAATTTTTCCGTCAAGCGCCATCAGCGCCAAAGGATGCGCTTTGATAGTGTTATTGATTATGAACTCTTCTCTTGCCAGCCCGACTCCGTCATTTGGAATAAACGATTGCGTGAACGCTTGATCCGGCTCGGCAAGATTCATCATTATTTTTACTTTCGGCTTTTTGAGATTTTTCAAGTTTGTTTTCTTAATTTCAAAATCAAGAAGCCCTTCATAAACATAGCCTTCCTCCCCTTCGGCGCAGCTCACCGTCACATCTTTCCCGGTCTTGAGAACTTCCGTGCAAATCCTTGTTCCGACAACACACGGGATTCCAAGCTCGCGCGAAACAATCGCCGCGTGGCATGTCCTCCCGCCAGAATTCGTCACAATCGCGGAAGCGATTTTCATAATCGGCTCCCAATCGGGATCGGTCATATCCGTCACCAAAACTTCTCCTTTTTTGAATTCCTCAATATTGCTCGCGTCCTTTATAACATTGGCTTTCCCCTTGCCGATTTTATACCCCACGCTCGCTCCTTTTACCAAAACTTTTGGCATTTGATATTTGGCATTTGATATTTTCAGTTTATATTCCTCCAGAACATTCGCGTCGCGAACGCTTTGCGCCGTTTCAGGGCGGGCTTGAACGATATAAAGCTTTCCCGTGATTCCATCTTTCGCCCATTCCATATCCATAGGCCTTTGATAATGATCTTCAATTATCGTGGCCCACTTCGCGAGCTTCAAAACTTCTTCGTCTTTTATGCAAAATTTTCTTCTTTCTTCAATCGGCACGGAAACATTTTTTGTGGATGATTTCCCTTCCGCGCTATAAATAAGCTTTAGGGATTTTGAGCCGAGATTTTTTTCAACAATCGGCGCGAATCCTTTTCTCAAAGTCGGCTGAAAGACATAAAATTCATCGGGCGTAACTTTTCCCTGAACAATATTTTCGCCAAGCCCGTAAGCGGCGTTTATCAAAACCACATCGCGGAAACCGGATTCCGTGTCAATGGAAAACATGACCCCGCTGATCGCTTTATCCGACCTGACCATTTTTTGCACGCCAACCGAAAGCGCGATCGTAAAATGATCAAACCCCTTGTCTTCGCGGTATGAAATGGCGCGATTAGTAAATAGAGAAGCGATGCATTGCTTGGTGGCATAGAGCACATTATGAATTCCTTTTATATTCAAATATGTATCCTGCTGGCCCGCGAAAGAAGCGTCGGGCAAGTCTTCCGCCGTCGCGCTGCTTCTTACGGCCGTATCAACATTATTTCCATATTGCTTTTCCATTTTCTCATAAGCCTTTGCTATCTCATCGCTCAAATTTTTCGGCAGTTCCGCCGCCATAATCGCCTGCCTTACTTTTTCCCCTCTTTCTGAAAGATTTCTAATGTTATGCGTATCAAGATCTTTCAAAATTTCTTTGATTCTGTTCATCAGCCCTGTGTCTTTCATAAAATGCCGATAAGCGTTGGCGGTCAGCGCAAACCCGTTCGGGATATTCACTTTTTTCTTGGTCAGCTTTTGATACATCTCCCCCAGCGACGCGTTCTTCCCCCCGACTAAACCCACATCTTTGTTGGTTACTTCGTTAAACCACAAAATATTCTCCTTTTTTCTATTTTTCATTTTCATTTTTGTTAGTGTTTTAAATTTATTTCTTACGGTTTTATTATAGCATAGATTTAATAAAATCGGAAAGTCTATAAAGTCATCATATCTCATGTTGACAAAGTCTATTTAAATAAGTATTCTTAAATAAACAGTTCTTTGATAAGGAGGCAATAATAATGAAAAATAAAAACAATCCTGTTTCAAGTGAAATAATCAACAAGTCCGTATGGAACAGCATAGGCGACTATCTTCCGGTGATTATAAACCGCTCGGATATGCATATGCAATCATGGGCTATTAGCGCCAGACTGCCAAAAGGTTTTTACAAAAAATGGATTGCTCATATTATTGGCAATCTAAAATTCAGAGAAATGGCAGAAGAAAGAATTGAAAATATCTTTCGCAATCATATCTTTGACTGGCAATCATTTTTGGAAATCCACTGGCATTCAAAAGGAGTTTCATTTGAAACTGACGGCGTAAATGGCTGTATGGTTTATGTTTATTTTGAAGGAGGAGATTGCGGATATTCCTGCCATAATATTGATACTTTTGAGCAGGCAAATATTCTATTTCTGGCTCTCTCGCTATACTTGCCCAATCTATATTCTGCTTTAGAATTATACGAGAGAGAAGAAATCAAATCCTCGCCATTTCCAGAGGAAGATATAATTTATAAAAAAATTATCTTACACAACAAAAGGCAATCTGAAAACAAAGAAGAAGATTGTCAAACAACACTTGAAACATTTTCAAGCAAAGGCGATCTACAATAGATTGCCTATTTTTTTGGATTTTAAAAACACAAAACCCCCGCGAACTTTTGAAAGTTGCGGGGGTTTTTAATGTTCTCTAAAAATTATTTATCTAATCTTGCCTTCAACCGCCGTCATTCTTATATCCAGCGTTGAAACTTCTTCGTCAAGATCATTAATTCTCTGATCATGGCCGCTCAGCTTGTCATTATTGGAAGAAAGCTGTTCAGCGACCAGCCTGAATTCGCTTTTAATATCCTCGGCGACAACATCAAAATGCCTTTTCACTTCTTCCGCGGAATTTTTCATTTCTTCTTTCGTGGCAAATCGTTTCAAATCTTCCTTGGTCGCGAATCGTTTCAAATCTTCCTTAGTCGCAAAAGTTTCTTTTAATTTTTCCACATCTTTATTGGTAATCATAACTAGAAATTTATTCAAATTATATTTCCATTATAATCTCTTAAAAATTCATGTCAATTTTTCCAAATTTTTTATTTTTATAGAATTAGTGCCTGTTAAAACGACTTATGATTCTGTCATTTCGAACCTGCCTGCCGTCAGGCAGGCGCCTCGTGAGAAATCTAAATATTGCAGAAACAGCTGAAAATTATAGATTTCTCGCCTACGGCTCGAAATGACAAATAAGTTATTTCAGTGAGGCAAACTAATAAAAAATATCAATGGATTTCAAGAGTTAAAATTTTTATTTTTTCCTCTCCTCGTAATCCTCATAATTCCCCAGATATTCTTTGACTTCATTATTCTTGATTTCCCAGATTATGTTGCAAGCTTCGGACAAAACCGACCTGTCGTGAGAGACAATTATAATCGGGCCGTTAAAGCTTTTGAGAACTTCAATGATCGCGCCTTTGCTTTCCAGATCAAGATGATTCGTCGGCTCGTCCAAAACAAGCATATTCGTTTCGCTCAAAATCAATTCCGCCAGCGCCACTCTGGCTCTCTCGCCTCCGCTCAGATCAGAAATTTTCTTGAAAACATCTTCGCCGGAAAAAAGCAGCGCTCCCAAAACAGTTCTGATTTTTTCCCGCTTCTCTCTGACTTTCATTTCCACTTCTTCAAGAATATTTTTCTCGGGGTCAAGCTCTTCGTGCGCCTGCGCGTAATAGCCGATTTTCACTCCGGCGGAAATTTTGATTTTCCCTTCAATTGACTCGCTTTTGCCGACAAGAGTTTTGAGAAATGTTGATTTGCCCGCGCCATTGGGGCCGATAATGCCTATTTTATTGTCTTTCTGGACAGTCCATTTTCCCTCAAAAACCGCCAAAGGAAAATTTTTGCCGCCGATAAAAAGATCTTCAAATTCCAAAACTTTCTGCGGCAATCTTTTGGAAATGTTAAATCTGATTTTGACTTTCTTTCTGTTTTCTTTCGGCTCCTCAATTTTATCCAGTTTATCCAGCATCTTGATCCTGCTTTGCACCGCTCTGGCTTTGGTCGCTTTATATCTGAATCGCTCAATAAATTCATTCTGCTTGCCAAGATATTTTTCCTGCCTTTTAAACTCTTCCGCTTTCCTCTGTTCGCGCTCTTTTCTTTCTTCCAGATAGCCGGAATAATTGCTATAGTATTTTTCCAAGCAATTTTTTTGAAGTTCAAAAGTTTTATCGCAAACCAAATCCAGAAATCTCTTATCATGCGAAATGGCGACAATCGCCCCGCTCCAATCGGCCAGAAAATTTTCCAGCCAATTTATCGTATCCAAATCAAGATGATTTGTCGGCTCGTCCAGCACAAGCATATTCGGCTTTTGAAGAATAATTTTCGCCAAAGCCAGCCTTGTTTTTTCTCCGCCGGAAAGCGATTTGATTTTCCTCTTCCATTCGCTTTCGGGAAAATTAAATTTAACCAAAATTTCTTCCGCGAATTCTTCGTATTCGTATCCGTCCTTATTTTCATAATCAGAAACAATCTCCCCGTATTCATCCAGTTTTTTGTTTAAATCGGGGCGATTGGCGTCAGAAATTAAATCCTCGTATTCTCGTTTTTTCAAAATAAGATCATAGGCCGTTTTGTCGGCTGATTTTATTTCTTCCAAAATTTCATTATCCAAAGAATCCCAATGCGTTTCCTGCGGCAAATATCCGATGCTTAAATCCTTATTCTTCTGGACATCTCCATTGTCTTTTTCCAGAAGCCCCATAACTATTTTCACCAGCGTGCTTTTTCCCATTCCATTCGCTCCGACAATCGCGATATGATCTCCGCTATTCACGACCAGATCAACTCCCGAAAAAATTTCCTGCGTCCCGAATTTTTTTGACACCCCGCTCAAAACAACCAGCGATCCCTCAACCGGCTTGTTCTTGATTATTATATTATTATTCTTCAACATATTTTCAGTTTTATTATTTTAATGCCTCTCTCCAATCAAAAAACCCGCTAAATAGCATATTGTTTTATTATTGCCTAAAAATGCCAATAAGCGCAACAAAAAACAATCCACCTATTTAACAGGCTTCGCCTCAAACATCACCACGCAGCCAAAAATTCGGCTGGCGTAAAAATTATTTGATTTTAGAAAAAAATTATTCATATGCGTCTTTAAACTAATTACAGTCTAGCATTTTTTATGGAGATGTCAATTTTTTATCTTGCCATATGGCCGCTATCTTATCAAACTCACAGCCAGCTTACCTTCACTTCATCCAATCTTTTTTCAATCTCATCTCTGCCTAAAATCCCATTCTGCGCGCCATATTCGGAGACGACGCTGCCGCTGTTGATGATTCCGTATTTCAGCGCTTTTTCAATGTCGCTTGTCAGAATATATCCCCCCGTGAAAGCGCTGCCGAAAGAATCGCCCGCGCCCGTGGAATCGATTTTTTTATTCAAAGTAGCGGAAGCGTATAAAACTTTTTCTCCGCCATGCGCGTAAGCTCCGTTGGAACCGTCCGTTATGACAACGATTTTCGCTCCCCACTTTTTTATGTTTTTAGCCAAAACCTCAACATTGTTTATTTCGTTAAAATCCAATTTCAGCTTTTCATCGCTTGCCGCCAGCTCAATCGCCTCGTCTTTGTTTATAATAAGTATTTCCGTATTTTTGAAAAACTTTTCCAACTTATTTTTTCCCGCGGAAATCTGCTCGGCTCCCGGATTCCACGCCAGTTTTACTTTCCCATTTTCAACGGCTTTATTAATTTCCGCCAAATCCTCCTCCCAATTTCCCGCAAGAGAAGTAAGATAAATCCATTCCGTGTTTTTTATTTCTTCTTCTTTCACATTAAGAAAATCGCTCGCGCCTTTATAAACAAAAATAACTCTATCCCCTTCTTTTTTGTTCACCACAACCAACGAAAATCCGGTTTTTCTTTCCTCGTCAGACTGAATTAAATTTGTATTTATTCCCAGCTTTTCCAAATTTTTAATCATAGACTTTCCGTCATCATCATTTCCAACTCTGCAATTTGCCGCCGCGCTTATTCCCAGCTTGGAAAAAGTTGCCGCCGTATTGCACGACCCTCCGCCAAAATTAAAGAACACTTCTTCACTATTGATTTTCGCCCCATACTCAAAAGCCAAAAGCGACTGCTCCATTAAATTTTCCGGGGTTTCAATCACTCTTCCTTTATCCGTTATAAAAGTTATGTCGCGAGTCGCCCCGCCGATGGTAATAATGTTCATAGATTTTTATTTATTGTTAAATTGTTATATTGCTTATTTGAGATATTTTAATTATCCCCTTTTTTAAATATTTTTTTATTTCTTTATCAAAGTCAGATTCATACAATCGATCTTGAATCGGCCTGTATTTTTCAAACTCGCTTTCAGCAAATGCCTTGGCGATTTCCGCTGTTGCTTCCCCCGCGTCTTCTAAAATTTCCTCGTCATTAAATTTCAAAAAAACATTTAATTTATCCGGCCAATCTTTCATTGTCATTGGAATTCCTTTTTCAGCCTGATGTTCCGCATAATCAAGATACATTGTTACGATGCGATTTAAAAACTTTATCTCTTTTTTTTGAAGATAATTCTTGGCATCTGAAATCCGTCGCTCTTTGTGAATTTATGCGATACCCGAGAGAGATAATAACCTCTAGGTTATAGTGATCAATTTCCCTGGCAATTTCTCTGGTCCCTTCTTTTTGAACTATTCGGAATTTCCGAATAGTTGAACTTTTGTCTAATTCTTTTGACGAAAAAACATTTCTTAAATGCTCATTTATATTTGGAATATTGACATCAAAAAGCTTGGCGATTAATTTTTGGGTCAGCCAGACATTTTCATCTTGCACGCGCACTTCAATTCCATCCTCTCCTGCTTGAGAAGTAAAAATCAAAAATTCCGCCGCGCTATTTCTAATGATTAGTTTTTTTGGCATATTGATCTTGGTTAAATTTCAAATAAATATCAGAGGCTAAATATCAAAATTTTTATTATTTGGATTTTGGAATCCCTGCCTGCCGGCAGGCAGGGATTTGAAATAATTTGAAATAATTTGAATTTTGGAATTTTCTCTATTTATTATTAAGTCTTAAAAACTTCTTTTACATAAAAACAATAACAATGCAGCAATAAAACAATTCGGCAATACTATCTCTCCAGCAAGCTTCCCAAAACCATATCGTTTGGTTTTTTAATATTTAAAATATCAAGCAAAGTCGGCGCGACATTTCCAAGAACGCCGTTATTTTTTAATTTGCAGTTCTCTTTGCTATATTCATTTTTAACTATGATAAACGGAACGGGATTTTTGCTGTGCATGGTCATCATTTCTCCGGTTTTTAAATTAATCATCTCGTCGGCATTGCCATGATCGGCCGTAATTATGGCAGTTCCTCCGCTTTCTAAAATTTTTTCTACCACCTGTTTCAGACACTTATCTAAAAACTCTACAGCTGTTATTGTGGCTTTTAAATTCCCGGTATGTCCGACCATATCCGCATTGGCGTAATTTACCGCCATAAAATCATAAACATTATATTTTATGTTGGCAACCAAAACTTTCGTGATATCCTCCGCCGACATTTCCGGTTTTTGATCATAAGAAAAAACATTCGGTGATGGAATTTTTTCCCTGTCTTCTTTATCTACGGGATCTTTATGCCCGCCGTTGAAAAAATATGTTATGTGCGGATATTTTTCCGCTTCCGCGATATAAAGCTGTTTTAAATCTTTCATAACATAAGGCAATGTATTTTTAATCGCTTGAGACGAATAGGCGACTTGCGCGGGAAGATCCGGGCCAAAATCAGTCAATGCGCAAAAAAAGATATTTTTCAATTTGCGCGATCTATTCTCATAGCCGATTATATTATCCAAAACAAACAGCTTTGTAAATTGCCTTGCTCTGTCGCCGCGAATGTTAAAATGTATTACGGCATCATTGTCTTTGATTTTAGCTATTGGTTTATTCTTGCTATCCACTATAACAGTCGGGATAATAAACTCATCCGTCAGCCCTTGCTTATGCGAATTTTCAATTGTTTTCTCCGCAGAAATACTTTTATTTCCCTCGCCAAAAACCATAGCATCATATGCCCTTTGCAATCTGTCCCAATGTTTAATTCTGTCCATTCCATAATATCTTCCTCCTATAGTCGCAATCTTGCCAATACCTATTTCTTTCATTTTGGCTTTAAGTTCTTTCAAAAACATAGCTGCTCCTTTGATATATGTGTCTCTGCCGTCCGTAAAAAGATGCAAATAAACTTGTTTTATTTTTTTCTGTTTTGCCAATTTTAAAAGCGCGTAAAGATGTTCCGGGTCGCTGTGAGGACTGTCAATCTCTGATAAAAGTCCAATGAAATGAAGTTTTCTTTTTTCCATTAAGGCATGGTTTATGGTTCGCAGTATCCTTGGATTTTTGAAAAATTTTCCGGATTCAATATCCTCTCTGATAATTTGCGAATCCTGCTTTATAATCCTTCCCGCGCCGATGTTTATGTGCCCCGCCTCGCTTCCGCTTCTCTCGTCTTCGGAAAGGCCCACCGCCAGCCCCGTCGCGTTCAAAGCGGTATTCGGATATTTCCTGATCAAGCTGTCAAAAAACGGCTTCTTCGCCAATTCAATGGCGTTCCCCTTATTCTTCGGCGCCACTCCCCAGCCGTCTAGAATTATGAGAATGTTTGTCGGTTTTTTCATAAATGATTGATCAAAATAATTTTTGCGATTTTTGTTTATTTTTAAGCCTTTGCTCGGCTATTTTAAAATAATCTTTATCTAATTCATATCCTATAAATTTTCTTTTTAATTCAAGGCAAGCCAACCCCGTTGAGCCGCTGCCCATAAAAGGATCTAATACTGTTTGATTTTCAAAACTTGTTAATTTTACCAAATGAAACATTAATTCAACAGGTTTTAATGTCGGGTGAGAATTAAAATATTCTTTATTTTGCCTGACTTTTGGCACTAAAAAAAATTTATCATATCCATCTTTAAATTCGTTTGTTCTGATAATATTCGCGGGGATTCTTCCTTTCGGATGCGGATTATGTCCGACTTTGGCTTCTCCTTTTTCGTATGGTATTCTGCCTTCTTCAAAATTCAAAGCTCCTGTTCCGTATTTTATAATATTCTGAGCGACATTCAATTCTTTTTCAATGGGCTTTTGTATTAAAACAATCGGCTCATAGGCTGGCTTAATCCCCAATCCCGAACCGTCATATTTCTTGCCTAATTCTGAAGTTGGCGATAATTTAAATTTTTGTTTTGTTTTATAGCTATCAGCGCCGTTTTTTTTATAACCCTGAACATATTTATACTCGCCGACTTTCTCGCTTTCAATATTTAATTCTTGATCTATTAATAATCCGACATTTCTGCTTTTCGGCATGCCGTTAAGATAAGACCAAAATAAAACATCTTTTATAAAAAAACCGCTATCTTCCAGATCAACCATTAGCCTGTGCATCAACCTGATTGAACTGAAAACCAATCCAAAAGCGCCGGGTTTTAGTTTTTTAAAACCATTTTCCCATATTTCTGTTTTTGGCAAATCTTTATCCCAATAATTATTTTGATATGAAATGCCATAAGGCGGATCGGTAACAATAGAATCAATGGAATTATTACCTATATCTTCCAGTCCGTATGAATTTTTGTTGTATAGCTTCAACATGATTAAATATCGTGAATAGTTAAAAGATCTGAAAGTTTTAAGTGTGTTGAAATGCTTTTTTTATAATTTACCAATATTTTGTATACAAAATTTTCATCTTTGTCTGGCGGAACTATAACTTTGAACTTATACTTTTTAATCATTTCTTCTATCCCGATATTTTGCGTTGAACGAGTGCTGCTGTTTGCAACCGCCTTAACTCTTCTCAGAAGATATTTTCCCAAACCTTTGTGCTGTCCATAAACTATAAACTGCAAATCCGCGGCGCCTTTCCAAATTCCAACTGCCGTAAACAATCTATCGTCGCTAAAAGCCCTCGCCTTTTCTTCGTTAGTATCATTCCAAGTTCCGCCCAGTCTTTTAGAAAAAATGCTGCATTGCTTTACTTCTAAAAATTTTCCAGTCTTGCTGTTTTTAGCGTCAAATCCGTGCTTATTGAAATTAAGCAGATCATAATTCAAATAATTTCCGACGATAGAATCCCTGATTTCATTAATTGTCGTATCTGTGTCATAACTTTTAAATTCTTCTTGAAACTTTGTAAGCTCTTCCAGCGCCATAATTCCTTTAGTTTTAAAAGAACGCGGTATAGGCCTATAATCGCCTTTTTGAAAAATATCCATAATTATTGATTTTAAAAATTGATTAAATAATATCCCAATTTCTAATTTCTAATTTCTAATTTCCATTTCTATCTCCATCAATCTATTATACTTCGCCAATCTTTCTCCTCTTGATAAAGATCCGGCTTTTATATAATCCGCGCCGACGGCGACTGCTAAATCCGCTATAAAATCGTCGCAGGTTTCGCCGGATCTGTGCGAAACGATAATTTTCCAGCCGGCTTTTTTTGCCGCCCTTACGCATTCAACGGTTTCTGTGAGAGTTCCGATCTGATTAAGTTTTATTATAATTGCGTTGGCGCAATCGTCTTCAGCGGCTTTTTTCAATCTTTTTATATTAGTTACCGTCAAGTCATCCGCCACAATCATAAATTTTTTATTTTTTTCGTTTATCCTTTTTTTCATCTGTGCCCAGCCATCCCAATCATTTTCATTCAAACCATCTTCAATTGAAATCAAAGGATATTTTTCAATCCATTCTAAATATAAAGCGATAAGCCTGCTGCAATCCAAGGAAATATTTTCTGGCTTCAGCCTATATTGATTATTATCAGAATCAAAAAAAGAATTTGCGGCCACATCTATGCCAATAGAAATTTCTTTGCCCGGCTCATATCCGGCTTGTTCTATCGCTTTAATAATCAAATCAAATGCTTTTGTCGTGCTATCAAGTTTTGGAGAAAAACCTCCCTCATCCCCAACGCTTGTCGACTGCCCAGTGTCTGCCAGAATTTTTTTGAGCGTATGAAATATCTCGCTTCCAATCCTAACTCTTTCTGAAGAGCTTTTAATTCCGACCGGCAGAATCATAAATTCCTGGATCGAAAGCCCGCTGTCAGCATGCTTGCCTCCGTTTATTATATTAAACATGGGGACCGGCAACTTGAATTTTGAATTTTGAACCTGCCTGCCGGCAGGCAAGGTTTTGAATTTTGAATTTATATATTTATATAAAGGCTTGTTTGTTGCCATCGCTCCGGCGCGCGCGCAAGCAAGCGAAACTCCCAGAATCGCATTCGCTCCTAAATTTGATTTATTTTCCGTTCCGTCAAGGTCTATCATAAGCCTGTCTATTTCTTTTTGATTGGTTACCGCCTGCCCTTTTAAAACTTTGGCGATTTTTTTATTGACATTTTCGCATGCTTTTAATACTCCTTGCCCGTTATATCTTTTTGCGTCTCCATCGCGAAGTTCCAGCGCCTCAAATTCTCCCGTTGAAGCGCCCGAAGGAACAGCGGCGGCGGCCCTGATTTTATTTTCCAAAACAACCTCAACTTCTATAGTTGGATTGCCGCGAGAATCCAGAATTTCCCTCGCTTGAATTTTTTTGATTTTGTGCGGCATATTTTAAATTTTATTAAAATTCATATGCTTTGAAATAGCAAACTAACCAAAATTATAAATAAATATTTTATAGCGCGATTTTGACGATCGTCAAAATCGCGCTATATTTTTGTTTTTTACACAATAAATCCCCAATTACAAATTACAAATTACAAATTACAAATTACAAATTACGATTTCACTTCAAACTTGTTGGAATAGAAAACATTGGAGTTTTTGCACATATTTTCTCCCGGCTTTTCACATTCATAATAAATCCGAACAACGGTTCTGTATATCCCCGCTCCGTTTTCCGGCAATTGTATTTTACAGCTCGCAAAATCCTTTTCTTTCTTAAATCCGGATTCGTCATAAATTTTCGCGCCTGCATAACTGGAAGATTCTATCCATTTGCCATCCGCCATTTTTTCAAATCTATTTAAATATTTGCACGGCTCAAAATATATTGATTTTTTTGAATTATTTTTTACAAAAATCTCAATATCCTCTCCCGCGGAATAAAAAGTTTTTTCAGTGAAAATTTTTATATCCGACTTGTTTGGCAAAATATTCTTTATAAGATCAGGGCTATTTTTGCCAAAAACAGATAGGGCGAGAAATGAAAAGAATGGAATAATAATTATAATTAACACTATTTCAAAATAGATGTTAGTTTTTTTTCGTATAGCTGTTTTTTTTTGTTTTATTGCTTTTTTTGTTTTGTTTTGTTGCTTCATAGACTTGACTTAAAAATAAATTAAACTTTATTTGAACTTTATTATTATAACATAAACCGTCAAATAAAGACATTTTCAATTTTATTTCTTATTTTTCAAATTATCCCAAAGCCTTGATCCCCGGCAATTCATTTCCTGACAAAAATTCAAGCATTGCCCCTCCCCCCGTACAAACATAGTCAATTTTGTCTAAATATCCAAATTTGTCGACTGCCACTATCGTATCTCCGCCGCCAATTATAGAATAACATTTTGACTCTGTAATAGCTCTGGCGATTTCTTTCGTTCCAAAAGCAAAACTTTCTTTTTCAAACATTCCCACCGGGCCGTTCCATATTATAGTCTTGGAATCAGAAATTATTTTTGAATACAAATTAGCGGTTTCAGTGGCAATATCAAGTATTTTATTATCTCCAATTTTGCCTATGGCTGATAAAGAAATAATCTTTTTTTTATCATTGCAGACAACAACATCAACCGGAATGTATAATTTCTTGCTGTTCAGATCAATCTTCTGAACTTCTGTCAAATCTATACCGCCTGATAAAGATTTGCCGGTATCAATTCCTTTCGCTTTTAATATTACATTCGCCACCACGCCTCCGACTAAAATATAATCAAACTTATCCATTAAATGCTCTATGACAGGCACTTTGGTTTCCGCCTTCGCTCCGCCTATGATAACGGTTGCGGGCCTTTTTGGATTATTCACTGCTTCAAACAATATTTCCAATTCCTTTTCCAAAAGAAGTCCCGCGTAGCTCGGCAAAAATTTCGTAATATTTGAAACTGAAGCATGCGCGCGATGCGAAACGGAAAAACCGTCGTTTATATAAATATCAGCCAGACTTGCCAGCTCTTTTGCGAACTCTTCGTTATTTTCCTCTTCCTCTTTATGAAATCTTAAATTTTCCAATAAAATAATTTCTCCCGCTTGCATTTTTTCTATTTCATTTTTCACTTTATCGCCAATACAGTCGTTAATAAATTTAATTTTACAATTCAACAACTCCCCCAGCCTATTCGCCACCGGCCTTAAACTACATGCTTGATACTTAACCTGCCTGCCGGTAGGCAAGGTACTTGATGCTTTATACTGTCCCGGCCTTCCAAGATGAGAAATCAGAATAATCTTCGCCCCCCGTTTCAACAAATATTCAATCGTCGGAAGTGTCGCTTTTATCCTCCAATCCTCTTCTTCACCTACAACTCCATCTTTTCCAATCGGCACATTAAAATCAACCCTGACGAGGACTTTTTTGTTTTGGAGGTTTTGGATGGATTTTATAGATTTCATAAAATTGACAATCTTAATTTTATTGAGTAAAATAATTAATGAAGAGGAGGTATTCTAAATGAATGAAAAAAAAGAACCTAGATTAAGAAAATTAGCTAAAACAGAAGCTAAACTAGAAGCTTGTTGGTGGAAAGGCCACCATGAGAAAGACTGGGAGAAAACACTAAAATGCATGGCTCGATTATATGTATACTAACTTGCTAAACGAATTCCGATTATATTATTTCAAAGTTAAGAGTTAACAGGGTTTTAAAGTCGTTCTCATATTGTTTAATGTTTTGGAAGAATTCGAAAATTGCTTTTTTAAAATCTTCA
>Ga0180732_1001155_pt1 | contig 17334 bp, 12 predicted proteins | sample KR11_01MetaG_FD_148674 | JGI IMG/M metagenome (GOLD analysis project Ga0180732, IMG submission 148674) | Groundwater microbial communities from the Olkiluoto Island deep subsurface site, Finland - KR11_0.1 MetaG | ecosystem: Environmental > Aquatic > Deep subsurface > Groundwater | place...
TCATATTTTTAGCCATGGCATACCTCCTAATGTTGTTATTGTTTTGAAGGTATAATACCATGGGACCTAGGACATTTCGTGTCATAGGTCCAAAGATAAATTAGGCTGAAATTGGATGGTAATCAGAAAAAATAAAGCCTTTTGTAAAACATTACAGAATATTAACTTGGTCCGACAAGGATTCCTCATTATATTTTGACCAGAAGCTTCGTTTGCGGCCATGGGCCTGAAGGATCTGTTCTTTGAAAGCTTCGTGACTATTAAACTCTTTCCAGCCGGAAACGCTTACCGCCAGCTTATCCAACTTCTTCAGATACCGAATACCATGTGGATATGCTTTGGTGTACCCACGCTCAAGAATGGAGTTCAATAAGCTGCGGTAGATCAGGCTGGCGGCAAGATGGCGGTTTTCTGCCTCCATAGCTTCGGCCAGAGAGAACAGACTGCTATAATAATTACCATCGAGCTGGTCGGCACGCCCCAGAAGATATTCCTCAGCTTCATCTATCTTCCCGATTGAGATCAGGAATTCTGCATCAGATTCTTGCAGTGCGCTGCTTTCCAGAATCTGCGCCACCTCATCGGCAACGACTTCGACCCGCTTGTCATGACCGATGATATCCAGAAGCGCCTGCAGGGTGTCAGTGGAATGATAGGATCTGAATTTCTGGTACAGAAGCTCCGTCAATTTTTCAGAATCACCCTGCTTTTGGTAGATTTCCTCCAGCAGATTATCCCGCTCGTATGCCTGAAAGTTGTCGCCTTCCGAAATTTTCTTCAACCGAGAATGAGCTGTTTCAACATCTCCGCTTTCAAGGTAGACCCTGGCAACATCAACCAAAGCAGCTGTTGAAACCTTACCCCACGAAGCAATGCGGGTCTTTTCAAACAGCTCTGCATCCTTGATTTGCCTGGCCAGTGATTCAATGGATCTTAAATGATGACGCTTGCCGTATTCATCTTTTTCTTTGTCGGCCCATTCCTGAAGCCTGGCAATCATGGTGCGGATAACCTCATCAGGCAGGCATTCACCGGCACAATCAATCAACGTATCCCGAATGCCGTAGTTATCCTTTTGATTCACCTTCAGAATGATGTCTGCAATTTTTCCTTTTTCCTTACAGCGTTTGGCATAGTCCACAAACAGTTCTTTGGCATCATAGCGGAACACATCGCCAATATTACCGCTGGAGTCATCGCACATCTCAAAAATGGTATTGTCGGCCTCATAAAACGCTGCAACGAGCTCAATTCCGGTGAGGGGATCGCTAACGCCGGATTTTAAATCCTGCAGCAGCATTTCCAGTTCTCGGCCAAACCCGGCAGCGCCTCGCCAATCGATAAAACGCCTTGAATGTTTAAGTTCGGAAAGTTTCTTTCTAAACCGCTGAACATTTTCCTTGGGCGTGGATATCAGCCGCTCAATCAGATCATCTGCTTCGTCGGAATGAGCAGCAAGCTCCAGTAGTGTACCGGCAAGAGTGTCCGCTCCAAGGTCGATCAGTTTTTGTTTACGGTCATTGCTCAATGGCAAAGCCCTCCCTGTGAAAATGTCGCGATCCGTTTCGCAATTTGTCGCGATACGCCGATGCAATATGCCACAATTCTATTTGATAAATTCATAATTCGACTGACGGACTGAACCGGCAAGGTAATTCTTGGCGATAGACACGTCGTATTTGTGGATTTTTCCGCTTGGTGCACCCTCCCAACTGGTGAGCCCCATGTTTTCTTTTTTGTGATCAGCTCGATCTACAATGGCTTCGGCCGCCGTATTTCCATGAATTGCGTAATGCATCTTATTTTGAACAGCCGTAAAAAAACGTTTGGTGGCGGCGGCAGTCGGATCGTAGTCCAGTGCTGTGGCGTAAATATCGGTGATCTTCTGATAGAACTTGCGTTCGGAAAGCTGGATTTCCCGGATTTTTTCCAACTGCCGTTCAAAAAAGTCTTTCGTCAGCACACTACCGCCGCTTTTGTGCCGTTCCACATCCATAGTCCAGCCCTGAGTGGTGTAATCCTTGACAATCTGGTTGGCCCATTTGCGAAACTGAACAGCCCGCTCATTTTCAATCTTGAAGCCCACAGCAATGATTGCCTGTAGACTGTAGTGCTTTGTGTTGTAGTTTTTGCCGTCGGCGGCAGTTATTAAGTATTTCTTAACAACTGAATCCTCCTGTAGTTCATTGTCGGCAAAAATGCGTTTCAGGTGCTGATTGATGGCCGATACCGTGACATCATATAGCGTTGCCATCATTTTCTGAGTCAGCCAGATGTTTTCGTCTTCATAGCGCATTTCCACACTGGTTTCGCCGCTACCGGCAGCCGCCACAAACGTCAGGTATTCAGCTGCTGAGGAGCGAACAATGGATGTCTCTTTTTTTACGTATTTTTGTATTTCTTTGTTTTTATCTTTTTTCATTCATTCTCTCCCCGGTTCTGATACTTGCCCTGGTATTTCCTATAGTCCCATATCTCTTCTATAATAGATTCAATTCGGTTGCCCATGCTGCAAGGCGACTTGGTTCAAGAAGGGCATCGGACAGAAGAGAATGCACTTCATGATGCGGTTCAGTCGAAATCAGATCTTCTTTCCAGTCATTTATATAATTTTGAACCTCAGCCTGAGTGTATCTATTCTGACCATTGCTAATGCGTCTTTCCTCTGTTTGGATAAGTATTCTTTGATGTTTGGCATACTCAGCCTTGAATTCACGCGTCCAGCGACTTGATAAATTCAGTAGATGATCGAGATTGGTTGCCGTTGGCATGTCTGTGATATGGATGAAACCAGTCATCAAAGCAGCCATTGCTGTGTACGGGGTTTTCACCCTTGTTGGTTAGCTTGGTCCGACTCCGGAGCACACCCCAAGGAACCTCTATCCGTCCTTTTTTCTTAATGCTTGACAACTGGATGCCCATAAGAATAATTTATGCGCACTCACCAGCCAACCTATCCAGGTGTAAGAGCTGAAGGAGATGGGTTTGCCGTTTGGGCAAACCTTTTTTATTTTTCAAACTCCTCAAAAAAACCATAATCCATCTCATATGTCGTTTTTGGTTTTAAACCCAATTCAAGGCTTTCGAACATATCGATCAACTTTTCTCCGTCAACAAATTCTATGGGTGGGACGCCATCCCGGAGAGCTTCTTTCTTGGCTTCTCTTGAAAATGTGCCTGTCGTAATGATTGCGGGCTTGGGGTCAAACCTTGAATTGTGAATAATGGGAGTAATTCACAATTCAATGGGTGACCCCGTTCTATAGTTTTCCATCCTTCATTAATCATCCCAACTCCCCTCCCAACTCAGCTTCAATCTCCTCCACCGTCGGCAGGCTTGATTTAAGACTCTCCGGCAAAGCCCGGGTCAGCTCATAGTCGGAAATGCCGATGGGTTTGTGGATGTCGCGCAGGGTGTACTCGGCCAGGATGCGGTCCTTGGTCTGGCAGAGAATCAGGCCGATGGTGGGCTGATCGGTTTCGTTTCTGAGCAGGTCATCCACTGCCGAGCAATAAAAATTCATCTTCCCGGCGTACTCCGGCTTGAAATCGCCCTTTTTCAGTTCAATCACAATGAAGCATCGCAGCTTAAGATGATAGAACAGCAGATCAAGGTAGAAATCCCGGTCACTCACCTCCAGATGATACTGGCGACCTACAAAGGCAAATCCGGCCCCCAGTTCCAACAGAAATTTTTCCAGGTGCCGGACCAGCCCGGTTTCCAGCTCCCTCTCATGAAACGGTTCCTCGATGGTGAGGAAATCAAAAAGGTAGGGGTCCTTAAGCAACTGCCGGGCCATTTCCGATTGCGGGGAAGGCAGGCGGAGGGCAAAGTTGCTGATCGCCCCTCCCTGACGCACGTGGACTTTTTCCTTGATTTTGGCTGTAAGCGCATCTCGGCCCCACCCCTGCTCTAGTGTCTGTTGCATATACCAGTAGCGGGTAGGAAGGTCCTTGACCTTCTCTATTAATACGATATTGTGCCCCCAGGGAATTTGTGCAACGAGGGGTTGCCAATTTGAGAAGTCTTTCTTTTCCGGTAATTGTGCCACAGGCCGTGGCACTTTTTTTATCCGATTTTCCGTTCCGCGCAATTGTGCCACGGGCTGTGGCACAATTTCCAACACGGGATATTCACGGAAAAACGCCAACATTCTTTTGATATTTCGCTCCGAGAACCCTTTCACTTCGGGCAACTCGTTTTTAAGGTCCTTAGACAACCGTGGGATGATTCCCGCTCCCCAGCCTTTTTCCTTCTGCCGTTGATGGATCATACGGCCAATGTCCCAATACATGGCGATCATCTCAGTATTGGCCGATAGCGCCGCCCGGGTTTGGGCCTGACGAATCCGGTCCTTGATCTCTACCAGAAGCCCGCTGTAAAAGATCAGATCAGAGCTCATAACCGATCCCTTTCAGGTTCTCGCGAATGATCTTTTCCAGCTCGTTTCTCTTTTCAAACTGCTCCGCGAGCTCGGCGGTGAGCGCCTTCATCTTCTCACCAAAGGGGATACCGTCATCCTCCTCCGCTTCGGTGCCAACATAGCGGCCCGGCATGAGGACATAGTTGTTTTTTCGAACCTCCTCCAGGGTGGCGGCCTTGCAGAATCCGGGTTTGTCTTCGTAAGATTGGGGCGAATGACCATTCGCCCTTGCAGAACGCCAGGCATGGTAGGTGTCGCTGATCATGGCAATGTCGTCGTCCGAAAATTCCTTGTTGCGGCGGTTGATCATGGATCCTATCTTGCGGGTGTCGATAAAAAGAATCTCAGCGGAACGGTTGCGGAATTTGCCGTTGGTCTTGTTCCGGGCCAGGAACCAGAGGCAGGCGGGGATCATGGTATTGTAAAAAAGCTGGGCTGGCAAGGCCACCATGCAGTCAATCAGACCTGCTTCGATCATGTTCTTCCGGATTTCGCCCTCACCACCGGAGTTGGAGTTCATGCTGCCGTTGGCCAACACGATCCCGGCCGTGCCGGTAGGGCTGAGTTTATGGACAAAGTGTTGCAGCCAGGCATAGTTGGCATTTCCCATCGGCGGCACCCCGTATTTCCAACGGTGGTCTTCGCGCAGATGTTCACCGCTCCAATCACTCACATTGAACGGAGGATTGGCAAGGATGAAGTCGGCTTTCAGGTCCTTGTGCTTGTCGGCAAGAAAGGTATCCCCCATCTCGATTTTGGCATCGATACCGCGAATAGCCAGGTTCATCTTTGCCAACCGCAGCGTGGTGGGGTTTGATTCCTGGCCGTAGATGGATAGATCCTTGATATTGCCCTGGTGTTCTTCCACAAAGCGCTCACTCTGGACGAACATGCCGCCTGAACCGCAACAACCGTCATAAACCCGGCCCTGGTAGGGTTCGAGCATGGCAACCAGCAGCTTAACGATGCTGGCCGGTGTGTAGAACTGGCCGCCTTTTTTGCCTTCGGCATCGGCAAATTGACCCAGAAAATATTCATACACCCGCCCCAGAAGATCCTTGGCCTGGTGGCCGCTTTGGCTGAAACCGATGGTGCCGATTAAATCGATAAGCTCCCCCAGGCGCTGCTTGTCCAATTCAGGGTCGGCATAGATTTTGGGTAGCACGCCTTTTAGCGATGGATTGATCTTTTCAATGGCATCCATGGCCTCATCCAGCCATTTGCCGATTCCCGGCTGCTTGGCGCGATCCTGCAAATACTGCCAGCGGGCCTTTTCCGGAACAAAAAAGATGTTGTAGGCGAGGTATTCATCCGCATCCTCAGGGTTGGCTCCCTCAAATTCTCCTTTTCCAGCCTTAAGGCGTTCATGCAGATCGCTGAAGGCATCTGAAATGTATTTTAAAAAGATCAAGCCGAGAACAATATGTTTGTACTCAGCGGCATCCATATTGGAACGGAGCTTGTCTGCCGCCGCCCACAGGGTTTTTTCAAGTTCATTGTTTCCAGCCATTTAATTATTTATCTCCAGAAAAACATGACGCCCATGTGTTTATGCGTTTTTCTTTGTTTATTATTAAAAAGATAGAAAATGGCGGGATGTTGCCATGATGATCAATCTTTTGGAAAGGCCTTTCAAAAGCAGCCAGTCGTATTTCTGCGTCCAGGTCCGGCACAAAAATCTCCAGTTTGAGAAACTACATATTGAAATCAGGTGATGTTGTCGATTTGTTAACCAAATATCTGATAAAATGTCAAACTTTTTCAAAGAATACAGAGGCTTTTCAAAACAGTTATGAGTAATGCGTGACGCGTAATGTGAAAAAAACTATTCGAGAGGTTCCCTCTGGGAGCGATTCAAAATTCAATATTCAAAACAGGAAAAATAATCCGCAGATTACGCAGATGTCGCAGATTAAAAAAACCACGCTCCGGATTCTTCGGATTCTTGTCGGACAAAGTTAACATATTGTAATTAAAGATATTCAATATCAAATATCGGCCCCATCGGGGTCTTAAACATATGTTTTGGCCTATAGAAAGGTGGGTTTAAGAAAACAAAACTTGAACCTAAACAACCTACAATACAGTTCTGTGGGAAGTGTTATCGAACGGGTATAGAAGCAACGTAAGGTGGATTTCGATTTTAAGAAACGGATAGACGAATTAACGATTAAAATAAAAAAGATCCAAGAGCAGATTTGACCCGAGACCTTCGTTGCTGCCCCACTTATTTTGGACTCATTTGCGTTAAGATGAGCTGTTCAAGGGCTCTCCTGGATTTTGAAGTCTTGGTTCCTGGTTTTTCTTTTTTAATATTTCTAACCAACTGGTTCAGCATCTGGCGCTCAATCCCCGGAAATTCACACAGCAAGGTTTCCATCTCAACCAGATCACCGGTCAACAGCCTTTCTATCCACATCCGGGCCTCTTTAACAGGATCGAATTTAACAGAAATCTCGTTTTTAGATTGTAGTAATGCCAGACGGATGGACTCTATATTCACATCCCGCATCAAAGCACCAATAAACTGCCGATACCGTCGGCTGGCATTATTGGCTGTAATGGATTTACCCTCTATAAGGGCGGCCCTCAAATCCTCCGGAATCTCAATGCGCTCCAATTGTGGGACAGACAATTTGTTGAGTTCTAATCCAAGCCTTTGAAGTTCTTCAGCCTCTTTCTTCTTCTTTGTCCTACTCTTAATCTCGTCTTCCATAATTCCCATCAGCCCCTATTCAATTTTTATACACCAAGCGCAATGGGGACATTCGTTTATGCGTTTCTCTTCGTTTATAAAATAGCATGATATTAGAAGGTATTTGTATGTATTCTTAAGCTAAATTTCGTTAAGATGTCAAATGGTAAACGAATGGAATTATGTTATTAGGTGGTTAAGTACTTAAGGGAAAAATACCGGGAATGAGTTATTGGTGATGGGGAATGGGGAAAAGACGAGGTTATCAGTTATTGGTTACCGGTTATCTGTTAATTGGAAAGCAAGATTGATTTTCCCATGGAATTCCTTTAAAACATATTTTACCGATATCATTCAATTTTAAATTCCAAAAGGAGAACACAATGGTTATCGACGTTCATTATCATTTCATGGTCAGCGTAAACGAAACCGTGGCCAAACGCATGGTCGCTTCTTTTATCATGCCCACGGCGAAAAAACTGGGAATGACGCCTGATCCGGAGGCCCTGGCTAAAACCGTTCTGGAAACCTGGGCCGATCCGGCCGGGGAATTTTTGATCAAATCCATGGATGAAGGCGGCATTGATGTGACGGTCGCTGTCACCACGGATAACTTTGATAACAAGATGTTGACCCGGGAAGACGTTGAAAAATCCGTAAAATTGTTGAGCGAGGTGTCCGGGCGAAACCCGGGGCGCATTTTCCCCCTGGCCGGCCTTGATCCGAGACGGCCGGAAGCGGCGGACATGGCCAAACGCTTTTTTGAAGAATACGGCATCAAGGGCATCAAATATCACCCGGACAACGGTTATGACCCGTCCGGCCGGGAATCTTACAAGGTCCTGGAAGTCCTGGCCGAACACAAAGGCGTGCTCCTGACCCACACATCGCCGCTCATGCCGCCGTCACGGAACCACTTGGCAGAGCCCATGCTGTTGTCCGCCATCGGCGTGGATTTTCCCCAGATCAAAGTCATCGCCGCCCACATGAACGGGTACGTGAACTGGCGCCCCTGGGCCAGCCTTGCCGCGATGCAGCCCAGACTGTACGGGGACCTTGCCATGTGGGACAACCTGGCCTACACCCATTACGACGTCTTCTGCCGGGAGCTGCGCACCATGATCGATCTCATCGGGCCGAATAAAATTCTTTTCGGTTCCGACGCGCCCATCGATACCCTGCTGCACCCCATCCGCCACTGGGTTCAACAGATCAGGAACCTGACTGAAAAAGCCCCGGCTGGCATCCGGTTTACACAGGAAGAAGTGGATGCCATACTGGGCGGAAATGCCTCACGGGTCTTAGGGTTGAACAAGTAATCACGAAGGACCTGCTCAGATAGGATATCTTCAGCCTCATGGGTCAGGGTGAATCAAACATTTTTTATTTGCCATGTGTAACTTTTATGCCTGCCATACCGTCTTATGATTAAACTTTTTAAACAATCAAAAGGAGGTTTAATTCATGAAAACACAAGACCGTAGAGCAGAACTAAAAGCAATCGACGAAAAGACGGAAAATCTGATTGCAATCGGCGCGGCAATGGGGGCAAATTGTATTCCCTGTTTTGAGCATTTATACGAGAAAGCAATCACTTCCGGGATTTCCATAGAAGAAATTAAACAGACCGCCCTTATTGCAGCCAAAGTCAAAAAAGGGGCCAATATCATTCTTATCAATACTGTGAACGAACTATTGGGTGTTGATGAAACAGAAGATCTGCCGTGTGATGTTGGCGCAGGGAAGACATGTACCTGCTGAAAGCACACTAACTCGTATCCATCCAGAAACGGCCAATCCTGCATGATGGATAAAAGGTTCGATGACGATGAATTTTTGGAATATTTATTATGACCAGTATGAGGGCATCCGGAAATTTATTCTGGCCCTGGTTAAAGATGAGTGGGCAGCAGATGATCTGGTTCAGGAAACCTTCATCAAAGTCCGGAAAAATGCAGGCCAGCTAAAAGACGAGACCAAGCTCAAGCCATGGATTTACCGGATCGCCCACAACCTTTGCCAGGACCACTTCCGCCAAACGGCCAATAGAATAAAACGTCAAAAGCCGATTTCCGACGGTTTAGCCATTCAAATTCAACCTCAGTTTCACAGGCAGATTGAACAGCAACAGATGGCTCAATGTGTCCAGGATAAAATACGCCTATTGCCGGAGACGTATCAAACCGTGCTGGTTCTGTTTGATATGATGGAATTCAGCCATCAGGAAATTGCCCGGATCCTCGATACATCCGTGGAGAATGTCAAAGTCCGGCTGCACCGGGCCAGGAAGAAATTAAAAGCAATATTAGACCAGAAATGTCGCATGGAAATGGATGAACGCAGTGTGCTGGTCTGCACTCCGGTGGAGGAGGTTGGATATCCAAAACAGCGGCAGTTGTAAAGAAATCCTTTACAACTGAATGATGAGCTGACTGTTTAATTTTCAGTATGTTATATAGGTGCTTACTTAGGTTCGGCACCGAGGTGTCAAAAAAGTTCCGCCTACTGATTCTGCTTCATCCATACCATGCTGATTTTGGCAAAGAGGGATGCGGACGCCTTGCCGTCTGCATTGCCATGTTTGATTTTACCATGAAATTCCTTCTTGACATGTTGTTTTTTCATGGTATATAGTTTCCTCCATGATCCCCCGCAAATCCATACTCGCGACCGTTAAAAAAGCACTTTCCAGAAGCCGTGTGGTGGTGCTGGCAGGTCCACGCCAGTGCGGAAAGACGACCCTGGCAAGAGAGCTGCTTGATGAGGAATCTGTCAATTATTTTGATTTGGAAGACCCTTCAAATCTTGCCCGTCTGGATGAGCCCATGACCGCACTCAGGCCTTTAAAAGGACTGGTTGTGATAGATGAGGTTCAAAGACGGCCGGACTTGTTTCCGGTGTTGCGGGTATTGTCGGATAGAAAAGATCCACCGGCTCGGTTTCTTATTCTTGGAAGCGCTTCTGGCGATCTTTTACGTCAAACATCGGAGAGCCTCGCAGGAAGAATGGAACGGGTAACCCTTGGCGGATTTTCACTGGTGGAACTTGGAGCTGCAGAAGAAGATCGGTTATGGCTCAGGGGGGGCCTTCCGCTTTCTTACCTTGCAAAAGATGATGCAGATAGCCTTGTATGGAGAAAAAACTTTATTCAAACCCTTCTCGAACGGGATTTTCCCCAATGGGGCATTCGTACACCCGCCGTAGCTCTGCAACGACTTTGGACCATGGTGGCACATTACCACGGCCAAATCTGGAATGCGGCTGAACCCGCACGATCACTGGGTGTCAGTGAGTCAACCATTCGACGCCATATGGACCTTCTTACAGATGCCTTTATGATCCGGCAACTGAAGCCTTACCATGCAAATTTAAACAAACGACAAGTAAAATCTCCCAAAATTTACATCAGGGATAGCGGACTTTTACATCAATTGATAGGCATCAATTCCATGAAAGCATTACTGACACACCCGAAAGTCGGGGCATCCTGGGAAGGTTTTGTGCTTGAACAGATTTTGCAATCAGAACCCCATGATGACGCCTTCTTTTGGGCGACCCATCAAGGTGCCGAAATAGATCTTATCCTCCTGCAGGGTGATGAACCATTCGGAATTGAAATCAAGCGCACCGATACACCCCGAATCACACCGTCGATCCGAAATGCCATTAATGATTTAAAGCTGAAGCGGGTAATCATCCTCTATCCAGGCACCAAACGTTTCTTTTTATCTGATGAGGTAGAGGCCGTTCCGACCCATGAAATGGCCAAAGGGGAGTCTTTGTTTTGAAAATATAAACGCAGGATTAGAATTAGTAGAAGGCGCCCATGCATTTATGCGTTTCTCTTTGTTTCTAACAGTTTATAGACATACGGAACCTTTCCCGTGCTCAACGCAAGTGCTGGAGATGAATGAAATTGCATTTGGAAAAGGTGATGAAAAATACTTTGCTGCTGGATCTGGAGACCACCCGGTCCGGCAAGATCCGGCATATCGGAGCGGTGTTCAACGGCACGGTCTTTGAAAAGAAAGAGCACGCCGGGTCCAGGGCCGTGCTGGAACAGCTGGACGATCTTGGCCGGAAAGCGTCTTTTATTCTGGGGCACAACCTTTTAGGCCACGATTTCCCGGTGCTGAAAACCGTGGCCCCGTGGCTGAAAATACTGGATAAGCCTGTGATCGACACCCTCTACCTTTCTCCCCTGGCTTTTCCGGAAAACCCCTATCATCACCTGGTGAAAGATTACAAGCTGGTCAAATCCGCCATCAACAGCCCGGTGGAGGACGCCCGACTGGCTGCTTCCGTGTTTCAAGACCAGTGGCAAAGTTTTGTGGCCCTTGGGGAGAAAAATCCCGCCCTTATGGATTTCTACCGGTTTTGCTTTCAGGACAGCTCTTTTCACTCGTTTTCCGGGGCCGGGCTTTCCATGGTTTTTTCCAGGATCGCGCAGCCGGTGATCCAAACGCCGGACCAAGCCCTGTCCTGTTTTCTGGAGCAGGCCAAAGAGAAAATCTGTGTAAAAACTGCCGACATTATTTTACTTCCGATCCTGTCCACCAGGGAAAAACGGCCCATGGCCGCCTATTGCATGGCCTGGCTCACGGTGGCCGGAGGAAACTCCGTTCTTCCCCCCTGGGTGAGGCATGGGTTTCCCGAAATCACTTCCCTGATCAAAAGTCTGCGCATGGAAACCTGTGGGGACCCATCGTGTGTCTATTGCGCTCAAAACAACAATCCTGAACACCAGCTTCATCGCTTCTTCGGCTACTCCCGTTTCCGGGAAACCCCGGAAACCGAGGATCACCAAAGCCTTCAAAAAGCCATTGTCTCCCGGTGCATGGAAGATGCCTCCCTCATGGGTATTCTCCCCACGGGTGGAGGTAAATCCCTTTGCTACCAGCTGCCAGCCCTGGTGAGGTATGCTCGGACCGGCGCACTCACCGTGATTATTTCTCCCCTCCAGGCCCTGATGAAGGACCAGGTGGACAACCTGGTGAAAAAAACCGGGACCCTGTTTGCCGAAGCGGTGTACGGACTTCAAACTTTGCCGGAGCGCGGCGCGGTTCTGGAAAGGATACGGCTGGGAGATACGGCCATCCTCTATATCTCCCCCGAGCAACTGCGGAGCAACGGTCTGCGGAATGTCCTGCGTCAGCGGGAAGTCGGATCCTGGGTGTTTGACGAGGCCCACTGTCTCTCGAAATGGGGCCATGACTTTCGGCCGGATTACCTTTACGCAGCCCGGTTTATCCGGGAGTATTCCGAAGAGCAGAGTACGGCTATTCCGCCGGTCTGCTGCTTTACCGCCACAGCCAAAACCAATGTGATTGAGGAAATCAGCAGTCATTTTCAGGAAGAACTGAACCTGGTTCTTGCCCTTTTTTCCGGCGGCGTGGAACGGGAAAATCTCCAATTTGAAGTCGTTCCCGTATCCTCATCCCAAAAGCTGCAAATAACCCATGACATCGTCGCCGAATATCTTAAGGCTGCGGACGAATCCACCGGGGTGATTGTTTATGCGGCCACGCGCAATGCAACCGAGGAAATCCGGGATTTTTTAAACCATCATGGCTTGCCCGCGTCAGCTTTTCATGGCGGGTTGGAACCCGGAGACAAGCGGGAAATCATGGATGCCTTCACGGCCGGAAAGATCCCCGTGATCTGCGCCACCAATGCCTTTGGCATGGGCATTGATAAAGAGAATATCCGGCTGGTGCTGCATTATGAAATGCCCGGGTCTTTGGAAAATTACATCCAGGAGGCCGGACGCGCCGGACGAGACTTGCAACCGGCCCATTGCATTCTTCTATACGATCCCGAGGATGCCAACGTGCAATTCGGCATGACCGAACTCTCCCGAGTGAACCAGATGGAAATCGCCCGAATCCTGGGGGTGTTGCGAAGGAAAAAGCAAAACCAGCGGGGAGAAATCGTGGTCACGGCCGATGATCTTCTCCGGGACGATGACCTCAGCCATATCAAGCAATTAAACCCGGGATTCAGGGAAACCAAGGTGAGGACAGCTATTTCCTGGCTGGAAAGGTCCGGGTTCCTGGAGAGAAACCAGAATTTGAATGAAGTCTTCCAGGGAAAACCCCTGGTGGAATCCCTCGGGGAAGCCGAGAAAATCATGGATCGCCTCAATCTTGCTCAGGGCACCCGGAACCTCTGGCTCAATATCCTGGGGTTCATTTTCAACAGCCAAAACGAAAGCGGTATCCGGGCCGACGAGCTGGGGGAATCCCTATTTCCTGAAAAATCCGAGCTGCTTTTGATGGAACAGAAAACCGGTCTCACCGCCGGACAAATGGTGATCAGAGCCCTGCATGACATGGCCGATGCCCGGCTCCTCGACCAGGGGATTCTGCTCACCGCCATCTTCCGGCCCAAAGGGATCAACAATGCCAACTCCCTGTTGCAGACCCTGTGCGATCTTGAAAATAAAATGGTCAACCTGCTCCAGGAGGAAGACCCGGATGCCGATGACGGGTCCTGGGTGGTGCTGAATATTCAACGCCTTGCCCAGAAGCTTACCAACCGGGGGTTGACCACCAACCCGGACGTCATCCGGCAGCTGATCAAAGGCATCTCTTACGACGGCAAGGGATTGGCCGCATCCAAGGGCAGTTTTGAAATCAGCCAGATGGACAAAACCCTGTATCACATCAAATTGCAGCGAACCTGGGAGAACATCAAAGAAACCATCTTCATCCGGCAGAATACAGCCCATGTGATTCTGCAAACTCTTGTGGACATGGCGAAAAAGAAAGCTGCGGGAAAAGCCCTGGAAATCAAAGGAGAAGTGGAAATCTCCTTTTCCAGCAAGGATCTCTCCAATGCCATTCAATCGGATATTGTCCTTGCCGCCAGGGTGAAGAACGTCCTGCCTGCTATTGACCGGGCTTTGATGTTTTTGCATGAACAGAAAATCATCACCCTCCAGGGCGGGCTGAGCATTTTGAGGCAGGCCATGACCATCCGGCTGAATCCGGCGGCCAGGAGAAGATCTTACAGCAAGGGGGATTTTGAACCTCTTTCCATTCATTACCTGGAAAAAAGGTTCCAGGTGCATGTGATGATCCGCTATGCCATGCTGGCCACGGAAAAAATCGCCCGGGCCACCGGCCTTGTGCTGGATTACTTCGCTCTGGGCCGGATCAAATTTTTAAACAAATACTTCGAAGAGGATAAAGACCTGGTCAAGCTGGCCACCACCAGCGAAATGTTCCGCAAAATTGTGGACCAGTTGCGAAATCCCGTTCAGATCGCCGCCGTGGGAAGCCCGGTGGACGAAAACCTGCTGCTTCTCGCAGGTCCGGGTTCCGGAAAGACCACGGTGATCATTCATCGGTGCGCGTACCTGTTGGAGGTGCAACGGATACCGGCCCACCAGATTCTGGTGCTTTGCTTTAACCACAGCTCGTCAATTCTGATTAAAAAACGGCTGAAAAACCTTGTGGGCAGGGCCGCAAGGGGAGTCACCATTGCCACCTATCACGGCGCCGCCATGCGATTGACCGGAACCTCCATCCGGGACATGACCGAGTCCGGCAAAAAAGAAGAGATCCCCTTCAACCGGATCATCGAAGAGGCCACCGCATTGTTAAAGGGGGAGAAGGACATTCCCGGCATTGAAAAGGACGAACTGCGGGATCGTTTGATCGCAGGCTACAGCCACATTCTGGTGGATGAATACCAGGACATTGACGAATCTCAGTACGATCTGGTTTCCGCCATTGCCGGACGAACCCTGGGGGAGGAGGACGGCCGCCTGGCCGTCATGGCCGTGGGAGACGACGACCAGAACATCTACACCTTCCGCGGGGCCAATGTCCGTTTTATTCAAAAGTTCCAGGAGGATTATGGCAAAAACATCCTCTATCTCGTGGAGAACTACCGGTCCACAAAACACATCATTGGTGCTGCCAATGCTTTGATCAAGGCCAATCAGGACCGGATGAAAAGTACTACCCCCATTGCCATCAACAAGGACCGGGCCGGCAATCTGCCGGGGGGACGATGGGAAATTCTGGACCCGGCGGGCAAAGGCTATGTTCAAATCGTTACGGTCCGGGATGGGGCTCACCAGGCCGGTTATATTAGAAGTGAAATGGATCGCATCCAGGCCCTGGACCCGAATACGGCCTGGACGGATTTTGCCGTTCTGGCAAGAACCAAGGCCCCGTTAAACACGGTAAGATCCGTACTTGAAAAGGCCGGACATCCACTGAGGCTGAGCTTGGACGAGGGCTTTCCCATGCAAAGGGTGCGTGAATTCAGGACAACCCTGGAATGGCTTAAAACAAGAGAAAAGGAAAACGCAAGGGCCAGTGCCCTGAAAGAAGAGTTGATCATCAGGAACCCCGGAAGAACTTCCAAGGGGTGGTGGCAGCTCATGGATTCCTTTTTTGACGGCCTTATGGATGAAACCGCAGACGCCACCACGCCGGTCACCCGGATCATTGACCATTTGTATGACTATGTGGCCGAGCAGCGCCGGGAAAAGGTCCTGGGCCAGGGGATCTTTTTAAGCACCGTCCATTCGGCCAAGGGCATGGAATTTCCCCATGTGTTTATTTTAGACGGAGACTGGACCCACCCCATGACCCCTGACCAGCGGGAAGAAGAACGCCGCATTTTGTATGTGGGCATGACCCGGGCCATGGAAACCCTGCATCTGCTGAAAGTTCCTGGCCGGGCCAATCCGTTTCTCCATGAGATCAAGGGCAATTTTGCCATGTCCCTCGCGTACCGGGGGGCAGTTGAGACCACAAGTGTCCTGGATAAAAAGTATGAACTCATGAGCCTGGACCAGATCTATCTGGACTATGCCGGAACCTTTCCCTCCTCCCATCCCATTCATGAACACCTGACGGCACTGGACACCGGCCATCGGGTTTTCCTGTTTAAAAACGATTCAAAACTGGAGGTCCGGGACAGCCAGGGCTTTCCCCTGGCCCGGCTCTCCAACCAGGGGGTTGAAAAATGGACGCCTATGCTGGATAGGATACTGGAAATCCGGGTGATCGCCATGCTGCAAAGAACCGGTCAAGATCCGGAGGAAGGGTTTCAAAGCAGAATCCGGACGGAACAATGGGAACTGCCGGTGCTTGAGGTGGTGTATATGGCCGGAACAAATTGAGACCCGGACACAAAACCATGAGTGGCGAAGGATCGCCCTTTGATATTGAGGGTGCAGCCAAAGGCCCGCACCACATAAAGATAATAATTTAGCCATATATTTAATAGGTTATAAATTATCTTGAAATTATACCTGCAAACGAGTATCCAATCATTGTGGTAACTCGCTGAACAATATTTTAGGGTATTGCCAGACGCCGCTACCACCCCACACCCCCTGAATGAAAAACGTGAACATCGAGTATAACGCATGGGACTCAAGAAAATCTGCAAAGACAATCTGACGAGTAAAGTCTATCAACAAATCAAAGAAGCGATTATGTCCGGCCGCTTTCAGCCCGGTGAGCGGGTTCCCATCCGTCAGCTGGCCGAAAAGATGGGAACGAGTACGACACCGGTCCGGGAGGCTCTGTTGAAATTGGTTTCCTACGGGGCTTTGGAAATGAAGCCCGCCCATCCCATCGTCATCCCGGTTTTGGACAAAAAAGGATATCTGGAGAACCGGGCCATTCGTGTGGTCAATGAGGGACTGGCGGCCGCAGAAGCAGCCCGGAGAATCACCAAACGTCAACTGAGCAAGCTGATCAAACTGGATGAGGAAATGATCAACGCGGCCAAGGAAGACCGGTTCAACGATTCCATCGCCCATAATTATGCGTTTCATATTGAGGTGTGCAGAGCGGCTGATATGCCTGTCCTGTTGGAATTCATCGAAATCCTGTGGCTCAGAATCGGCCCCTCTCTCAATCTCTTGAAATCCCGTGCTTTAAATAGCCGTCCAAAAGGCTCCTCCAATTATCATCAGGATCTATTGCAGGCCCTGGAGAACAAAGATCCCGCAGCCGCCCGGCTGGCCATGGAAAAGGACCTGGTGGAAGGGGGCGAAACCCTGCTGGATCATTTTGAAGCACAATCGGAACAAAGAGACCCATTGAAAAAACAGGTGGCATAACTTCCGTCTAATATGATATATCATATATGTTTTTTGGCCCTTGGAATCTTTTCCATTCACTCCCATGGATTTTTTCTGCGGATGAATGATGCTGAACGATAAACCCTTGATGGACCCTTTAA
>Ga0180732_1001156_pt1 | contig 17331 bp, 13 predicted proteins | sample KR11_01MetaG_FD_148674 | JGI IMG/M metagenome (GOLD analysis project Ga0180732, IMG submission 148674) | Groundwater microbial communities from the Olkiluoto Island deep subsurface site, Finland - KR11_0.1 MetaG | ecosystem: Environmental > Aquatic > Deep subsurface > Groundwater | place...
CAATGTTTCCAAGACTGAAAATGTAATTGATAAAAATCTGGACACAGACCAAGACAAATTGCCTGATTATTTGGAAAAAATTCTCGGAACTGATGAAAATAATTCAGACACGGATGGCGACGGATATGATGATCTCGTTGAAATTAAAAATGGATATGATCCGCTGAATGGTGAAAAATATTCTGCGGAAGAGTGGCAGGCTGTAAAGGAAAAGATAAGAAATGAGAATGAGGAATTTTTCAATATAAAGTTTGAAGTTTATAATACTTATCCTAAGAGCGAAGTAAGATTAGAAACTTTTTTATGTGGAAGTAGCACTGTTTCGGATGTGGATAATAATATTTATAATACTGTAAAAATTGGTGGGCAATGCTGGTTAAAACAGAATTTAAAAGTAACGAAAAACCCACAAGGCAAGCCGATTGATCGGGATTGTTATGATAACGATCCTGACATTTGCAATATGGATGGTGGTTTATATACCTGGCTTGCGACTATGAATATAATTATAAGTGATATTTCGACTTTTAAAAGTTACATACAGGCAAAAGAACCTGCACAAGGTATTTGTCCAGATGGTTGGCATATTCCGCGCGATTCGGAATGGAGCACTCTTGAAAATTATTTAGAGGAGAATAAAGCCAAAACAGTGAGCGGTTCATTTATGCTTTGTTCTGGGGCTGATGGATATTGGATTGGCTGTGGCAGTGCTGGAATAAAATTAAGACAAGGTGGTTCCAGCGGATTTGAAGCAGTATACGCAGGTGCTGTTGAAAATTCTCATAGCCCTGTAGCGCTGCCAAACGAATTTTGGTATCAAGAATATCTTTATAAGACGAATTGGGAAGATACTGATAGTGCTAGCAAATTTAACTTTCGAGGAGAGAGCGCATATTTTTGGTCATCTACATCTCTTCCTCCTCGCACTCCTCAGGATTATCCAAATACTAGATTATACGAGGCTTGGTTTAGAAAATTATCATCAGTCCATGGCGGTACCTTGAAAGATGATGCAGTTAAAAATCGAGGAGGTAAGTCTGTTCGTTGTCTCAAGGATTAAAATAATAATTTCAAAGTTCAAATTACAAATGTCAAATCAATTTTAAATGCTTAAATGTCAAATTATTTAGTCATTTGGATTTTGTCCCGAGTACTCGGGATTGAATTGACATTTGGATTTTGTCATTTGAGCTTTACTAAAATATTTATGCCCGAAATACCGAAAACCCATAATTCACAGGAGGTGGAAAAAGTTGACAGATCGTTTTAAAATGTTATACTATACATAGTTCAATAATAGCCAATATTAACCCACATATAGTATAAGATTATGATTAGCAAAGATAAAATTTTAGAGATATTAAACGATTGGAATTTTTGGAATAAAGAAATAGAAACCGGATTGGAGAGAAAAGAATATCTGGAAAAAATGGAGCGATATTATAAAATGGACTTAGTGATTTCGCTGGTTGGAATCAGAAGAAGCGGCAAGTCAACTCTAATGCTGCAGTTTGCCAAGAAATTGATTGAAGAAAAAGGAATTTCCAAGAACAATATTCTTTATGTCAATTTCGAAGACTCCCGTTTTTTGGGCGAGTATTCGCTGGACCTGCTTAACAATATTTATGAAATTTATCTGGAAAATTTAACACCGGATAAAAAACCGATTATTTTTTTGGATGAAGCGCAAAATATTGAGGGGTGGGAAAAATTTGTCAGAAGCTTGAACGAGAGGAAGGAAGCTAAAATTTTTGTTTCCGGAAGCAATTCTCATTTATTGAGTTCTGAATTCAGCACTGTTCTCACCGGAAGGCAATTGCCGCTGATTATCTATCCTTTGTCTTTTGAAGAATTTTTACTATTTAATAAAATAGAAATTACCGGTAAATTGGATTTGATCAATAAGCAAGCAAGGGTTAAAAAAGCTTTTGAAGAATATTTGGAATTCGGGGGAATGCCCAAGCAGGTATTTTTAAAAAACAGCGATGATAAATTTTTGCTTTTAAGAAATTATTTTGAAGATATTTTAAGCCGTGATTTGATTTATCGATTTAAAATTCGTCAAACGGAAAAATTAAAAACATTGGCTAAATTTTATTTCTCCAATGAATCTTCTTTGATTTCTTTTAATGGAATAGCAAAGTTCCTGAAAATGCCCTTGTCTACCATTGAACGATTTTCCGAGTATTTAACTTATCCTTATCTTATTTATTTTGTGAGCAAGTTTTCTTTTTCTCTTAAAGAGCAAGCTGTCAATCCGCGAAAAATTTATATATCCGATTTGGGATTAAGGAACGCGGTTAGTTTTGATTTCAGCGAGAATAAGGGAAAATTATTGGAAAACTTGGTTTTTCTGCATTTGCTGAAAACAGATAAAGAAATTTATTATTATAGAACCGCGAATAATCTGGAAGTTGATTTTTTAGTGAAAGAAAAACAAAAAATTAAATTATTGATTCAGGTATGTTTGACCTTGAAAGATTTTAAAACCAAAGACAGAGAAATTAATTCGCTGGTAAAAGCAATGCAAGAATTAGAATTAAAAGAAGGATTAATTTTGACAAAAGACGAGGAAGATGCGATTGAAGTTGATGGCAAGAAAATAAAAGTAATGCCGGTTTATAAATGGCTGTTGGAAAAAATAATTGATAATAATTAAAGCTAATTTTATAAACTAAAAACAAAAACCATGGAACAAAATAATCAACCTAATAAAAATAACGCGGATATAAAATTGGACGGCGGCGGCGAGCCGATTGATTTTAATCCCAAGAAAAATTTAAGCCAAAAAACTGTTGCGTTGGTTTTGGTTTTCGTTATTCTGATTATTGCCGGCTCTTTTTATTATTTTTATAAAGTCAATATCATGCTTCCCATAAATGACAATGGACCGAAAGAAAATATAGAAACCATAAAAGATAAAGAAGCTGAAGTTGATAAAAATTTAGACGCCGACAAAGACGGCTTGCCGGATTATATGGAAAAGATCATAGGAACCGACGCTGATAATTCCGATACGGATGGCGATGGCTATGATGATTTAGAAGAAATCAAAAACGGGTATGATCCTCTAAGCGATAAAAAGTATGCGGAGGAGGAGTGGCAAGCGGTAAAAGACAAGATAAAAGCGGCGGATGAGGGGTTTTATAATGAAGTTTTTGGAAACACCGCTGTTAATTCAGAATTTACTTGCGGAGCTTCCACCGTTAATGATATAGATGGCAACACTTATAATACAGTCCAAATCGGCTCTCAATGCTGGTTAAAAGAAAATTTGAAAGTTACGAAAAATCCGGCAGGCGAAGCGATAACCCGCTATTGCTATGATAACGATCCAAGCATTTGCGAAACTGACGGCGGATTATATGATTGGAATACGGCGATGAATAATTCAACTCAAGAAGGCGCGCAAGGAATTTGTCCTAATGGGTGGCATGTGCCGAAAGATGGAGAGTGGTATGTTTTGGAGAGCGGATTAGCGAATGGATCTTGCGATAAAGAAAGAATTGACTGGGGTTGTGATCAAGCTGAAACAAAGCTTAGATTAAATGGTTCTAGCGGATTTGATGGCATTCTCGTTGGCTATCGCAGTCCCGGTGGTGATTTTTCTCACAGAAGAAGCATGAGTACATTGGGTCGTACATTTTTTTGGTCTTCTTTAGAAAGTGAGATAAATGCTTGGATCAGGGATTTGGGTGCTGGCGATTCTACAATTTATCGATCCAATGTATATGATAAAAAATTTGGTTTTTCCGTTCGCTGTTTTAAGGATTAAAATAATGAATTAAAATCCCTCCTAACCTCCCTTTGCAAAGGGAGGAGTAAAATGTAAAAGGAAGGAATGAAACTATTTTCCCCCTTTGCAAAGGGGGATTAAGGCGGATTTTCGTATAATACTTTTATGCCAGAAATTCTAAAAGCCTACAATTCGCAAGAGGTTGAGGATAAAATGCATGAAATACAGATATTGACATATGGTGTTATTTTAACTATACTGAAATTGTAAATATTGCAATAATGGTAAATATTATAAAAATATGTTAGTAAATAGAGATTTAATCAATCAAATAAAACCTTTTTTGGATAAAAAAGAGTATTTGGCGATTATCGGTCCGCGACAAGCCGGCAAAACAACGCTTTTGGAATTGATAAAAGAATATTTGATAAAAGAAAAATCCATTAAATCGGGAAATATTAAAGCTATTACTTTTGAAAATAGAGTTTTGTTAAACCAGTTTGATAGCGATCCTGTCGCTTTTGTTAATTCTTATAAAGATATTAGCGCATCAGATAATCTTTTCTATTTAATGTTGGATGAATTCCAATATTCAATTGAAGGCGGGCAGAAATTGAAGCTAATATTTGATACGGTAAAAAATATAAAAATTATTATTACCGGTTCGTCATCTTTGGATATAAAAGCGCAAGTGGGAAAATATATGGTTGGACGGATTTTAACTTTTTCTCTTTTTCCGCTTAATTTTGGCGAGTTTTTGGCGATTAAAAATGAACGACTGGAAAAACTATATAAGGATAGCAATAAAAAACTTCAAAATTGGATTCTAACCGACGAACAAGAAGAATTCTTTAAAGGCGAAGAAGATATTTTTGCTTCGGAATTTTTAAAATTATTTGAAGAATATGCCATTTGGGGCGGCTATCCAAGAGTGGTTCTATCGGAAAGCATAGATGAGAAATTAAAAGTTTTAAACGACATTCAAAGCAATTATATCTTAAAAGACATAAAAGGATTATTGGAATTAGCCACAGATAAAAATCTATTAACACTGAGTCAGTTTTTATCCGCGCAAACCGGTAATATATTGGTTTATAAAAATCTAAGCCATGCAGCTCAGCTGGATTACCGAAAAACCATTGAACACTTAAGAATACTTCAAGAAACTTTTATTATAGATCTTGTAAGTCCGTATTTTAAAAATAAGCAAAAAGAATTATCAAAAAATCCCAAAGTTTATTTTTTTGATTTAGGATTTCGCAATAGCTTAATTGGAAATACTGTTTCATTCGGGAGAAGAAGCGATGTCGGCGCGATGGCGGAAAATATTGTTTATTTGAAATTGAAATCATTTTTAAAAGGTTTTGGCGGAATAAATTTTTGGCGTTCCAAAGTTGGCGCCGAAGTTGATTTTGTTGTTAATCCGAAGGGCGAGATTTTTCCCATAGAAGTAAAATTTTCTCCTTTTGATAAACCGGCGGCGTCAAAGAGTTTTATCAGTTTTGTAAAAAGTTTTAAACCCAAAAAAGGATTAGTGCTGACAAAAAACTTTCAGGGAATAATTGAAAAAGACGGCTGTAAAATTTTATTTTATCCGATTTATTATTTTTAATATTTATGTCCGAAATATCAAAAGCCTACAATCCGCAAGAGGTTGAGGATAAAATTTATAAGAAATGGGAAGAGTCCGGCGCGTTTAATCCGGATAATTTGGAGTTGGCGGAAGATGCCGAAAAATTTTCCATTGCCATGCCGCCGCCGAACGCGACCGGGGTTTTGCATTTGGGGCATGCTTCAATGCTGGCTTATGAAGATTTGATGATTCGCTATAATCGTATGAAAGGAAAACGAACTCTCTGGCTTCCGGGGACGGATCACGCGGCGATTGCCACGCAGACAAGAGTGGAAAAAATAATCGCCAAGGAAGGAAAGACAAAATATGATCTTGGAAGGGAAAAGTTTTTGGAAAGGGTAAAACAATATGTTGAAAACTCTAGGCATACGATCAAAAATCAGACCAAAAAAATGGGATCATCATGCGATTGGTCGCGGGAAAGATACACGCTGGACGACGGCTTATCTCGCGCGGTCCGGGAGGTTTTTGTGAAAATGTATAATGACGGGCTTATATACAAAGGAGACAGGATTGTGAATTGGTGTCCGCGGTGCGAGTCAACTTTGGCCGATGATGAAGTGGAACATAAAGATCAAAAAGCGAATTTATATTATTTTAAATATACAAAAGATTTTCCGATTACAATTGCTACGACGCGTCCTGAAACAAAACTAGGCGACGCGGCGGCGGCGGTTAATCCGAAGGATAAAAGGTATAAAAAATATATCGGAAAAGTTTTCAAGATAAATTTAGGAAACGGCGAGCGCGAAATCAAGATTATCGCGGATAGGGAAGTTGATATGGAATTTGGAACAGGGGCTTTGGGAGTAACGCCAGCGCATAGTATGGCAGATTGGGAAATGGCGGAGAAAAATAATCTAGAAAAAATAAAAATCATAGGCGAAAATGGCAAAATGACTAAAGAAGCGGGGAAAGAATATGAAGGACTGGCGGTTTTAGAAGCGCGGGAAAAATTTACGCAATATCTTGAGGCAAATAATTTAATCGAAAAAGTTGAAGAAGTTGATCAAAGCTTGAGCATCTGTTATCGCTGCGATACTCCGATTGAGCCTTTGCCGTCAAAGCAATGGTTTGTCAGCGTAAGTTCAAAGTTCAAAGTTCAAAGTTCAAAGTTTAGGGGTATTAAAAATGGTCAAGAGATAAGCTTAAAAGAGTTGGCGCGCGCAGTAGTAGAAAATGGTCAGATAGAAATTATTTCTAAAAGATTTGAAAAAACATATTTTAATTGGATGGAAAATTTGCATGACTGGTGTATTTCACGGCAGTTGTGGTTTGGGCATAGAATGCCGGTATGGTATCGAAATAAGTTAAAAGTTAAAAGTGAAAAGTTAAAAGTTGAAGATAAAATGAATAATCTGGAAAATCAAGAAGTATATGTTGGCGCGGAGGCGCCGAAAGGCGATGGGTGGAGCCAAGATTCGGATACTCTTGACACTTGGTTTTCTTCGGGGTTGTGGACTTTTTCAACTTTGCTTGATCAAGATCATAAAAAGTATAAAACATTTGAAGAGTGGGTTGCGAATAGTCCGGATTTGAAAAACTTTCATCCGACTTCTGTGATGGAAACAGGGTATGATATTTTGTTTTTTTGGGTTGCCAGAATGATTTTGATGACCACTTATACACTTGGCGAAGTGCCATTTGAAAATGTTTATTTGCATGGAATGGTGCGCGATAAACAGGGGAGAAAAATGAGCAAATCTTTGGGCAATGGCATTGATCCCGTGGAAATGATTGAAAAATATGGAACAGATGCATTGCGATTAAGTATGATCGTCGGATCAAGTCCGGGGAATGATTTGCGTTTGTATGAAGAAAAAATTGAGGGATATCGGAATTTTGCGAATAAGCTTTGGAATGTTTCCAGATATATTATACAAAACTCCAAACTCCAAACCTTGCCTACCGGCAGGCAGGTCCCAAATCCCAAACAAATCCCAAACCTTGCCTGCCGGCAGGCAGGTCCCAAATCCCAAACTTTTAATAAAAAACTTACTCTTGCGGATAAGTGGATTTTGGAGAATTTGGAGAATTTGAAATATGTTGTAAATAACGCGCTGGAAAATTATCAGTTTTCTTTCGCTTTTGACAGCGATGAAGGAATCAGATCTTTTATGTGGGATAAATTTGCCGATTGGTATTTAGAAGTTTCCAAGGCTCAAGGAAAAAATGACGCGGTTTTAATTTATGTTCTGGAAAATTTGCTTAAACTATGCCATCCTTTTATACCTTTTGTGACTGAACGAATTTGGCAGGAAATGGGCAAGGAAAAATTGTTGATGGTTGAAAAGTGGCCTGAGAATAAGGGCGGAATGGAATCAACTCAAGTAAATATTGATTTTAGTTTGCTTCAAGGAATTATTTCGGAGATAAGAAGGATCAAAAACGAGAACGGAATTCCTCTTAAAGAAAAAGTAGAAATTATAATAAATGCTAAAACAAAAAAGGATTTAACTCAAAAAGATATTGATGTAATAGAAGAAAATAGAAATATCATTGAAAGTTTGGCGGGGACTAAAAATCTGAAGATAGAAAGCAAGGCAAAAAAGCCGGAAGGATGGATACAATTTGATTTCAGAGCCTCGGTTTATGTAAATGTCGGAGATTCAATAGATAAAGAAAAAGAAATTGAAAAAACAAAAAAAGAGATTGGAGATTTGAAAAAATATATTTCTCAAATAAATATGAAATTAAGCAACGAGCAATTTATCGCTAACGCTCCTGCTGAGATAGTAAAAAAGGAAAAAGAAAAGCTGAAGAAGGGCGATGAAAAATTAAAAAAACTTGAAGAAAAACTAAAGTCTTTTAAGCTTTTGGCTTTATAAACTTTATAAACTTTCAACTTTTAACTCTTCCTCTTGTTGTAATTTTTTAAAATGGTATAATAATATTGTATTGCTCTATTGTTAAATTGTTTAATAACAAAAATTTTAATAGCATTTAACAATACGGCAATTTAATTAAATAAAATTAAAATAAAAATATGACGAAACAAAAGAGATCGTTTTTAGACAAAATTGTCGGTTCCGGTTCCGGCGAGCATGAAGAAGCAGAAATGAGAGAAAAAAATGAAACGGATAATAATGAAAATGCCGGCGAAAGCATTTGGGGGGGCGCAGGCGAGAATAAGCCTTTGCGCGATATAGACGAAGACGCTTATAAGAAAAAAGAAGCTGGCAAAGAATGGTTTCCGGAAGGAGAAGGGAAAACTGACGAAGAAGGCCAGCTTACGGTAGATGTTTATAAGACGGAAGATCTTATAGTTATCAAATCTATTATTGGCGGAGTCAGGCCTGAAGATTTGGATGTTTCTATTACAAGCGATATGGTGACTATCAAGGGAAAAAGAAATAATCCAGACGATGTATCGCCGGATGATTATTATTATCAAGAATGTTTTTGGGGAAATTTCTCTCGTTCAATTATTCTGCCTTGCGACATTAAGACCGAGGGAGTTGAAGCGTCAATTAAAAACGGAATTCTTACCATAAAACTTCCTAAGATAGAAAAAAATACTTCAATGAAAATTGAAGTGAAGAGTGAGTAGTGAATTGGTAATTGGTAATTGGTAATTGGTAATTGGTAATTGGTCGCTAAGGAATTTCAATGTTCGCGCTAAACGAAGGCGAACAAACGCTTGTTCGCCTTCGTTTAGCGCGAAGCCTGATTTATTCCAAATTCTAAATTCTACATTCTAATCCTATGATATTTAATTTTTTCAAAAAACCGCCTTCCAGTTTTTTAGGAGTTGATATAGGAACAACCGGCATAAGAATAGTTCAATTAGGACTGCAAGAAAAAACTATAAAATTAGAGAACTATGCTTCTATAAAAACCAAAGATTACTTGGAGATTTTAGGAAACAGCGGAAATCTGAATAATATAAGAATGTCTGATGATAAAATTGCGAAAGATCTCGGAGGTATTATAGAAAAAGCGGGAATAACATCAAAGAATATTATAATGTCAATCCCGATATCCTCCGCTTTTTCATCGGTTATAACTTTGCCGGATATTCCAAGAGAAGAACTCGCCAAAGCCATTCAATTTGAAGCTAGGCAATATGTTCCTATATCTTTAAGCGAAGTCGTTTTTGACTGGAGCGTTATTGGCAAAGAAACAGAAAATAATCAACATACGGGCTTAAAGCAGGCGAATAAAATTAAGGCGTTATTGGTCGCAATTCCAAAAGAAACAACCGGCAAATATATGAATATCGCAAAACTTTTAAATCTAAATTTAAGCGCTTTAGAAACAGAGTCTTTTTCTTTGGCAAGATCTTTGGCTGGCAAGAAAGAAGGAATTTTCACAATTGTTGATATCGGAAACAAAACCACAAGCGTAACTGTCGTTGAAAATGGTTCTGTTGTGGGAAGCCATAGCGTTTTAGGCGCTGGAGGAGAAGAAATGACGAGGATCATCAGCCATGGGTTCAACGTTGATTATAACAGAGCGGAAAAGTTAAAGATAGATAATTGCCTTAATGCAAATAAAGATTCTCAAGAAAAGATTTGCGAGATGATATTGCCAGTGGCCAGTATTATTATTTCAGAAATAAAAAAAATAAACGAAGCTTATTTTCTCGTTAATAAAAGAAAGGTTCAAAAAGTTATTTTTACGGGAGGAGCGGCGAATTTTTCAGGTTTGATTAAACATTTTTTGAAAGAACTTGGTTTGCCCGCAGAGATTGGAAATCCTTGGAACAATATTGCGCATGATAAAGTTTTAGACAAGAAACTAAAAGATAATGCGCCATTTTTTGGAATTGCAGTCGGCCTCGCTTTAAGGGGATTTGAGAAATAATATTTCTTATTAAAATATTAAAATGCTAAAATGATTAAGAATGAAGAATATCTGGAAAAAATCCGAGATTATTTGGTCTCCGGCAAAACGGCGAATAAAGAGCAAATAAATGAAGTTTTCAAAGAAGCTGGCGGAAGTAATCTGGATATTTTTGATGTTTTGATCAAAAAAAAAATATTAAACGAAGAAGATGCGGCTAAAACCGAAGGGCATCTTTTAAATATTCCCTATATTGATTTGAGAAAAGAAACAATCAAGCCCGAGGCTTTGAAAGAAGTTCCAGAAAGGGCGGCATTGTTTTATCAATTTATGCCATTTGAAAAAAATGATAATGCCATCAAGGTCGCTATGGTTGATCCTACTAACATTGACGCTCTAGACGCTTTGAAGTTTATCTCCTTGAAACGGAATTTGAACGCGAATATATATATTATTTCCAAGAGTAGTTTTAATTCCGCCGTAAAACAGTTCAGGAAGTTTGGGGAAGAGCTTAAGAGTATGTTGGAAAATGTTGATCAGCAAATTATAAAAAAAGAAGATTCTGAGAAAAACAAAAAAGAAATAAAAAGCATTTCTGACGAAGCTCCAGTGACGAAAATTGTTAACATAATAATTTCCCACGCCATAGAAGGAAGAGCCAGCGATATTCATGTTGAGCCTAATGAAAATGAACTCAAGGTGAGATATAGATTGGACGGAATTTTGCATAATAGCCTAATTCTTCCAAAAAAGATAAGTTCCGCGGTGATTTCAAGGATAAAAATTCTTTCAAATTTAAAAATAGACGAAACAAGAAAACCGCAAGACGGAAGATTCAGATTCAGCTTTTCCATTGATGGCAGCGCCGAGAAAAGCGTTGATTTGCGCGTTTCTACATTCCCGACTGTAAATGGCGAGAAGGTTGTGATGAGAATTTTGGATACTTCCCAGGACATTGGCAATCTTGAAAGTTTGGGTATTTGGAAAAAAGGGCTTGATACTGTAAACGAAAATATAAGCAAGCCTTTTGGAATTTTGCTTGTCACTGGTCCGACTGGATCCGGGAAATCAACAACTTTATACGCTATGCTTAAAATTCTGAATAAAGAAGGCGTAAATATCGTAACCTTGGAAGACCCTGTGGAATATTTTATGGCAGGCATAAATCAAAGCCAAGTGCAGCCGGAAATAGGCTATACTTTTTCTTCGGGCTTAAGATCTATTTTGCGCCAGGACCCCGATGTTATTATGGTCGGAGAAATTAGAGACAAGGAAACCGCGGAGCTGGCAACGCACGCGGCATTGACCGGGCATTTAGTTTTATCAACTTTGCATACTAATAATGCCATTGGCGTCATACCAAGACTTATTGATATGGGAATTGAACCATTCCTCATCTCATCTTCTTTGAATGTCGCCATCGGGCAAAGGCTGGTCAGGAAGATATGCAAACATTGCAAAGAAGAGATTAAGCCTTCCTTGAAAATGGAAGAATTAATCAAAAAAGAACTTGAGGAAATTCCAGATGATCAAAAAAAAGATTTGAATTTAGGCGGCAGAATTAAACTTTTTCGCGGAAGAGGCTGTGATGAATGCAAGCAGTCCGGGACTTCCGGAAGAATGGGTATTTATGAAGTTCTGTCTATGACGCAAGAGATGGAAGAAATAATGTCTTCTAAAATTACGGAAAATGATATAGCCAAAGAAGCAAAAAAACAGGGAATGATTACAATGAAACAAGATGGCATTATGAAAGCTCTTTTAGGATTGACTACGATAGAAGAAGTTTTAAGGACCACGGAGGATTGATATTGGAATATTGAATTTGGAATATTGAATTTGGAATCCAAAACAACATTCAATATTCTAAATTCTAAATTCTAAATTCTAATTACTATGAGTGAAGGCAAAAAAATAAAAGTTTTAATAATTGAAGATGATTCTTACATATCCGATATGTATAAGATTAAGTTTGAATCTGAAAATTTTGAAACCGTCATCGCCAGCGACGGAGTTGAAGGAATAAAGTTTTTGGAAAAAGAAGTGCCAAACATCATTCTCCTTGATATTGTTATGCCGCAAATTGATGGATTCAGCGTTTTGAAAATGATAAAGAAAGATAAAAGACTGGAAAAAACGCCTGTTATTCTTTTGACAAATTTAAGCCAGAAAGAAAATATTGAAAGAGGATTTGAACTTGGAGCCAATGGTTATATAATAAAAGCGCACTTTACGCCCTCGGAAGTCGTGAAAAAAATCAAGGAAACTTTGGAACATAGCGTATAGTATAGCGGTATTATTTTATCTTGTCATTCTGAACTTGTTTCAGAATCTACTATATATTACGCTTAGCTTAAATAAGCAAATAAAACCTTAGTCACAGGAAGATCCTGAAATAAATTCAGGATGACAAACAAGTGAATTTATATCACTATATTAAGCATTCCAAATTATACATTCTAAATTCCATATTCTAAATTCTAAATTCTAATCCTATGACAAGCATAAATATCAAGCAGGAAATAGACAGTCTCTTAATAAACACGGCGCAGGAAGGAGCTTCTGATCTTCATTTGTCCGTCAGCCGCTATCCTACGCTTAGAATAGACGGGAGATTGGTTCCGTTGACAAACAGGGAAATATTAACTGCCGGAAAGGCTAAAGATCTTATTTACTCTCTTATGAATGAAGACAGAATAGGGGAGTTTGAAAGAAACAAGGAGCTTGATTTTTCTTATGAGTTTGAAGAAAAAATCAGATTTAGGGTGAATATTTTTTATCAAAGAGGTTTTATCAGCGCGGCTTTCAGGCTTATTACCACGAATATAAGAACATTGGAAGATCTTTCAATTCCCAGCAGAGTTTATGATTTCACAAAACCGTCGCAAGGATTTGTTTTAGTTGTCGGACCTTCGGGGCATGGAAAATCAACTACACTGGCGGCTTTAATTGACAGAATAAACCACCAAAAATACGCTCACATTGTCACAATCGAAGATCCCATTGAATATATATATGTTCAAGACAAGTGCATTATAAACCAGAGAGAAGTTCATTCTGATACGCATTCTTTCGGCAAGGCTCTCCGAAGCGTTTTTCGCGAGGACGCGGATGTTATTCTTGTCGGAGAAATGAGAGATTCCGAAACGATAGGCACGGCCATCACGGCCGCCGAGACCGGGCATCTTGTTTTCGCGACATTGCACACCAACAGCGCTCCCCAAACCATAGACAGAATTATTGACAGTTTTCCTTCCGGACAGCAGAATCAAATCAGGGCTCAGCTGGCAGGAAATCTTTTAGGAATCGTATCGCAGCGGCTGATTCCCCGAATTGAAGGAGGAAGAATTCCCGCGGTGGAAATAATGATTGCCAATTCGGCTATCCGAAATTTGATCAGGGAAAACAAAAATCATCAATTGGATTTGGTTATCAACACCAGCGCGGACGAAGGGATGGTTTCGTTGAATAGCTGTCTGGCCGATTTGGTGAAAAACAGGGAAATATCCATGGAAAACGCGGAAATTTATTCCACTAACGCTAATGACCTGAGAATGATTATGCAGAGGTAGATTGGAGATTGGAATTATGAATTATGAATTATGGATATTCCGCTAAAATAAATTTGTCATTCCGACCGGAGCGCAGCGAGGAACGAGTCCCGTTCTTAATTCTACGAAAAAATATAATAAGAATAAACAACCTAAAATTAAGAACGGGACGAGCAAGCGGAGCGGAGGAACCTGTCTGCCGATAGGCAGGTCTGTAAACACAAGATACTGTAAAATTCACGCTTTACTTGCTTACAGATCCCCATTCGGCTAATCGCTCAGGGCAGGCTCTCGGCTTCGTTTTGTCGCTGAGGCTCCAAAACTTCGCTCGGGATGACAGATTCAAAAAGAAGGCGAGTAGTTGCAAAATGTTAAAATGTTAAAATGTTATTATAATTTTCATTTGCATACAAAACAAAAAAGTGTTATAATAGAAAAAGTTTCGCTATGCTTTTATTTAGGAATTACCATTTACTGTCATTCCGACCGGAGCGCAGCTAGGAACGAGTCCCGTTCTTAATTCTACGAAAAAATATAATAAGAATAAACAACCTAAAATTAAGAACGGAACGAGTCCCGTTCTTAATTCTACGAAAAAATATAATAAGAATAAACAACCTAAAATTAAGAACGGGACGAGCAAGCGGAGTGGAGGAATCTGTAAACACAAAATATTTATTTCTAAACAAGGATATTGTAAAACGCATATTTTATCCGCTGACAGATCCCCATTCGGCTAATCGCTCAGGGCAGGCTCTCGGCTCCTAATCGTCGCTCGGGATGACAAGCTTAAGTGCGTGATCCATAATATTTTTATTTTTACACTCAAATACTCTATACTTAATACTAAATACTAAATATCGAAGGGAGGTGAAAAGAATGTTAAAACTTAATAAAAAGGGTTTTACCTTAATTGAACTCTTGGTTGTCATCGCAATCATCGGCATCTTGGCATCTATCGTTTTAGTTTCTTTGAACAGTGCGAGGCAGAAAGGATATGACACGCAGATAAAGTCTGATATTGCGCAAATTAGGAATGGAATGGAAATGTGTTATGATACCAATGGCGGGACATATGTTGGTTGTACTACAGCAGCCGCGCTTGGCATCACTGCCTTAACTCCTCCAGCATGTAGCGGAGACGCTTCTTATATTGGCACAACTATTGGAGTTACGGCTAGCGCATATGCTATTCATGCTGATTTATGCGCAGGCACTTTTGATTGGTGCGTTGATAGCACTGGAAAAGCAAAAGCCACTGCTGCCGCTGTTGCAGATAATGCAACTGTATGTCCATAATGTTTCTTAGATATGTTTATCTATAAACATGCGCATGTTAATAAAAAAGAGTAAATTTAATTTACTCTTTTTTAATTGTCTGGTATAATTTGATTATGAATTGAGAAACGCGGCAAAAATGTCTAGTCGCTGGCTCCATAGTCTCCGCCTCGGAGCTGTGGAGCCTAAATGCAAGCTTCGCTTAAAGCTATGAGGTCTCCGTTTTCGCAATAGGCTCCACAGGGCTGATGCCACTATGGAGCCAGCAAATTTTTTCAAGATAAATCTAATCTTTTAAAATTTATTATGAATTACAAAAACAAAAAAGGATTCACTTTGATTGAACTTTTGGTGGTTATCGCAATTATCGGCATTCTTGCTTCAATTACAATATCCAATTTAAGCAATGCAAGGAAATCTGCAAGAGATGTAGTAATAAAAAGCGCTATTCAGGAAGGAGCGAAAATCGCGGAAGTTCTTTTTGATGATAACGGAAGCTATGATTTAATCTGCGCCGATCCGCGATTTACTTCGGGCGGAGTGATTGAGGACTCAATTTCAGATAATGGAGGATTTTTTGCTTGCGGGGATGCTATTGGTGGCTATTGTCTTTCTTCAACTTTGAACATGGGTGGCAGTGTTTGCGTGGACAGGTATAGAGAGCTGAAATATGGTTTTATATGCGATGCAACAGGCGATGATATTGATTGTGATTGAGATTAAATTGCTAAATTGTTGTATTGTATTGCGAAATGGCTTTGTCACCAAACTATTTTTCAAAAGTTAATTCTTGGCTGAAATAAGCTATTTTACAAATTTAGCCAAAAAATAATTTTCGCTAATATAAGCCAAAATAATTTAATTGGCGACAGCGCCGAAATACATTAAAAAAAGCTGTCATTCTGAACTTGTTTCAGAATCTATTGTATCATAAGTTTTGTCTGTGGTTTATTTCACAAGCATAGATGTAATAGGTAAAAGATTCTGAAATAAATTCAGAATGACAAAAATATTTTGTCATTCAAAATATTTATTAAATATCCCAATTTCCTGCTTCGCCGCAGTCTCCGCCTCGGCAGGCTGTCTAATAATCGGAATTTACCCTTCAGGGTTTCATAAAGCATCGCTTGTTTAAGCCATTTTTTGAAATCCTAAAGGATAAATTCCGTATATTTGGGACTTATTAGACAGCCTGTCGGGACTGCGGCGAAAAGAAAATACACAGCGTTTTCTCGTCGCAGTCCGAGGCGAGCCTGCCTGTCGGCAGACAGGACTGCGACGGGGCGGAATTTCCAATTTCCAATTTCCAATTTCTAATTTCCTATCTATGTTTTTATTTTACTCCATAATTTTTATTTTCGGTCTGGCGGTTGGCAGTTTTTTGAATGTGGTTATTTTTCGCTTGGAAAACGGCGAGAAAATTATAAACGACAGGTCAAAATGCATGCGCTGCGGGCATATTTTGGCTTGGCATGATCTGCTTCCAGTTTTAAGTTTTATTTTTCTAAAAGGCAAATGCCGGTATTGCGGTCGTTCTATTTCTATCCAATATCCGCCAGTGGAACTGATGACGGGAATAATGTTTGTCTTAATTTTGAATTATACATTACGGATTAACGGATTAACGGATTACGGATTAATTTTCTCCGCCGTAGGCGGACAATTACCATTTCTAGCATCACTTATTTTTTATCTTTTTATCGCTTCGGCTTTAATCATCATTTTTGTCTACGATCTAAAACATTATATTATTCCGGATAAAGTAGTTTATCCGGCGATCATAATTGTACTCGGATATAATTTGTTTAACGATTTGATTATAAACAATAATTTCCAATTTCCAATTTCCAATTTCCAATCAATTTTCAATTCTCAATTTTCAAACTTTCTGTTTTCGGCGTTTTTGGCGGGAGGTTTTTTCTTAGCCATAGTTTTGCTGACTCGCGGCAAAGGAATGGGCGGGGGGGATGTGAAGCTGGCTTTTCTTATGGGGCTGATTTTGGGCTGGCCCATGATCATAATCTCTGTGTTTTTGTCTTTTATCATCGGCTCAACTTTCGGGATACTTTTGATTTTGGCGGGCAAGAAAAAAATGAAAAGCATGATTCCCTTCGGACCCTTTTTAATCCTCGGAACATTTATCGGATTGTTTTGGGGAGAAAAAATCGTGAAGTGGTATTTTGGGCTGATGGATTAATTATTCAATTAACGGACTATGAAAATTGCTCTATTGCTCTATTGCTCTATTGCTGTATGTATATAGATGAAATTTACAATAGATAATAAGTATAATTTTTCTCACGGCCGTGAGAAAAATTATACTTATATTGCAATTGGGTATATAATAA
>Ga0180732_1001157_pt1 | contig 17325 bp, 12 predicted proteins | sample KR11_01MetaG_FD_148674 | JGI IMG/M metagenome (GOLD analysis project Ga0180732, IMG submission 148674) | Groundwater microbial communities from the Olkiluoto Island deep subsurface site, Finland - KR11_0.1 MetaG | ecosystem: Environmental > Aquatic > Deep subsurface > Groundwater | place...
TGGTTGAATATAGCAGAGATTGAACTCAGCGTTTTAAAGCGACAATGCCTTGCGGGTCGAATTGACTGTATTGAGAAAATGCGATCTGAAGTAATGGCATGGAATACTGATCGGAATAATCGTCAAACCAAGGTCGATTGGCAGTTCACCACGAATGATGCGCGAATTAAACTGAAACGGCTATATCCGAAACTTTAAAATATACGCTGTACTAGGCAATAATCACCATCGGTGATGAACGGGTTTGTCAATATCAAGTCGGACATTACCGTCATTTTCCGGGCGGATCGATATTTAGTTATCGCCGTGCCGTGGCTGTGTCACAGGACTTGGATTCTCTCACTGCTGTTCAGAAGACTCGTTGGCGTCCTCTAACAGATAACTCGGTAAAAAATCATCGAAGCCTACATGTGTGTCTTCGGAAAGGAGGTAACTCAACATGCTGCTTGTCATAACTCCATCTCTATTCGCACCCGCGCTGGATTCCCTGAGAGTACATAAGGAAAAGCACGGCCTGCTGACGACTGTCATCACTCTGGAAAAGGTCTATCAAGATTATTCCGGTTCCGATGAGGCAGAGAAGGTCAAGCGCTGCATTCACCAGCGCGTTCATGAGCAAGGAATTCGATATGTATTGCTGATGGGGGACTCGGATGTCTTTCCGGTGCGGTTCACCAAGACAGACCGCGGTGATGCCGCCGCGAAAAACACCGCGTTCTACGCAACAGACTTGTATTATGCCGCGATACACAAGAACGATGACAGCTTTGACAACTGGGATGGTAATGGTAATGGATACTACGGCGAGCTTCACGGGGAGACCCATACAGGACCGATCAGCATTGACCAAGTGAGTCTTGATCCCGTTGTCGGAGTGGGTCGGGCTCCTGTCTCTACACTCGAAGAGGCCATCCGTTTTGTCCAGAAGGTAATCAACTATGAGACTCAGGCATACCATGCCGTCTGGGCCAAAAACGCCCTTCTGATGGCGACCCATGACTGGATTACCACGGCGTGCCAGATAAACGACCATTTGGCGGCAAGCCATCTGACAGCCTACAACTGCACGAAGCTTGCTTCCACGGGCAGCCCTTGCACCGGGGCCGGGGCCCTGACAGCAGCCAAGGTCACCCAATACTTTAACAGCGGGATTGGTTTGGTCGGCTACATCGGGCACGGCACCAGCGGCGCTCTTCAAATTCCCGGCGGCTGGTGGGGAACCGGCGACATTGCCCAGTTGACCAACAACAACCGCCTGTCGATCATGTGCGTCTCCGCCTGCTCCACGGCCGAATTTGCCACGCTGCCGCCATATGGCGCTTACGTCGACAAGAACGGGGTCAACCACGCCGGATCCTCCAACGGCGAGGTATTCACGTCTACTCCTCCGCAGCCCTCGTGCTTACAGAATATCCACGATCCGGATCAGGACTTGGCCACTCACCTCACGGTCCGCACCGATGCCGGCGTGGTGGCGTACCTTGGCGGTATCACCGGCATGCAGATGTCGGAGCCGCTCGAGTATTTTCTCGAAGGGCTTCCGTCCTGTTCCACGCTGGGCGAAGCCTGGCAGGCGATGATCCGACGCTACTACCAAGTACAAGGAATGCCGGGTTCGCTTGCAAGTCCCGATTGGTTTGCGGTTGCGAAGGTTCATCAGCCGTGGAAGTTCATGATGTTCGGCGACCCGTCGCTTCGTATCGGTGGAACCACTAAAGGGCTCTGGTCCCAGCAGCAATTGACGCGTGGGGACCGTGGGACGTCGCATGGACCGGCGGTAGCATCCTGGCAGAACAAGCTGCTCATGACGTGGAAGGGAAAGCTCAATGACGAGCATATCTTCCAGTCCACGTTTGCGGACAACGTGTGGTCTCCGCAACAGCTCACGTCCGGGGATCGAGGAACTTCGGATGGCCCGGCACTGGCCGTGTTTAAGGACAAACTGCACATGGTGTGGAAGGGGAAATTCGACGACGTGCGGATATTTCATTCCGTATTTGACGGAGCGGCTTGGACATCGCAGGCGCTGACATCAGGGGACCGCGGCACGTCGGCTGCGCCGGCGATGGCTGTTTTCAAAAACAAGCTGCACATGGTGTGGAAGGGGAAATTCGACGACGTACGCATCTTCCATTCCGTTTACGACGGAGTCTCGTGGACGCCGCAAAAGCTGACGTCGGGAGACCGTGGGACATCAACCGCTCCCGCATTGGCCGTGTACTCGAACAAACTGCACATGGTGTGGAAGGGACTGGGGAATGACGTCCGTATTTTTCATTCCACCTATGACGGCACGACCTGGACGCCGCAGCAATTGACCTCCGTCGACAGAGGCACATCGCATTCGCCCGCGCTGGGGGCCTACCGCGGCAAGTTGCACATGGTTTGGAAGGGGAAGTATAACGACGTGCGCATATTCTCGTCGGCATTTGACGGCAGCTCATGGTCGCCGCAAAAGCTGACGTCGGGAGACCGGGGAACTTCGCATGGCCCGGCGCTGGCGGTTCACGACGACAAACTGTTCCTGGTGTGGAAAGGAAAGGGCACTGATCCGAGAATCTTCTTCTCTTACCTGTACACCGATTAGCTGGTAATCGGACTCTCGGTTCGAGGGCAGGGCGTTAAGTGAGCCCTGGCGATAGCCTTCGAGGTCGAGGGTTATGTTGTGGAAGCCCAGCGGTTTGGATATGGCGGTGAACTGGGCTTCCATTCCGAGCGAGAGGGTACAGGGTAGTGTGCTAAACGGCACACTTGAAGAGGTGGGTCAGGTTCTACTTGTAATTCTTGCTCTTTCGGTTGTCTTTGAGGTTGCCTTGACTCCCGTTTTTAATTGGCGTTTTTTCCTGCTGCATTTCGAAGGGAAAGGGGCAAAGACACCTATAACTGTAATTTTGGCCTTAATTGTGTTCTGGGGATATGATCTCGATATAATCAAGGATCTTCTCGTTTCCCTTGGCTACTTGGCCAACATGACTTTCGGAGGTCAAATCCTGACGGCACTTCTCATTGCAGGTGGTAGCGACGGAGTACTAAGAATCTTCACAAAATTGGGGATTCGTAATCATCTCGAAAGGAAGGAAAAAGCTGAAGAAGCACGTCAGAATGCATCATGATTTTGCGCGTCATGATTTTGCCTAACCGGTCAAGTTTGGCATGAAACAAAGGCCGCTATCAAGCTGGTCAACCAAACCGCGAGGAACAGAGTTCTACGAATTGAGTTCAGTGGCCGTCACTGGTTACTTTTGCGTGCCAAACCAAGTCTTGTCGCGGCTTACAAGGAAGCTCGAGTCGGAAGAACGGGGATTTGGAAGCTCGACCAGACAAGACGCTTTGCCGTAAATACTCTGGACGACCTTGGTCCAGAGCAAGGGAGCATGGTCTATCCAAAAATCTTTCGTCGATGTGTCGATGCTCTTCGTTGGGCTGGTGGAGAATTTGAGCCAGGGCAGGACATCGACGATTTTCTGGCGGAGTCCCCACGTGAAAACGATCGATTTGTTGTTCATGCTGTTCACGGAGGGCGCTTGACGAGTCACTTAAGTGATGTCCTGGAACAGGTCAATAACCAAATCAAGGTTGAAGTAGATTTCAATACTGTTGAGTTCGTTTCCAAGTAGTGTCATAAATTTTTTTAAAAACTTGTTGGAGGAAGAATTATGAATATTTACCAACAAATCTGGGATGCCGACCAAACAGGTAGCGGCGTTAAACCAATTCTTGACCACCAAGTCGGAGATACGGTGCAGGGTTATGTCAAGGTTGCGGCTGTGGCTAACGGTGATAAGGATTTCAAAGTGTTACCGGAAGTCCATATCCCCGAATCAAAAATGCGGACGTACCAACTCGTCCTGGCATTGTTTGATAATTATGCACTTGACGAAAAGGATCCGGAGAATGAAACACCGCAAGAGCGCGAAGAAGTCCATAACCTCTTATCTGCAATCGTCGATACAGCCCCTATGCAAGTTGCTCGCCGATATGTTGAAGAAGCGACCGGTACGGTCATTTCAAGTGAACGCTGGTATGCAACGCTTCTGGAACTTTGGTTTAGGCGGTTTTCTCAAGGTGGCGATCCTGATTTATCAGGATTTGAACATGTTTTTGTCGGTGAACATCAAGAGTCCAAGGTGCAGGGGTATCACTTTTGGTATAAATATTACCTGGATGATGGCCTTGCTTCCACCATAGACCGTAACCGTTTACCCGGCTTCAAGGATGACCGTATTGCTTACCTACGTGGTCAATACAGTAACGGCCAAGAAAATTTTCCGGAATCAGTCACCCTCTCATTCAAATGGGATGCGCCCGATTATGACCGTAAAGTCATTCGTCCGCTGACCAAGCCTATAGGCGGCTTCTTCGTCGGCTGCAGCGTCGAAGGACTGATGGCTATCGGTGCCGTTCGCGCGCACCTTGGTGCACGGGCACCTAAGGAAGCGGTTATCAGTGGTGCGAGATACGATCTGAAACTATTCCGTAGCGATAACAACCAGAATATTCGAACCTTTTACCCGGTTTATCTGGGGCCAGCAGAAGAGGCACCGGTTCCCACGCCAACCCCCACTCCGCATCCAGATGAAGATCCAGTTATTATTGATAGCTCGATCAGGATTATAGCTGCACTCATCAATCCATTCGGAGACGATCCGGGTCATGAAAAGGTGACTTTAATCAATACCGGACCGGCTGATGTTTCAATAGAGGGCTGGTTTCTATTGGACGCAATGAATAACCGGTATGTGTTGCCTGGAACTCCAAACGAAATAGTTGCTGGTGCGACAACCGCTATTACCCTGCCAAAGAACTCAATTCAATTATCAAACAAAGGCGGTGAAATCCGTTTGCTAAACCGTGATGGCAAAGTTGTCCATAGAGTCAGTTACACAAAGAGTCAAGCGCAAGAACAAGGACGCACCATAATTTTCTAATTGAGACAGATAAATCCATGCGGCAAGGAGGCAAGAAATGAGAACAATGATTGTTGGGTTTATGACCATAGGGTTAATTTGTTCCAACATTTTGTCAATTGCAGTACATGCCGAAGACAATGGCGTACAGATTGCCCAGGGACTCGTACGTTTTGAAAAGCCGATGTATCAAGGTTACCGGTTAGACTGGTGTCTGGGATGGGCTTCAAATTGCGGGGAGCCTGCCGCTTCGGCTTGGTGTAAAACGAAAAATTATAACGGAGCTAACAGTTGGCAACAAGCGCCGGACATAGGTGGTGCATCGCACACCAAAGTTCTCCAAACCGGCCAAATTTGTGACCAAGCCTTTTGTGACGGTTTTGCAGAAATTGTGTGTGACGCATTAGAGCCGGGAATTATAGTAGATTTCGTGGCAAAGGCCCCAGAAGCGAAATGGACGAATGCGTGGCAGGAACTAAAATTTCCTGGGGATCCGTCGGACTCAAAGGGTTTTGTCCGTTACATCGACAACGCACAACTTGAGGATAACAAGATTTACAAACGTGCTTTACAAGCTCATCCTCATTGGCAACCTCGTGGAAGAATTGTCGGACGCTATTTCAATATCAAAATTCCCGACTATGGTGCCGAGTTTCGTGCCGAGATTGGTTTTTTAGGAGGGGCTGCATCCTCAGATGGTGTTTATTTCGAAATTTGGGCTGAATTTCCAGGCTATTCAGAGATTCCTTTGAGGCGCGAGTATTATAAAAAGTATAGCAAATATCTCATCAATGACTTTAGTCAAGATCTCTCCAGATTCCATGGTATGACGGGAACTATTGCCCTTTCGGTAGATGCCGGGGAAAAATCTTCTACTCAGGATTGGGCCGTTTGGGTTAAGCCCCGATTGGTTTCTATGCAAAATGAGTTCAAATTCGGAGGGTTTGTCGGTGGGGCCGTTGGCTCTAGTCGCAGTGGTGACCAATTACTGAATCCTTGGGGTGGAAAATCAGGCCAGCTTTACGGCAATGTTGTTTTGTACTTAGCATTTGCTGATTCTGGAACACAGATGGACTATTCTGTCAAAATTGAGTCTTACTATAAGGGCCAGCACATGGGTACGACAGATTTGGGAACTGTGAAGGCTGGACAGAAAGCATTGTGGTTTACACTTGTTAGAACTCAACAGGGGCCATGGAAGGAGGAAATTGTATTTAATGGCACGTACGTGGGTGACCTCAGGTACAATATTTCTAAAGTAGGAGAATAAGGATGGCGAGGGCATGCGTAGTCCGCGATAGGCGGCGAGGCTTATGTAGAGCTGTTTACCATAGATAATGAAATTCATTAAATACTGATTTTCTATCATTGAAATCTACGCCGGATGCTTAACCCCAGAATAATAAACGGACCAATGAGGAGAAGACATGACTACACTCTATCTCAACAGTAATAATTTTCCTTCTGTCTCTTCAGCCTCAGCCGACACACTGGCAGCAGAACTTGAAACCCTCCTCAATAGTGATTTCACAGGGGACATGTATGCCATGCTGGCAGGATTTCAGCAGATTTTAGCTGATAACCGACAGCGTCATCAGTGGCCCGTTGTCCATAAAAAACTGGAGACACTTTTTAAGTGCGGGAAAAATGCGTTGGTAGATGGGCCCATGATCGGCATCCCGGTATCAATCCGGGACAGTGACTACTTCCAGGATACGGTGCAGCATTTCGGCAAGGAAAGATCAAAAATTGCCAGTGTTGAATGGATGGCCACTGCCTGGAACATGACCTTCACCGATACCGGCCTCTGGATGGGAAAAACCTTTGAACCGGTAAGCCAAGAGGTGGTGGCGGATAAGACGGGCAATGATGCCGGGATGCTGGCCCATTATGACCAGAAAACAACCCGCATCGGTCGCAACTACTTCCGTGAACCAGCCCAGCCCGACATCATCCAGGGCCTCGGTCTGCCGGTGCTGACCTCGTTGTGGGGCCTGAAACCGCGCCCGAAATCAGCGGCTGGGAAATTGTTTGACGGCCTGCTGCTGGAGGAGAATCTGGCCAAGGAAGTAAACATCCCCTACAGTATGACCGGCGGCATCTTCCTGGCCTGTCCCGGCAAATCCGTGGTGCCGGAAATGAGCGGCAAGGCGGTCTATCAGCTCAACTACCGCTGGCCAAAGCTTAACCCCGCCTACCCCATGACCCGGCTCATTGACGAGCTTGTCCAAGTGGCTGACGGCATCTATCTGGGCCAGCTGGTTTTTGCCACCAGGCATTACAGTCTGGGCAGCCTGCGCCTGTTGTCCAGCCGTGATATGCCGGCAATTCCTTTGGGCGAAGCATATGCCAGTCATAACGACAACCCATTTGATCTCCTCTTTAAACTGTTTTCCGGGGATAAAGGGATTGATTACGGGTATCAGAACAACGGCTATTTTCTCATGATGGACCCGGCTCATGCCAAAGAGGTCTATGTCGACAGCGCCTTTCCCCAGTTACGTCCCCGGCCGGGGGAAAGCGGTTACATTGAGCTGGGTTACGACAAAATAGCTCCTGTCCGGAAAACCGCGCCTCCGGCCGGCGCCCCAGAGCAATGGCCCGATATCAAAAATTGGGTGGATGGCTGGCAGGCCAACGAGGCCCTGCGGGAAAAATTCACTACTTTCATCCTGGAAGAGTCGCCGAAAAAATCAGACAGCGGGGATATGCGGGACATGCGGCGCGATGGTGAATCCATCCTGCAGATGTTGCAGCGCATCAGTCAGGAAATTTCTGCCCAGACTGCCAAGGAGGACCATCTCAAGTATTTTGACAAACTCCATCGTCTGTTCCGTTGCGGCGTTGCCCCGCAGGTTGCAAACGGCCTTTTCCAGGGGCATGGCAAAAAGGGGTATAACTACCGGGTTGACGGCACGGAAAAACGCGACTGGTACGGCCGGGAGGATGTGGCCCGCGGTTTTGACTACTATCATGGCGCCACCCTGAACCTGCATCTCGGCTTTAGCGACACCATCCGTGAGGATATGGGCAAAAAATTTAACGACAGCCAGCTGTTCCCCGGAACCCTGGCCAGCATTCTCGCGGATGACGCCATAAAAAGCCCCAATGTGCTGGACATGGTCTGGCGCAGTATCGGCAAATACATTTTCCCTTGGGCCGGCAAATCCTTTGAAAAAATCAGCGGCCGCAAGTTGAGCATGTTCCTTGACGAAAGCTGTGATCTTGCCAAACAATACCCGGAGCGGGTCAGGGAGCTGAAGACCCATCTGGCAAGCTCCCCACACTATGCCCTGGTGAAAAGGGCCAGTCAGCATTACTGGCCGAAACCCGGAGCCTATGCCGAGCATCTGCAGAACGGTTCCTGGGATCAGGGGATGAGCGAGCAGGATAAAATCTTCTGGGATAAAGAGGCTGCCGAACATTGGGTTGACGGCAATAATATCCAGGATGAGCGCATTGTGGCGGCTGATCCCCTGATGCATGTGATTGACATGAATTACCGGGTGCCGGACCCTTCACTACAGGCAGTGTCTGCCGCTGGCCCCTCGCCTTTTGCCAGGCAAGGTTACATCTTTCTCGGAGTTGCCGGCAGGGAATCAATTTTGCCGATGAACAACGAAGGGGAAAAGAAAAAAAAGGTCTTCCAGTTTCACTATCGCTATCCCATGATCGGTGGGCCAGCACCCATAGGTTTCTGTCTCGATGAATTGGTAGAGATAGCCGACGGTCTTTTCCTTGGGCAGCTTATCTATGCTACCGCTCTCGATGTGCCGTATCACTCCTCTGTTGATCCGGCAGAGTATAAATACCAGCTTTTCGGCTATTTTCTGCTCCTTGATGATGTCTGGCAGTATCATCGTCAGGCAATCAATCTCGACGTCTGGCAGAAATAGCAGATGGGTTTTCGTAGTTAAATATAAGCAGTTAACAGAAATACAGAAAGTTGTCCTGTAGGACAGAATCTACATCAGGAAGGGGAATACCATGACCAAGATTGCACTGGAGGACATCCGTCTGAAAGACTTCACCCTGGAAAATCTGTCCCGACTTCAAGAGCTGCGCCGCCTCTCTTTTGCCCGGAAACCGGAAATCTGTATTGAGCGGGCCCGATACATCACCCGCTATCTGCGTGACAAGGATGACCCCACCGATTCTCCGGAGGTACGGCAGGCCAAGAAGGTCAATTATTTTCTGCAACGCAAGAGATCGGTGTTTCATGACCACAATCTTCTGGCCGGCAGCACTACCAGCAAGGCGCTGGGCGCCCCGCTGTTCCCGGAGTTCTTTGCCCTTACCCTGTGGCCGGAGCTTGACACTGTCAGTACCCGGGCCAAAAATCCGCAAAAGCTGACCCCGGACGAAGCCAGGGAGCTCAATCTGGAAATCTTTCCTTTCTGGATGGAAAACAACGTCCTGGAATTGACGCGCAAACGCATCGGTAATGGGAAAAGTGCGGAGTGCCTGAAACTATTTGAAAGCCTCGTTTTCTTTATTGCCGCCAAAGCCGGTTGTATCTCCCATGCCGTACCCGCTTATGAAGTCATGCTGGAAATTGGACTGTCCGGCCTGATCGGTATGGCGGCGCGGCGCGAAACGGTGGCTTTGGCTCATGCCAGCGAAGAGGGCAACAGGCAGGCCGATTTTTACCGGGCCGTGCAGATTTCCCTCCAGGGCATTGTCCAATACGCAGAGCATCTGGCCGAAGAAGCAGCAACGCTGGCCGATGTGGCGGATGACCCCGAAGTCCGGCAGGAATTTCTTGACATGGCGAAGGTTTGTCAACAGGTGCCGGCCGGGCCTACCACCAACTTCCGAGAAGCGGTCAATGCCATCTGGATCTGCCAGGTGGGAATCCATGCCGAGAATATCAACATGGCCATGAGTCCCGGCAGGCTGGATAAGCTTCTCTATCCCTATTATAAGCGCGACATGGAGGCGGGGCGGCTGGATATCAGCCGGGCCATGGAATTGATTGGCTGCCTGTGGCTGAAGATTGCCGATAATGTCACCATGGTCCCTGAAGCATCGGAAGAGATGTTCGGCGGAGCGGGTACGGTACCGGCTATCACCTTGGGCGGAGTAGATGCCGACGGCGAGGATGCGGTCAATGACCTGACCTACATCATGTTGCGGGTCACCGAACTGTTGCGTATTCGCGACCCCAATGTCAATGCCCGTTATGATTATGAAAAAAACAGCAAGGAGTACTGCCGCCGGGTTTCAGAAGTGATCCTCAATACCAAGGCGGTGCCGGCATTTTTTAACGACCGCGCCAATATCAGTGCTTTGACCGGGCAGGGTGAAAGCCTCGAACATGCCCGGGATTATGCGGTCATCGGCTGTGTGGAACTGGCCAGCAGCGGTCGCGACTACCCGGCCTCCAGCTCCATCATGCTGAACCTGGCCGCACCCCTGGAGATGGCACTCTTTCAAGGCAAAAGACCGATCACTGGCGAAGAGCAGATCGGGCCTGCAACCCCTGACCCGGCATCATTGAAAAGCTTTGAGGAATTCTGGGAGGTCTTCAAGACCCAGCTCGACTGGTTGATCGAAAAAGCGATCGATCTCAATGAACAGATGGGTGCCGTGCATCAACAGATGATGCCGTCGCCGCTCCTGTCTGCCTTCTTTGAGGGCCCCATGGATAAGGGCAAAGATCTTATTCAGGGCGGCTCGCTCTACAATTCCTCCGGGGCCACCCATATCGCCTTTGCCGATGTGGTCGATTCTCTGAATGCCATTGAACAGACGGTCTTCATTGATAAAAAATACCGTTTTGCCGAGCTGCTGCAGATGGTAAAAGCTGATTTTGCCGGGGCGGAAGGGGAGAAGATGCGACTTTATCTGAAAAATAGGGCTCCCAAATACGGAACGGAGCACCCCCTCGCCCGTAAAAACGCCCGCAATATCGTCGGTCATCTTTTTAACCTCTATCAATCCCATACCAATTACCGCGGCGGCCCATATCGTCCCGCCTACTGGACCATGACCAACCATGCGGGACTGGGAGGAATCACCGGCGCTTTGCCCAACGGCCGCAAGTCCGGCGAATTCTTTGCCAGCGGTATCACCCCTGTCTCTGGTGCGGCTCCGGAACTGACGGCCTGCCTGAATGCCGTGGCGGAACTTGGTGGAGAATGCGTGCCGGGCTGCTGGGCGCTCAACATCAAATACAGTCCTGAAGCTGATGTGGAGAAGATGACCGAACGTTTCGCCCAGACCATCGAGGCCTATTTCCGGGCTGGTGGACAGCAGGTGCAGTTCAACATCATGACCTATGAGATGCTGCTCGACGCCAAAAAACATCCGGAAAAGTATCCGGAACTGATGGTCCGGGTGTCCGGTTATTCTGCCTATTTCAAGGACCTCAACGAACTGATGAAAGATGAGCTGATTACCCGCACCATGTATGATCTGGCAAACGGCAGGGCAGTGGCATATCCCCCTGAAAAAGGAGGGAAATAATCATGCTCGATCTAATAACTCAACAAGCCCAGAAAAAACTATGGGAGCAATTCCACAACAGTCTCACTTCCGAGATGGCGGAAGAATTTCTGCAGACCTTGCTTAACCTGATGATGATTGTTTTTGTGGTGAATTATGATTACCGCCGCAATATAAAAAATTTCGAAGGTCGTTACCAGTTCTGCAGCAAGGATGGGCAAGTGACCATTGGTGCTGTTTTTCATAACGGCAGGATGGAAGTGATGGAAAAAAAGATCGAGAGGCCGAATATCACCATCACCTTCCGCGATGGCAAGACACTGCTCAATTTCATAATCTCACCCCGGCAGGATATCCTGGGGTCCATGCTGCGCCATGATGTGGTGACTGATGGCAATCTGAATTATTTGTATAAATTCGGTTTTATGGCAAAACAACTGCAATTGATGATGCCACAGCCACTTCGGTGAAAAAGGCTCTGATCGGCGATATTGGGCGCTATGCAGTGCATGATGGCCCAGGCATCAGGACCATTGTGTTTTTTAAGGGTTGCCCCCTGCGCTGTCCTTGGTGCCATAACCCTGAGTTTATTGCCGACCGTCCCGAAAGCGCCTTTTTCCCGGACCGCTGCATCGGCTGCGGCGAATGCCGGGACCTCTGTCCTGTGGCGGCAGTGGAAGTTGACAAGATCGCCGGGATTAACCGCAGTCGTTGCACCGGCTGTGGTCTTTGTGCTGGATCTTGTCCGACAAAGGCCCTTGAGTTGGTGGGCAGAAGATATGATGTGGAAGAGCTCACCAATATCCTCCTGCGGGACAGGCTGTTCTATCAAACATCGGGTGGCGGCGTCACTCTGTCAGGGGGGGAGCCAACCGCCCAGCTTGCCTTCTGTGGTGAGCTGTTGCAGAGATTGCACCAGCAAGGGATTCATACGGCCATGGAGACAAACGGTTTTTTTGCCTGGGATGAATTTAAGACGACCTGTCTGCCTTATCTGGATCTCATCCTTTTTGATGTCAAGATTGCCGATCGCGACAGGCACCGGGTAGTAACCGGGATTGGCAACGAAGTGATCCTGGCTAATCTGCAAAAACTGCTTGCCGTTAGGGCTGATGATGTGATTGCCCGTATCCCCCTGATCCCCGGTTTCACGGCGGACAATGAAAATATCACCCGCCTTGCCGCCTTGCTGAAGGAGTTAATGGTCCGTCGCTGCTCGCTGCTTCCCTATCATCCTTACGGGCTTGCCAAGGTGGAAAAGATAGGCGGAACGCAGAATAACACTCTGCCGCAAAAACCTATGAACGACAGGGTATTGCATGAATGGCAGTGTTTTTTTACTGATTTCGACATTGTTGAACCATAAAAGCGAAAACAAAATGAGAAAGGAGAGAAGAAATGCAGATTGATTTTCATCATGCCACCACGTATGTAGCCGCCCGTCTAGCAGGTTTTCCTCAAGACAAGGCAGAGATTGTAGCCTATGCCGCCCAGTATGTGGATGATGCTACCTGCAGCGGCATCATCCGTTTTAATAATATTGAGGCCCTTTATTCCCGCATCAGTTCCGCCCATGAGATGTTGGATCTGAGAAATGCCGATGAACTTGCGAATCACCTTGTCTGGATCCCTTTTCATTTCCTGCCCGGTAACGACGGATTGGGAGAAGGCCAGAATCCCATCGGTACCTTCATCGACAAACTTGTCTGCAAGCCGGACAGCCCAATCGCCCGACAGATGGTGAGGCAAGCCATAGTCGACCAGGATCGGCCCTACGGCCTGCATCGGTTGGGGATAGCCATGCATGTCTATGCAGATACCTGGGCCCATCAGAGCTTTGCCGGCATCCTGCATAAGATCAACGAAGTGAATAATGTCAAAGAGACTAGTAATTCAGGGGTCTTTTCGTCGGGACTTGGCTCCTTCTTGTCCGGCATACTGGATGACACCATTCCCCCACTTGGCCATGGTCGGGCAACGGTTTTTCCTGATATGCCCTTTCTCTCATGGTCATACAAAAACGGCCGTAAAGAAACCATTGCACGCAACAATACCGACCAGTTCTGCCAGGCGGCAGAACAATTGTGCCGGGCCATGAAACGCTATATCGCCATGGACCCCTATGCCGACGTGAGTGGAATCAAAGAGGAGGACATGAATAAAATCCAGGACCTTTTTGTAAAACTCAAAGAGGAAAATGGGGACAAGCGGCATAAGGCCTGGCTGCAGGCTATTAAGAACGAGCCGTTTAGTTTCGGTTCGGAAAAGATCTCTTATAGCGCCAAGGGGACTGGTTCATGGAAAGAGCAGACCCTGGGAACCAATGATGACAAACTGAAATACCCATGGACCCCTGTTTTTCTCAAAAGCAACTGGAAATTCTTCCATGATGCCCTGCAGGCCCATCGTTTTTATGTCATTTATGATCTACTGCCGAAATTCGGCATATGTGTAGCTTGAAATGAGATAAATTTAAAAATACAGCAAATACCCTTTACGAGTAAGGAGGATGTAGATGTTGTTAACACTTCAGGACTCTCTGGTCCGGTCCACCTTTGATCAGGCGGCAAAGAAAACGACACGCAACATAAAGGTAGGTCCCAAAAGCCATAGAATAACGACACCTTTCCCGTCACCGCAGGACTGGCGAGACGTCTGGATTTATTTCCTTATGCTCGATCGATTCAATCGGGACGACGGTAAATTCCCTGCAAGCATGCCCCACGATAAACCCTTTGGTGAATTCCAAGGTGGGACCTTCAATGGTGTGCGGGAGCGGCTGGGATACATCAAGGATTTGGGCGCAGGGGCGATCTGGCTCTCACCCGTGCTGAAAAACAGACAGTCTGACCGGGGCACCTTCCATGGCTACGGTATCCAGGACTTTCTTAGCCCCGAGCCGAGGTTCGCATCGGCACCGGGCAAGGAGGAGGATGAACTGCGTGCGTTGGTGGACGAGGCTCATGCCGTTGGCCTCTATGTGATATTCGATATCGTGCTTAATCACGCCGGTGATGTCTTCGGCTATAAGGATTTCGGTCCCTCCGCACCGGGTAACTCGGAGATCCTGCCAATCGAGTGGCGTGACGAGAGCGGCCAAGCCCGGTCCGGCTTTCCGGTCATTGAGGATATCCCTGTCGCCGAGCGCGATCCTGACGCGCTGATCTGGCCTGAGGAGTTGCAGCGTAACAGCTTCTTTCGCCGCAAAGGTAAGGGTGCCGAGGAGGGGGGCGACTTCGAGTCGCTTAAGGAGTTCGTGACCGATGGTCGCGAATGCAGGATCTTCCCTGTCCGCAACGCCCTGATCCTCGCCTACCAATATGCCATTGCGCGCTACGATGTTGACGGCTTTCGCATCGACACCTTGAAGTATATCGAGCGGGACTTTGCCCAGACCTTCGGCAATGCTATGCGTGAATATGGTCAGAGTATCGGCAAGAAAAACTTCTTTACTTATGGAGAAGTCTTTGACGGTGAGGAGCGGATTGCCGAGTTTATCGGCCGGAACACCAAGGACGCTGGTGACATGGTGGGGGTTGATGCGGCTCTTGATTTCCCGCTTTTCTTCCGATTACCGTCGGTTGCCAAGGGATTTACCCCGCCGACCGAGCTTGTCGAGGTCTACCGTCGCCGCAAGGAAGTTGAACGTGACATCTTGAGTAGCCACGGCGAGGCGGGCCGGTTTTTCGTGACGTTTCTTGACAACCATGACATGAAAGAGCGGTTCCGTGGGGCAAGAACAGATGGGCCCGATAAGTTTGACCCGCAGGTTATTCTCGGCATCTCGATCTTGTTTGCTCTTCAGGGTATTCCTTGCCTTTACTACGGAACCGAGCAGGGTCTCCATGGCCGTGGTGACAGTGACCAATTTGTACGTGAGGCACTGTGGGGTAAGCCTAACGCCTTCGGTGGCAATCACCTGTTCTACAAGGCAATAAAGCGACTCACTGAGCTTCGCGATACCCAACCGGCTCTGCGCTATGGCCGGCTCTATTTCAGGCCGATCTCGGGTGACGGCGTTCATTTTGGCGCATCGCCATTTGCTCCTGGAGTGCTGGCTTTCTCACGAATTCTAAACAATATTGAAGTATTGGTTGTCGCGAACACCAACACGCAAGAGGCGTTCCAAGGTGAGATGCTGATCGATTGGTGTATCAACAATGATGGTGATCAATTTCGGGTCCTCAATGACTCCGGCGCCGCAGTTCCTGGACCTGTAGAAAGTCGATCCCGCCTGGAGATTAACGAGATTGACGGTGGATTCACCACGGGCCCGGCGCGGATGATCCGCGTCAGCCTGCGGCCGATGGAAGTTCAAATCCTGGTCAAGTAGGGTAGGTTTGCCCGGTGAGGGTCAGTTCTTGGCATCTTTCAGAATTAATCATAAGGGTTCCTTGAAAAATTCACTTTAAATCAACGCACGGGATTGTGTAATAATATTAGTAAATTAAAGTGCCTCTGTAGGAAACTCAGCTATCACCTTTCTGGACTCCCGATATCAGGGAGTGACGAAGCCTGGGATCAGTCGACAATAGTGGAGACAAAATCATTTACGCTGCAAGCCGTTTTTCATAATATTTTTTCTCATACGCAGCCGGTGAAAGATAGCCTAACCTTTTCTGTATCCTTTGCCTGTTGTAAAAGATCTCAATATATTCTGTGATGTCTCGAATTGCCTGTTCTCTGGTTTCGTAGGAACGGTGGTAAACAAGCTCGTTTTTCAGCGTACCCCAAAAGCTTTCAATGGGCGCATTGTCGTAGCAGTTACCCTTTTGACTCATTGAAGCCTTCATTTTGAACTGCTTCAACAGCTTCGAGTAACTCTGCGAGCAATACTGGCTTCCCCGGTTTGAGTGATGGATCAAGCCTGCAGGTGGGTGTCTCTTTGCCACCGCCTTGAACAGAGATTTCTTAACCAGGGATTTGGTCATCCGTTTATCAAGAGCGTAGCCAACAATTCCGCCGGTAAAGAGATCCTTATGGGCGGCAAGATACAGCCACCCTTCTCCAGTCCGAATATAGGTGATGTCCGTCAACCAGATCTGGTCAGGCGCTGTTGCGGCAAACTTCTGATCAACAAGATTTGGAGCTACTGGTAACGAGTGGTTGGAATTGGTGGTTGCCTTGAATTTTTGTTTCTGACGGCACCGAATGCCAAGTTCTTTACGAAGACGCTTGATACGGTGAACTCCGACCCGCATCCCTTCGTTTTTGACTATATCCTGCTGTAAACGTTCAGGACCGCATGTCTCTCGCGTTCGTTTATGGGCAGCCTTGATGACAACTTTCAGATGAGTATCATCTTGCTGTCGATGCGATAGTGGGCGGGAACGCCAGTTGTAATATCCGCTTTCAGACAATTCCATCTGATTACAAAGGGCTGTGACTGGATACTGGAGCCGAAGTTCCTCAATTATGGCATATTTTATATCGACTCCTTCGCGAAATATGCCGCGGCTTTTTTTTAAGATATCCCGCTCCATCTTTACCTGGGCCAGTTCCCTCTTTAATCTGGCCAATTCTAGTTCCGTATCGCTCAACTCTCGCAGGTTCTTTCCGATACTGCCCAACTTCCCGGCCTTACTGGCTCTCACCCAATTATTGATAGTGGATTTGGGGACATCAAGACGCATTGACGCCTCTGGGACACTAAGATCTTGAACGACTACCAGCTTTACCGCCTCTTCCCTGAACTCTTTTGAGTATCTGCCTTGTGGAATTCTCTTCATTGTGACACCTCCGCTTTCTATTTAAAAAGATTGCGATTTGGTGTCCACTTTTTTCAACCTTCATGTAAACCTTTGTAAACTTTATGGTTGGCCATGATCTTACTCGACGTTTTGCCAGCTATTCCCGATATGTCAAAAACATCAATAAGAACAAGGGAGTAGAAATAATGTGTTCGCAAACTTTGTCACATCCTTAAAAAGATCATGAGCAACCTAACTATTTGTTTTTATAATATAAAAAA
>Ga0180732_1001158_pt1 | contig 17319 bp, 20 predicted proteins | sample KR11_01MetaG_FD_148674 | JGI IMG/M metagenome (GOLD analysis project Ga0180732, IMG submission 148674) | Groundwater microbial communities from the Olkiluoto Island deep subsurface site, Finland - KR11_0.1 MetaG | ecosystem: Environmental > Aquatic > Deep subsurface > Groundwater | place...
CGTCGCTGATTTAACTGAATTACAAGTAAAAGATATATTTTCATTTAATCCGTCTATTATGTTACTTGTATCATAAATTGAATATTTACAGGTTAATGTATTTGTATCATTTACCGAAGTGTTAAAAGTAAAAGTCTGTGATCCTTCTGTTGTACTAATTGAAGTTATTGAAATATTTGGTTTTGTTATATCAGTCGTATAAGATAAATTATTTAATGCCCAACCAGACGTGCCGAAGTTATCTGAACATAAAACATTAAATATAAAATCTCCTTCCGTTAATGTTATTCCTGTAAAACTTGTTTCTACTGATTCACTTGGATTTGTTGTTGTCTGATTAAGTGACCAAGTTCCATTAAAATTTCCATAAAGAGAACAGTTTGAAATATTGTCTGCGTTTGTCGAAGATGTTACGTTGAAAATGTTGTTTGATAGAGAAGACGAGTGCGTGTCGTTTGTGGGCGTTAAAACAACAACTGGGGATTCTGTTCTAATTCCGAAAGTTACTGTTTTTAAAGTAGTCTGACCTAGTAAATCTCTTGAATATAAACTTAACTTGTAATTCGTATCTCCTGTTGATAAATTAAAACTACTATTCGAGCAAGAAGAAAGAGTTGTTGTTGTTTTAACCGTCTTATCTTCAATACATGAACCTGAAATTGAAGTACAATTTTTAATAGAATACCAACAAGTATCTAAACCTACTATATTATCAGAAGTTGAATAATTAAGTGTTACGTTTGTATTATTTCCGTAGTTTTGAGCAAGAGGGCTTAATATCGTTAAAGAAGGAGCAGTGTCGTCGAGTCTAATTAATCTAGTATTTGTATTATTTGAATTTCCTGCTATGTCGACTATTGTCACGTTGTAAGTATATTCTGCGTCGGCTAAATTAGTGAAGGTTATTGTATTATTTGAATTACTTGAACTCATTTGATAGGTAGTTGTGTTAATTTCATTTGAACCGTTAAATAATTTAAAAGTTATATTAGACGGATTTAATTCAGTAACTGAGACGTTTATGAAAATATAAGTATTAGTAGTGTTTGTATTATTAACCGAAGTTGTAGCGTCAAAATCTATTAAAGGAAAAGTTGAATCTATTCTAAAAGTATAATTAGTATTACTAAACCCTCCGTTGTTTGAAGTATCATTACACCAGACGTTCCATTTATAAATTCCGTCGTTTATATTTTTATTAGTATTTACTTGAACTCCTGAAGTAATTGAAGTTATTGTTTCGTTTAAAGCCCAAGAACCTGTCCAGTTTCCGTACAATTGACAAGTGCTTATTCCACCTGAATCTATTGCTGTAAAATTAAAATTCACGTTAGTACCGCTATTTAAAATTTCATTATCTGTAGGTTTTTCTAAAGTAATAGCTGGAGCGGTTAAAGAAACACTAAAATCATTGAAATCACTTACTTCGTTTCCTACTGAATCGTTTACATAAATTGTAATATTATGATTTCCTTCTGTTGTGTTAAATGTCGTGTTTAGACAGTCTGTTATAATTACACTTGCTCCTCCGTCTATATTATACCAACAAGTATCTATTCCTACTCCTGTGTCTGAGGTTGTATAATTTAAAGGAATTGAAACATTTGAAGAAAAACTTTGTTCATAAGAAGGAATTAATAAAGTCAAAGAAGGTGCAGTTGTGTCTATTCTGAATGAAATAGTTGAACTATTTTCGTTTCCCACTGTGTCGTTTACGTATATTATTAAATTTGTTATTTCTTCATTCCAAGTAACTGTTGTTAAATTTGCACAGTTTGAAATAGTCGTGTTTGTTACTCCTGAATCATTAGACCACCAGCAAGAATCTATTCCAACGCCTGAATCTGAAACTGTGTAGTTTATGTCTAATCCCATGTTTGTTGTGTTTGTGTTGTTTGTATTTAGTATTTGAATAGTTGGACTTGTTGTATCAATCGTAAAAGTCACATCAGTAGAATTTTCATTACCGCTTGTATCGTTTGCGTAAATTGTTAAATTAGTCGTTCCTTCATTCCAAGTAACGCTTGTTATATTATTATTACAAGTAATAGTATTATTAGTCACGCCTGAGTCGTTTGTCCACCAGCATTTATCTGGGTTTGTTTCTGTTAAGGTATAATTTATATTAAGATTTGAATCGCTTGAGTTTGTGTTGTTAGATGGAGAGTTTATATTTATTATAGGAGAAGTAGTATCTATTGTGAAACTTACTGATGCTGAATGTTCGTCTCCGTTGCTGTTATTTGCATAAACTTGAACTGTATGGTCTCCTTCGTTCCAAGTTACGTCTGTTAGATTTCCACAGGATGGTTTATTGTAGGTGATGTTTAGTGAGACGTAGTCTGTTCTCATATAATTTTGTTGTTGAGTTGATATGGTGCCTGTAATTATTGCCAACATTTCATTATTATTTGTTATGTATTCTTCTGGAGATGTTCCATTATAATAAGATTCTGTTCCTGTAGTTCTTATATTATTTGCATATTCTACCCAAGAACTGGTTATATTATTCCATAAATAGATAGATGCTGTTGGGCTTTCTCCAGAAAAAGTTGCCGACATAGTCCAATTCAGAGATACTATACTGCTTATATTTTCTGCAATTGTAAAATTAAATCTATGTGCTCCATCTTGTGTATCAGACCCAGCACAAAGATAATCTCCATAGTATGTAGCTGTATCTCTTGTACCGTCCAATAAATCAAAAGCCGAACTACTCGTTACATCTGAATAAGTCCCACTGGGCAATAATGAAGTAGGGGGGCTATCAAATACTCTAAAAGTACATTGACTATTCCATTCTAAAATTTGACCAGATGCCTCATCATTATTATAATCATAAATAACACTGGTAACTCTCGTCTCAGTCATAAGTGAATAATTAGTAACACCTGAATCGTTTGTCCACCAGCAATTTTCTATTTCAGAAGTATCATCTACTGCTGTATAATTTACGTCAAGACCAGTGTCTGTTGTATTAGTCGTATCAGCTGGAGAAATAATTGTAACAGTTGGGATTGTCGTATCTATTTTAATCTCTCCGCTTTGGATTGTTTCTGAATTATTTAGACTATCATTTGAATAGAATCTTATGTAAGAAGTTCCTTCTGTTGAAATAGTTACGCCTGGTCCTATGTAAGTATTAGGTGTACAATTATTTGTAGTATCTAAACAATAAAGAGGATAAGATAGACTATCAAATCCAATTCCTGAATCTATTGCATCTAATGTTACTTTTACGTTGTTTGAAGTCCACGTTCCAAATGTATAAGATGCCCCGTCTGCTGGGCTTGTTTTAGTTGCGGTTGTAGTTGGTGCGGTTGAGTCTATTGTAAAAGTATAAGTTGATGAATTTGTTACTTCTCCGTCTGAGTCTGTTACTGAGATGAAATAAGTATAAGTCCCGTCGCTTAAACTTTCTGTTGTTAAATTTAAATTAGTATCTAAGTCAGTTGAAATTCCTCTGCTTTGATTTACTGCTCCGTTTATGTAAAGAGAAATATTTGAAACGTACTCATTGTCGTCTGTGTAGTTATAGGAAATGTTTGGAGTTGAAGTTGTGAAATTTGAATTGTTTGTTGTTAGAACAGAGATGATTGGGGCTGTATTTTGAGAGTAGTAGGTTACGTTCAGATAGGGTATCTGTCCAGACAAGAAAGTATCTTCCCTGTCTTCTAATATTAAATGGTCTCCAGATTGCTGTACGCCAAAAAGAAGACCAGCGTCATCATTTACTTCATCCCTACTCGATACTAGGCTATCTACGTCTTCTATCCTTAATGTAAAATTTAAATTACTATCATCATAATCCACTGAGAATAATTGTGTTACATTCATAGATATCCATGTATCATCGGCTATTGTTTCTATCCAATAGGTGTCCGTTTGATTTACTTGAGATTGGGCTTGTAATTCTGATGCACTCATTGATTCTACCCATGTTTGATTGTCTATTCTCCATATTCTTGCATCTTGGTCTGGATTTCCATTTGGAATCCTTTGTATATATACCCATAGTAGTGATTTATATATATTTCTAGATATTGGTATACTTGATATGTTTAATTTTATTTGAAAACCAACTGGAGCATTTACCTGGTTTTTATTATAGTTTATGTCTTCTAAAACTTCAAACCTACTTCTATTCCCAACAAACAACCCAGTAACAGTTTCAGAAGTCTCATCTCCGTTTGATTTATTTGCGTAGACGGTTAGATTATAATTTCCTTGACGAGGGAAGGTTATTGCTGCGTTACATGAATTTGAATTTGTACAAAGTGTGTGATTTACTATTCCATCGTTGTATGAGTACCAAATTGTTTGGTTAAATAAAGATAATGAAACATTTAAAGTAGTTGATAAGTTGTTTAAAATTTCTTGGTCTGTTGTTGGAGTATTTACTATAATACCAGTATACTCCGTTTCCAATTTAATAAAATCTACAAAAAAGGCATCTGCTTCAGTTGAATTACATACTAAAAAAGAATAAGTGTTTTTATCTGTTTGATTTATATATCTCGAATCAGAAGAACTTAAATATGTATCTATAAATGAGGTAGAAGTTAATTCACTAAAATAATCCCATTGAGAATCAGTATTATCCCATAGATAAAAACTACAAGTAGATGTAGTTTGTTTATATGAATCAATTGTCCAATTTATACTTGTTATCTTACTTAAATCCACGTCAGAACTATAATTAAATCTAAACCTATACCCACCTTTTGCAGTAGCGTTTATATTAGTCGCATCTCCAACTCCATTGTTAGATATAATGTCTGCGTCATTAGACTTATCGGTATATGCTCCACCTTCTAATAAACTTGTTGGTGGAGTATTTAGAGATGACTGTTTCTCCCAATTTAGTGCTTGGAAATTTGAATCTCCTGCGTTGTATGTAAGTTCTGGGTCGATATATTCAAGCGTCTCCCCACTAAACTCAATAAATATATTAGATAAATTACTATCATTCATTTCAACAGTTAAATTCTGTTCAAAAACAGCCATACTAAAATCTATTTTCTGTTCGTCGCAAATTAACTTATAACCCGAAATTTTACAATCGACATTAGACGAGATTATTTCATAACCAAATTTATCAGGCTGTTTATTCTTCTCCTTGGTCATATTATGAGTATAATAATAAGAACCTTTGTTGTCTTTCTTTTCTGAAGTAAATTCTAAATCGTCTTTTTTAGTATTATTTTTATCTTTGAATTTTTCTTTTTTATTATTTTTATCTTTATCATAGAATTCTAAAATTACTTCCTTATCCCACCAAGTTATAATCATTTTGTCGTCTAACATTGTGAAATTTGTTACGTCTGTATAAGGTTTAAAATTATTTGAATTTTCAGATGTCTTCATATTAACCGCACCAGCGTATATTATTTTTTTAAAAGTTCCAGACGGGGTAATGTAAATATCTGAAGAAATCGAATCGTGTTTTAATAATTTATCTTCTTTTACTTTATCTTCACTACTTCCGAATCCAAGAAAAGCATTAGAAAATGTAGTAGAAAACAAAACAACTAAAACAAAAATAACACTAAGTGAAATAAACGTAATTTTAGATTGTTTGTTCATTGAAATATTAAGAAAGAGGTATATTTATATTTAACTACTTATATTATTGTCATCTTCCTATATCTACAGTACCATCAAATTGTCCAATAGAATCTGATTTTGCCTTAAATTTTAAATGACCCACATTAACTGTATTTGACGATGTTGGGTCTAATTCGATTGGTATTGTATCTTCTATAATTTCTACCATGCCCCATGAGTTCCCTGACAATGAATGGCTTATTCCTATTGTTTCTAATGCGTCTGACTTAAAAAATAAACATATTTTCTTTATTTCTCCAGGCATCATATCTTGTAATATTTGTGAATTACTTGATAATTCTATATATGTTGATGGGTCTACATTCATACAGCTTTCACTCGTTTCTTTATAATAAGAAGTAAATGGTTCATTTATATTGAATTCTATAGAAAGAGAATTAAAATAATAAACCCCAGCAAACACACTTCCAACTAACAAAATTGCTAAAAATGGTATTATAATTTTCTTATTCATTTTTTCTTTTTCTTAAAAGATTTAAAAATTAAGAAGGATTGAAATATTGTAAAGATTACAGTGATTATTGGAAGTACTATATACTTGAAAGTACTAGATGCTTTATCAAGTGCCCCCTCGTGATATACTCCATTTCTGTCAACGAAACTCAAGCCAGAGGCGTCGTCCACATTAAGATTTCCTGTTTTAAGAAATTCATTTGTAGATGCTTGAACTCTTTGGTTGTATAAAGTTATGTCTGCCTGAGAAACTTTTAGATATCCTAATTTTGCTGGTTGTTCGATTAAAAAAGTAGTTATCTGCCATGTAGTTCCACTAATGAAAGAGTAAATTATTATTGCACCTAGTATTGCTAAAATAATCCAAAAGATAACAGCTAAAAATTTCCAGTTAGTTTTTCCTAACCATAAAATTAAAACAGTAGCACCTATTCCGAATAAGATAAATAAAATTCCTATTGCCCATCCCCAGAAAGGCAAACTTACTTTATCTTTGTAAACTGCATCATAAAATCCTTCTCCTTGATAACCAGAACGAATAACCTTAGCATCTTGAACCATATTAATTCCACTCATTTCTTCTAACATTTCTAAATATTTCACATCTCCGCCTGTTTCCTCAAACATTAAATCTAAAACTTTATCATCCCAATAATTTACTTGATTAACAAGAGGGTCATTAGCTAAAGATTCTTGATTTTGTTTTTCAAATGAACGTTCTATAACCATGTGACCTAACATATTAGAAGAGCCGTATTTTTTCAAATAATTAACAACAAGTCCGTCTGTTCCATGAGAATTAATATCTTGAACTTGATGAAGAGCACTTCCTACACAAAAACAAAATAATTCATCGTCTCCTCCTGCTTCTTCTTGACAAGTTAAATAAGCTGCTCTTTGATGGGTAAAAATATAAGAAGTAACTTTTTTGTCGAAGTAATGCGTAACTGGAATATCAGAACCCCAGTCTCCGTTTAATACCTGCTCGATATAAGGTCTACATCTCGCTGTTATTGGAGAGTCTACTTCTTCAAATCCTTTTAAAACAAAATAAGTATGATCCTTAAAGAAAAAAGCTGATACGGATGGAACTACGCTGAACATCATTAATCCCAACAAAAAAAAAGTTAATATTTTTTTATTCATCTTCTCCTCCTAAAAAATAAAAACCCTATTATTATCAATATAACAAATATTCCGACTCCGACTGCTATTATGATTATTGTTATATTGTCTTGGTTTTCTTCTGTAATTCCAGCAAGTGTTACAATTGGATACTCAAACGGACTTGGTTCTTTTGTAATGTCTATGAAATAAATAGTCCCTGATAAGAAGTAAGTTGTTCCAGATTGTTGAAAATTGTAAGTAGTTTTATAATCTCCTTCTGCTACTTTGTTAAATACCACTGGAACCACCTGACCACTTGGAGTTCTTATTGTAGCATCTATGCTTTGAACTGGTATAGCTACTCCTGTTTCTTCTACTTTGAATTGTAATTGGTGAGTACCTGTGTTTATTCCAAGTCCAGCATAACTAAAGAAATCCTTGTTGTCAATGTTTAGAGTTTGAGATGTAGTAGTTTGTTGTATTGGAACTATTAAAGTAGCAGTATCACTGATAAATCCAGTCTTGGTTGCTTCTACGCTTACTTCAACGCTTCCAGTGGATTGAGCGGTGAAAGATACTCCGCTAGTTCCAACAGGAGAGTAAGATACACTACTTCCTCCTTGTGTAACTGATATTTTTGGACTTGCGGTTGTAGGCGTTCCAGTATTAGCGTCTTCAATCTTCCACGTACATTCAATAGCTCTTTTTACGAATCCTTGAGGTGGGCAGTTTAATTTAACATCAAGCGTGTTTTTTACTTCTATCGTTTTTACTTGTTTAAAATTAGTACCAAGAGGGTCTCCAACGGTTACTTCTATATCTAACGAACCTGTTCTTGGATTTGCGTAATTGAAATTAATTATTGCTTCTCCTTTTGAATCCGTTAAAGTATTTCTTTGAACTAAAATGTTTGTCCCGTCTAATAATCTTGCTATGATGTTTTGGTTTATCTTACTAACTGGGAATTCGTCTGTTGCTATTATTTGAACGTTGTTTATTTCTTCTCCTATTCCATAAGAAGTTTTTGTTATTACTCCTACGAATTTGAAAGTAGGTGTACAATCAGCGTTTGTTCCGTCTTCTACACAGAAATATTCTCCAGAACATTGTTCTTTATTCTCCCATCTGTAACAATTTCCGTGTTTTACAGACTTTTGAATAAAATTACCAAGACATCTTTCAAAACCACTCGTAAAGGCTTGTTCGGATGCTGTGTTTGAATCTTGTTTACATACACAACTATTATCTTTACATTCTTCAAAGTTAGAAGTATCACAAGTTACTCCAGTTCCAGGGAAAGCACAACCTGTATCAAGACATTGACCGTTTGAGCATTTTGTATCAGTTGGGCATGTTTTAGTTTGCCAAGAATAACAACTTTCGCCAGTTATTTGTTTACAAGTTTTAAAACTGAAATCTCCAGAGCAAGTATCCGAAGCCGTTGGAGTACAGTATTCTCCAGTTGTTTTACAAACTGGTATGTTATTTTTACATTCTTCTGATGCCTTTAGAATACTTGGGTCATATTGACAGCCTGGTTTTGTTTCAATTTCATTAGTTGCTACATTACAAGTTTCTGAATCCGAAACCTTCCCTCCTAAATCTCTAAATTTCAAACAAGAAGAAGCACTAAGTGGATCTTTTGCACATTCTAAGAAAGACGTAGAACTTGAACATTTTATATCACCGCTTTGACAATCAGAAACCCCTTCACAAGAACAGACATCTGGTATTCCTGTTTTGTCTAAACATTTTAAATCTCCAGCACAAGAAGAAGCTGTTTGCCATTTATAACAACTTTTCCCACCAAAGAAATCTTTTTTACATTCTCTTATTTGACTTCCAACACATTCTGCTTGACCTGGTACACAAGAATTTTCAGTTGAACAAACGCATTCTCCTTTTACTTCGTCAAAAACTAATCCTTCCGCACAATACTTATCAGAACTCCAACCTAGACAAGAACCAATTGTTACACATTCTTGATAAGTAGTTTCTGAAACTCCTTTTGTTTCTCCGAGTATACAAACATCACCAGCACATCTACATCCTCCTAAACCAGCTCCAACTGCACCTGTTGCGTCTACGAAACATTGCTGACCAGTTGGACAAGATTGTTTTTGAGTATTAAAAGCACCGCAAGTTGCTTGACCTATTTGTTGAGTTGAATCACAGTTTTGGAATTTTGAGTTGTCAGTTGCTGGTCTTATACAATAATTATTATTACTATTACTTCTACACATATTGGTATAATATCCCGAATTTATTCCACTACTACTACTACACCATCTCTCCTGTGTGAAATAAGTATACCCACTTGGACAATCATTAGTATTAGGACTACATTGTTTTTGTTCAGTTGAACACGCACTACCAGATTCAACTGCTGGTAAACAAGAGCAGTCGTATTTTCTGATTCTTATTGTTCGAGTTGTTAAATCTGAACCGTCTGAATTTTTTGGAGTGAAACTTATTGATTGTCCTCTAGATAGTTTATACTCATCTGTGTAATAAATAACCCCTGGGTTTGTTGAAGTTACTGTATTTTTAGAACCAGCACAATTAGGAAAATTTGGAACTCCATCTGGGCAGAAATTGTAATTTGCTCCGTAATTAATGATAGATAATTGTTTACAATGACTCCCAGAAGAAGCACCCGAAAAACAACCTGCATCCGAACATTCCTTTTCAGAACCATAATTTTTTGTAACACTGCAAGTACTTTTACTTCCACACTTATCACATTTCCACACAGTTTCACCTACATGTTCTACAACACTCATAACTCCAGAAACAATACACTCGTCTGAATCACAAGTATAAGAAGAAGAATCCTTAACGTCGGTATAACCTAAATTTGGATCGTCTATATTATTTATAAATTGACATCCTGGAGTCGGAGAAACTATTGCTTGAGGAATTAATTGACCTGTTGTAGCGTAGTAAATTCCTCCTCCTACAATAGCAAGAATAACCATAGTTATTAAAATTAATGGAATTGTAATTACTCCTCGTTTGTGATTCATTACTTTTTATATTTAATAGATTATTTAAATGTTTCCTTTTGAACAAAAATTCAAAATAAAAAAATAAAAAAAATTTAGATTACCTATAAAGCTTTCGTCTCGAATAGAATATCAGATGGTTTCCAGACTAATAGTTTTCCAGTATTACAATCTACATCAGACGATGGAACTAACCAAATTTTTTGAGCGATGTCGTCTTGACTCATATCAAGATGATTGAACTCAAAAGAACCACCCTTGAAATATCCTTGAGTACTTGTTTTTCTCTCTTTCCCCAGGCATGTCACGTAATTCCATTCGTCGTTGTGAGTTTCATCACCGTAGTAAACAAGTTGATATTTTGTTTTTGGCTTTAATCCAAATGCTGTTACTCTTGCTCTTTGCTGTACTACTTTTTTCCAGTTTTTAACTACTGATAAAGTAACTACTGCCCTTGCCCCGTTTTCTACTTCATTCCAACTTGAATCTTTTTGAACTAGATTCAGTGTATCAACGTCGTTAGAAAAATAACTTGCACTAACAGATGAGAAAAGGAAAGTTGCCATCAAAATTCCAAACATTAATTTTTTCATATTTTTACCTCCTGAATTTAGTTTGAGGATGAGTTTCATAGGGTAATTAAGGAAGAGGGGTATTTAATGGTTGTGGTTTTTAGAAAGTTTGGATTTCAAATCTTTGTCTTTCTAGTGGAGACTTAGTATTAAGCCAAGCATAAAAGACAGATTTTCCCTCGGTATTTCCGTATCTTCTTTTAAAACTTCGTAGTAGTTGTTCTCCTCGTTTTGTTAACATATTTTTTTCATATTTTTTAGTTCAGTCTTTTATCCCAAAAATCGATGCAATTGAATGCAGAATTTGGTCGGTCAAACTTACACCTAAGAATATTACAATTAATTGAGTGAGAATTATATACCATCTATGGAAATCGTGAAAACCATAAAAATGAGCTATTAATTGAGTTAATAAAACTGAAATCATTGCTAAGGGTAAATAATGAATTTGAAGAAACCAGGAGCGATAAAAAATGCCTAAATATTTTTTTACCATCTAAGCCCCCAACTGACCTCTTACGAGTTTAATTATCTTCTTGACTCCAAAGAATAGACCTATTATTAATATTATTGAAGAAATAAAAAATACTCTTAAGGTATTTGCTCCGAATTCTAATTTAAAGAAATCACAAATTGCATCCGCCCATACTATAAATGCTCCCCCAAATAAAATAAGTGTAAACCATGCTGTTACTTTTGTTTTGTTTATTTTTAATTTTTTCATAGTTTATTTAATTACATAGATTATATAAATGTTTTTGTTTTTGAATTTTTATTCAAAAGTTTCTACATTCATTAATAAACTCGTTATATTGAATTGCGTTTAATCCACAGAATTCTAATTCGTTTGGTATTTTTAATTTTTTATAACTTTCACAATTTGAATCTATTAAATAACCAGTTGTTGGTTCTAAAATAACCCATCCTTTTTCTGGCAACCAAACTTCTAACCAAGTATGTAACCCGCCTTTTGATATTGCTATTCCTTCGTTGTTTATTTCAATTGGTTGTATTTTTGGTTTTCTTTCAAAGAATCCTATTGCTTGGGCTATTCCTTTTTCAAATTTTAAAGGTCTGCATTTATAATCTTCTACTAAACTTACGCAACCTACCACTGGTCTTGTCGCTATTCCTAATCCTCTTAAAATTGAAATATCCACTTTTGACATTGTTGAACACACTCCAAATCCTCTATTATTTACATCTGAAGCTTTATTTAATAAACAATCTAAATAAGTTAAATCTTTTTTATATTCTATATTAAAATAAACATAATCTCCTACTTCTTTTGCTACTTTTTCTGTTTCTTTTATATTTTTATTATTTATTTCGTCTATAACATTTTGTAAATTTAAATTATCGTAATCGTAGTCTATAGTTCTTAAAACATAATCGTCTGGAATTTTTTGGTTTATTCTTGATTCTGTATAAGTATCATCCCAATTTATACTACACTCGTCTCTTATTAATTTTATTATTTTATTATTTGATAAAATTCCTTCTAAATTTTCTACTATACTTTGATTGCATTCACTTTTACAATCAGACGCACAAGTTGTTAATTCGTGAATTTCACAAACTTTATCTCCGCATTCAAATCTTAATTTAAAATATAAAAAAATTCCAGTTGATATTAGTAAAATTATGAAAACAATAGAAATGATTTTTTTATTCATAATATTCTATATGTTTATATTATTTAAAGTTATTGTTTTAAAACATAAAAATATTTAAGAAGTTTACGTTTCTAAGTTAAATAGTCTTCTATCTTCTTTTCTTTCCGAAAATCATAGCCAATACTGAAGGTATCAAAAGAACACCAGCAATACCAACAAGGATGTATACGGTATTGATAAGCCAGTCAATACGAAAAATCCAATCTACTAAAAGAAATGGAGTTCCCGTCATTCCTGTTACCCCGAATATTCCCCAGGCTAAAGCCCCAATTGTCACGAGAATCGTGAAGAGCCAAGCAAAGACGTTTGTCAATTTTTTTGCCATTTTATTAAGATTATAACAATATCCTTGTTTAAATACTTTTCGTTTTGAATTTTTATTCAGTTTTTCCTCTTCTAATTCTCCAAGCTAAATACTCTACTGATAACCAGAATAATAAAAGAGACACCCAAGTTATTAAAGCTATGAAAATTATATCTTCCGTTACCGCTATTGCCGAAAGTAGTTTTATAAATAAATTATTGAAAAAGTGCCAAAGTAACCAATAAATAAAAATTCCAGTTAAAAGAGTCATCCAAGTTCCTACCATTCCGAAGAAGAAAGCAGCTTGAAGACTTGCGTCTGAATTTCCGTAAACTATATTATGAAAAGACGACCAAAATACTCCCATTAAAGGAGCGATTAAAGTAAACCCTACCAAGAAGAATATAGCTAAAGCTAGTTTTTTATTTTTGATAAATTTAGAAGTAAAATAAGCAACTATACCAAGTAGAAAAAACATTATAAACATAAAAGTCCCATTCTCTGAAAACGCTGGAACTACCGAGCCGAATACTATATCACTTCCTACTGTTATTTGTTGAAGTTGTTGAGTTGGAACCCCGACTACATTTAATGCTGGATTTGAAACTTGAAGAATCCCAAGACCTCCGAAAATTAAAGTTGCTATAATAAAAACTCTAAAAAAATTCTTAGACCATCTCATAAAATTCTTTTCGCCTTTTAGACCCATTGCTTCCGATAAATTCCATAAAGCAGAATCTTCTGGATTAAAAATTAAACTAACCGTGAATATTCTAAACCAAGTAGGATTTTTTTGCGTCGCTGGATGTTCGCCTTTGTTTATTACCAAAAGACTAGCCAATGGGTAGATAATTAAAAAAAGACTTGCTATCATTAAAAAGATATAAACAAGAAACGTACCAAGATAGTCTGAAATATGAATTAGACCTTCTGAAAAAGATTCACTAAAACCAGAAAAACTGAACCCTGCCACAAGAGGGACAATTAAAGAAAAAGTTACAAATAAAAAAACATATAAGAAAACTTCCTTTAATTCATTACGAATATAAACTTTATCCATGTATTATTTAACTATTCAAATTATATAAACTTTTGGTTTTAGAATTTTCATTCAAAGATTTTTTATATCTGATTAAATAAACTAGCATATCAATAAAAGTCGAGGAAAGGAATACTAGAATAAAAATTATAATAGAAAAAACAATTGCTTCGTCTGGTAGTTTCATTGAAATTAAAGTCATAAAAATTAAAAAAGCACAAAGACCTGATTTTATTAGGGTTATTTTAGGGTTCATTTTTCTTAAACCTATTTAATTCATTTCCAAAATTATCCCAACCCGTTATTTTTTCCCTTGCGAATAGTTCTATTCTTGGCAAATCTCCAAATAATTCTACTATTTTATCCCTAACTTCATCTGGTTTTCTTGAATGCTCTCTTATTGGAGATTCTATTATTGAATGAACTGCGTGAGACTTAACTATTTCTTTGGCTTTAGTATTTTTGGAAATTCCAAGTAAACACACTTCCGCATTTGCTCTTGTATATGCACCCATGCCCCAGAAGTTAGAATCTGATTTTTTGTTTTTCTTTACCCAAACAAATCCAGCAGTTTTATATATAAATCCCCACGCATCCATAACTTTTAATGCTTCTCCTATATTTGGGAATGTAGCCCACATTAAACAAACCGCTTTATCTGATTTTATTTTTTTAACTGATATTTTCATAATATCCTCTGTTTTCATGGTATTGTATTTTTGTTTAGCCATTCCCCTTGAGTGTTTCTTACTTCCACTTTGCTTATATTCCCATGGAGGATCTGCGTAAATTATATCATATTTTTTCATCAATAATCCACCACGTAAACCATATCATCCGCCCCAATCGTGACTCCATTTATTTCAGTCATTTGTCTATTGAAATTATTTACTACGTTGAATCTAATGTCGCTGTCCATTACGTAAAATTTTACATAATCTAAAGAATTTAAATTAGAACCCTTAACTAGATACTCTACTAAAATTGAATTAGAATTAATAGACTTCCCTGTATCAAAACAATTATCTACTTTCATTTTATATCTTTCTGGTTCTTTATATCTAACAGGAGTACAAAATCTTCCATTTACTGAAGTACATTCTTCAATTAAATCACAATAAACTCCGACACAATCACCGCATCTATAAAAGTTATTTGGTAAGTATGTGTATGTTTTAGAATTAACGTCGAAATTAGTGAAATTAAGCCAGTCTGATTTTTCGCAGATTATATTTTTTTCTAATTGAAAAGCTGATATTATTCCAGGAGTCCAAGAATTACATATTTTTATATTTTTTAAATTTTTATCACTTGAAATGTTTAATTTAATTATAGATTCTCCTTCGGTAATCGAACCAGTGTGGGTTACTTTAATATCTCCTATTTCTTTTAGATTACAATCTACTTTAGAAACGTTTGAATTTATTTCTTCCGAATTAAAAGTCTTAGAAATAGCAGATAAATAATAATAATCAGAATAACAAATTATTTTAATTTCACTTCTTGGAACTTTAATTTCTGTGAAAGAATCGCTGTTTAAAATTCCAGAACTTAAAACTGTATTATTAGACTCTATTCTGTAATTTGAGTTTACTTGATTCTCGTTGCTTAAAGCTCTTAGGTATAATTTAATTGGGTATTCTTCTTGGATTGGTTCAATTTTTTTAGAATTTTCTACTATCATTATTAAAGCTACTGTGATTCCTATTAAGAATAAGATTAAAATAAACACCCCTATTACTATTCCTATACTTGCTTTTTTATTTTTCATATTCTAAATACCTATACATAGTACAGTCTTTTATAGTTTTGTTATTAGAACAATAATGTTTAACTAACTTAGATTCTCTTCTTATCCTATAGTCCTCTGGACAGCAATTTATATAAGGACAAGACAACCAATTAGGGAAAAGACCTGCTAAGCTTTTTTCTGCTTTGTGTTCCCATTCGACTATTTTATTAAAAATTTCACATTTCATAAGCTCTTATTGCGATTAATACATCTGCTACCTCGTTTCCTTTATTTGTCAAAGTTACTTTGTTTATTCTTCCCATTTTTTCAATTTGAACCAATCCACTATTTTCCAATTTTTGTAATATTAATTTAGTGTGAGTTTTTGTGCAATCTGCTTTTCTTGAAATATTTGAACAACATTTATTTACTCTTATTTTTTTTAAAGTTATCATTATATCTGTTACTTTTTTATTTAGAAATATATCTAATTTAGTTTCTTTTTCCATGAATGTTACTTTTGTTTTTAGATTGAATTAATTTCTTTTCGTAATTTCGATAAATCCTGCATTTTGATTCGTCTTCGTAACAATAATTATTACATCCTATGTAATGACAATCTCCGTTGTCGCAGATTATTTCTTTGTCTATCAGTCCTTCTAATTTAAGCAGTATCATTAATCATCTCCTTTACTTTATCTGCTATCATCTTTGAAATTTCAGTATAGTTTAAATTAACATCTACATTTATTGTATGATTATTGTTATTGTTATAATTATTTGAAATATCTGTTTGTGCTGGATTTACTGTTATTGGATTATTTACTTCAATTGAAGAGTTAAATTCCTTAGAAGATAAAATAGAATTAGACCAAACTATTTGAATCGTTAAAAGAAGAATTAAAAGGGAGGCGAATCCAATTATTGTCCAATAAGTGCTTTTTTTAATCGCAATAACTCCATGTTTTTTTGTATCAGGATGTTCGTTGAATTTTTTTATTTCGTTTTTTGTAGTTGTTTGAACAGGTAGGGGTTTGGTGTTTTTTTTAATCCATTCAATTTGGTGTTCTTTACTACAGACTTTTCCAGTAGTTTTTTTGCCACAAATTAAACAGTTATATGTTTTTTCTATTTCAATGTCTTTTATTTCTTCAATTCCCATATTGTTTTTCTCCCGTATTTCAAAAAATAAAAATTTAAATTTTAAGAAGTTTACTTCTTCTTTTTAATTGGTTTTTTTACTGGTTTCTTTGTAGTCTTCTTTTTCTTTTTTCCGCCTCTTGACATCACAGCCGAACAAGCGTTTCCAGCTCCGTCAATGTAGTACAGAAATCCCTTCTCTCTAGTAACAACATTTTTAACTAAAATTTTTCCCATTTTATTTCACCTCCTTTTTAAGTTTTAAATAGTTACTTATGTTTAGGTAGTCACTTATTAATTGGTTGACTATTGAATCTGGAGTTCTTTTCAATTCTTTAGCTTTTATTTCTAAAGACTTTACTAGTTCTTCGCTGATTATGTATTCTGTTTTTTTTTTCATTCTTCTTCATTTATTTTTATTAAATCTGCTTTTACTTTTTCAATTAAACCCAATGATTCATAATGATTTAAATTTGTGTTTAATATTAATTGAACTATTAAATATTGAAGAAAATTGTATTCTTTTTCTTCCATCCAATTTATTGTAGTTTCTGCGAATTTTTCTAAATCATTTAGTTCTTTTTCAAATTTAGATTCTGATTCATTTTTCATTTTCTTTCCAACAAGATGAATCTGTATAAATTCCATATTCTACTATTTCTT
>Ga0180732_1001159_pt1 | contig 17318 bp, 20 predicted proteins | sample KR11_01MetaG_FD_148674 | JGI IMG/M metagenome (GOLD analysis project Ga0180732, IMG submission 148674) | Groundwater microbial communities from the Olkiluoto Island deep subsurface site, Finland - KR11_0.1 MetaG | ecosystem: Environmental > Aquatic > Deep subsurface > Groundwater | place...
AAGCAATATTTGGTCTAGTAGGGAGAAAGGTACCAATACAGCCTCGCAAAGGACCATCCTTTGTATGAATGGAAACAAAAGCGCCGGCTTTTTTCTTAATCATTTCTTGAGGCAATTTTTTGGGCAAAGGCGGAATTTTGTTGGTTTTGATGTAGGCTTCAACTGTATTTTTAGCGAGCTTGACGTAATAATCCATTTTTTTCTTACCGACCTATACCAGCGATCGTTTCTATAGGTAGGTCGCTAAGGTTTAATTTTGGTTATCTTAAAGTTAGCCACTAAATAACCCACGCCAAAAGGAGCTTCGTAAGAAAGAATTTCCGGTTGCCATTTTATTTTGGCGCCTTCCAAAGCGCCCAATAATTGACAGAAACTTCTTAGCCCGCATTCACCGGCTTGCTCAACAAGTTTTGGATCCATATTGAGGATTCCACCAACATCTTTTCTTTTCAGCAAATCAATAAATTCTTTATCAAATTTTCGTCCAGAAGGATGTAATCCGTAAGGACCATCTTTTTTAAGCCGATGGCTCATATCTCCGGAAGCAATCCAGGCAAGTTTTTTAATGTATTTGAGGTTTTTAATTAGTTCTTTACCACGGTTAAAATGAACTTCTAGTGATTCCAAATTAGTTAAATGAGCTTTAACTTCAATGCCATGAACATCTTTAGCCAGAAAATGAAGAGGAACATTAAACCCCCAATCAGGGTGGGGTGAAGTGACAACAATACAATCAGGCTTGGCTTTAGCGAGCTGTTTGCCCAGTTTTTCCAATGACTTAATCGTTTTTTCTACTTCCTTCCGGTCCGCCTCCGAGCCAACATTAGGCAAAATAATTGGTGGATGGGGTGAAATGCAAGCAAAAACTAACATTGAGTTGATTTTACCATAATTCTCAAAAGTACTAATTTTCCACTTCTTGGCGAGAATTTCTGAGAGGTGCTATTATTAAAGATAGTGATTAATCCTTTAGCAATAATCGCCATTATTTTGGCTCTTATTGCCCTCTATCTCGTACCAAGATAAGAAGTTTATCCTGAGCCTAAGTTTATCCTGAGCGAAGTCAAAGGACCTCAAAAGCCAAAATTCCCCCTTAAATTTCTAAATTTGTTAGAATGGAATTATGGTTTGGAAGGTTGTCTATTTTAAAAGTGCTCGAGGAGAAAGCTTCGTTAAAGAGTTTGTTGATGAACAAAGACCAGAGGTTAGGGCTAAATACGCAGGAATGATTGATTTTCTTGAAAAATATGGACCATTCTTAAGTGGTAAGTATACAAAGAAGTTAAAGAAAAATTTATACGAGTTAAGGATAACCGGGAAGGAACAAATTAGAGTTTTCTATACTGTTCGACAAAGAGAAATTATTTTGATTCATGCTTTTAAGAAGAAAAGTCAAAAAACACCGCAAAGAGAATTAGAGACTGCTCTTTTGCGTCTTGACAAGATATCACATATATGATATCTTGAATTTATGAACAAAATAAAAAGATCCCCAAAATTAAGATTAGTTAGCTGGGAAGAGCATCGAAAACAACTGATGAAGGATCCTGAGTTTGTAAAGGCTTGGCAAGAACTTCAGCCGGAATTTGAAATTATTGAAAAAATTATCCGCGCTAGGCTAAAAAGGGGAGTTACCCAGAAAAAATTAGCCCAGCGAATGAAAACTAAACAATCAGCTATTTCTCGGCTTGAATCGGGAACTGCCAATCCTTCGCTAAATTTCTTAAAACGCCTGGCCGAGGCTTTGGATTCCCGCCTGGAAATAAAACTCGTGCCGAAATAAAAAAATAGTTTACTCTGAGCGAAGTCGAAGAGCCTCAAAAGCCAAAATTTCTTCTAGCAATTGTAATTTTCTGTTGATAGAATTAAAGCATGCCTAAAGTATCTAGGTCTAAAGCCCTTCTTCTTATCCTTTCTCTTTTTATTTTTGGTTTTTTCTCCTGGCAATTTCTTTTCCCCAGTTCTTTCACTGTCATTGAAGTGGTTGATGGCGACACGATTAAACTGGGTGATGGGCGGAGAATAAGATACATTAGTATTGATACGCCTGAGGAGGAAAAGTGTTTTGCCCAAAAAGCAAAAAAGATTAATAGTGATTTGGTTTTAGGCAAGAAAGTCCGCTTAGAAAGGGATATCAATGAAATGGATCGCTTTGGTCGTTATTTAGCCTATGTCTATCTACAGGATGGGGAAGAGGAAATCTTTGTTAATGAATTTTTGTTAGCCGAAGGTGCAGGTGAATTTTTTCTTGACACTGTTAATCTTCGTTATCAAAACCTTTTGGTTCAAGCGGCTGAAAAAGCCCATGAAGAAAACAAGGGTTTATGGCATGAATGCGCTTTTGACCCTAAGAAAGGGTGCCAGATAAAAGGTAATGTTGATAGGTTAGATAAGCGTTGGTATCATCTGCCTAGCTTTAGGCATTATGAGACAACTGAGATTAATCTTGAGCATGGAGATAGGTGGTTTTGTACTGAAGAAGATGCTCAAACCGCGGGCTTCGAGCGAGCGAGGGAATAGAGCCAAAATTTCCCCCCTCTGTGGTAAAATTGGGGCATGAAGAAGGTTTTCCATAAAAAGCTAATTCGGGATAAAATTCCTCAGGTTATTGAGGCTAGCGGAGATAAGTATGAGTTGAGGATAATGGGGAAGAGGGAATTTGAGAGGGAGCTTAAGAAAAAGCTGGTGGAGGAGGCGAGTGAGCTCTTAGAAGTGAAAAGGAAGGATTTACTCAATGAGATGGTTGATGTTTTGGAGCTGCTTAAAACAATCGCTGAATTTTACAATATTGACTTCAAATTGGTAGAGGAAAAGCAGGTCAAGAAAAGAAAAGAACGAGGGGGTTTCAAAAAGAGACTATTTCTTATTTGGTCTAGCCGCCGCCCAGGCGAGTGAGTCTGCTTTTAAATTTGCCCCGGGTTTTCAAATTCTTGACTTCCTGAGTATAATATAGGTCGATGAATAGAAAAGTAACCATTATTGGAATTGTTTTGGCTTTTTTGGTAGCAAGTATTTTGTCTTTCTGGTATTTCAGAACAAAAGAAGAAGGGGCTTGGGTTTGTCAGAATGGTGAGTGGGTTAAACAAGGAGAACCGACAGGACCCAAGCCTACTTGGGAATGCCAAGAGGGTGAGAGGGTTAGCGGTGAAGAAGAAGAGGAAGCTTTTGACCAGGCGAAGTTTGAAAGAAGCAAACAAATTGCCCAAAAAGCAGCTGAGAATGCCCCTACCTATAAATTTGATGGTTTTGATTTGAAATTTGAATCTTCGGAAGCCTTGCCTTGTGCTAGTTGTTGGGAATTTACCTTTTCTTTTTCCAGTAGTCATTCGGGTTATGGCGACCGAACCGGACAAATCCTAGCCCAAGTGATTACTCCTCATCAGATTAGAGTGAATGTCCAGGATGAAGAAGTAGTGGTGGTCGTGACCGACAGAACCTTTGACGAGTTAAAGCAGATATTTTTAAAATAATTTTTCTTCCTCACATCTTTATATTCAAATCTTCGCCGCAGTCACTGCAAGTTCCGTTTTTATCTACCGCTAGAATTTCGGTTGAGTAGCCGGTGCGGCGGATGGCTAAATTGCCGCATTTGGGGCAGAAGGTGTCGTCTTCTTTGTCAACAGCCATATTGCCAATATAAACAAATTCCAAGCCTGCTTTCATCCCAATTTCTCGGGCTTTGTAAAGCGTTTCTGGGGGCGTGGGTGGAACATCAGTCAGGTCACCATAAGGGAAGAAGCGGGTGACATGCCAAGGAGTTTTCTTGCCCAGATTTTTAACAATCCAAGAAGCTAGTTGTTTCAGATTTTTATCCGAGTCATTCCAGGTAGGAATAATATTGGTGACACACTCAATGTGGATCTGAGGATATTTGTCATGAACATATTTGGTTACTTCAAAAACTCCTTTTGCCTGGGGCACACCAATGAGCTTTTGATAAAGCCGGTTATCAAAACTCTTTAAGTCAACCCGGTAAATATCAAGATAAGGGGCAATGGTGTCAATTGCTTCTTTACTAGCATAACCATTAGTTACCCAACAAGTATAAATTCCTTCTTTTTTGGCTAATTTGGCGCCGTCAAGAGAGTATTCCAACCAAATAGCGGGTTCATTGTAAGTCCAAGCCACGCCAGGCGCATCTGATTTTTTTGCCATTTTGATAGCCTCTTTGGGAGAAAGGAGTTTTTGGTCATCAATATTCAAAGAAGCACCATTAGTATGGGAAATCTCCCAATTCTGACAATAAACACAACGGAAATTGCAGCCATAAGTTCCTAAAGATAAACAAGGGGAACCAGGTTTGTAATGAAAAACCGGCTTCTTCTCAATCGGGTCAATATTTACCGAAGAAACAACGCCATAGATAACTGAATAAAGCTTGCCTTTTTTATTGATTCTGGTTTGGCAAGTACCCCATTGACCAGGGGAAACAATACAGCGCCGCTGGCAAGTAAAACAAGCAACTTTTTTGTCTTTCAGTTTTTTAGCAAGTAGAGTTTCTTTCACAGTTCTTCGAGCTTATTTTTCGCTCGAGTATCAGTGGGATTAATATGCTCTAAAATATATTTTAATTGTTCTTTTGCCTCTTTTATTTCCCCTTTTTCTTCATAGAATAGAGCCAGAGCATAGCGGGCATTATCATAGTTAGGTTTTAGTTCAACGGTATGCTCCATGGTTTTGATGGCGGTGTCTATTTGGTCGAGATGAGAATAAAGCAAGCCAAGATTGTAAAAGACCTTGGCATCAGTCGGGGCAAGTTCAGCGGCTCGAAGAAGAGTGTCAAGAGCATTTTGTTGATATCGAGAATCAACCTCAGTAAGAGCAATAAACATTTTCGCTCGCTCTTTCCAGAAATTGAGGTGATAAGGGCTAATTTTGAGGGCTAGGTCTGATTCGTCAATTGCCATCTTTGCCAATTGGGCGGAAAGACTGGCATCATTCGCCTCATCAGCTAATTTAGCTAAGCCTGCCAAAGCAAGTGACATCTCTCTCCGATAATAGGGCTCGCCTGGATGAAGACTAATGGCGGTTTGAAGTTCATTATAACCTCTTTCATACCAAGCAGAGTCATTAAGTTTTTCTGCAACAGCAAAACGAGTATCAGCATACCAGAATTTAGCGAGGTAAATAATGGTAGAAATAGCAAAAATAAGGATAGTGATAATTGCTATTCTTTGTTTAGTTTTTATTTCCATTGATTTTGCTTTTTCTATTTTTTCTTTCTCCATCAGAATCACTGCTATGGCAGGTATAAGAAAGAAAAGCAGATTAACAACAACAACAGAAAAGCCAAATAAGTTGGTAATAAGAATACTGGTGTAGCCGGCAAGAAGGGCAATGGCCAAAACTGATTTTTTGGTAATTACTTGCTTGAAAACCCAGATTAAAAAAACCCCAATCAAGCCTAAATAAGTAATCAAACCAACTAAACCTGTATTCGCCAAAATCGTCAGGTATTCATTATGAGCCTTGTTGTAAAGCAAATCCCATTCAGAAACATCATTATGAGCGCGAGGGCGATGCCAATAATAAGAATAGGCAAAAGTTTCTACTCCTGTTCCGAAAATTGGGTAGTGTTTCCAAACTTCAATTGCTCCTTGCCAAACAATTTTCCGAATATCACTAGACTCACTGACAAAAGGAACTATTTCTGGCTCAGCAGAAATAATGGCTTCTTCTGGTTCTGGGGTGGGCTGGGGTCGAAACTTATTAATTAACTGACCAGCTTGAGGTGTCCAGGGAGTGCCAACAAAAGCAGTGATAATAATGAGAATGAGGTTGATAATAACAAACGGCTTGATTAGCTTTTTCAATCGCTTAAGATTAATCAAGCCAATTAGCCCCCAAAAAGCAGCATAAGCTATTGCCAGACCGAATAAGCCTGAGCGAGATTTGGTGTAGAGTAAGCAAAGGTAAAAAATCGTTAATAAACTATAACCAAGAAAAGACAGGAGCCTTTTCTTAAAAAGTTTTTCTTTCTCAGAATAAGCAAGAGCCCAGGTCAACGGAATTAAAGCCACTAACCAAGCAGCGAGCCAATTAGGCTGACCCAAAGTAGAAAAAACTCTTTCTTGAACTTTTTGAACCCAAAATTTAGCGTCGATGCCAAAATGTTCAGCAATGCCATAAGCGGCGACTAATGTCGTAGCATATAGCGCATAGCGCATAGTGTATAGTGTTTTTTCTTTGTCCATGTTGGAAACATAAGCCCAATACAATAAGAGATAAGAGATAAGAGATAAGAGACCTCCATTAAAGCGGCTGTAATAGCCCCAGAAAGAAGTGTGACGGTCGATACTATAAATAGTGGAAATAATTTGCGAGCCAAGGAAAAGGATTAGGGGAATGTCAAGAATAGTACGACGGAAAATAAGGCGCCTTTCGACAATCATCCTAATTAGCCAGGCAGAAACAATAACCGTGGTGAGGAAGTAGGTAAGCATCATCTTATTAAATTCAAAAAGTTCGTAGTTCCAAGGGGTGAGAATTAAGGGTACAAGAAAGAAAAGAAGGTAAAAGCCAAGCTCAATGATTTTATCGCAGATTCGGGAAACTTTCACAGCTTGAGTTTAGCAAAAGATGCGCTTAAGGACAAGAGGTTGGAAGGGACTTTTATTTTCGTACCGCGAATACCTCGGATGTAAGTCCGGGGATGAAGCGGGAGAAAACAAACTCGCCGAAGGCGCAAGCCTGAGGATACTATGGGCGTTAGCCAATAGTAGTTTATTCATGTTATACTTCGGCTAGCAACCTGCTCCAACTGGAGGGTTTTTTCAATGATTATTGACCAGCTTTTTAGCCTTGTTTCTCATGATATTGGTATCGATCTCGGCACCTCTAATACTATGATTTGGGTCCGGGATAAAGGGGTAATGATTCGGGAGCCTTCCGTTGTTGCCCGGCAAAAAAAGACCAAAGAAATTTTAGCCATTGGTAGTAAAGCGAAGAAAATGGTGGGTAAGACTCCGGAGATGATTGAAACAATTCGTCCTTTAAAAGACGGAGTAATTGCTGACTTTGACGCCACCGAAGCCATGCTTAAGCATTATGTCCGCGAAATTCATGAATCAGGACCGCTTTTTCCTAAAATTCCCAGACCAAGAGTAGTGATTGGTATTCCTTCAGGAGTGACTGAAGTAGAAAGGAAAGCGGTGCAGGATGCAGCTCTGGGTGCCGGGGCAAGAAAGGCTTATTTAATTGAAGAACCAATGGCAGCAGCGATTGGTATTGGTTTGCCCATCGATCAACCCGAGGGCATCTTGTTAGTGGATATTGGCGGGGGAACAACGGAAATTGCTGTTATTTCTTTGGGAGGGATTGTGATTGAGCGCTGTTTGCGGATTGCTGGGGATGAAATGGATGAAGCGGTGATTTCTTATATGCGTTTGAAATATTCTCTACTATTGGGTGAAGCCACCGCTGAAGATATTAAAATTCAGTTAGGCTCAGCTTATCCTCAGGAAAAAATCCGCCAAGCTATTATAAGAGGTAGAGGTTTGGAAACAGGCTTACCTAAATCTTTAAGAGTTGGCTCAGAGGAAATTCGGGAGGCAATTGCTCCAATCATTCGCCAAATTGTTGACCAAATTATAGAAGTAATTGAAGAAACACCGCCAGAGCTTGTCTCTGATATTGTTGCTCGGGGAGTTACTCTTTGTGGCGGCGGCTCCCAATTAGCAGGCTTAGATAAACTTATTGCCGAAGAAACCAAAATGCCGGTTTGGATAGCTGACGACCCCATGACCGCCGTTGTTCGTGGCTGTGGCAAGGTGCTCGAGGATGATTCATTGTTGAAAAAAGTCCGGGTGACTGGGGGATTGAAATAAAAGACTGGCTTTAATAGAGCGAAAATGAAAAACTTTATAGGCATTCCTAAGAGATTTAATGTTTTTTTGAAGAGCTATTGGCTGGCGAAGCCCGAAATTGGTTTGAGAAGAGTTATTCTTATTTATTTTTTATTATTAGGGTTGTTGGGCTTGGATTTGGCACTAGGCAAGAATTTTTTAAGAATAGTTGTCTTTTTAGTGGGATTATCCTTTACTGTCAATTTTTTGAGAAAAATTTGGAAACATGGTTTCTACCACCGGAGACACCCTAGGGACTTGTTGGGAAACAGAGTAGAGGTCATTGAACATTTTGCCTTTAAGAAGGGAAAATTGAGGCCCAGGAAAATTGTCAACCCGCTTGCCTATCAGAAGATTTTTAGAACCAAGAAAGATAGGAAGGTCTTATTTCGTTACCCTTCGGAAAATGATTTTCGGTCTTATTGTCGTTTTGTCAATCGGATTGTTAAAGAAGATGTTTTGATCGAGGTAAAAAGCAAGTACACGCTTGAAAAAGCTCATAACAAGGTTTTGAAAAAGATGGCCAGAGTTAGAGAAAAGAAGGGAATTGAGGTTTTTGTTTTTTACGAAGGCAGAGTGGTTGGTGAGGGTTTTATCAGTAGAAGAGGGGGTAAACAGAGTCATGTGGGTGTAATTACTTATGCTGTTGATAGAGATTTTAGAAGAGAGGGGATTGCCTACCAATTGAACGGCGAATTAATCAGGCTTTCAGAAAAAACTCTTTCTCTCAAGCTTTTAATTGCTAGTGTTGTTGTTTCTAATCCCGTAATTAAAATCTTTGAAAAATACGGATTCAAACAAAGAGGGGTGACTCCAAGACAATTTTACCATCGGGGCAAGTATTTAGAGATGATAACCTTCTATTTGGAGCTTTAATTCAGGAATTTTAATCTTAGCTAGCTTTGGAGAACTTTTCGATAGAGGTTTTTAAAAAGAGGAATTTTGTAAAGCTTTTGAATTTTTAAGAGCAGGGGTAGGCGTTCGTTGAGGAGAGAATAGAGAAGAAAGAATTTGTTAATAATTCTGAATTTTGGCTTTTTTAAGTCGGTGATATAATCCGAGTGAATGATTTTAGTCACTTTACCAACGATTGACCTACGAGGTAGGGTCTCTTTTGAGCGGGGGAGATTGTCTCCTTTGAGAATATAGCTGTCTCCTTTTTTGTTTTTTTTGATCTTGATAATCCGATGAGCGACCAATTTTTTCTTTTTAAAAAAAACGACGATTTCTCCAACTGAGAGCCTTGAGAAGGGGCCAAATTCAACTAAAAGTTTTTCTCCTTCTTTTATAAGGGGGTGCATACTATTACCTTTGGCAGTTGCAATCGAGGGGGTGTTGCAGGTTGCTTTTTTCATTTAGGAGAGTAAAATAACGCTGACCATAAAAAGATAGAAGAAGCGAGAGTAGCTTTGGGCAAAGAGATTTTTAATATTCAGCGGTATAAATTTCGATCTTTTCTACCCGATCCTTAGGTTTGTTGTATGTCTTTTTCTTTTTCATTTAACACCCCCTTTCTTTTCAGTTCTATAGTTTAATTCGCCACTGGGTCTATTTTAGATATGGTAATATTATCTTGTCAAGTATCTGTTTGGAATTGCCTAAAATTAGAAAATGATAATTAAAAACAAGGTTTTGCTCCCCCTTTTTCCTAAAGGAAAAAAGAAGAAACTGATGACTATTTTTTCCCACCCTGATGACGAATCTTTGTTGGTAGGAGGAATTCTAGCTAAAGCCAAAGAAGAAGGAGTAGACACGACTGTGGTCATTCTCTCAAAGGGGGAAAAGGGCAGTTTTAAGCTCAAAAAAGGCAAAAAAGAGCTAGGCAAAATAAGAGAAAGAGAATTCAAAAGGGCTTGTAAAGCACTGGGAGTTAGCAAAGCAGTTATCTTCAATTTTCCGGACTTAGCCTTTGTTAAGGTAAAAAAAGAGCTTCAAAAGAGAATTAAGCAACTTTTAAGGGAAGAGAAACCCCAAATGGTTGTTACCCACGATCCTTCAGGAGGCTACGGTCATCCGGACCATATTGTTACAAGCTTTTTAGTTAAAGATGTTTTAAGTGAATTAAGGAAAGAAGGAATGAAAGCCAGTCTTTATTTTTCTGTTCTTGAGGAGGGGATAAGGAAAAAGAGCCAAAGCCCTGAGGAGGTGGGGAGGTTTATGCCCAAACCAACCATAGTGGTTGATACTTCTTTATTTACTAAGAAAAAAGCAAGGGCTTGTCGAGAATATCGTTCTCAAGTTTCAGAAGGAAAATTGGTTTTCTTTGACCAAATATTTTCTCGAGTGTTAAAAAAAGAATTTCTTCATAAAGTTGATTTTCGGAAGAAATATGCCTATCCTGAAATTTGATTGTAATGAGAAAACCTAAACCCCAAAATCTTTTTTTAGACATTGCCGAAATTAGATGCAGAATAATCTCGCTTGATCCAGCGATTATAAATTTTTTGGAAAAGAAATTTTCAAATTTTTTAAGCCCACCATCGCCTAGGGGTAAGAGAGGGTTGATAATTCGGGTTGAGATTACCCCTTTGATTAGAAAAGCAGAGATTAGTCAAGGGAAGTTCTCTGAGTTTGAAATTAGACTGCCATCCAGGTTCGTTTTCGAAAGTTTTAATTTTATTTTCAGGGATATTTTTGGCAATTTTCTTATTTTAAAAAAGGGCCTGATGCTTCACGCTTCTTCCTTTATCTCTGAAAAGAAGCAGGGATTTATTTTTGTTGGCCCCAAAGATGCGGGGAAAAGTACGATTGTGAAGCTTTTTCCTGAATTTATTGTTCTTGCTGATGATTCTTCAATAATCAGGCTATTGAGGAATCAGTGGTTTGTTTATGGTTCGCCATTTTATGAAAGACACTTAGCTTCGAGGCTAAATATTCGCTTTCCCTTAGTAGGGGTATTTTTTCTCAGGCAAGCAGATAAAAATAGATTAGTCAAGTTAAAAAAAACTGAGGCTACGGAAAAACTGATTAGAAATGTGCGTAGCTTTAGGGGTAGTCCTGACACTTCTTTAATTAGGTTTTTGCAATCTTATTGGGAAAATTGTTATAATTTAGTTGGGAAGGTGCCCGTATTTAATTTAGATTTTAAAAAAGACCGCTCATTTTTTAAGCAAATCGAGAGCTATTTTTCAAAATGAGGCTTACTTTATCAACAAAATTTAGGATTAAAAAAGGAATCTTAACTAAATTTGTTAATGAAAAGGCTTTTATTCTTGATAGTGAGAAAGCTGAAGTGCGCTCTCTAAACGAAACTGCTAGTTTCATTTGGAGGAATTTGAAAAAAGGCACCCCGATTAAAGAAATTATTGAGTCTGTAACTGACGAGTATAAAGTCGATGAAGCGACTGCCAAAAAAGATGTTTTAAATCTTCTTAAGAAATATTTGAAAGAAGGCCTTATCGCTGTAAGAAAAAAATAAACTTTTCTAATTGATGACCCGCTTCATTCGCTTTTCTTTAATTATTCCTACCACAGACTTGGATAGGAGGGAATTGTTAATCCAAACCCTTTCTTTAGTTGATGGTGCTTTTTCTGGGAATCAGACGGAAGTTATTATTGTTGAAAATGGCATTAAAAAAGAAAAAGCCAACAGTTTTTTCAAAAGGCTAAAGGAACAATATCCTCGTCTTAAAATTAAGAATTTTAGTCTCGCCAGAAGATCTGCCTCTCAGGCACGGAATTTAGGGGTAAAAAAAAGTAAAGGCAATTGGCTTGTTTTTTTGGATGACGATTGTTTGCTTACGAAAAATTGGCCTAAAGAGATAAAAAGACTATCTCAGCTTCCTTCTGGTGAAATTTTTCAAGGAAGAATTATTCACCAGTTTGAAGAAAAAAACCTTTTTGTTGATATTTTCCTATTCTGGTTGGAGTTTTCTCGAAGAATCTCGGCTCAGGGTGAGATTGAGAAACCAACTAAACTTTTACATATTGGCAATGCGATGTTTAAGAAAAAAATATTTAAGAGCTTAGACTATGTTTTTGACGAAACTCTTTTTCCCTTTGTGGGTGAAGAAGCAGACCTTGCAGCTCGGTTATTAAAAAATGGCGTCAGCATTCTATATGTTCCGAAGCTAACGGTAAGGCACATTAAGAAAACCAGAACATTAGGAGACACTTTCAAGAAAGCTTTTCTGTATGGGCGTAAAGAAGGGATATTAACTGAGAGATATCCCCTTGACCTTTTGGCCCAGCAAGCCTTAGGACAGGAAATAAATAAGCTGAAAAAACAAATCGGAAAGAAGAATAGGAGGATTTTTTTTAGGCTTTTAAAAAAATGGCTCTCGGGCAAGTCGCTCCTTTATAAAATTGGGTTTGTTTTTTTTCTCTTATTAAGGCAGTTGTTCTTTTGGCTAGGCTTTATCTATGGTAGGATTTTTTATAAATTCTATCAGAGTTTTAAGAAATGAAGATAATTAAAAGGCTGAATAAAACTGAGATTGAGGGCTTAAAAATTGGCGAGAGATTGAATAAACAGGTTTTGTTTTTGTTGCCAGAGAAAATAGTTTGGTACGAGGTTCTTTTAGAGGGAAATGAGGTTGATAATTTAAGAATTATCAACGATCGAAGCTGGCCGAAGGAGTTTCCGTCTGCGAGGACAGTGAAGGCGATTGCGAAGGTGATTCTTGAGGAAGGGGTGGGAAGAGAACACACCGCCAGGATTAAAAAAATAGCAGAAAGTACTTTAAAGCCTAACCGAGAACCGCTAGTGATTCTCTTGGCTAGAGATTTTAAAGATACTTATACCATCATTGATGGCCACCATCGGCTCATTGCTAAGTTTATTGAGAGGGAGATTGGCGAGCTGAGGGCGATTTTAGGTCTCTTTGGAAGACAAAAATGTGTTTTAGTGAAATAATTGTCTTATTGAGACTGAAGATAAGCCTTAACCACTTCTTTAGTCTTGCCGGAAAACTTGATCTTTCCTTTCTCAAGCCAGATTGAGTTTGGGCAAATGTGCTTTATCACTCCTAAATTGTGAGAGACAAAAAGGATCGTCTTTTCTCTGAAAAACTCTCTCATTCTTTTTTGACATTTCTCCTGAAAGGATTTATCTCCGGCAGAAAATACTTCGTCAATAATGAGAATATCGGGATCAGAGTGAATGGCGATTGAGAAGCCTAAGCGAAACATCATCCCCCCTGAATAGGTATAAAAAGGGGCGTCAATGAAGTGATGAAGCTCAGCAAAATCAACTATTGTCTTAAATTTATTGTCAATCTCTTTTCGACTCATTCTCAACAAAAGCCCATTAATATAGACATTCTCCTCGCCGGTTAGATCTGGATGAAAACCGGCCGTAAGTTCGATTAAGGAAGCAATTCTGCCAGTGGTTTCAACTTTACCAGTAGTTGGGGTAGTAATTCCGCCGATAATTTTCAATAAAGTCGATTTGCCGGCACTATTTGGACCGATAATACCTAGTTTTTCTCCCTCCTTCACCGCGAAACTAATGTTTTTAAGCGCCCAAAATTCTTCTTTCTTTTTGAAGAAACTTTCCACTAATGTAGGCTTCTCATGGTGGAGAATGTATTTTTTGGAAATGTTGGTAAGATTAACGGCAATATTATTCATATCTATAGCCAATCACTAAAATATTTTGCTCTGTTTTTAAAAAGGATAACTCCGAAAATAAAGATAAAAATAATGAGCAAAAATTGGCCAAGTAAAATTTGATAAGGAAAGCTCCCATTGCTGATAGCTGATCTTTGTAAAGAAGTAAAAATTCCCGATAGAGGATTGAGATAGAAGACAGCCTGAAATTGCTTGGGGATAAAGGATAAAGGATAGAGGATTGGCGTGGCATAAAACCAAATTAAAACTAGGGCTTGAGTAAAAAAAGTGATGTCTCGCCAAAAGACATTAAGACTGGAGGTGATTAAAGAAAAGCCGGCGGTAAAAATGAGAAGAAAAAACAGACTAATCAGGAACAGAAGAAAATTTAGGGGAGCAAAAATCTGCCATTTTCCAATCGCGCCTAAAAAAATTAAAAACAAAAATAAAGAGATCAAAAGATGAAAGAAATTAGAGAGAACAATTGAGAGGGGGATAACTTCTCTTGGAAAGAAAGATTTTTGAATCAAGTTACGCTCATAAACAATTGCCGGGGTGGCTTTATTGATGCTTAGGGCAAAGAAATTCCAGGGTAAAAGACCGGCGAGCAAAAAGAAGTAGTAATCTTTAATGCCAAAGCGGAAAATTAAGGAAAAAACAAACCCAATAACAACCATTTGAATGACGGGATTTAAAAACATCCATAGGAATCCCAAAACAGCATTTTTATAGCGGGCCTTAATCTCTTTTTGAGTAAAAGCAAAAAGAAGTTCAAAAAATTGCCTGAGGGAGTTGCTTGTTTTTGCGTTCATTCTTCGCTAAGATTATACTATAAAAACAAAATGAAGATTAAAAAAACCCAGCAATTTCTTTCCAAAGCAAAACGCCTAATAAAAAAAATTGGTGTCTTTGAACTTTTGATTGGATTCCTAATTTTACTGGTTTTAATATTGGTAATGGTTCAATTAAGAAGTAAAGAACAATGGGTTAAAGCTGAAGTTAAGATTTCTGCTTCAAGTTGGTGGCAAGCCTATTTTACTGCCCCTCCCTATTGGCTAGGTGAATCGATAAAAGTTGGGGACAAAGAGTTCGACCCGCAAGGAAAAGTAGTAGCCGAAGTTCTTAGCGTAAGAATACATGAATTAAGCACTCTTCAACATCAAGAGCCGACGAGAAAAGATTTTTATCTCACTTTAAATTTACGGGTTTCAAAAGATAGAAGAACGGGCAAGCTTAAATTTAAAAATCAACCGCTTGAGATTGGTGGGCCAATCGAACTCCATTTAACTAATACTTATGCTAGTGGCTTGGTGACTTTTGTTGAGGGGGTCCCGGATGAAAGAGAAACAAAGGGGCTTATTATTAAGGGGGTTTGGGCAAATACCGTTCCCTGGGATGCCGAAGCGATTCCGGTTGGGGGGAGGATGATGGATGGGATGGGAAACGTTGTGGCTGAGATTTTGGAAAAACGAATAGAACTGGCTGAAAAGACGGTTGAAACTTGGGATGGCCGCCTGGTTACTAGTCGTGATCCTCTAAAAAGAGATATTTACTTAAAGATTAAACTACTAACCAAAAAGCAAGGTGAGAATTTCTATTTCCACGAAGACCAGAAAGTAAAAATTGGAGAAACTCTATTTATTCAGCTTCCGGGAGTTGATGTTGATTGGATTTCGATAATGGAAATTTACGATAAAGACGAGAAGCGGCTTTACTAAACCAAATCAATCCTATTCTAGAGATAAAAAGAAAGACACGAGGTCGGATTAGCCGCCAAAACGAGACTGAATTAAACAGAAACATTTTAATAAAGAAATTTTCATAGAAAATTCTTTTTGTCTCTTTGTTTTTTATAGCCCATTGTTCGATTGGAGGGAAAAGAGCAATTTTTTCAACCGACCAATAAGAAACAAGAAGGCGCACCCTAAAAGGGATTTGAATATTTTTCCTCAGACCTTGAGGGAAGGGCAAAGCAAAAATTTGACTTCCCAACAAAAGAATAAAATAAGAAAAATTGGTTATTTTAAAGCGCTTGGTTAGACTCAAAAATTTCTTCCAGTTAATCTCTTTGTCGTAGAGAGAGGCAAACTGAATAATATCAAAAAGGTTACGGAGTCCCTTCAAAAGGTCACTCGCTAAGCAATGAGTGATTAAAGAGAAAAGAAAATATTCTTTGTTTGGTCGACACAGAAGACTTTGTTTTCCAACTGGAAGTGCATTTTGAAATAAAGTTTTAGTTATTTGATTGATTGTTTTCTTCTCCAGAAAATGAAATTCATCTTTATGGGGAATAGCCAGCTGGGTGTGTAAATCCAAATTAATATGCCTTTTGGGGTGAATAAAAGTTTTTTCTTGATAATAGAGTTTCCCCTGGCTGTCTTTCAGCTTCAGATGTTCTCTCAGCTTATAGCCTGTTTTTTTTAAGAAGGACTCAATTTTTCCCAGATCTTTTTCTTTAACTAAGATATCAAGGTCAGTTCCCATTAAATACTCGTGATGGAATTTCATCTTTGGATAGGAAGAGAAATCTTTGAGCAAAACGATCTTAATCCTTTCTTTTCGGCAAAATTTTCCTAGAGCCTGTTTTTCCTTTCGGTACAAAAGAGGCCAGAGGAGGAGGGGTTTTTGATATTGGGGAAGTTTTTTAATAGTTTTTTTAGTCAAGCGTTTTTTACATGAGGGGCAATCTAGAAAATGAAAAACAAAAGGGATCGCCTTATTTCTTCCGGCTAAGGCCAGCAATCGCTCCTCATTCACAGGAAAGAGATTTTCTGGAGGACATTTTTTACTTTCCGTTTTAATTAAAAAGGTGAGAAGTTTAACTTGTTTGTTTTCCATTCAACCTGTTTTATTATAGAATATTCCTGAATGAAATACTCGAAGGGCTTAGTCACTAAATTACTGGTTGCCCAAATAACTCTCTATATATTTTTGTTTTTTTCCTTTAATAACAAAACCTTTTTCCCTCCGATTATTCTTTTTGCTCTTTATCTTTTCTGGGTTTTAGAAGATTGGCAAAAGGCAGTTTGGCTAACTTTGATGGCGGTTTTGCCTTTTGGTTGGGCACTGCGCAGTTTAAGCACCCCAGTGGCTCTACCGTTTAATTTCTACACCTATACAGAGAAAGGAATAGTCATGGGAGGAGAGATGTTTTTTGGATTATCTTTGACGGCGAAATTTTTGATTCTTCTTTTCCTTTTTCTAGCGGTGGCTTTTAGAAGAAAGGCAAAGTTCAGATTGAAGAAAAGAGACTTTTTCCTCCTTGTTTTTTTATTATTAGGCTTAATTTCTATTTTTACTTCTCAAAACCCAAGCCTAGCAGCAACTGGTTTTTTGGGGATTTTTTTGGCAATAGGGATTTACTATTTAGCGAGATATTTTTTAAGGGATCGACTTTTGTTTTTATTAACCATTAATAGCCTTTTTACTCTCGTTTTTTTTGAAGGTCTTTGGGCTAGCCTTCAATTTCTTTTAAAAAGACCACTGGGGCGGATATTAGAGCTGGAATTATCCGAGTTTCCCTATGGAATCTTAGCCACGGAAGATATTTTCCAGTTTCGTTCCTCGGGAACGTTATCTCACCCTAATACTTTGGCCATATTTTTGGGAATGCTACTGCCTTTAATAATGACCCAGTTAATGGTCAAAAAACCATTGATTAAAAATAAGATTTTGGTCTTGGCATCTTTCCTCTTTGGCCTTTTTGGGCTCGTTTTCACCATGAGCCGTTGGGCTTGGGCTATTTCTGGCCTTATTCTTGTCAGCCTTTTTTATTGTTTGGCTAAAAAAGAGAGATTGAAGTTTAGTAAAAAACTTGTCTCCATTTTCCTTGTTTTTCTTACTATTCTTATTCCTCTCACCGGAAAAAGGATAATCACCTCTGGAGAGGTTTTTGAAGGAGGATACAGCACTTGGCAATCAAGA
>Ga0180732_1001160_pt1 | contig 17315 bp, 13 predicted proteins | sample KR11_01MetaG_FD_148674 | JGI IMG/M metagenome (GOLD analysis project Ga0180732, IMG submission 148674) | Groundwater microbial communities from the Olkiluoto Island deep subsurface site, Finland - KR11_0.1 MetaG | ecosystem: Environmental > Aquatic > Deep subsurface > Groundwater | place...
GGCGACGCAAAATGGAAACTTTTTCTTCTGGGGTGTAGTTGTGACGTTTTTTTCGCATGGATTTTCCTCCGTTTGTAATTGTTTATCACAAACGAACCAAAAGTCCAATTCACGCTGAACCAAAACACTTTTCTGAGAAGGTCTTGACAGCAACCCCTCCTTGGCTGATATTAATTGTACGACCCCTTATAGTCGGGTTGCAACTGTTTGACAGAATAGCCTCCCCACTTAAAGGTACACGAACGCATATTCTCTTAAACTCCATATCAACATCTGTTTATAGTTTATGTAATTAAACGCATACCTTATTCATCGCCATCACCTGTCAAGCTTCCTGAAAGAAATGACCTTGACTCGACAACGTTGTTTTTAATATTATACGTTAATACAGATTGTTCATCTTCCCTGGAATCGAATTGCTCGATCCCACAAAAACCAGAGGCTTGCGGTAGACATTCTTCATCATCACATCAGAGAGGTTGCCCTATGAAAAAGAAACATTTCCTTTTGATTTGGTTGACGTTTGTTGTTATTTGCTGCTGCCCGGCAAGCGAAATCCACGCAGCCCTAATCGCCCACTGGACCTTTGACGAGACCAGCGGCAGCACCGCCTACGACACCGCGGGAAGTTATCACGGAACCTTGGCAGGCAGCGCAGTATGGGTTCCGGGCGGCGGCAAGTCGGGGGGAGCCATCAGCCTTGCCAGGACTACTGGAGATTATGTGAACATGGGAGATATCCTTCCTTTGGGCACAGGACCAGCCTCTGTGGTTCTCTGGGTCAATACCACAACCACAGACACAGACACTTTTGTCCTGTCTAAACACTGGTCCGGCTTTCCCAGCGGCTATGCTGTTGGCATAAACAGCGGTAACTCATATGGCGCTGCCGACAAAGCCTGGTTTTATAATTACCACAATGGATTAGAACCCATCTCCATCACATCCATCAATGACGGCCAGTGGCACCAGATCATCGCCACCCGTGGGAACAACCAGGTAAAAATCTATGTGGACGGTACACCGGCTGAAGACAGTCGGGTCGATGACGGTTTGGATAACCCTCCAGAAGGAACACCCTTCCTGATCGGTGGATACTTCAACGGGATTAGTCCTCAAAGCACCTATAGCGGACTCGTTGATGATGTTCAAATCTACAACCATATGCTTTCCGATACCGAAATCCAATGGCTGTATGATTACCCTGGACAGGCGCCCGCCTGCACCCCACCTCCAGCTAATATGGTTTCCTGGTGGGGCGGAGACAACAATACCCTTGACATGGTCGGCACCAACCACGGCACACTGGTCAACGGGGTGACATATGCGGCGGGCATGGTTAGTCAGGCTTTCAGTCTTGACGGAGTAGATGATTATGTAGAAATCGCAGGGAGTGAACCAGGAGATTTTGGCAGTAATGCATTCAGCGTGAATTTCTGGATGTACTCCAATAACAATGGCAGCAACACCTATCTGTTAGGCAAATCCCATCCAGATGGAGGGCAGGGGTGGGATGTCAGGCTTAACAATAATACAATCCAGGTAGTTGGAATAAATGGTTGGGATTTTAATATCACAAGCGACACCTCAGCCACAGCTAACACCTGGCATTTTATTTCAATTTCAGCAACAGATACAGAGGTCAACCTGTATATTGATGGGGGCCTGAAAGGAACCAGCCTTCGCAGCACCATAAGTTCAACAACAAATCCTTTCAGGATCGGCTACACAAGCAATTTTGGTGGCACAGCATTTAACGGTCTTCTTGACGAGATTAATATGTTTAACCGTGCGTTGACTCCGGAAGAAATCGTAGCCAGCTACAACGCCGGAAGCGCCGGGATATGCCGAACATGTATCCCTGTCCCGACTGATGTGACCGCTTGGTGGAGGGCCGAAAATAATGCCGAAGACAGCCTTGGCAACTATGACGGCGCCATGCTTGGTGCGACATTTGCTCCTGGCAAGATAGGCCAGGCGTTTAGCCTTGGGGTAAATGAGTATGTGGACCTGCCGGATGGATTTGCTGATTTCACCACAGGATTCACTGTCGGTTTATGGGCCAATCCAAGCGCATCGGGCAATTGGGCAAGATTTCTTGAATTAGGCAATGGCTATCAAAATGACAATATTTTGTTCTTACGTAGACAAACAAACGACCAATTAGCATTTCAAGTCTACACGGGAGGCGTCCTCACCGGAACGGCTTACGCCCTCAACGCTATCATCAATGATGAATGGCACTATTATGCCGCCACCATGGACACAGATGGCAATGTCCAACTCTACAAAGACGGGGCACCTTTGACAATGGCGGTTGATTCAAGCACTGTTGATGTACCCGCTAACGTGACACGAACCATCAATTATATTGGTAAAAGCAGTTGGCCAACACCACCGGATGAATACTACAGCGGCAAGATTGATGAGGTCATGATCTTCAACCGTGCCCTTTCAGCCAATGAGATTGCCACTCTTTACAATACTGGAAGCACTGGAACATGCGATATCTTTCATGCCACAGCCACCACTGGCACCGGTGGCACCGTCAATCCTGCAAGTCAGGATGTGAACTCCGGTGCTACAGCGTCGTTTACCGTAACCCCTGATTCTGGTTACCTTACAAACAAGGTTGTTGGTGGCACTTGCCTAGTGGGAAGCTGGAATGGTGCAACTTATACAACCGGCAGCGTAACGGATGATTGTACCGTCACCTTCACATTTACACAGTCGTTTTTTTATGAAGACTTTGAAGGCTATGCTGAAAACAGTTATCCGGACTCGTTTACACTAATTTATAACGGGAGCGGTAATGCAGAGCAGAAAGTAATAACCACCGCAGGTCCCGATACAACCAGTACAAAAGTGTTTCGCCTTCAAGGCGTCAACTACTGGGCATCTGAGCATATCAGGGCGTTACCTGCTGAGCTCCCGTCTACCCTTGTCATCGATGCCTATATCAAACCAGTCAGTGGTGCATGGCCCGGTCGCTTTGGCCTGAGAAGTCCAGAAGGATCCTGGGGGACGAGAATCTCGGCGGTCTTATTTGAAAATGGCAAAATCTTGGCCCTGCAAGACGGCGATGACGGCAGCAAAATAGAATTAGGAACGTATACAGATGACCATTGGTACAAGGTTACATTGGAGCATGACATCTCAGCTAGAACCTACAACGTTTATATCAATGGATCACAAGTTGGCACAGCGATCAGCATGCACCCGACTCTTGCTCCGACTCAACTGCACTTAACGGCCGGGAATACAGGAACCAATGAAATTTACTATGAAAATGTTGGGATATACGATTCGTTACCTTTACAAACGCACACTATTACAGCCACAGCATTGGAACATGGTGCAATTAGTCCCAACGGATCTGTGCCAGTCTTTAATGAAAGCGATCAAACCTTCGTTATCACTGCTGATGCCAACTACCATATAGCTGATGTCGTGGTTGATGGCACATCAGTGGGGCCGGTAACAGAGTACACCTTTACCAGTGTCACTACTGCCCATATCATCGAAGCAAGTTTCGCCCTCAACACTTACACCATTGAGGCCTCTGCCGGGGCAAACGGTTCAATCAGCCCCAGTGGTTCTGTGACTGTCAATCACGGTAGTGACCAAGGATTCTCCATCACTGCTGATGCCAACTACCATATAGCTGATGTCGTGGTTGATGGCACATCAGTGGGGCCGGTAACAGAGTACACCTTTACCAGTGTCACTACTGCCCATATCATCGAAGCAAGTTTCGCCCTCAACACTTACACCATTGAGGCCTCTGCCGGGGCAAACGGTTCAATCAGCCCCAGTGGTTCTGTGACTGTCAATCACGGTAGTGACCAAGGATTCTCCATCACTGCTGACGCCAACTACCATATAACTGATGTCGTGGTTGATGGCACATCAGTGGGGCCGGTAACAGAGTACACCTTTACCAGTGTCACTACTGCCCATATCATCGAAGCAAGTTTCGCCATTGACTCCTACTCCCTTATTCTCCACAAAACTGGAACAGGGACAGGCACGGTGACAAGCGACCCCGTCGGCATTACCTGTGGCATCCTCTGCTCATCAGACTTTGATTTTGGCACCGATGTCACCCTCTCTGCCGCCCCTACAGCAGGATGCATCTTCAAGGGCTGGTCAGGTTCAGGGGCTGAACATTGTACCGACACCGGAGACTGCACAGTGACCATAGATGGACAAAAGGCAATTTTTGCCATCTTCGATTACATCTTTCCCTGGCCAATGTTTTTACCTGCCATAACCAAGGGAGTCCAATAGAAGAGGAGCATGGGATTTCGTGACTTGTTAAACGGTATGTCGATAGTTAAATGACCTCCGGCTTTGCCGGAGGCTTTAAAAATGTGACCCGCTCAAAGTAGTATATTAAAAAGATTATCTGACCACCAATTGGTGGTCAACTATCTGGTCCTTAACCAGCAATAGTTGCTGGATTTGAAGATCTTCTTTTTCCTGCGCTCTGATATAGATCCGAACAAAATCTTCATCAGCTTCTGCGGTAGAAGTAAAATAGTCACGTGCTCAGATAAACATCTCATTGTAATTCTTCTTCTGTCCCAGATAGGTCCGCACAATATGAATAGCACTATTCCCTTTAATAGATTCAAGAACTTGAGACTCATTTTTCGTGACTTTGAGCGGTTCACGTTAAAGGAGGCTTCTATAATTATTCCGGAACTGTCAAACTTTTGTAAATCCCCAGCAAAGCCGGGTATTTACTTAGAAGAAATTATAGGGTCTCTTCGTGGTGTGTCTATTTTACTGAGTAGTGGTTCTCTGACAATTACAGTGAGAAAGGAGAAGAAAGTACCTTTTTAGACAAATCAGTAGAATTACTTCAGGCACGGGCAAGAGATTGTGGAGTTTAATATTACCACTGGTAATATTAACCCTTTAAGAAAAACTGCAATTTAAGATGTTTCCTGATCAATGTCCTCCTCCCTCAACAATCAAAGCAAATTTATGGTATCATGAAGTGTCGGCGATTCAAATGATTTTCCAAATTAAATGGAGGTGCATCATGAAAGTTTCACAAGCAGTCGATTTTCATCTGCAGTATCACCAGGCCAATTCAAAAAAAAAAATACGGTCAAAACCTGTGAGTTTGTACTTCACCGCTTTACAGCCCAATTTGGAAAACGTGATTTAGCCAGCATCTCTCAGGAAGAGGTTCTTACGTTCCTGATGTCTCTGACCAAAGACACCAAGCAGGCCACAAAAAGAAATCGCTTTTCAGTTCTTGCATCTTTCTACAATTTCAGCATTAACACTGCACTACCCGCCTTGACCAATCCCTGTAACGCAGCTGTTATCAAAAAAATATTCAAGCGTCCTCAAGCCACTCAATGGCAAATTGTAGATAAAGAGATAGTTGATGAGATTATCTTTCGTACTATGAATATCCGTAACAGAATTATTCTCGAACTTATGGCCAGGGGCGGCATGAGAATCGGTGAAGTCCTCAACCTCAGACCATGTGACATTCGAGAAAGAAATTTGACCATCCAGAAACCGAAAAGTGGGAGAGCTGGGGAGGTTGTTTATGTTCCACAGAAATTATTGGTAAGGTTAAACGACTACGTGAAAGACAAAGACTTCAACTTGAATGACCTCATTTTCCCAATATCTTATGTTGCTGCCTGGTCGATGGTCAAGAAAGCAGGTAAGCTCGTAGATATTGAATTACGCCCTCATGATTTGAGGCGACACGCAGCCACCTATGCGTCCAGGTCTGGAACTCCCATTGAAATTGTCAGTAAGGTTATCCTGAGACATGCGGACTTGTCGACCACACAACGATATCTCGGCAAGGTAAATGATACCGAAGCGATCAGGTGGATCGAAACACTTTATGGATAGCTATTATCTGAAGGGGCGGGGACTATTCCTCGCCCTTATTGGCAACAGTAGACATCTCAACCCGAGGGCATTTGGATAAAATTAGATATTCGATGTGGCAATGTTAATTTTGTGAATCTGAACCAGAGTCAACATGTATTGGAACTATCTATGATAAGCGTAGTGGTCAGGAAGATGCACGTCTATGACTCGTTCAACGAAGCTCGCAAGTCGATCATGCAGTATCTGGACTGGTAACCGATCTATGCCACATTCAAAATTAGGTTAAAAAACACCTTACGAGGCGTATGCCGTGATGCTGCCGACGGTTGAACAGGCAGCGTAAAATCCAAAAGGGATTCCACTTAAAAAACGTGAAATACTGTTTAAGTGATCGGAGCCATCTCTCCCAATTTCTTTTTGAGAGGCCTGGACTGGGGCGGCAGTGGTTTTCATGTTGATCTCCTTAGTTTATAAGGGGTGTGCATATTACATGTCTTCATAATGCCCTTGGCATGCTTTCCCATTCGCCAGTGCTCTTCAATCTGTTCAAGACTCTTCCCTTTGGTTTCCGGCACCAGCCGATAAATGAAGAACCAAGCGACGACAGCTATCACGCCGTATAACCAGAAAGTCATCGCGTGCCCCAGAACCGCCACCAGCGTCAGCTTGCCCACCTCATGCAAGTCGCAGCAGGTTCAACGACGCCCGGGCATCGTCTCTGCTGATGTCGGGCACGATCCTCAATTCCAACACCGTCACCCCCTGGAGGTTGACGACGTAGTCTTCGACCTCCAGGGTCGTGCCTGGCGGGCTGAACGTAAACTGTTGGCGCAGAATCTCCCGGTAAGACCGCCCGCCGTCCCCCGACCATCGCAGTACAAACTCATGAGTACGCTCCCGGCTCTCTTCTTCAAACACGAGTTGAATTTGCCTGAGTGCCCGCGGTTCGTCAAACAGCAGGCGGATGGTCTGCTCACCGGTTTCGCCGGCCAGCCAGCCCGGCCCTTCGCTGGCTGTCAGCGCCGACTCGACGGGATGCCCCGCTTCCTCGGACGTAATCTCGACCTGCGCTAGACGTCCCAAGTCGAGCCAGTCCTGATCGGTGGATGAGGGTACATCTGAACTTTGATTGATAATCTGTTTGCGCATCATACTCTTAACACCCCACTTTCATAAAAGATATCGTCCGGAAGGACTCCGGGCATTCACCAATTGTCCTCTACAAAACTTACTGAATCAAGGACAGCGGAGAGGACGTAGCTCCCCTGAATCCGTTGCCGACTCCATTACAGGTAATTACGACACTCCTGACTTCGCCGCTGAACCTATTCATCCTGCGAAAAAATTACCACGGAGTACGGCCCAATGCCGATTTCGCCGGAGCAGGGCAGTCCATCGGTTCCCTCCGCACGGGTTTCGACATCAGGGGTGGAATGATTCGCAAAATTGGGGCCGTAGTTATAGGAGTCGCTGTTCAATCGCGTCTTCCACAATCCCGCCCGCGGAAAACCGATGATATACCCATCGCGATTTTCATTCGTCATATTCACCACCACCATGACGCTATCCGTTGGCCCTTGCTGGTCCCAGCGATGAAAGGCTATGAGCTTGGCCCCATCGTCAAAATGACAGATCTGGATGTTTTGACCGCACAACCCCCGCGTCACACCCGATCGATTACGCCGCAGGGCAATCAGATCCCGGTACATGCCGAGGATACCGTGCTCGTCCTCAACCCGGGACCAGTCGATCGGCTCCTTATCCTGGAACCAGCGATCTTCCAGCAGCTCCTGCCCCTGAAAAAGCATCGGGATGCCGGGTGAAGTCAAAACAAGGGCAGCGCCCAAGGTGGAGCGCTTCTTGGAAAACCAGCTGTCCACCTTACCGGGCCAGATCTCCTCGGGCACGCGAGCCCGGCCATTGGCAATCTCGTCGTGCGACTCCGTATAAATGACCCGTTTGAAGGCGTCTTCATCGTAGCGATGCTCGATTGCCCGGCTGACCGCACCCAGATCACGGGATGCATCATCACGGGCAATAACGGCCTGGCGGATGGGGTGCACAAATTCGGCATCCCATTGTGCATTGAAGCCGGCGCCGCCCGCCCCTACATCTTTAGTGACCCAAGGGTTATTCCTCATGCTTTCGCCGATGCTGATCTTGCCGGGAAACCGTTGCTGGATTTCTTCATTGATCCACTGCATCAAGCTCCAGCCCTCGGGAAGGTCATTGGCCGGATTTCCTTCATTCCCGTCGACGCTTGTGATATAGATGATCATGTCCCATCGCAGGCCGTCGACGTGGCACTCCTCGAGCCACATCAAGGCGTTATCGCGCAGATATTGACGGACTTCGCCCCGGCCAAAATCGGGACGCGTATCGCCCCAGGGTGTCTGCGAGCGGTGATCATTGTAAAAGTAAATTCCCCCCTTCTCATTTTCGCTCCAGCCGTCAAACTGCCACAAGTCGAGATCGCCTGGACCAAGGTGGTTGTAAACGACATCGACGATGACAGCGATCCCTTGCTCATGGGCCGCTTTCACAAAGCGCTTGAAGGCATCCGGTCCACCGTAAATGCTTTCGACCGCAAACGGCTGCGCCGGATTGTACCCCCACGAAAAGTCACCGGCAAACTCGACGATGGGCATCACTTCGATGGCATTGATCCCCAGGTCCAGCAGATAGGACATTTTTTCGATGGCACTGTCAAAGGTGCCCGGTTGCCCCTTCTCTTGAACGTTAAAGGTGCCGATGTGCATCTCATAAATAACCAGCTCATTCCCCGTGGCCATATGAAAATCATTATCACCCCAATCGAAGGCCTGCGGATCATAGATAACCCCGTTGCCGATTGAGCTGGTCACCTTTCTGGCATACGGGTCAATGCGAGAAAGAGGACCTGCAGGACCGTGCAGCAGATATCGGTACTCATCTCCCGGTTTTGCGTCCGGCACCTCAAGCGACCAGTAACCGTTCGACTCGCTGACCAGAGGTGTAGAGGTTTCGTTCCAGTCATTGAAAGAGCCGATCAGGTAAACCTTTTCGGCATGAGGCGCCCATACCCGAAAGCTTACACCTTGAGCACCGGGTACGGCCCCCATACCCGGATGTTGTATCAGGGTATGCATTTTTTTTGTCATTTTCTTATTCCATTTTTCATTTTAAAAAGCTGATGAATTCGCAAAAAGTCGTCTGATAGATGGCTAAGTGTAAAATCCTAGGCTTCGTGTTTCCATATTTCATGAAGAGTAATTACCTCAAGTCTTTCAACAATTTACTCCCCCATGGTTTTTATTTATTTTTTCTGCACAACTAAGAGCGTTTTATCATTCGTCCCGCCCAGGAAATACCTTTGTCATCCATGATCCCAAAGCCGTGGTTCTATCCCCGATGTCCGGCAGAAAGAGCGGGATGATTGATAAAATGTTGTTGGACTGAGCCGGCGGGTTCGGAGGAGGTTGTTTTTAACTCCTGTGGAGTAGGTTTATAACACCTTGAAACGGCAAAGTAAACTTTTTGTGTTACATGAAAATACAGAGACAAGGAACACAGAAATCCATTGCCCGATGGGATGAGGGAGAGAAAATGTGCATTTCTGGAGACAACTACGGTTGTCCTTGGTCTGTTTTAGTATATTTTGCATGATTTTCCTGGAATTCAGACACACCTCCCCTCTTGGCCATTGCGAGCAGGAAATAGTTAACCGTAGAATAGCTTGAAAGTAATCTGACACTAACGACTTGAGACATTAGCAACTGACAGAGTAAGTCTCAATCGCTACAATTAAAGTTACACATGAACAAAACAAACTGTATCCCCCCATATATCATTACACCCCACAACACCAAGAAAGCCTGGAAATGGTTACATATGACTACTGGCCAAATACAACCCTTTTTATATGGCTATGTATAACCGCCCGACAGATGCCTTCTTGTCTAATTATTCATAAAATTTAGGATGATAGGTGGCGAAACATCGAACATTGAAAATATGGCACAGACATTGCTTTAATTAAAAGGAGTGGAGAATGGCATTCTGCTTCTCCTTTGACACCTTATTGCTACAATCTTTTTGATGGCCTCTACCGGAATGAATCCTTGTCAAAAAAAAAATACGATTCTATCATTCTTAACCGTACCGCTGATACGGCGGAGGATTTCACCGAGGTTCAACGCCAGGAGGCTCTGCTTAAAACCGGGGCCTTGCAGAACGCTTTCAACAGCGCCAGCTTTGCCCGCACGCCTGCGAAATATGACCATGATGACGTTTTCCTGCACTACGCCGAGGCGTTGCGCGACCTTCGACTTCTTATAATCGACGACTGCGGACTGGCCACCGACAGTCTGTGCGCCTATGCCAAGAGCTTCGGCTGGCGGTGCAAGGCCACGGCTAATTTCGCTGACGGCTTGGGCCAGATGGGCCGCATGGCAGCGGAAGGGACGCCTTTCGGCATAGTGCTGCTTGACTGGAGGCTGCCGGGTCTGGACGGACCAGATGCCATCTTCCGTCTGGGGGCGACCACCGATCCGGCCTCCCGGATCGTGGTCCTGACCAACGGCTTCCACTTGGACGATGATTTACAGGACTTGGTGGGCACCGGAGTAGTCACCACCTTGAGCAAACCTTTAACTCCGTCGATGCTGTTCGATGCGGTGGCGATTGCCCTTGTTTACCAGCCACGTAGTGCCACCAATCTGGACTTCGATCCTTCATCGGCAAGTCTGATCAACACCCGGATTCTTCTCGTCGAGGACAATGACATCAACCAGGAAGTCGCCCGCTTCCTTCTCGAACAGGAGGGAACCACCGTCGTCACCGCCGGCAACGGCCGCGAGGCCCTGGAGCGCCTCGCCCGGGAGGATACTGTTTTCGATGCCGTGTTGATGGACGTGCAAATGCCGGAGATGGACGGCTACGAGGCATCACGGGCGATACGGGCACAGCCGCGCTTCGCCTCCCTGCCGATCATTGCCATGACCGCCAATGCCATGACTGGCGACCGTGAAAAGTGCCTCGCAGCCGGCATGAACGACCATATACCCAAGCCGTTCGACCCGGCCCAGCTCTACGCGACACTGGCCCACTGGCTCGGCCGGCAGACGCCGAATCGTCCGCACGACGAGCCGGTTGTCGGTACGCCTTCCTTGCGCATTGGGGGTATTGACACCATGAGCGGCCTGTCCAGGGTTCGCGGTAATTTCGATCTTTATCTTTCACTGCTCGCATCATTCCTCACCAAAAATGGAGAAGTCGCGGCCACGCTGGATCAGGAGATCGCAGGGGGACAGCTGGATCAGGTTCGCCAGTTGGTTCATGGCGTAAAAGGAGTGGCCGCCAATCTTGGCGCCGACGCTCTCGCTTCGACGGCAGCGGACCTGGAACGGGCCTCCCGAGAGGCTATCAGCAGTGGCCCTGATGTAGATTTGACGGCGGTCCGAGCGGCATTCGACTCTTTCAAACCCAGTCTTGCCCTGGTACTGGCCGAACTCAGCGCCTACTTCGCCCACAACCGCAATGACATCAAGACGACGGTATCCCGGTCACTCGCCGATCCGGCCCAGGCGCGGCAGGCCCTCGGCCAGGCAGCCGCAATGCTGGATCAGGACCTGGCGGCGGCAATCAACTGTCTTATCAGCATCGGCACAAACCTTGAACAATCGCCACTGGCGGCAAAGTATCACCGTCTGCGCCAGGAGGTGGCGGATTTCGACACCGACCTCGCCCGGCAGACCATCGAAGAAATCCTGACCGCCCTGCCGGCCATTACTACGGAGACATGAACGATGGATAACGATAACAACCTTGCACCCCAGAAGACGCCGGCTTCAGATGAGCGGCCACGGATATTGATCGTGGACGACGCCCCGGACAACCTTGGGGTTCTGCTTGACGCCCTGAAAGACGACTACACGGTTATCGCGGCGCGCAACGGCTCCAAGGCCCTGCAACTGGCTGCGGCGACACCGGCTCCGGACCTGATTCTTCTCGACATCGTCATGCCCGAGATGGACGGCTATCAGGTGTGCTCCCGCCTGAAGGAGAGGGAGGATACACGCTCCATCCCCGTGATCTTCCTGACCGCCCTTGAGGAAGTGGAAAGTGAGAATCTTGGACTGAGTCTGGGGGCGGTGGATTTCATCCGCAAACCGATCAACCCCACCACCCTGCACCTCAGGGTGAAGCTGCACATCGAGCTGCTTCAATCCCGTCGGCGCCTGGAGGAGCTGAATCATCAACTCATTGAGGCAGCCCGCCTGCGCGAGCTCGTCGAACAGATCACCCACCACGATCTGAAGGGTCCGCTCAATGTTATTATCGGCATACCGCAGCTTCTATTGAGAAAGTGCGAATTCACCGATTCTCAGCGAAATCTGGTCAAAACGATCAGGAAAACGGGATACAATATGTTGGAGATGATTAATCGGTCTCTCAATCTCTTCAAGATGGAGAGAGACAGTTACGATTATCGGCCCGAACCGGTTGACATCCTTTCGGTCATGCGCTGCGCGCTGGACGAGATGAGGCCGCTGGTAACCGCCAGGAACATTCAGGTCGCTCTCCGAGTGGACAACCAGCTCCCAAGGGACGGGCAGAAGGTCATGGTGATGGCGGAAAGCCTCTTTTGTCATTCGATGTTCTCGAATTTGATCAAAAATGCCGTTGAGGCGTCCCCACACGATGATGTGATCAATATAGGATTTGAACAACGTAGGGCCGATGTGATGATATCGATTGACAATGGCGGTGAGGTTCCCGAAGAAATTCGCGAACGCTTCTTCGACAAGTTTGTGACGGCTGGGAAACGGGATGGCACCGGGCTCGGCACGTATTCGGCCAAACTGATCGCGCAGACGCAAAGGGGAACCATCGATCTTGACACGTTGGTCGCGGGCCGAACGTGCATCAGGGTGACCATGCCAGCGGGCAACGAGAGTGAGTGCGACCTAACGGCGGCGTGATTTTCCCGGAGGTTGCCTGACAGGATCTCACTCCGAGCGAGCAGATTGGCAGTCCATAGAATGTGGGCCCAAATTTAGAGGAAACAAGTAGACACCTTCAATTTGTTTGTTCGCAGAAAAGAGGTACATTCGATGTGGCAACATTTACCACGCATCTTGAATTGGAGTCAGTTTCCATGCAAAAGTATTTTTCAGAAAAAAATATGGAAAGGTTTGATTCCTCCCATTGATGCCCTAGTTTATCAAACAGCATCGTTCTGATATCTTAACACATAATAGGATTCCGAGACTCTTACATATCTGGTCAAAGTGTTAATCGAGGATTTTTCAATAGGTGCAGTGTGGCAGTAAGTCATTATCATGTGCCATCCATAGCTTCAGGAAGACCAAAAAGGGTTATATATGACCAATAGGTTGAATACAATCCTCTATATTCGGTTTTAAATAGCCTGCCTGTAGATCCATTTTTGGGTTACTTATTCCTAAAAAGTCAAAGCGATGGACGACGTGACGCTGAGCTTTTTAAACATGGCATAAAGATTGCTATATTTAAGAGTGACTCAAGGCACCCTTGCACTAGTTTTGCTTCTACGATCTGCCATCCTGATCGGGACGGTTTTTGGTGAATCTCACAAATTGCGGCCAGGGAGACTCTTGCGAGCTTGCCCGGACGTGTAAAGTAAGCTGGAAGAACATGGTCAAATTTCAGCTTTGAATATAGATGAGTGGCTCGCTACAAAAGTAAAATCGACACTTTTATTCCATCAGAACGTGAATGCTGTAGAAACTCAAGTTGTCGCAAAAAACGGCACCATCATCTTGCGCGGCAAGGCCGCCAGCACTTCCTAAAAAGGACCTGACGGCTAAGTATGCCAAGGATGTGGAAGGGGAGAACAAGGTCATAAATGAAATGATGGTGACACCTGCCACAAAGAAGACAGGAGAAAAGATACGGAAAGAGGCCGCCACCACAGACGAATCGATTGATGATGCGTCTGTGGTGGCCCTGGTCAAAACCACCTTGTCGTATCATCGTTCAACCAGGACCTTGGGCATCACTGTCGAGAACAAGGATGGCGTGGTCAAGCTGGAGGGCGAAGCCGGGAACCGGGATGAAAAAAAACTGGTCTCCAAACGTGTGATTGACGTTCCCGGTGTCAAGATGGTGTTCAATAACATGACCATCAAGAGAATCGTACCCATGACCAACTAAGACAGTCGGCTCGTAGCCGACTGTGCTGGGACCCGAAAATTAGCTGCAGAGGCCCCCTGCAACAGTTACTCAAACCAAAATTCAACAGGAGAAACAACCATGAAATCTAGCACAAAAGACAACGCGGAAGGCAAGATGCACCAAGTAAAAGGTAAGGTCAAGGAGATCGTCGGGAAAGTGGTCAAAAACCGTGACTTGGAATCCGAAGGGAAAGTTGAAAATTTAGAAGGGAAAGTTCAAGAAAAAATCGGCGAGATCGAGAAAGTTGCAGGCAAGTAGTTTTTTGACAAAACAAAGCAGCAGATGAAAGAATCACCTTTCCGGAAAGAGCTGGGAGTGTCGGGTGTATCGGAACCAGAGAAGACCCTGTATAAAATTACGATGCGGGCATTCAGCAAGCCCTGACTCTCGTTTTCAGGCTATCCTTCTTCTCTTCCACCTGCAATACCTGGGGACTCAGACAAAGGTCATAGTTGACCTTTGTCCTCCGGCTGTTTATGGCAGCCAGGCTGATCCAATTTCTCATGATTCTTCTTTGTTCTTTGAACTCAGAAGGATAGGTCCAGTGATGTGGGGTGCAAAACAACTGTAGCAGTATACATAATTGAAAATACAGATCAAGGCTCTCTCCTCTTGGCGCCTCGTTACTTATAGAGCAGTGACAATTGGTCTGTGACCACTATAAACCGATTAAGGAGATCACATTATGGAAAAAAATTATATAGCCACATTGTTGTTTATAACAACTCTTGCTTTAACACTGCTTACTTTTGGTTGTGACTCGCAGGGACCGGCAGAAAAATCAGGTGAAAAAATTGACCAAGCGATTGAGTCCACAAAGGATGCGGCAGGCGATGCAGCCGATAAAATAACGGGCAAGGGGCCGGCCGAAAAAGTCGGCGAAAGTATCGACGAGACTGCTGAAAAAATGAAAGAATAGGCAAAGCCTAAAAATTAAATCTCGATAGATTCAGATCATGCCAATCCCGCAGAAACCGGCCAAGACCGATTTCTGCGGGATTGGCCATTACTGTTAAGGGGAGAACGAATGGCCCTCCATGAAACCAAGTACGCTTTAGTCGGACGGGAACGAAGAGCCATTTATTACGATCGATTGACTGCCCTCAGGGACACCAATGGACTCGACTATCTCAACACTCTCATTCTACGAGTGATATCCAATAGATCGTTTTTCCATAATTTGTTCATACCCACGGACATAGGCAAGAGATTGATTTCCATGAGGAGCTCGGTTATTGATTTACTTTCACTGAAAGCCACGCAGGAGACTATCATTGGTTGAGCAAGAATGGAGGAGCGGGATAATGAATTATTTTTTGATGCTGTTTTTGGCAATTTCGGTGTCGGTTCTGGGTATTTGCCATCCTTCCGTAGCCGCCAATGTGGGAGCTTCTTCCCCCCTGGAAAGCGATGACCTATCACCATTGTCAACGGAGGCGGTCAACGACGCCAGCCTGGTCGCGACGGTCGGTCCGAAAACCCGCGGCTCCGCGGTGCTTCGCGCGCAGATACTGCTGGATCACGCGAACTTCGGGCCTGGCGAGATTGATGGTGTCTACGGCTCGACCATGCACGGGGCGATCGTTGGATACCAGGCCAGCAAGGGGCTGAATGCAAACGGCACGATCGACACGAACACATGGGCTACGCTGAATCGCGATGCGGTACCGGCACTGGTGACCTACACGATTACGGCAGAGGATGTCGCAGGTCCCTTCGTCCCGATACCGCACGACATTATGGAACAAGCCAAACTGCCGGCCCTCGGATACGCCTCGCCGGCCGAAGCGCTTGGCGAAAAATTCCATGCGAGTCCGGCTTTGCTGCAACAACTGAATCCGGGCCAGGATTTCGCCACCGCCGGACAAGACATTGTGGTGCCGAATATCTGTTCGCCCGTGCTTTTGCCAGAGGCAGCGAAAGTTGTCGTCGACAAGTCCGATTCGCTGGTGATGCTTGTGGATGCGGCGGGCAAGATCATCGCCCAATTTCCTGCCACCACCGGCAGCAAGTACGATCCGCTACCGATCGGCGTCTGGAAAATCCTGGGTGTCGCCAAGAAGCCGGTGTTCCGCTACAACCCGGCGCTGTTCTGGGATGCCAAGTCGGTAAATGAGAAAGCGACAATTCCGGCCGGCCAAAACAACCCAGTCGGCGTGGCCTGGATCGATTTGTCGAAAGAACATTACGGCATCCATGGCACGCCGGAGCCTTCGAAAATCGGCAAGACGCAATCACATGGCTGCGTCCGCCTGACCAACTGGAATGCAATTACGCTGGCACAGGCGGTCAAGCCGGGCATGCCAGCGATTTTGCAGGAATGAGTTCGGCAGGCATGAATCTCAACCCGTCAGTGGTGAACGGCGCCGAGCAACGCAGATATCCTGCCCTGAAACACGTGTTGTCCCTCGTCGGCGGAGCGCTGTTCAGCGCGGCCTGCATCTTCGTCTTCAGGTTCTGTCCGCAGCTGTTGGCGGCAGATACGCCAGCAGCAATCAACCCGCCACAACAATCCGCCACGCCGACAGCAAATTCCAACGCCGCATCAGCGGTGGATGGTTCGCATCCATGGTTTTCGCCAGCGATACCAATGGATGCCGCCAACTCTCCCTCTCTGCAATCCACCACGACCGCTGTAACGCCGGTGATAGTGGCCCCGACGTCGACCGAGAGTCCTTCGTCGCCACTGTTGATCCCGGTCGTGGGCATCAAGGCCAGCCAGTTGACCGACACCTACACCGATGCACGCAGCAACGGCCGTATCCACGACGGGATCGACATCATGGCGCCGAGTGGAACCAAGGTGATCGCAGCGGACGATGGCACAGTCGTGAAACTGTTCTCCAGCAATCAGGGCGGCCTGACCGTCTACGAGTTCGATTCCACGGAAAGATTTATCTATTACTACGCGCACCTGGACAGCTATGCGCCGGGCCTCGTGGAAGGCAAACAATTACGACGCGGCGATCCAATCGGCCTGGTTGGTTCCAGCGGTAATGCCAGTGAGGCGGCGCCGCATCTGCACTTCGAGGTCTCGGTGCTGGGTCCGGAGAAACTTTGGTGGAAGTCAACGGCGATAAACCCGTATCCTTTGTTGCGTGGACACTGATAAACGCGACTCTCCTAGCCCGCATTTCTCATTAGCCCAAAATCCTATCAGAAAACCACAACCGACTAACTAAATTTCTGTCCTTGAAGCCAATGATGACAGATGGCAACGACAAATGTCATCATTGGCCTGTCATTTT
>Ga0180732_1001161_pt1 | contig 17302 bp, 11 predicted proteins | sample KR11_01MetaG_FD_148674 | JGI IMG/M metagenome (GOLD analysis project Ga0180732, IMG submission 148674) | Groundwater microbial communities from the Olkiluoto Island deep subsurface site, Finland - KR11_0.1 MetaG | ecosystem: Environmental > Aquatic > Deep subsurface > Groundwater | place...
ACTCGTTCCAGCCTATGATTACACAGATTTTGAAAAGATTACACAGATTTTTCCGACGAGCAATTAATCTGTGCAATCTGCATTTTAATCAGTGTAATCAAGGGCGGCACTTTTGTGACGCCCTATTTACAATCTCTTAAGCCAAGCGGAAAATATCTCTTCAGCTTTTTTGCCCCGGATGTTATAGCCTAACGGCGACCATCTATCCTGAGGAAAATAATTCCACCAATAAAGGCCCTTAAACCAAGAATAAGCAGAACAGACAACTAACATCGCATCTAAGATATCAGCTTGTTCTTGCTGGTCAATAAATTTTTCGGATACATTGGAAAGAACGCTCCACGGCTGGATATTTGTTCCATCCGCACTACAATAACCAACCTCCGTGAATATCACCGGTTTATTTATCTGTTTTTCTTTAAGCCAGCTATCAATCTCGGCGGCATGCCCTTTCCAGGCAGCCACCAATTCTTCTTTTGTGGGATCCTTCTTTGTAGTTAAAGGAAAATAAGCATCAATTCCCACAAAATCTAATTTATCCCAAAAGGCAACTGTTTTATATTCATCCCAGTTTGCGTCATACACCAGAGGCCCAGAGAAAACACCTTTTATTTCTTTGATAATATCGTCCCAGGCACTGTGCCAATTTGATGTGGTTGTATTAACTAATTCTGTACCGATAGAAAAAAGTTCGACATTGTATTCGTTAGCTAACTTGGCATAATACACAACATAATCTTTATAACTGCTAAACCACTCTGGGGAAGGAATTATATCTCCTCGCCACTGACCGTCTTTAATATCCACGTGGGGCTTAAGCATTACTTTCATTCCTAAGGAATGGGCTTTATTTACGGCATGGATTAGGGCTTTATCTTCAGGCGTATCCTTAGGATCAGAATAAATAGTTTTTTCTTCAATGCTGTCTTGGAACCAAACAATCATAATGGATATATGCCGCACTCCTAATTTTTGAAGATAATCTAAAGTATCATCAGAAGCCTCAGTGCCTAACTCTATTTTTCCCCAAGAAGTATATACTACACCCTTTTGAAATTCCTCAAGAGTTAAAGCACCCGGTGAGGCCACGGGCTCTTCCTTTTCTGGTTCCGACGCCACTGTCTCTTTCTGGGTTAATTTATTTGCTAACTCAGGATAAACTTCCGAGAGGGGTTTATCTTCTGGGTTATCCGCCTTTGGGCCCAGAAACAAGGCTTCCCACATAGAGATACCCCATTCAGGTTTTACCCTTTTCACTCCCAAAAGCTTAATAAATCTCGCCTTTAAAGGAACAAATTCTATCTCATCAAGGCCTCCATCCTGATTCTTTAAGGATAAAAGTGCCTGCCAATTCTGATTGTCTTCTGAAACCAAAATATCATAATCAACAGCATAAGCTGCCTCCCAGAAAATTATAATCTTACTTAAAACTTTGGGACTGCCAAAATCAAAACATATCCATTGATTATCTGAATAATTAGATGACCAGCGGGTAAGGAGGCTTCCATCTATAGTTGCCTTAGGTTCAGGTAAAGGTGCCCAGTCCGGCGTAATATCAAAAGAAGATGCAGTGACTGAATCCACCTTAAGATAAACCCCGTTAGAAATCTCATTTCTAACGGGGTAAACCAGCTCGTTATCTTGTGCACAAGAAGCAATGCTGATTAGCCCAAATATAAACAGTAAACTCAAAATCAACCCATTCGACGCACCTCGGGCTAAAGCCCGAGGTTTGCTCAGGGTTGATACTGAGCGGTTTTTCCTTACCTCGGCCTGAAAGCCGAGGTTTGGAAACCGCCGAAGTATCAAATTCTTCTTCACCCCGTTAGAACTCACTTTCTTAAACCCCGTTAAAACCAAAGTTCTAACGGGGTTCATCCCTTCAACCCCGTCATAGTTATGCCCTGGATAATATATTTCTGCAGGCACAAGAATATAATCAAAACTGGCAACGTTACCACTGTTGCTCCGGCCATGACCATGGAGAAATTCGCGCCGAACTGGCTATTCAAGACTGATAATGCCAGGGGAACCGTGCGCATGGTACTCGTATGAATTACAATCAAAGGCCAAACAAAGGAATTCCATTGCGATAAAAAGGTAAAAATAGCCAGGGTTGCTAATGCCGGCTTAATCAAGGGCAAGATGATGATACGATAAATAGTAAATTCTGAACAGCCATCAATCTTTGCTACATCAAAGAGGTCATTGGGGATACTCATAATATACTGCCGGCATAAGAAAACCCCGAAAACCATAGCCATATTAGGGATAATCAGGCTATAAAAAGAGTTAAGCCAGCCTAAGTTCTTGACAATGATAAAACCGGGAATAAGATTTACCTGATAGGGAATCATGATTGCGCTTAAAAGAAGCAGGAATATCTTGTCCCTTCCGAAAAATTTATGTTTGGCAAAGGCATAACCAGCCAGGGAGCAAAAGAACACATTGCAAAGAGTGACTAAAGATGCGACCACGAGACTATTAAATAAATAACGCCACATTGGCAAAATAGAGAACAGCTCTAGATAAGGTGCAAAGGTGGGATGGTGGACATAAAAAGAGGGAGGATAGGCCTGGATTTCTTCAATCGGTTTGACTGAAGTAACAACCATCCAAACATAAGGAATAGCCATAGACAATGCACCCAAGGTCAGGAATGCATAAATAATAATCTTCGCAGTCCTTCTCTTGGCTTTAATTAATGCGGTTTGCATAACTTATGTCCTCACTTAGTATTCAAATCGCGAACGCACCACTTTTAGGTTAAATAAGGTAATAATAAAAATAATCCCAAACAAAACATAGGCAATCGCTGAAGCATATCCCATATCAAACCTCTCGAATCCTCTTTCATAAAGATAGGCAACCAGACTTAAGGCGCAATCTAAGACTCCTCCCACTCCTTTTCCGGTTCCACCCGTCATAACATATACCTGTTCAAACACCTGAAAGGAGTTTATTGCTGACATAATCACCACAAAGAGCAATGTGGGGCGAAGTAAAGGTAATGTGATATGCCAGAATTTATACCAATCACTTGCACCGTCAATCTCAGCAGCCTCATAGAAAGTCTTGGGAATCGTCTGTAAACCTGCGAGAATGAGAATCATATTATAACCCAGGCCTGCCCAGATGGACATAATCATAATTGCCGGGAGCGTCCAGGTGGGGCTCATTACCCAGTCAATGGGTTCTGCACCGAACTTCATTAACCAGTAATTAATTAAGCCGTATTTTTCTCCGGCAAAAAGCCACTTCCAGATTACCGAGAGGGCAATTACTGAGGTAACTACCGGCATAAAGAATATCGCCTTATAAAAGTTTTTAAACCTGACCTTCTGGTCAATGGCTACCGCTAATAACAAAGATATCCAAATGCTTATGGGCACTACTCCCAGCACATAAACCCCGGTATTGCGCAGGGCTTTCCAAAAGCGGGGGTCATGAAAAAGAATCTGACGATAATTATCCAACCCTACCCATTGGGGAGGATTAATGACATTATATTTAGTAAAACCTAAGAAAAAAGAAGTAATGACCGGGATGAATACAAAGACCGAAAATAAGATAACGCAAGGAGCAATAAACAAATAGGAGTATCTTTGCTGGATTAGTTCTCTAAGTATTCCTTTTTTAGATGGCATATCTTTGTCCAAACTCCTTAAGCATCGCTACTGCCCTGGGAATATACTTTAGCTCATCCTGTCCAAAGAAATCCTGGCCTTCAAACTCTAAAGAAAGAAATCCCCGGTAATCCGCTTTCTTTATAATAGAAAAAATCTTATCAAAATCAAACACTAATTCTTTTCCGTCATCGCTCATGTGATGAACCTTGGCATGGAGATGAGGGGCATAGGCAATAGTATCCTCAATGGCTTTATAATTATCCGGGTCCTGATAATTACCGGTATCCAGGTTTATTTTTACCCATTCTGAATTTATTTCTTTGATTAACCTTAAGGTATCCACGGCAGTGGGAAGAAAGCCGCCATCATTATGCGGCTCAATGGCTAAAACTATACCTAGTTCTTTTGCTTTCTTTTCGCAAACTCTTATGCAATCTGCCATTTCCGGCCAGAGCTTCTCTTTATCTTCGTAGGGCCATGGCCAACCCGAAAATATTCTCAATACAGGTGCACCCAGAATGTAACCAATCTCCAGCCATCTCAAAACTTGCCCTACCTCTTTTTCCCTCTCCTCTTGTTTCGGTTTGCCAAAATTGTTTCCCGGGGAAAGACAGGCGATAGTTAAGTGTAAATCCGTGGCCATCTTCTTATAACCGATTAAAGATTTATTATCTGTCTGAGGTAGATGGTCGGCAATAATATCTATCCCGCCTAATTTAAGTTCTCTGGCAGTTACCTCTAAGAGTTTAACAAAATTTAATTTACCCGATTCTAACGACTTATGGTATGACCAGGTGCATAATCCCAATTTCATTTTATCTTTACCCACTTACCGCGCTTATTTGACTCATAAGCCGCCAGTATTATTTTAGTGGTCTCTCTGCCTTCTTCGCCCGAGACAAAAGGTTTTCTTCCTTTAATCACGCAATCAATAAAATAATGAATGGCATTCTCCCATCCGCCGCCAGAGCCAATCTGAGGGAATTCCTGCTTGAGAACACAGTTGGGGTCTTCGCCTTTACCTGTCTTAGCCAAGGTTAATACTACAGGTTGACTGCTACCTATATTGGTGGTCAGTCTGCCTTTTTCTCCGTAGACATAAGTTAATACTTCATAGGGCCGGGTGGTCCAGCTGCACTCGAATTCTCCTTTTGTCCCATCCTCAAACTTTAAAAACACAGTGGCATTATCATCCACAGGTAATTTTTTCTCCAGGGTTTGAATCCTGGCAAAAACCTCAACCACTCTCTTTGCCTTAAACCATCTCACTAAATCTGCAATATGCACTCCGATATCAATCATGCAACCGCCGCCGGATTTCTTTTTATCATAAAACCAATGGCTCTTGCCTTGCGACCAGTATTCCGGCCCGGCATGGCCGATTCTTCCGCGGATGTTATGAATTTTACCTAAAATACCTGAGTCAATAACCTTCTTTGCTGTCCTATGCACAGGGTCAAACCTCTGTGTCTGTTCAACCATTAAAAATACGCCTTTCTTCTTGGCTGCCTTTACAATATTATCCGCTGCCTTAAGGGAAATAGTAAGAGGTTTCTCCACTAATATATGTTTTTTATTATTGGCTGCGCCCACAGCCATTATCTCATGCAGATAATTTGGGGTGTTCACAAAAACACAATCAACATCATTTCTCCTGACCAGCTTGCGCCAATCCACAAGAATATCTACGCCCTCTAAATTAAATCTTTTAGCCAAATCTTGCGCCCTGCCTTTAATGATATCGCAGAGGCAGGTAACTTTAGCTTTTCCCTTATAATTAACCAGATTTGGTAAACTTGCCCGTTCCGTAATCTTACCACAACCAATTATTCCTACTCTTACCATCCAGTATTCCTCTATCCAATATAATTAATTAAAATAAATCCTTCTGCCTAGACGAGCGGACTTATAAATATTCCAGACTACCTCTTGAGTCTTAAGGCCTTCCTCGCCACTTACCTCTGGCTGACGGTTTTTCTTAAGGGCCTGATAAAACTCCTTGATTTGTATCCAATGGCAAAATCCCCAGTAATCCTTTCTGCCTTGACCATAATCAATATATTCACTCGGTTTTGGTTTTGCCTCAACCACCCTGCCATCGTAAAAGCCAATCTTAGCTGAATCCTTAACCATCTTGACTCTGCCGTTAAGGCAATCCATCTCAATTTCTGGATCAGCATTATAGGAATAGAAATTAATCAGATAAAAACAGATATAAGCACCTTTCTTAAACCCAATAATACCTTCAGCTAAATCCTCAACCTCTATAAACTTATGCATCCTGCGAGCTGTATTTGCTTCCACGTATTCAACCTTATCGTTAACAAGCCATCTTAAGACGTCAATAAAATGTATTGCCTGGTCAATTAATATGCCTCCTCCTTCTAATTTGAGTCGGCCACGCCAGTCGCTTTTTAAATAGTAATTGTCTGGTTTACAATAAGAAACAATAAGTTTTGCTGCTTTAACCTCGCCTAACTTTCCGGTTAACAGATTCTTCTTCACCAGTTGTGAACCAGGGTTATATCTATTTTGGAAGATTACCCCTAATTTTACCTTGTTGCGTTTGGCGGCTCTAATCATTTTTTCGCCATCCCGGGGATTAATCGAAATGGGTTTTTCAGTAAGGACATTTATTTTTTTATTTAGAGCCTGAATCGCCATGGAAGGATGCAGATAATGCGGAGTTAAAATGTGAACCACATCCAAATCTTCTTTCTCAAGCATCTGTTTATAATCCAAGTAGTGATGGCAATTATACCTTTTTGCTGCTCTTTGCGCACGAAGAGACCGGATATCACAGACAGCCACCAGTTCTACGCTAGGCGTATTAATCAGCGACTGGGCATGCATAAGAAATATATTACCGCAACCTATTATGCCTACTTTGAATTTTGTTCTTTTCACTTAGATAGCTCTTTAACTGATTTTCTTCTGATTAATTTCGTGCTTTCTAAAAGAATTTTAACAGGCTGCTTGGTTTCTTTTTTAATAATCTGGACCAAATATTTCATGCCGAGCCCGGCTAATTCAACAAAAGGCTGCTCAATTGTAGTCAAGGATACCTGGGGCGAATCTGTCTGGGGAATATTATCAAAGCCCACGAAAGAGATATCCTCGGGAATCTTAAGGCCCGCCTCCTTTACTGCTTCCATTGCACCCAAGGCCATCTCATCTCCTGCCGCAAAAACAGCAGTAGGAGATAACTTAAGGGAAAGAAGTTTTTTCATCGCCTGCCTTCCCGACTCCTTTGACCAATCTGCGGTAACAATATACTGTTTATCTAAATCTATATTTTTTGCCTGTAAAGCTTTTTTGAAACCTTCCAATCTCTGGATGCCTGCCTGGGCATTTAGTTTTCCGGTAATGGTAGCAATGCGGCTATGCCCTGCTTGAATAAGATAATTTACTGCCTCTGTGCTTGCTTTCTCATTATCAATACCAATGCAATTATCTTTTGCATCCGGGTCATAATAATTTAGGATGAAATAAGGTAATTTCTCCTGTCTTGCTCTTTTAATCAACGCCTCATTGCCCATCATATCGGCAAAGAGCACACCGGAAACACGGTCCTCTTTCCAACTTGTTTCAACCAATAAATCTAAATCTTGTTCTATCGCTTGCTTACTTATCTCTTTAATAATTTCTAAGGTATAGAAGGTGGAAAACATATTCTGATAATAAGGAATAATTAAAGCAACTGTCAGATGGCTTCTTTTCATTGTTTCACCTCACTTTTAAGGCCTACGCAACCGCCTAGTCCTGACCCCACTCCCAAGAAGGCAAATTTTCCTCTCTTCACAGAAGAAGAATCAAAATATATATTCGCAATCCCGGCAGCAATGCCGTCGTTTATAATATTAATTTGGTAATCCCTCATACCCCTTCCAGCCAAGGATTCTTCTAAGCTCTCTGTAAAATTAAATCCATCCTGTTTTCTAAAAAAGGGTAAATAATCAGTGGAATTTATAATAGAACCATCAGAAGATGGACAACCCGGAACAGCCACGCCAATATTTCGGCTGTTTTCCAAACCAAATTCTTGCGCTTTAGCCTGTGCCTGGATAATTAAATCAACCATCTGTTTTAAAATCAATTTCCGTAGATTCTGGCCTCTTGTGCGTTCTTGGCCAGTGTAATTTGTACGCGAGTCTAAAAAGCTGTTCAGTCTTTGTTGGCCAGGGGTCTTTACCGAATCTCGGAAAAGCCAGGGATTTTCTCTGCGTTTTAAAATAATCTTTTCCGAATCAGGATTTATCAGTAATAATCCTATCCCAATTTTTTCTCTTCCTAAATCAAGGCCGATAACAGTAATCTTCTTAAAACCCCTTCTCTTTGCCTCATTGCATATGGGCTTAAGGATATTAATCACTGCGCCTAAGCATCCTGATTCCTTGCCGGGAAATTTAGCCTGATAAACCCGTATACCAGATACCCCTTCTTTAGATAAATATCTTTTTATTAAACTGACTAAAATCTTACCGGTTTCACCGCGAGAAACCCCGCCTCCGATAATTATAATATCAGGATTCTTCCAATGATTTTTTTCTCGAATTGACCAATTCGGTTTAAATCCCTTGTTTTCGCTGAAAGCCTTAATTCCTAAGGCGGCGTTTTTAGCTAAATCTTCAAGAAGAGCTATTGCTGCCTTTTTTGCCCCGCTATTATTGCTTAATAATGCCTTGGTTACTGATAGGCCGGTAATTTTAGCTTTTTCTTTAAATGGAGAAAAGAAGTTTCTTGTAGGAGGCTGTCGATTAGCCGCCTGAGCCATCTGGCCCAAAGCCCGGCCGCTAAATAAGTCTTCAAAAGTTTTCTCTCTCGCCTCAGGCGATATCCCTCTTAAATCCCAAATCTGGCCATCGCCTAAAATCTTTAGGCCGCAGGCCAAAGGTCTTACTCTTTCCATAATTTTATTTTTAAAGTTATTAAGACTAGTATAGGCCTACAAGAAAATCGCTTCGCGATAACTTCATGCGATTTTCAGTGGTTAGGAAAGTGTTTTATACTTTCCTACACCATCAGAAAGTCAATTATTTTTTCGACTTTTCCCCTTAATCCATAATACGCGCGCCAAACCCATAAGTTCTGCTTTTTCCAGGCGCACACCTACGCGCTGTTGTCCGGTATCAGGTAAGGGTTCAGACCAAACCACTTCTCCCCGAGTATAAAGTGGTTCGCGATGATCAGGAATATCCAACCACATCTCTAACGGCGTCATAGCAGATAAACTACCATTGGTAACCAGGCCTAAACCATTAGCACTGATGTCCACTGTATCTGCCATCCCTTCTCTCCCATTAATAGGGTTGAGAAATCGCAAAGGCATTTTTGTGTTTATCCGTTCAAATACTCTGCGATCTTCCATATTGCTTTTCCTTTCTCCGTGGCTTCTCTTGGAGAAATAGTCTAACACAAATTCTAAATTTATACAATAATTTTACTTATTTTCTTATTAAAGAAAAAGAGGTCTCTAATAAAATCGTAACTGGTTTACCAGAGACCTCAAAAAGAATATCATCTCCCTTTATTAGGAAGACGCAACTATCAAGTTATATTTTGCTAATAAATTCTTCTTAAGGTCTCATTACCCTCCTTTGTTTAATATCTCTTTTTATACACCAATCTTCGTCAAGAATTCTTCGTATTTCTTGCGTGCAGCTGCCACTTCTGTTTTTTCTGTTACCGCTGGAGCTGGTTTCAGATCCGGCGAAAATTCGAATACTTTCCCTTTTTCTAATTTAGCAAGGAGCGTCGCGCGATTATCATTATAAGCCTGCTCTGAGATAACATTATCGGTTCTCATTTGATTCAAGAATTTCTCGAATACCCCATCAATCTCTTTAACATTTAAGAGCTCTTTGATTGCCCTAGCTACTGCTAAAGTCGCCAGTTGCGAAGAAACTATTTGCGCATCTCCTGCCTTTTTAAGTGCCAATTGCACACTCTCAGGCAATTCATCTTGAGACCTTAAGACTATCGTATTGCCGATATCTATCCTTGATAACTCAGAATATAAGGTATTGATGTCTTTGGCTATAATTATATCTTTATTGCCAATAAGGGTCCTTATATTCTCGGCATTTTCTCCGTACAAGGCAATTCTCACAAACCTACTCAGCTTGGCTACTGTGTTAATAGCACTCTTTACCCCGCCTGCCCTAAAGAAGTTCGGGTCAACAATTATCGCTTGAGTCTTCATATTCTTCAACGCTTCAGGGGATAGAGCCTGTAGGTATTTAAGCGCATCATCGGTAAAAGTACCGAATGCTCGCCCACCCTGGGCATTATGAATTGTTACATCACTATTCACATAACCGATATAATCATTTACCCCGATATTAAATTTCTCAGCAACAGCATTACGAGTGGCTTGAATCTCTGCCAATTTCTCTATGGCTGTCAATTCTTTGCCTTCTAACAAAGCAAGCGAAGCTCCGCCACCTGTTGAGACAAAGGTAAGCTGTTGGTCAACTCCAAACTGTTCCATAGCAGCTGCTGTATCTGCTCCGAGTACCACCCCATTAGATCCTTCAGACCTGGTATCATTCTTACTGATTTCTCCTAAGGTAATGGCCATCTCTTTTGTACCTGTCTCAAACGCCGGTATCTCGTTTACTCCTACGGGGCCATTCCAGCATATTGTGTTGTCTTTGGGGGTATCGCGCATTACCTGCTTAAATTCCGAAATACTCTGTGAACGTATATCATAAATAAAAGGAAGGAAGCTCGGGCCTCGTTTTAATTCCTCAAGGGTTACATTCAAAATATTTGCATCATCGGGAAGTTTTCCGTCAACTAAACTCTTATCTGAAGCAACATAATAAGTGGGTAAAATTATTCTTACCTTTTTCTTCTCGGCAAGCGCTATAATTTCTTTCGCCGCAGCAACATCTGCCTCTGCTGCTTTCTGGCCGATTTCAATATTATACATTGCCTTTAAAAATGCTGGCAAGGGGCCCGTGCCGATGATAACATATCCGCCTTCCTTTATATTCACAAGAATGCTTTTTATGGTGGTAATCTTTTCGCTTACCTTAGGGCCTCCTCCAAAAATCAAGCCATAAAGGTTTTCTAAGAGCCCCCTAATCTCCACTTCTTCTTTTACGGTCAGGGGGTCTAAGGTTATCCCATCCATATACTCTGCTAAGCCTACAGTTGAGGCATGGGCGCGCTCGCCAGCTCCAAAGCCGGCAAAATTAAAGATATCTCCTAACCCTGCTAATGCCTTGGCAAATGCCGGGTCATTCTTTTCGTCTCCCGGGCAGAAACGCGTATTTTCAAGGACATTAACGGCTCCCGGAATGATTTTCTCCTTTGTGCCCTCTTGCAGACCCTGTTCAGTAACGCTCCCTTCAAGAAAATTCACCGCTATATTTACTTCCCCTTGCTCTACCAGGAGCCTCTTCAGGATATCCGCCAAAGGTTTTACCGAGTATTTCGGATTCACTTTCCCTCCCGGCCTTCCATAATGGGTAGCTACGACTACCGTGCCTCCATTTTTAATAACATGGAGTATTCCTGGTATTGAAGCCCTGATTCTAATAACTGAGTTAAGGCTTGGCACATTCCAATCGACGCGGCTAACAACTCTCTTATCTTTTAATTCGGACTTACGATTAACTAGCCAAGGAACAGCTGTATATAATTCTTGTGCCTGGGCTGGCTTCTGAGTAACAGCTAGGCCGGGGGTAAGCTTATCTTCGGTAAGAGATGCTGGTAAATCTGTCAAATTCGCCAATTGGCTAGCAGTAGGACCAGCGCCTGACATTACAGCGGGAGCTTCAGCAGTCTCTTCTGTTTTTGCAAATAAAGACCAGCCACGAGCAAAAGGCCTATAGAATTCTTCCGAAAAATTTAACAAAATAGGTTTGACTTGAGGATCAGTTCCTTTCGGTTTATATTTCATAACAGGACCCCAGGGCCGTTCACCGTCTATATCATTGCCCAGGCGCACATGTAATTCTTCCGGCGAAACTGTTTCTTCACCGAATCCTCCTTCCGGAGTATAATAAGAATATAAATATGTTCTTAACCGGTCGCCCTTCTCTTCGATTAACTGTATACGTTTACCGCTGGAAGTAGTTACTAAGAAAACATATCTTAATAATACATCATAGTATTCTGCTTTGGCCTTGGGGTCAGTTAAATCTAAGGTAGCAGCGGTCATTAATGTCTGATCTTTAGTATTTTCTTTGGCTAAAGCAAAATATCTATCGCCTGTTTTTAAACGAAAATATGTATCTCCTTCGCGGGTCTTCTCCCCAAAACGCTTCTCTAATTCAGCATAGATAGCTTCTGTATTCTGGCTTTTAGCCGCTAAAGTTTCTTTAGTAAATGTCCCGATGTTCTCGGTTTTCACTACAATACCCGAATACAAAGCAACTGCGCTAATTTCGTTTTCTAGCGTAGTCATGGTCTCCCTGACTAATTTTACATTAGGAGTGCCGATGGCAATGTGGACTTTACTTAAATCCTTGGTCCTGAATAACTCCACAAAGGCATCCAACGGACTTAAGCCAGTTGACTCATTTTCCGCTTTCCAGTTCATTCCTATATTAAGGAGTTTGCCTTTTATTTCACCTTGTTTAATCGCCTCATCGATAACTACAGCGATTTTCTTCGGATCTTTGGCAGCGCCGCCGATTAAACCGCCATCAACATCTTTGAGCGCTAAAATCTCGGCAGAGTTCTTTTCATTCAGGCTACCGCCGTAATCCACATCCAATTCCACGCCTAAAATTTGATTTACGGTATCTTTTATAAATCTGTGGGTGACTTGAATTTCCTCATTTTTAGGAGTCAACCCTGTTCCGATTGCCCAACGCGGTTCATAAGCAATCCTTAAGCCGATCTTCTGGGCCTGTTCTTTAGTTATTCCTGCTAAAATTTGCACTAAATCTTCCCTTAAAATATCCTGAGTCTTCTTAGCTTCATACTGAGATTTCGTCTCTCCCACACAGAGAACATTTTGAGCCATAGGATACTTATCGCTATAAACGATGACTTTCTTCAACTGGACATTCATTATATAATTGACTAATCTGCGGGCGGATGGTAACCTGTTTTTATCAAAACTATTGAAAGGAGTGCGTAGCCATTCATCTAACTTCTCATTTATTTCTTTCTCGGATAAGCCTGCTATCTTTTTTAAGGTATTTATCCAAGTTTCTTCTAAGCGTTTTAGAGCCCTATCCCGATCTTCTTTTTCATAATAGAACTTTTTTTCTTTTTGTTCTTCTATTTCTGGGGCCGTATTATCTAACATACTCTGCATCACAATTTCCAGACGTTCGCGCGGCTCAGAATGATTAAAAATCCCTCCATTAGCTCCGTCTATTAAGATACCATGTTCGATGTTAGTACCGCCGGTCTGCGCACCTTCCAGGAGCGAAATAATATTGCTTAAAACTAGGGGGTCTATTTTCTCTGGATTTGTCCTCTTTGCCAAATCGCCTTTAATTCCCTCTTGTAAGGAGTTACCCCTTGTCGCCGGTGTTATCCTTAAACTATCTGAACACACTATACTGGCGTAACTCACTGGGACACTGGTAAGGACAAAATTAACAATGATGACAAAAGCTATTACCCTAGTGAACAAACTTCTCTTAAAAAACTGCGCTGACATCTTTCTTCTCCTTTAGTTATATGTCTCTGTTAACTTTAATCGATAAACAACAACCTGTTCATTTTAAGTGAATAGTATTTGCTATAATTAAAACGGTGGCGCATAGAGGGCTAACTTGTCTTAAGTCAGCCCTCTTGCCACAAACTATTTTTACCTAAAGAACTCAGCCTTACAGCGGCCGCTAAATTAATTAGACTCTTATATCTGTTGCTTCCACTTGTCTGGCATATTCTTCAGCTGCGTTTGATACAGAAGTCGTCACATCAGCGGATGCGACATGAAAGTTTCCGCCTGCATCTACCGAGAAAAGCGCGTCTATTTTCTTTAACTGCTCGTCTGTTAACTTGCCTTCAGCAGGAATAAGCGCTAAACTTAATTTCAAAGCCTTAGACATAGGGGTAATTTGTCCTTTATTAGCTTTATCCATTACTATATGTAACGCACCCTTAAACTGCATAGCGTATTCTGCAGGTCCAATTACCTGATAGATACTTGTGCCAATCTTTTCTTGTACCTGCCTAGCTACGTCTTCAGGATTCGTTCCCACTACCACAGCTGCAAACATATCGCGACTGATTTTAGTAGGACCGCCGTTTATGTTGTTTACCTTGTCCAGCGTATCATCTACCACGGCAGTAAGTTCCCCCGGTTTTATGTCATCTCTGGCAATATGCAGAATGGGTTTTATATTTCCCTTACCCAGTTGCTCAAAAGCATTTAGAAAAGACATAATCCCGTCGGGGCTTGACTTCAGAAAAGCCTCATGATTGAATAGAATAGGATAAGCTTCGCCCTTATCTATTTGGTTTAATACTACCAATTTAGCCGACAGTTCATTATGTATGTCTGCTGCGAATGCTTCAGCAAAAGGCACTAATTTCTCGCCCCATTTTGCCTTGAATAATCCGAGCCGCTGGGCTCTTGTTTTCTCTTCAGCAACTTTTAAGGCAACATGCTGAAATATACTATCCGCTTCTATTTGCTCTTCAACGGCGACCGTAGCCTTCTCTTCCTTAGGCGGAAATTCTTCCCATCTACCTGCAAGCTCTTTTTCTCTCATTTCTACGCCTGCTTGATATTCTATTTCGTTTTCATTAAGTCTTAAAGTCATTTCGCTGCCTGCGCCAAATCCTTCTCGTAAGTTCCGTACGGCTGCTGCTGTTCTCGTATCCTGAATATGCCTGATTGCCGGATTAGCAGCCATCAGGTCATAAAAACCCACTAATCTTCCGTTGGTGATATTAAAACTCCACATAGTTAATAATGGAGGGCCATCGTAGATACCTATTTTTGCATCTTGCAATGCCACTGGCAAGAAAGGGCCTTTATTAGAACCCCTCATCCAGCCCGGGACTATGTATTCATCTTTTAGAAATGGAGAAGTAATCTCTCCTACTGCCGGAAATGCGCTCTGTGACCTCATCATAAACATAGGGTCATCTTTACCTACGTATTCACCGGCGATAAGACCTAAACGTTGCGCGGTTACCGCTGCCATATCTTCACCGGTACCTAACGTAACGTTGTCAATGGTGTACCTGTCTGGATAACCTAAGTACCACGCAGCAGTGTCGTAGTCTTCCTTGCCGAGCCAAATATGTCTTCCAGCTTTTTTGTTATGTTCAAAATCCAATACCCCTACCTTTATTTTTTGAGCTTGCCCTTTTCCTAATGGACGCCAGGTGGTATTGGGACTAAAAAGAATCTCCCACAGCCCTTTATTAAAGGCTCCTGGAGCAGTCTTATCAGCTTGAGCGATGATAAGCACTTCTTTACCTGCCTCTTCAAATTCCATTTCGGCAACACTGGGGCCCGCTCCTCTTACGTTACCAGAGAAGGCCTCAGCTAAAAGGTCCTGGCCTGCGGCATAATATCCCATATCTTCAGCTACTACACCGCCACGCACAAAACCATCCCAGATAAGCCTGTGTATCTGTTCATTATCTTTACCTTTAATATGGGTAACGGTAACGGAAATGTCATCGCCTGTGCGGGTGATAAAGAAATCCAAAATCAACCCTTGCTCCGCTGCCCTCATCCATTCCTCTGCTACTGCCTCAAGCTGCTCCTCTTCAACCGTACCATGCCCGCCGATTGAACCCACATCTGCCTTAGCAATAGTTACGGTAATTTTCTTTCCGCTACCCTTGATTACATCAGGATGCACTTTGCTTGAACCTTGGATAGCAAATCCTTTTTTTGTACCTAAATCGCTTGTCAAATAATATTTTTCGATTTTCACCTGCGGGGTAGTTACAACAACAGAGCCTTTTGACAGAAGCTGAGTGTCAACCGCAAGTCCGACTTTATATTCTGCATCTATCTGCTTATTTATATCATTTAATGCAGTAATAACGTTAACTGGTGGATTTACGTGCTTTCCATAGGCCCTATCCATAAACTCATGCAGCATCATTTCTTGATACATCCGAGTGCCCTCATCACCTCTGGCCGCAAACCCCGTTATTCTGGCTAAAGTGGTATAAACTGTCCTGGGGCCGCCTTCTATATTTTCACTGCCTGCATAGGGAAAAGTGCCTATGTGGGCAACCAAGGCGCGGTATTCTTCAGAGAGTATGTCGCCTAAGCTCACTAAAAAGGGGTCTAACCCTTTAGAGCCAAAAATAAAGGTGACAAATCGTGTGTCATCTACAATTGCCTTTCTTGCTGCTGCGGCTCTAGTGGCAGCATCTTCAATTGCCGCTATCTTCTTCGTTATTCTTAAAAATTCCAGGGCTTTCTCGGCCTTATACACTGAACTTGCAGCGCTCTCTAAAGTGCCCTTTGCCTTATTGATTTCCGGCGCTGTTTTGGCTTTGATTAAACCCGCTTTGGCTTTGGCATATGCCTGCTTTGCTTTTTCAACGTCTTTTTGTACTCCGGCTTCATCGATTTCGGCTACCTGCGTAACTACCTTATCGATAAACTCAGCACTAAAAACATTATTCAAAAAAATGCTAGCGGCTGAAAGTTTAGCGAATACTTCTCCTTTTTTTATTCCTACTTCGTCATTCTTTTTAAGGAAATCATCTGTTGTCTGATCTGGATTTCCCGCTTGATGTCCGAATATATTCACTGCCCTGCCTTCAGCAAAAGCCAGGTCTGCCTTAGCTCTGAACACTTTATCATGGGCTAAATTTACGCCGGGCTGGCTGTTAAATCCATATCCGAACATCTTTGCAATGTCATCTAAGCGCTCGCTATCTCCTGTTGTGCTTTTGGGCCTTAAGGCATAACCCATAGTTGCGCTACTTAATACAAATGCTCCTATAACCGCTAATGAAACTACAGCTAAAACTACCCTGCTTCTTAAAACTTGCCTTAACATCTTTACTCCTCCTTTTTTACTTGTCTGATTATTTACCATTTATCTATTCCTCGTTTATGGCTGCTTCCAGCCGGTTCTTTTCGCCTCTTAAGACGGAAAAGTAAATACTGGAGTCGCTCTTTTGAGTAATGACCGGTGCTGCGACCACATAAGAATAACCGTTTTCTTTTAACATCTGGGTCACGCCTGGGGTATGAAAACCGCCGGTGATAAGTACTGCTAAATTCTCGCCTGATTCATCCATTTTATGCACGAGATTTTTGATAAAAGCCTCTTCTCTTGCTACTCCCAATTGATAAAACTCATCCAACTGCGCAAAATTCTCATCAATAAGTTGAGAAACCACTGGCTGCAGGGCTAAATTGTACTTGCTGCAATTCTGGGTTAAAAAATCAACCCAAGAAGCAGTGATAAACTGGGATTTGTTTGCCTGAAAATACGCATAATCTTCGGGAGTCAGTTCTAAATTTAAAACTTTGGTAAGGATTTGGATAGACTTAGAAATCTCGGCGAGCCTTCTCTGGTCAGTATTGGTGAATGAAGCCTCTTTAATCTTTACTTCAATTGCACTTATTTCTTTTAAAAGTTCGGCTGCATTTACATCTTTGCTTACGGTTAAATATTTAATATAAGCGTCGAGTTGCGGATATTTTCGCCTCAGGTCTAATTTTTCTTCTCCTGTAGCTTTTAAAAAGGAATAATATTTCTCGGCAGTTA
>Ga0180732_1001162_pt1 | contig 17291 bp, 15 predicted proteins | sample KR11_01MetaG_FD_148674 | JGI IMG/M metagenome (GOLD analysis project Ga0180732, IMG submission 148674) | Groundwater microbial communities from the Olkiluoto Island deep subsurface site, Finland - KR11_0.1 MetaG | ecosystem: Environmental > Aquatic > Deep subsurface > Groundwater | place...
GGATCCGGTGCATCGACTGATGATGGCCGCCATTGAGAACCAGGTTTTCCCGGGGGGCGTTCTGCTGGCATCCAAAAACGGATCCCTTGTTTTTTTTGAGGCTTTTGGCCTTGCGGATATTTATACCGGCGAAAAAGCTGGAAAAGAAACGGTCTATGACCTGGCCTCGTTAACAAAACCCCTGGCCACCACCCTTGCCGTCATGGATCTGGTCAAAGCGGACCATCTTACCCTGGATACGCGAATCAGCGAAATCCTTCCCGAATACGAGGACACGGATAAACGCGCAATCACCATGGGTCACCTTCTTTCCCATACCGCAGGCCTTCCGGATTATCTTCCTTATTATAAGGAGATAAAAGGGAATACCATATCGGAAAGGAAAAAAGACCTGCGCAGGCTGCTTCAAAAGATTCCTCTTCAATACCCTTTGGGGCGGCAGGCCCACTACGGTGATCCTGGATTCATGATCTTGAACCATGTGATCGAAACGGTTTCCCGGGAAAGACTGGATGGGTTTGTATCGAAAAAGATATACGGCCCTCTGGGCGTTGATCCGGTGAACGGCCTTTTCTTTGTTGATCTTGAATCCGGTCCCCATGATGGAGTAAGATTTGCCGCGACGGAACGTTGCCCATGGCGGGGAAGGCTCATAAAAGGCGAAGTCCACGACGAAAACGCATATAGGGTCGGGGGGATTGAAGGCCATGCCGGACTGTTTGGTAAGGCCGGGGCGGTGCATGCTCTTTTGTCCGGTCTGCTGGCCATGTATGGTGATGATATGCAGAACCCTTTATTCTCACCGGATATGATGGAATTATTTTTCCGGGAGCATGAAAAAACCGGTCGGACCTTGGGGTTTGACATGCCGTCGCCGGAAGGGTCGAGCGCCGGAAAATACTTTTCAAAAAATACCGTGGGCCATTTAGGCTTTTCAGGAACATCGTTCTGGATGGACCTGGACCGGCGCATTATTATCGTCCTCCTCACAAATCGTATCCATCCCACCCGGGAAAACACCAAAATTAAAAGCTTCAGGCCCATTTTGCACAATGCGCTGATGATAGAACTGCAGGGCGTGGCTTAAGGGGTTAACAACCGGCATCCGTTTCATTTACAGCCCATTATTCATCGTTCATTCCAAAGATTTAGCCTTGTATTATACGGCTATTTCTGTTACCAAGGACGAATTTCCCGGTTGGGAATTCCCATGTTTGTTCAAACTCAGTGCTGTGTCAGCAGCTATCTATCATGAGGTGCCATGAGTATTTTTAATGGATTTTTAGGGGTTTTTTCAGATGATCTTGCCATTGATCTGGGCACTGCCAATACACTAGTCTATGTCAGGGGCAAAGGCATTGTCCTGAGCGAACCTTCGGTTGTGGCTGTTCGTTTGGACCGAACAAAAAACAGGGTGCTGGCCGTGGGAACGGAAGCCAAAAATATGCTGGGAAGAACTCCGGGCAATATTGTGGCCATTCGCCCCATCAGAGACGGCGTGATCGCCGATTTTGAGGTGACCGAGGCCATGCTTCGATATTTCATTCACAAGGTTCATAATCGTAGGAAGTTCGTAAGACCGAGGATCATCATCGCCGTTCCTTCAGGCATTACCCAGGTTGAAAAACGGGCGGTGAGGGAATCCGCTGAATCCGCAGGGGCAAGGGAAGTGTTCCTCATCGAAGAACCCATGGCCGCTGCCATCGGTGCAGGTCTTCCCATCACTGAGCCAACCTGCAACATGGTGGTGGATATCGGCGGAGGAACCACGGAAGTTGCGGTTATTTCACTGGCGGGCATTGTTTACAGCCGATCCCTTCGGGTGGCAGGGGATAAAATGGATATGGCCATCATGCAGTACGTCAAAAGAAAATACAACCTTCTCATTGGTGAAAGAACCTCGGAAATTATCAAAACCACCATTGGAAATGCCTATCCCGATCCCCAGCATGTTGAAACCATAGAGGTTAAGGGGAGGGACCTGGTTTCCGGAATTCCCAAAATCCTCGCCATCGATTCCGATGAGGTCCGTTCGGCCATTTCCGAGCAGATTGATGCGATCGTGGAATTGGTTAAAATCGCACTGGAGCAGACCCCTCCTGAACTTTCGGCGGATATTGTGGACCGGGGCATTGTGTTGACCGGAGGAGGGGCTCTTTTGAAAAACCTGGACAAACTACTCATGGAAGAAACTGCTCTTCCCATCACGATTGCGGAAGAACCCCTGACCACCGTGGCCATGGGGACAGGAAAATGCTTAGACAGCATTGAAATCCTTAAACAGGTGATGATCCCGTAAATTGATGTTTTCAAGAACCTCGGTGATAATAATTTTTATAGTTGTTTTGCTGGCTATTAATATCATCGGGGTTTCCATGGTGGATGAACGCAAACTCCCGTTTGATACGGGAAGAGTCGTCATTGCCTCGATTTCGCCTTTCCAGAAGCTTATGGACAAAACTTCGGATCATTGTAAAAATGTTTGGAGGCACTATTTTCAACTGGTCTCGGTTTCCGAAGAAAACGACCAATTGAGAAATCAGATAAGACTTCTGGAAAACAAACTTGCGGAATCCAGTGAAATTGAACTGGCCAACCTTCGCCTGAGAAAATTGCTGATTTTCAAGGAAAGAACGAATATGCAGATGCTGGCGTCATCGGTCATCGCAAAAGATCCTTCCGCATTGTTCAAGACGGTCATGATCAACAAGGGCCGACAAAATGGTCTTTCTTCGGGGCTTCCAGTGGTTCTGCCTGAAGGAATTGTGGGACAAATCATATCGGTTGCAGAGAATTATTCAAAGGTTCTGCTGATTACCGACGGCAACAGCGCCGTGGATGCCCTGGTTCAGAGAACCCGGGCAAGAGGGCTTGTAAAGGGAAGCGCCTTGGGAGACTGCCGGCTTGCCTATGCCTTGAGGAAGGATGATATTCAACCAGGGGACATTCTCATTTCGTCCGGTCTGGACGGTGTTTTTCCAAAAGGGCTGCGTTTGGGAGTGGTCAAGGAAGTTGTTCAGGACAGCCGAGGCATATTTCAGGATGTCACAGTAAGCCCTTATGTGGATTTTGAGAAAATAGAAGAAGCTCTGGTGGTTCTAACGCCCCTTCAACGTGATGCCTCGGCCAACCCATGACACTGCTTTTTCATATGACGATCTGTGTTGCCTTTGTGATTATCCAGACAACGCTTCTCCCATCCCTGTTTCATTTTACGCTTTCTTTTGACCTTTTTCTTCCCATGGTGATTTATATGGGCCTTTTTCGCTCCGTAAGGGAAAGCGTGATCCCTTTGCTCTTTCAGGGTATTGTTATGGATAGTTTGTCCGGGGCACCTTTGGGGATTTATACAAGCTGTTACCTCTGGCTTTTTGCTGTGGTTTATTGGTTCAAGGGCTTCCTGCACATCAGGAACCATTTTTTCCTGGCCGTCATGGTCTGTATCAGTGTGGTGATTCAACATGTTCTGCTTGTGCTGGCCAATGACCTGTCGACTTCAGACATGTACCTGTTTTTAGGAACCATGGGGATTCTCCTGGTTCAAATCCTTCTTGCTTTGATTTTCGGGCCATTGATCATTCTTTGGATACAGGGTTTTTATGAACGATGGCGGCAACTTCTTTGCCAGTTTTCATCCGATCAATAGAGTTATAAAGCAGACGAACAGTGGATACTTTCTTCAAAACCCCGGATATGGACTGGTACAAAAAGCGGTTGGTTCTTGCAGTTTATATTGCTGTGGCTGCTTTTTTATGCCTGTTTTTGCGCCTGTATTACCTTCAGGTAATACAGGGACATGAATACAAAAGACTCTCCGAAAACAACTGTATCCGTCTCCAAAGAATCACCCCTTCAAGGGGGTTGGTTTTTGATCGGTACGGGGATCTCATGGTGGACAACCGGCCTTCCTTTGACCTGTATATCACCTTGAAAGACACCCCCGATGCAGCCTTCACCGTGAAACGACTGGCCCAGTGCGTCAAAGCACCGGAGCAGGATTTGATGGCTCGGATTGCCGATGCGAAAAAGACTCCCTCCTATAAACCCATCCTCCTGATTCAGGATATGGACAGGGATACCGTGGCCAGAATTGAAGTTCACCAGTATGAATTGCCCGGCGTGACGATTTCCGTTCAACCCGTAAGGGAATACCTCTACCCTAAAAGTGCTGCCCACATCCTCGGCTACCTGGGAGAAATCAACGTTGATGAATTGAATTCCGGGAATTATGAGGGCAGCCTGAATGGGGACTATATCGGGAAATTCGGGGTTGAAAAAAGCTATGAAAAAAAGCTCAGGGGGGAATTCGGAGGCCGGCAGGTGGAGGTGAATGCCTTTGGCCAGGTGATCCGGGTGATTCAAACCGTGGAGGCCAAGCCGGGTGAAAATATTTACCTCACCCTTGACGGAAACCTGCAAAGGCATACAGAAGCCCTGTTTGAAGATAAAACAGGCTCGGCGGTGGCGCTGGATCCCAACACAGGAGAAATCCTGGCCATGGTGAGCATACCCTCTTTTGACCCCAATCTCTTTGTGGGGGGGATCTCCCATGAAAATTGGAGAATCCTCAACTCAGACCCCGACCGGCCCTTGCGAAACAAGGCGATTCAAGCCGAATACCCACCGGCCTCCACCTATAAAATTATCACATCCATGGCCGGTTTGGAGGAAGGGGTTGTGGATAAAAACAGCGACATTTTCTGTGTCGGGAGGTATTATTTCGGAAACCGTGAATACCGGGACTGGAAAAAAGAGGGCCATGGCCATGTGAATATTTTGACGGCCCTATCCAAGTCTTGTGACGTCTATTTTTACCAGCTTGGCATCAAATTGGGTGTGGATCGCCTGGCCCGGTACGCCAAGGCATGCGGTTTCGGCGAAGTCACCGGGGTTGAGCTTGAGCATGAAAGCCGGGGGCTTATTCCAACCTCATCCTGGAAAGAAAAATATCGGGGAGCGCGTTGGCAGGCCGGGGAAACCCTATCCATCGCCATTGGCCAGGGGTATAATCTGGCAACACCCATTCAAGTGGCGGTGATGATGGCAGGCATTGCCAACGGCGGGGTGAAATACAAACCCTTGATCCTTAAAAAGGTGGAGAGCCACGAAGGGGAATTGACTTTTAACGCCTCCGCCATCAAAACCGGTACTTTTCCCATGAGCCGAAAAACCCTGGATATTGTCAGCCAGGGGCTTTTTCAAGTGGTCAACATTCCAGGGGGGACGGCATACAGTTCGCGAATTGAAGGCATTCACATGAGCGGCAAAACGGGAACAGCCCAAGTGGTGGGCAGGGTCACTAAAAACGGTGAGGACAGGAAAATAGAGGCTCGTCATCTGAAGTCCCACGGCTGGTTCACTGCCTTTGCTCCTTCCGAAGACCCCAAAATAGCTGTTGCCGTCATCGTGGAGCATGGCGAATCCGGCTCAGGTGCGGCAGCCCCCATTGCCAGGGAGATGATTAAAAAATATTTATCCGAAAGGGAAGGACAATAGCCTTTTGATGATCGATAGACGTCTGATCCAAAACTTCAACTGGGGGTTGCTGAGCCTAACCGTCCTTCTGTCTTGCGCTGGCATTTGTACACTATACAGCGCTGTAACCGCAGGGCCACCGTCATCGGAAAGTTCTTTGTACATCAAACAGCTGGTATCCTACGGCATCGGCGTTTTTCTCATGATTGGATGCTTTCTTTTCAACTACAAGCTTCTGGAAAGGTGGTCATTTGCAATTTATCTGGTTTGCATCTTACTGCTGGTGTATGTGCTATTTTTCGGGAAAGTTGCGGGTGGATCAAGACGATGGATAAATCTGGGTTTTTTTTCCTTTCAACCTTCGGAACTTGCTAAAATCATCGCGGTGATTTATCTGGCCGCATATTATTCAAAGCGGGTGAACACGAACGGACTGACCCTTCTGGAATTGCTTCATCCTTTTATGATTCTGGCGGTTCCATTTATCCTGATCGTGAATCAGCCGGATTTGGGGACCGGACTGCTGATTTTGACCATTTCGGGAACCTTGACGGTTTTTGCCAAGATAGAGAAGCGGGCCCTCTGGTATCTCGGGGGCGCAGGAGCCCTTTTCCCCCCTATATTATGGTTTTTTTTAAAAGAGTATCAGAAACAGCGAATCCTGACCTTCCTGAATCCTGAAAGAGACCCCTTGGGGGCAGGCTATCACATTATTCAGTCCAAAATAGCCATCGGTTCAGGCATGATCTATGGAAAGGGGTTTTTGAAAGGCACGCAAAACGCCCTGGCTTTTCTGCCGGAACAACAGACGGATTTCATTTTTTCCGTTCTGTCCGAGGAATGGGGCTTGATAGGATCGGCGTCTATTCTGATTCTTTTCGTGCTGCTCATCATCATGGGTTTAAACATTGCCAACAACTGTCGTGAACCTTTCGGTGTCCTTCTTGCCACGGGGATCACCGCCATTTTTTTTTGGGAAGTGCTAATCAATGCCGGTATGGTAATGGGCCTCCTGCCTGTTGTGGGGGTACCCCTTCCTTTTATAAGTTACGGAGGGTCCTCGATCATCTGCAAAATGATGGGTATCGGCTTGCTGCTCAATGTGAGCATGCGGCGATTTATCATCGTAAAATAGTCAAAACCTTGAAAGGGTTTCCTAAAAGGAAAAAAAATAAAAAACCTTTGACAAGAGGTTTTGCGTAATGTAATAGTCCGATTTTCTATAAAGTAAAGGTGCGATTTTAATCAATTCATTACGGTTACGGAGGAGTTCAATGAAGGTTGCGGGTCTTTACCGGGCTGCCGTTTTATCAGCCGCTTGTTTGCTGCCGGGCCTGCCGGACACGGCCATGGCGTCTTCCGGAGGTATCACAGTTTTACCGGACTGGTCTGTAGGTATTCAGATCATCAATTTTATTCTGTTAATCTTCGTACTGAACCTTGTTCTTTATAAGCCGATCCGCAATATGCTGATTCAAAGAAAAAACAAAATCGAGGGCCTGGAACAGAATATTCAAAACAGCCATGATGACGTGAAGGAAAAGGAAAGTGCCTGGAACACAGGTTTAAGAGAGGCGAGAAGCAAAGGTTTGAAACAGAAAGAATCCCTTATTCTGGAAGCCCAGGAGCAGGAAAAACAGATTGTTGACCAAATCAATCAAAAAGCCCAGGCTGACCTGTCGCAGATCAGGCGGAAAATCGAGCAGGATATAGACGGGGTCAGAACTTCATTGCAGGATGAAATTGATGGATTTGCCGATGCAATCAGTCAGAAGATTTTGGGGAGGGCTGCATAATGAATCCTTTTAGTGCCGGACGAAAACGGTTCAGATCTGGAATGATGCTTATGGTCATGGTTTCGGCCCTTGTTTTTTCCTTCCTTCAGCCCGCCTTTGGTGAAAGTGCAGGCCATGGGGATTCCAATGAAGCCCCTGTTAAGAAATGGCAAACCACGGACTGGGCCAGGGTTTTGAATTTTGCCGTTCTCGCCGGAGTTCTTTTCTACCTTGTCAGGAAACCTTTTTCCCAAATGCTTAGCGATCGAATCGCGGGAATCAAAGAGCAGCTATCTGAACTGGAGGAAAAAAAACAGGGAGCCGCAAAGGAACTTGCCATGTATAATGAGAAACTGACTCAATTAGGCAAGGAAGCTGAAAAGATCGTGGATGAATACATACGTCAGGGGAACGAAGCAAAAGAGAGAATTCTGAAAGAAGCAAAATCCAGCGCTGAAAAACTTGAAGAAAAAGCCATGAAAAATATTGATCACGAATTCAAACAGGCAAAGCTGAAACTTCAAGCGGAAATTACGGAAAAGGCGTTGGCAAAAGCTGAGGCAAAAATCATCAGCCGAATTTCATCGGAAGATCAGAACAGACTGGTGGACGAATATCTGGAGAAGGTGGTGGCATAGTGAAAAATTTATCAGTTGCAAGGCGATATGCGAAGGCGCTTCTACTCATCGGGAGTGAAACGGGTGAGGCGGAAACTTATCGTTCTGAACTGGCCAATGTTTCGGGGTTACTGGACCAGGTCAAAGAATTCGATCAGGTGATTAACAACCCCTTGTACGGAACATCCGTCAGAATGAATATCTTAAAAGCGATTATCGAAAAGATCAATCCAACCGAAGTGATAAGATCCTTTATGCTCTTGCTTTTTGAAAAGGGACGATTCGCCTTTTTGAGAGATATCAATGAATTTTACCAGAAATTGGCTGATGAGCTGAAGGGGGTGGCCAGGGCGAGTCTTATTTCCGCCACGGAGCTTTCACCGGATACCATTGAAAAAATAAGAAAATCTTTGTCTGAAAGGACAAAAAGAGAAATAAAATTGGATGTGGAGCAAGACCCGAGCCTTATTGGTGGGATTGTCACCAAAATCGGCGATCTTGTGTTGGATGGGAGTATAAAAACACAATTACTCAATATGAGAGAATCTTTAAAAAGGGGTGAGAGTGTCTAATGGAACTTAGAGCCGAAGAAATAAGTCAAATTATCAAAGAACAGATTAAGGATTACGACAAGAAGGTTGAACTCAGTGAAACCGGAGTGGTCTTGTCGGTGGGTGATGGCATCGCCAGGATATATGGCTTGGAAAAAGTCATGGCCATGGAGCTGGTTGAATTTCCCGGCGGTATTCTGGGTTTGGCGTTGAACCTTGAAGAAGACAATGTGGGTGTTGCCATTATGGGTGAAGACATTCACATTAAAGAAGGGGATATCGTCAAACGAACCGGAAGAATTGCACAGGTTCCTGTGGGCGAGGCTGTTTTGGGCCGCGTTGTCAATTCAGTCGGCGAGCCCCTTGACGGCAAAGGCCCTATTGATGCCAAAGAATTCAGGCGGGTTGAGATGGTTGCCCCGGGTGTTATCGCCAGGAAAAGTGTGCATGAACCCATGTACACCGGGCTGAAAGCCGTTGATGCTATGACGCCTGTGGGTCGAGGCCAGAGGGAACTGATCATCGGTGACCGTCAGACCGGTAAAACTGCGGTGGCCATTGATGCGATTTTAAGCCAGAAAGGCCAGGGCGTTTTTTGCATTTACGTGGCCTGCGGTCAGAAAAAATCAACCGTTGCCCAGGTGGTTGCCGTTCTGGAAAAGCACGGTGCCATGGAATACACAACCGTTGTATCCGCCACCGCCAGCGAACCGGCCACTCTTCAGTATGTTGCTCCTTTCGCCGGATGTGCCATGGGCGAATATTTCCGGGATAAAGGTCAACATGCTCTCATCGTATACGATGACCTTTCCAAACAGGCGGCCTCCTACCGGCAGGTTTCTCTGCTTTTAAGACGGCCCCCCGGACGTGAGGCTTACCCCGGAGACATTTTTTACAACCATTCCAGGCTTCTGGAAAGATCATGCAAATTGAATGATGAACTGGGAGCAGGCTCTCTTACCGCTCTTCCCATCATCGAAACCCAAGCCGGTGACGTTTCAGCCTACATTCCCACCAACGTTATTTCCATCACGGACGGACAGATTTACCTTGAGCCCGGATTGTTCTTTGCCGGAGTTCGTCCGGCCATTAACGTAGGGCTGTCGGTTTCCCGAGTGGGTGGCGCAGCACAGGAAAAAGCCATGAAACAGGTGGCGGGAACTTTGCGCCAGGATCTTGCCCAATTCAGGGAATTGGAGGCGTTTGCCGCCTTCGGAAGCGACCTGGATGTCGCAACCCAGAGACAGCTGACCCGTGGGCAAAGACTGATTGAAGTTTTAAAGCAGCCCCAGTATCAGCCCCTGCCCCTGGAAAAACAGGTTGTGATTATATATGCCGGGACCAGAGGATATCTTGATAAATATCCGGCAAACGTAGTTGCCAAATATGAAGCAGGCCTTTATCCTTTTATTGAAGAACGGTATCCCCAGATATTTAAGGAAATCGCTCAACAGAAAAAAATATCCGATGACCTGGATAAAGTCATGGCGGATGCTTTAAAAGCATATGATGAGGAATTCAAGGATACCATAAAATAAATACGCTCAGGCAGGTCAGCTCGTTTTAATGGAAAAAAGCTACTGCCTTTGAATGGATAAGGACGATTCGTATGCCTAGTTTAAAAGATGTGAAAATAAAGATCGGCGCCATTAAAAAGACGAGGCAAATTACAAAAGCCATGAATATGGTTGCTACATCCAGGCTGCGCGGCGCTCAGAACAATATGGAAAGATTCAGGCCTTACGCCGCTAAATTTTCGGAAGTGCTGGGAAGCCTTGCGGAAAAATCCGGAGAAGAGGCGAGTCCGTTGTTGGTGCCAAGGAAAACGGTGAACAACATCCATATTGTTTTATGCACATCAGACAGGGGGCTCTGCGGAGGGTTTAACGTAAACCTTCTGGATGCAGCCAAAAAACTGATGAAACAAAAAACAGGGTCCGATCTTAGCTTTTCCTTTACCAATTTCGGGAAAAAAGGAAGAGACTGGTGCCGAAAGATGAAATTCGAGAGAGTTGATGAATATATCGGCGTTGTAGGCACCAGATTCGGATTCAACGTCGCCATGAATGCCGGTCGAAATTTGATAGACGGTTTTCTGGATGGAAACTATGATGAGGTTTATGTCGTTTATTCTCAGTTTGTCAGCATGGGCAGACAGGTTCCCACGGTTAAACAGATTCTGCCCATTCCTCCCATAGAAAAAGTTGAAATCGATGAGGAAGAAATCAATAAAGAATATCAAGCCGAGCATATCTGCGAACCTTCAGCAGATGAGCTTCTAGCAGATCTTTTACCCAGAAATGTTTATGTTCAGCTATTCAGCGCGTTATTGGAAACATCCACCAGCGCGCATGCTGCTCAGATGACGGCAATGGACAATGCAACCAAGGCATGTAATGATATGATGGAAAACCTGACCTTAGTCTACAATAAAGCCAGACAATATGCAATTACTGCAGAACTTATGGATATTGTCGGTGGGGCTGAGGCTTTAAGATGATAAAAATAATACCTTTATATGGAGGAGGGGTTATAAATGGCAGAAAATATTGGGACAATTAAACAGGTTACTGGACCTGTCGTCGATGTTGAATTTGAACAGGGCAAGCTGCCTACCATTTATACAGCGCTTTTGATCAGCAACCCGGCCATCAACGATCAACCGGACAATCTTGTTGTGGAAGTTGCCCAGCATCTGGGTGACAATGTGGTTCGTACCATCGCCATGGACGTCACCGACGGTCTTACACGGGGGCAAGAGGTTAAAGACACCGGAAAACAGATTATGATGCCGGTAGGACAAGCCGGATTGGGACGCGTGTTAAATGTAGTGGGCAGACCGGTGGATGGCCTTGGGCCTGTAAGCCAAGAAAAAATGATGCCCATTCACAGGGAAGCACCAAAATTTACCGAACAGGATACTACGGTAAGGGTTCTTGAAACCGGTATCAAGGTTATTGACCTTCTGGTTCCGTTTCCCAGAGGCGGTAAAATGGGGTTGTTCGGTGGAGCGGGCGTGGGTAAAACCGTTATCATGATGGAAATGGTTAATAATATTGCTCTCCAGCACGGTGGAATTTCCGTTTTTGCAGGGGTTGGCGAAAGAACTCGCGAAGGGAACGACCTTTACCATGAAATGAAGGAAGCAGGGGTTCTTCCAAAAGCTGCATTGGTGTATGGTCAGATGACGGAACCGCCCGGAGCAAGAGCAAGGGTTGCCCTTTCAGCGTTGACCGCTGCGGAATACTTCAGAGACCAGGAAGGTCAGGATGTTCTTATCTTCATTGATAACATATTCCGATTTACACAGGCGGGATCTGAAGTATCTGCCTTGCTGGGGCGCATGCCTTCAGCGGTTGGTTATCAACCGACCCTGGCCGTTGACCTTGGAGAACTCCAGGAGCGTATTACCTCAACGGATAAAGGTTCGATTACTGCCGTGCAGTGTGTTTACGTCCCCGCAGACGACTTGACAGACCCTGCTCCTGCTACAACTTTTGCGCACCTTGACGGGACCGTTGTTCTATCAAGGAAGCTGGTCGAAAAGGGGATCTATCCTTCAGTGGATCCTCTGGACTCCAATTCAAGGATTTTGGATGCTGCCTATATCGGAGAGGAACATTATCAGGTTGCCCGTAAAGTTCAGCAGACTTTGCAAAAATACACCGAACTTCAGGATATTATTGCCATTCTTGGAATTGACGAATTGTCCGATGAAGACAAAATTACGGTAAGCAGGGCCAGAAAAATGGAAAGATTCCTATCGCAGCCTTTTCACGTTGCAGAGGTTTTTACCAATACCCCGGGGGCCTATGTAAAAATCGAAGATACCGTAAAGGGATTCAAAGATATTCTTGACGGTAAATACGATGATCTTCCTGAACAGGCATTTCTCATGGTGGGTGGAATTGAAGACGCCATTGAAAAAGCCAAAAAAATGGCCAATGAATAGCCATACTCGATGAGGTTGAATAATGGCAGGAAATATAAGATTACAGGTTGTAACACCTGAAAAATCGGTTGTGGATGAGGATGTCCAAGTTGTCGTTGCTCCCGGTTCCATGGGGGAATTCGGTGTGCTCATCGGGCATACCCCTTTTATGACGACTCTGAAGCTTGGTACCCTGAGATATAATGATGCCTCCGGAACGGAAAGATGCGTATTTATCAGCGGCGGGTTTGCTGAAGCCCTTCCTGATAAGGTGACCGTTCTGGCTGAATCCGCCGAAAGACGCTGTGATATTGATATTGAAAGAGCTAAAAGCGCCATGGAAAGAGCTGAAAAGCGCTTGGCCGATGAAGCTGCAGCTGCAAAACAAGAGCTTGATTATATAAGAGCCAAAGCCTCTCTTGAGAGAGCCATTCATCGTATTAGGGTTTCAGAGACCAGACGAATTTAATCCATCGTTTTTGAAGAGCCTTGCGGCTCGAACCCAAGCAAATATATTTGGTTGGAAAAAGCAGATTGCACCAGTAATCTGCTTTTTCTTTTGAAGCAAGCAGCAGAAAGAATGTCTCTTTTGGATGTAAAAAGGCTTTAAAAATCAAAAGATAAAACATCTTGACTTTGTATCTATGAAAAGATTATATTTCGATAAAATGAGGTGAAACATTGGATAATCAGTCTATTTTTAAACAATTTGAAGAGCTTGAAAATAAGCTTGGAAATTTGATTGGGTTTTGTAAGTCATACGAGAAAGAGAATATTGAACTTAAAGAAAAAATTAATGGATTAGAAGAGGAACTCCAGGGCAAGGTAACAGCAGAGAATCAGTTGCGCCAGGAAAGGGAGATGATCCGTTCAAAAATAGATGGTCTTATAAACAGATTTCATGAGATTGAGGTTGAGTAATATTTTATTTGTTTAATATCGGTTACATTTTCTTTTTATGGGTTGAATATTGGAAAACCTGATCACCTTAACGCTCTTTGGCCGATCTTATACCATAAAAACAGAATTGGATGTTGATAAAGCAAAGGCGGTTGCCGATATTTTGACAAAAGCAGTTGAACGGATCCAGGAAAGTATTGCGGGTCAGTCTCCGGAAATGGAAAAGCTGAATGTTTTAATGCTTGCAGCGTTGAATATGGCTAGTGATATTTATAAGTTAGAACAAAATCAATTAGAGTTTTTTGCGAAGCTTAATGAAAGATCAGCGCATCTGAACCAATTGATTGATAACAGCCTTAAAAAAACGGAATTGAGTTAGGCCCTTCTTAGGGAGGTTTTATTCTGCAAAGCATTGGAATTACAAATGATTGAGTTAGTTGTAACTGCTGTTACGAAAATTGTGGCATTGATGCCGTTGCAGTGTGCAGAGTTGAAACCCCTACCGTGTACGTGATTGAATAGAAGCTCTTTGGCTCAACGCATAAAAACGGGAGTTTTCACTGGTTTTGGTGAGCAGGTTCTGCCAGTACAGAAAAGCCTAAAGAAACTATAAAACGCCCACTTTGTTTTTTGGCTCAAAGGCCTTGATACACGGCATTATGGTAGGGGTTTCCAGAAAAAATGCATATTGCTTTATAAACTGGCATCCAAAATGATCCTCCTTTTTTCTTCCTTCTATTAAGTCTTGCCTCGGATTCATCTCATTGGAAGTTTTTCGTTAAATTCAAACAAAACTCTATCCAAGCTCTCCTGAAGCTGTGCTTGGATGGCCATTTGGACACTCGTGGGTTTTTCTACTTTTTAAAGAGGGGGAAACTCGTTCTTTGAAAACAAATTAGGTATAATTTGATGAATATATTAGGAGAAGGGTAATGATTGAGTACTCAATTGGAATAGGAATAATCTGTTTTGGATCGGGATGGGCGGTTTCATATTTATTAAAGTCAAAAGAGGCATCCCGTAAGATCAAAGAGGCTGAAAACGAAATTGCTTCAAAATTACATGACGCGCAGAGACGCGCAGAGACGATCTTAAAAGAAGCGGAGCTTGACGTCAAAGACAAACTTTTCAAGATGAAGACCGACTTTGACAATGAGACAAAAGAAACCAAAAATGAACTGAAAAAGAAAGAAAAAAGACAACAGCAAAAAGAAGAACAAGTTGATTTGAAAACCGAAGAAGTGGAGAAACAACTGCGGGATTTAACCAAAAGAGAAAAAGTGGTTGAAGGAAAGGAGCAGGAGGTTGAATCCAACATCACTCGTTATACCGAGCTGATATCTGAGCAACAACAGCAACTTGAAAAAATATCAGGCTTAACATCCGAACAGGCCAAAGAATTGTTGATCAAGGCCATGGAGAACGAAGCCAGATATGAAAGTGTAAAACTGATTAAAAAAATTGAGGGTGAAGCCAAGGAAGAGGCTGAAAAGAAATCAAAAAAAATTATTGCTACGGCAATTCAAAGATATTCCTCTGAGTTTATCTGTGAACGGGCTGTTTCAGTAGTACCCCTTCCCAACGATGAAATGAAGGGCCGGATTATCGGAAGAGAAGGCAGAAATATCAGGGCCCTTGAGGCAGCCACCGGAATTGATCTAATCATTGATGATACCCCCGAAGCTGTCATTCTTTCCGGCTTTAATCCAGTTCGAAGGGAAGTGGCCAGGCTCGCACTTACCCGATTAATATCGGATGGTAGAATTCATCCCGCCCGCATAGAAGACGTTGTCAAGACGGTTGAAGAAGAAGTGGACAAGACCATAAAAGAAGCAGGTGAGCAGGCGGCCTTTGATATGGGGGCCCACGGCATTCATCCTGAACTGATCAAATTTCTGGGGAGGCTTAAGTTCAGAACAAGTTACGCCCAAAACGTACTTCAACATTCCATTGAGGTGGGATTTCTATGCGGTATTATGGCTTCTGAGCTCGGGCTTAACCAGAAGCTGGCGAGAAGAATGGGGTTGCTTCACGATTTGGGAAAAGCGGTCGATCATGAAGTTGAAGGTCCACATGCCCTGATCGGGTCAAGGCTTGCTAAAAAATACGGAGAATCCGCCAAGGTGGTTCATGCTATTTCGGCCCACCATGAGGATGTTCCGCCCAACACAGTTTATGCAATACTGGTTCAGGCTGCTGACGGTTTGTCCGGCGCCAGGCCCGGAGCCAGGAAGGAAATGCTTGAAAATTATGTCAAACGGCTGGAAGACCTTGAAAAAATAGCCAATTCCTTTAACGGTGTAGCCAACACCTATGCCATACAGGCCGGAAGGGAATTGCGGGTTATCGTGGAAAGCGAAAAAATCAAGGATGAAGATGCTGTATTGCTAAGCCGGGATATTGCCAGAAAAATAGAGGAGTCCCTGACTTTCCCCGGGCAGATTCGAGTCATAGTCATCCGGGAAACAAGGGCTGTGGAATATGCGAATAAATGATACAAGTAATGAGTGATGAGTGATGAGTGATCAGGCGTGCCTCTTAGAGCTACGCCGTGAATATAAGTTGCCTGTGTTTAAGTGGTTAGGTGGTTAAGTGCTTAAGTGAAAGGGAAAAAGCCCATTTTGGTTTTAAAGTGTTTGGTCTGCAAATTAGCGATGTTTGGCTGATCAGCCTTGCTTCAGCAGATAAAAACAAGCTGTTTTTCCCTTAATGACATAATCACTTAAACACCTAACCACTAATTTCCAACCACATAAGCACATTTCTAACTATTTAAGGAACGGATTAATGGCTACGGTAATTGATATATTGGAAGAAAGAGGTTTTGTAGAGCAAAAGACCCATGAAGCAGAGCTGAACGATTACATAGAAAATGGAAATGTTAGCTGTTACATAGGCTTTGACCCCACTGCATCAAGTTTACACATCGGAAGTCTCGTTCCCATCATGGCGCTGGCCCATATGCAGAGATCGGGGCACCGTCCCATTGCATTGGTGGGCGGGGGGACCGGGCTTGTCGGAGATCCTAGCGGAAAGACGGAGATGCGCCAGATGCTCACCGTCGACATCGTTAATGACAATGTGAAATGCCTTAAAGCCCAGCTATCAAGATTCATTGATTTTGAAAATGGAAAAGCGTTGCTGGTGAACAATGCGGATTGGTTATCCGATCTCAAATATATCCCTTTTCTCAGGGATATCGGCCGACATTTCAGCGTCAATCGTATGATTAAAATGGAAAGCTGCAAGTTAAGGCTGGACTCTGAAGAAGGCCTCAGTTTCATTGAGTTCAATTATATGCTGCTTCAGGCCTATGATTTTATGATCTTGAGCCGGGACTATGGTTGCAGGGTCCAAATGGGGGGCAGCGATCAGTGGGGTAATATCGTGGCAGGCATTGATTTGATTCGTCGTGTCACCAAGGAGCAGGCCTTTGGCGTTACCTTTCCATTGATCACCACAAGCTCTGGCGCAAAAATGGGCAAAACCGCAGCCGGAGCTGTTTGGCTCGATCCTGAAAGGACCTCGCCCTATGACTATTATCAGTACTGGGTCAATTCAGATGATGCGGATGTGGCCCGTTTCCTTGCACTTTATACGTTTCTTCCCATGGCTGAGATACGGGCTGTCGCAAGCCTCAAAGATGCTGATTTAAATTTTGCAAAATCTGTGTTGGCTTTTGAAACCACCCAGTTGGTTCATGGCAGAGAAGAAGCGGAAAAAGCCTATTACGCAGCCATGAAGATGTTCGGCTCCCGCACTGTACCCCATCAGGTGCTTTCATCAAGCTCCATTCCAAGATCGACTCTGGATGGCGGAATGGATTCGATTCCCCAGACCCTTATCGACCGGATGGACTTGGAAAAAGGGATTCCAGCTTTCAGGCTGTTCCAAATAGCCGGCCTTGCTGAAACCAGCGGGGCCGCCCGACGGTTGATTTCCCAGGGGGGCGCCTATGTCAATGACACTCGGGTTGATTCCATGGACCAAACGATAACAGATAAAGATCTTAACGGGTTAGAGATGGTCTTGAGGGCGGGTA
>Ga0180732_1001163_pt1 | contig 17271 bp, 12 predicted proteins | sample KR11_01MetaG_FD_148674 | JGI IMG/M metagenome (GOLD analysis project Ga0180732, IMG submission 148674) | Groundwater microbial communities from the Olkiluoto Island deep subsurface site, Finland - KR11_0.1 MetaG | ecosystem: Environmental > Aquatic > Deep subsurface > Groundwater | place...
TTCTGGATTCCCATGCTTCTTCTACCCTTTTTTTGTGGAACCGGGGGGTTGGCCGTTTTTCTATTGATTTTATTCTCCTCGGGGTATCATGGCGCCAATGGAGCAGTCCTGCCGGTTTGGAACAGTCTCATCGGAGACCTGGTGCCTTTTGAAATCCGGGGACGGTTTTTCGGGAACCGGAACCGTCTTACGGGCATCGCCACCTTTATTTCGGTGCTTGCTGCTGGTATTCTTCTGGATGTGTTTGAAAAAATCGACTTAACCTCAACCGGCTATCTTTGCATCTTTGTTGTTGCTTTCCTGGCCAGGGTCAATTCCGGAAGATGGGTCGCCAAGTATGAAGACCCGGAATTCAGAATGCTTCCGGATCAGTTTTTCACCTTCCGCCAGTTCCTTCGAAGGTCTCCCAAATCCAATTTTGCCAAGTTTGTTTTTTACGTGGGGGCCATACGGTTGTGCGTGGCCTTTTCCGCCCCGTATTTCGCCCTTTATATGTTGAGGGATCTTAAATTCTCCTATTTGGAATTCACCCTGGTCACGGCTGCCTCGGTTATCGTTCAGTTTCTCACCTTTCGATACTGGGGGGAGCTGAGCGATCGATTCGGGAACAAGAAGATTCTGAATCTCTGCGGGTGGGGTGTTGTTCTGGCCCCGGTCTTCTGGCTCTTCTCTTCCAACATCCTTTATATTCTGGTGATTCAAACCTATAGCGGTTTTGTGTGGGCCGGTTTCACCCTGGCCTCGGCCAATTTTATTTTTGATGCCGTTTCTCCGCCCAAACGCGCATTATGCGTGGCCTACCAAGGCCTTATCCACGGTGTGTGTATATTTGTCGGGTCCATTGCGGGCGGGTATACGGCCGCAATCCTGCCTGCAACCTATGTCCTTGGCCCCTTCTCCTGGACACCCGCTTCCGTGCTTCTTGTCATATTCCTGCTGTCCGGAATATTCCGGTTCGTCGTTTCCTGCTTCCTGATTCGTAAATTCAAGGAAGTCCGGGATGTGGAATCCATCGGAAACCGGGAACTATTCTTTCGAGTGGCTCACATCAAACCCATTGCCGGATTTACCTTCAATCTGTTCACCGGAATCTTAAGAGATCCTTCCAAAAAACGTGACCCTCCAAAAAAGGATAGATAGTGTCTATCCTTTCCCTCATATTGAATTGAAATAATCAATTTTACATCCTTGGAATATTAGTTTAAAGCTTCCGGAAACGAAGAATTGCTTTCCTGAACCCTTTTTTGTACTCGCCTGCAAGACCGGGGAAGAGAACTTTATGACCGAAAAGTACACGAACATTTCCGTCTATCCGGAAAACCTGAAAAGCAGAAAATATGGGTTTTTATTTTCAGCTTGGCCCTATGGGATTCTCAGGTTGATGCTTTGCTTCGTATTTTTAGGATCCGGCTTTGTAAAGCTGATGGACCTCATGGCTTTTGCAGTTCTCATCGGAGATTTCGGCCTGATCCCTGAAAGTTTTACTTTCCCCGCAGCGATGTTGCTTTCCATGGCTGAAGTTCTTGTGGGTGCAGCCCTGGTTTTTGATGTTCGTGGCAGTCTGGGAGCCATGGCAGGTTTGGTTTTATTTTTCATGATGGTCCTTGGTTACGGGATATTCATGGGCTTTGACATGGATTGCGGCTGTTTTGGTCCGTCCATGGGAAAAACCGATTTATTCAGCAGCCTTGAACTGTCCTTTGTCCGGGATACCATGCTCCTTATCGGCATCCTAACCTTATATATGTGGCGAAGACTCACAGCCCGATCGCCGGTTCATATAAAAAACGCCCTCTCATTTCCACCCTTGGAAAGGAACACCCGGTAATGCGGAATACAAAAACCAAATCGATCTTCATCCTGATGGTTATCATGATCCTGAACTTGATGATCTTGGGATGCTCTTCCAATAAATTTGAAAAGGAAGTGGAAGTGGAGAAGGCTGGAGTAAAACTGGCGAGGGAAGTCCTGGCCGGGGGATATGGCCTTGTGACAACCTATGAGTTAAAAAAAATGACGGATGAAGGTGCTGAGGTGTTAATCATAGACACCATGCCCATGGAAGACAGCTATAAAAAAGCCCATGTTCCCGGAGCCAAGCCCTTTGAATTTCCCATTCCGGATATGGAAGCCTGGGATAGCACCAAGACGGCCGGCAAATCCCAATCGGATTTTGAGACCCTTCTGGGTTCGGATAAAAACAAGACCATTGTGATTTACTGCGGGTTTGTGAAATGCACCCGAAGCCATAATGGCGCAATCTGGGCGAAAAAAATGGGGTATCCGAAGGTTTACCGGTATCCCGGTGGCATTTTTGCCTGGAAAGGGGCAGGATTTCCCGTGGAAACCGGAGAATGATTTCAGGGTGATTCCGTTACAAAAACATCCACTTCAACCGTTTTGGATTCTTTTCGATTCCGATCTTTTTGATTCCGATCCGTGGCTTTGATGTGTTTTTCCATGATGACGCGCTTGATTTCATAGCCTTCCTCCAGATGCTCAAATAGAATTTTCCTCATATTTTTCTGGGTAAAGGCATTTTTTTTCACTTCCATTTTTCGAGCCAGGTTCAAAATATCCTCAAGCCGTATGTTATCCCCTCCTTCCAGGGAGGCATTATCCCGGTTGATTTCCTCGTATTGATAAAATCGACATGAAGGACCATTGTCCGGGTTGATTTTCGGTGCATAGGCAACGCCGTATCGCTCAAAATCAAAGGTGAAAATTCGACAGGTGGGTTCCATGCAGGCGGAAATGAAATGGATGCAAAATCGGCAAGTTTTTCGGGAGAAGACCACCGAATCCGGCGGGGACCCGGTTTCGCCGGACGGATTCTCCTTTGCCTTGGATAAAAAAATTTGCGAGATATCCTCCAATCCCCTGCCAAGGCTTTTTTCCCGCATGAACCAACCTCCTCAGTTGACCACCCGGATGGAATTCTTGCTTCCAAAGGGATTGGAGGTGCAGATTTCGGGGTTGTCCGTATCCTCCACCCATTTTGATTCATCCACAAAGAATTTGTACTGATGCTCTCCCGGAGGAAGGTTGATGATTTTCACCCAGACCCCGTCGTTTTGCCGGTTCATCAGATAGTCATCCGTGGGGGCCCAGTTGTTGAAAGTACCGGCGATCCGGACACTTTTTGCCTCGGGCGCATGAAAAATGAACCGACTCTCCCTTTGGAAGGACCTATCTTCAAGGCTTGGTTCTAAAAACGGGCGTATATGGATCAAGCGATTCCTTTCTTGAAGGATTTCATCCGCCAGCAGGGAATAATCCCGGCATCCTGAAGATCTGCTGTCATATTCCAGGATGGTTTTGCCGTAGCTTACGGCCTCTTTCAGTCGCACGTTGAAATGGATCATCGTGTCAAAAAGAGAACCCCTGAAATTTTGTCGCATATTTTGAAGAATTTCTCTGGAAAGCCGCGTTCGTTTGTCCACCATTACGGCAATGGCCTTCATTCCCAGGTCGTGGCCTGTTTTTTGTTGTATCAGGCCCATGATTTCCAGCAATTTTGCGGTTCCGTGGAGGGCAAAAAAGCCCATCTCAACGGGAATGAATACTTCATTGGAGGCTACAAGCGCATTAAATGTGAGCAGGCCCAAACTGGGCGGACAGTCGATCAGGATAAAGTCATAAATCTTTTGAAGCTTTTCCAGGGCATCTTTTAGTTTGCTTTCCCGGCCCGGCATCATGGACAAGTGCTGCTCAAAAAGACTCAGATGAATGTTTGCTGGCGCCAGATCAAACCCCTCGCAGGGAATAACGACATCATCCAGGACTAACGGTGATGGATTCCCTCCGTTCATGAGGACGTCGAACAGGGTCTTTTGCAGAACAGGGCCTTGAATATTCAAGGCCAGTGTGGCATGACTCTGGGGGTCCATATCGACAAGAAGAACCTTTTGCCCTTTGGATGAAAGGCAGGCGGACAGGTTCAGAGCCGTTGTGGTTTTCCCGCAGCCTCCCTTTTGGTTGGCGATGGCAATAACCCTCATTTTTCCTCCTTTTATTCCTTAGTTATGTCCGGGGAACCCACAAAGCATAAAAGAAAGGACCTTGAATCCGGATATGGCCGGGAAGGGTGCAATGTCCAGTAAAAGGTTTGCATGGAGCTCAGAAATAGATTGAGAAGTCGGTTCGTGATCATTTGAGTTGACAGGGCTTTCCGAAAGGGGATTTTCAATGCATCAAAATCAATTGCCTTTCCCGGCCATTTCCATTTGAAGCTGCTATTCAAAACCATGACTGGATATGAATGTCAAGGGAAAAATCAACATTTTGTGGGTCATGATAAAAAAATAGCTATATATAGTATCCTGCTCTTCGGAGAGGAATCAGTCTTCCTTGGCGTCACCCCCTGGCGCTTTTTCATTTCCGGCTTCCGAAAACCACCGGGGTGGTTTTCGACGGGTCCACCTGGCGAACCTTGCCTTCTCGCCAAGATAGAACTGGCGGTACGCTTTTACCGCATCTCCCGGAACCCGGTATGGATCCGGCATGGTCTGGGCGAATTCAGTAAGCCCCACATCATCGATCTTTGGCTGGCGCAGCCCCAAGACCACCAAAGCGGATTTGTGATCTGAGGAAGTTCGGAAACGATACCGATACTCCCGGTTCAGGGCAAGGGCAAGCCGGTAAAGCCACTGCCAGTTGGAAAGGGAATGTCCGGCCCAGATGGTGCAGGGGTGGTTTTGGTGGGTGGGCCTGTAAGGAGCCTCCCCGCCGTTCTGGTTGACCACAGTACACAACATCTGTGCGCTTTCAAGAATCATCTTGATCACGTGCTGATCCGCGTGGTACCGGGCGCATTTTTCAACCTTCCGATCCAGGACAAATATGTTCATCGAATAGCCTCCATGAAAAGCAAAAGATATGCTTTACAATCCCCAAATCCGCTGGTAAATTCTTACTCACGTCCGGCGGATTAGTTCAAGAGGTTTTTATCCAATGCCTGTCCATTGATCAACCTGCCAGGGAATCCCATCTTTTGTATCGGAGGTTTAATGAGCCGTTCCTTCAGATGACCCCGCTGAAACCGCCTGAAGTATAGAAAATTACGGAGGTACTATGAAATTCACACAGATCGATTACGAAAACCGGGGTGCTGTGACCATTATCCGGTTCAACCGGCCCGAGGTGCGTAATTGCGTGGGCCCGACAACCCACCTGGAATTGGTGGAGGCCTGGACGCGGTTTCGTGAGGATGATAAAGCCAAGGTAGCCATCATCACCGGAGCTGGAGACAAGGCTTTCTGTGCGGGGGGTGATTTAACGTCCGAGGAGGGTCTGGTTCCCCTAACCCCGGCTGAAATTGCCGCTCACAATCGGGGCGAGCGTCCGGGAATCCTCGGTCCCAGCCGCTGGACGGACATCTACAAGCCCATCCTGGCCGCGATCAACGGGGTGGCTTATGCCGGAGGACTCGAGTGGGCATGCTTTGCCGATATCAGAATCGCCGAGGAACACGCGTCCTTCGGGGTGACCTGCCGGCGGTGGAATATCGGTCTGGCCGATGGAGGCACCCAAAGGTTGCCCCGGATCATCGGCATGGGCCGGGCCATGGAACTGATCATCACAGGCAGGGTCATTGATGCACGGGAGGCGGAACGCATTGGTCTGGTTAACGAGGTGGTGCAGAAAGGAAAGTCCCTCGAGCGAGCCCTGGAGCTTGCCGAGCTCATCTGCACTCTGCCCCAACCTGCGCTCCGTACCGACAAGGAAGCCGCCATCCGGGGTTTCGGGCTTCCCCTTGCCGAAGGGCTTCGCATCGAAGCGGAATGCTTCAACCGATCCATTCATGATCCGGCAACCGCCGAAGGCCTTCGCCGCTTCCGTGAGCGGGACCATCCGGACCGCCGCCGCGATCAACCGGCCCTTACAACAGGGCTGGTAAGGGATGACGATTCATCAAAAAAACCGAAAACAACGGCATGATAAATCAGGGAAAGAATTCTTTTCTTGAATGGCTCAGCGGAACGTAAAAGACGGGATTGCATATTCATCTTGAAGGGAGTATTTAATTTTTGCCTTGGATGGCTGTGCAATGAAAATACAGAAAAAGAACAATTGTACGAGCATGGAAGATTTAAAGTGCATATTCGAGTTCAGGAGATCAAAAGCATCCGGATTTTTCTGGAGCTAACGGTTGATCATTCATTTTTCATGGGAGAGAAATATGGAAGCCGGAAAGTTGTTTCGATTATTTTGTGCGTTCATGATCGCTTTGTCCATTGGAGGATGCGGTGGGTCCGGTGGCTCCGGAAGCACCCCATCGTCTGATGCGATAGACGTGTCTTCTTTTTCAACCATCGATGATTCCTTATACGCGATTTCCGTTGCAGATACAGCGGACACATACGATGCGGCTGACCTCGTCGAAAATACCACTTTTGATTATTTCATAGACATCAATTTTACTGAAAACACGGCTGGATTGTCATCCGGCCCGGCTCAGGATATTTCAGAAACCGAAAATACCCTTCTTGCGGTGGGGAGCCAAAGTGTGACAATTGCGAAAACAGATTATGGCATTACCGTCCGTTCATCAATGGATGCCGTAATCGGGTACAATCTTTCCGGAGCCCTCACGGGAACATTCACTCTTTCCAGTTCAAGCAACATCCCGTATCCCTACCAGATCCGCCTAAACGAGGCCACGATCAGCGGTACCGCAGGCCCGGCCCTTGATTTAGAATCATCCCAGAAAGCCTATATCGTCACCGCCTCGGGTACGACCAACCGGTTGACGGATTCGTCTACTCGAAGCATGACCATGAAAGCCGCTCTTTATGGCAAGGGCCCCATGGTTTTCAGCGGAGACGGAACGCTGTTTGTCTCCGGGGATTACAAGCACGGTATTTACAGCGATGACTATATTCGAGTCTGCAGGGGAATGCTTGATGTGGCGGTTAGCACAAAAGACGCGATCCGGTCGGTAAACGGTTTCATTTTTGATGACGGGGATTTGACGATTACCGCTACGGGAACCAAAGTTGATGATGAGAGCAAAGGCATCAAGGTTGAAGGCTCGGAAGAGACCGGTCCCGGCAAGGGATACATTGTGATCAACGGTGGATATATCGATATCACCTCCGTGGGAAAGGCAATCACTGCGGGGTGGGACATTGATGAAGATGCAGAAACGGTGACCACATCGGATGATCCTTTTCCCTATGTCGTCATCAATAATGGCGTCATATCCATAACCACCACGGGATCCCCTTATGAATATGTATCCGAAGGAAAAACCATCAGTTGCAGCCCGGAGGGTATCGAGGGAAAAACCGACCTCACGATCAACAGCGGTTACATCCAAATCAACTCCACGGATGATAGCTTGAACTCGGGTGAAGAACTATCCATAAACGGGGGCTATGTTTACTGCCAAAGTTCGAAAAACGATGCCGTTGACTCAAACGGTAGAATAACCATCCGGGGCGGCGTCATTGTCGCCATAGGATCTTCAAAACCGGAAGGTTCCTTCGACTGCGATCAGAGCGATTTTATCATTACCGGTGGCACGGTGGTGGGGATCGGTGGCACGATAAGCCAGCCGACCGTAAGTCCCAATGTGCAAAATATGGTGGTTCTCGGCTGGATAACCACAGGAACCACCATGGCCATCAAGACAAGTAGCGGTGAGACCTTATTCATCTTCACGATTCCCCAGCCTTATGAAACGATGATTTTATCATCCCCCAACCTCGCAGCCGGAAGCAACCTTACCCTGTATTCAGGAGGAAAGGGCTCCTCGGATGATATGTTTTACGGTCTTTACCTTGGGAGCTTGGCCTATTCAGGCGGGTCAACCGGACCCACCTTCAACGGATTATCGAAGCTAACAAAGCTCGGTGGCACCTATTTCTGATGCCAGCCCAACCTCTTGTGAAAGACAACACTCATTGCCCCCGCCCGATCGGGCTTGTGATCCTTTTGAAATGAAATATGGACGCCTTCTCATGGATCGGATTCCCTGAAAATCACGAAAGGGGCGAAAAATGGAAGACCCGTTGACAAAAACCTAACAAATCTAGCATATAGGCATTCAGACCCTGGATAATCTGCCGGGGGGATTGATGGGAACATGAAACTTTCAGCAGGAAACCATGAGCACAAGCCTTGAACGGGAGATTCCCTATAATTACACGTCGGCGGATGACCGGCGCATCTTGACCTTTCTCCTGGGGGGGGAGGCCGTGGAATCCCTGGAACGCCTGGATTTAAGACGCCGCACCGGGCCTGCCTGGCGTCTGCTCATGCGGTTTGTCGGTGATCTTTTTATCCACAGGAGAAACCCTTACCTCTACCAGGAACTGGTTGAGAACCGGACATGGCGCAGGGAGTTTCTTCAAGGGATGGAAAAGGATCTTGCCCTCATCGGCGGCCCTGCCCGGGAAAATCCCGATCTGGCCCTGGTGCTTGGCCCGTGCCGCAGGCAATTGGATGCCTTAAGGGTTGAATTGGATGGGCTTCTCCGGCTGAGAGAACGAATTCGCCAGGATCTGGGGGCTGTTGTGGGCGTCAGGAATATCCTTTTCGACCCCTTCACCCTGGCAGCCCATGCCACGGATGCCACGGACTGGCGCCTGCATCTGCCCGTGGCCGTTGTGTATCCGGATGAAGAGGCCCAGGTGCCCCTTTTGCTTTCAGCCATTGCCTCTCTGGGGCTTAAGGTCATTCCCCGGGGGGGAGGCACCGGGCTCACCGGAGGGGCAGTTCCCGTGGCTGCCCGATGCGTGATCCTCAATACGGAAAAACTCAATCGCATTGGAGTTATTGGAAAGACTTCTTTTAAGCAGACCAACGGCGAGGATGTGATCCTTGACACCCTGTCGCTGGAAGCCGGGGTGATCACGGAAGCGGCCATGGAGGCGGCCAAAGAGGCCAAGCTGGTGTTCGCAACCGATCCCACCTCTTCCTGGGCCTGCACCATCGGAGGCAATATCGCGGAAAACGCCGGAGGCAAGCGGGCCGTTCTCTGGGGCACAGCCATCGATAATCTACTCTCCTTTCGAATCGCAGTCCCCGGCGGCCGGTTATTGGATGTCTGCCGATTGAATCCCACCGGACAGCGGATCGACCCCGAGGAAACCATATCCTTCGGGGTTCGGGATACGGCAGGGGGAGAACCCATCAAGGAGATCCATATTCATGGAAGCCGTCTTCGAAAACCCGGCCTGGGGAAGGATATCACCAACAAGACCTTGGAAGGACTTCCCGGTGTGCAAAAGGAGGGGACGGACGGCATTATCACCTCGGCGGTGTTCATGCTGCACCGAAACTACCCCTGCCAGCGGACGGTATGCCTTGAATTTTTCGGGGACGACATGGAAGAAGCGGCTCAGATCATCGAGCGTATCTCCATGGCCTTTGCCGAAAAAGGCCGAGAAGCCCTCATGGCCCTGGAACATTTTGATGAAGAGTATGTCCGGGCCATTGAGTACAAGGCCAAGGCCCCGAAAAGTGAAAGTCCCAAGGCTGTACTTCTCATAGATATCGTCGGACACCGTCCGGACCAGGTGGACGCGGGCCTCTCCCGGCTTTCGTCCCTGCTGGCCGATTATCCCAATACTTTCATGGCCGTAGCCAGAAACGAGCAGGAAGCCGAGCGGTTCTGGAAGGATCGGAAACGCCTGGGGGCCATTGCCGCCCGGACCAACGCCTTCAAGCTTAATGAGGACATAGTTCTCCCCCTTGGGGCCCTTTCGGATTTTGCGGCCTTTGTGGATGCCCTCAATGTGGAAGAGGAGCGAAGCAATCAGGAAGAGGTCATCTGGCAGTTGCTCACGTATTTGGAAAAGGCCGTGCCCATTGAAGATCCGGAATGGCTTTCCGCCAAACGACCCCGGGCCCGGCAACTGCTCAAGGACACCCTGGAGCAGATCAAGCTTTCCGGCCGCACCCATCTGAGGGCCGAAACCCATTTGCGACGGATGCAGGATGTTCTGGCGGAACTTCTCCGGGGGTTCAGCAAGGTAAAGGAGGAAATCCAGCGGGATTTGGATGAAATCCGGTCCCGCCGTATTGTGGTGGCTACCCACATGCATGCCGGAGACGGGAATGTGCATGTGAATATTCCGGTGTTCTCCAATGATCGGGAGATGATGCTCCGGGCTGCGGAAGTCGCCGACATCATCATGGAAAAAACCGTGGAGCTCGGCGGGGTGGTGAGCGGGGAGCACGGAATCGGATTTACCAAAATCAAGCACCTGGATGAGGAGATTCTTGCGGAATTCAAAGCTTACCAGCAGTTGGCTGATCCATCAGACCTCATCAATCCTGGTAAACTCACCGACCGGAGTGTGGCCGATCGTGTGTTCACCCCGTCCTTCAACCTCATTGAGCTGGAGGCTCGAATCCTGCGCTACGGAAACCTGGAAAACCTGGCGGAAAAAATATCCCGGTGCGTACGGTGCGGGCGATGCAAAACCACCTGCTGTGTGTTCTATCCCAACGGCAATCTGTTTTACCACCCCCGGAACAAGAACCTGGCTCTCACGGGAATCATTGAGGCCTTGCTTTACCATGCACAGCGCTCCCACGGGATGGGATTGAAACCCCTTCGCTGGCTGTCTGAGATCGCAGATCACTGCACCCTCTGCCACAAATGCCAAACGCCCTGTCCGGTCAATATTGATACGGCCGAGGTGTCGATTCTTGAACGGGAAGTATTAGCCGAAAGAGGAGCACGGACCACCGCCCTTCCCACGCGCCTGATTCTTTCCTATCTTGCCAACCGGTCACGCCCGGTCAATACCATGGTTCGTAAAACCATCCTGCAATGGGGCGGTGCGATCCAGCGCACCGGATCCCGCCTCTTGGGAAAGGTCTCACGGCGAGTTCCCGTTCTCGCGCCATTCTATGCCCCGGCGCCCCCCATTGCTTCCAGGGCGCTGACCGCGCTCTTTCCCGGACCCCGAGATAACCACCACGCCCTGGTGGTTTCGCCCGAGGGAGATGTTGGGGCTACGGTTTTCTACTTTCCGGGGTGCGGCTCCGAAAGGCTTCACAGCGATATCGCCCTATCGGCCCTTTATCTGCTCCTGGATGCGGGTATTCGAGTCGTCCTTCCGCCCCCCTATCTCTGCTGCGGATTTCCGGCCCGGGCCAATGCCAAGGCCGATCTTTGCAACCGGCAGGAGCTCAACAATACCATCATTCTCAACCAGATTCGGTCCATGCTGGGTCCCATGACATTTGACGGCTGCCTTGTCACCTGCGGTACCTGCCGGGAATCCCTGATGCTCATGGATATCACCCGGATTTTTAACGCACCGGTTCTGGATGCTGTGGAATTTGTCCTCTCCCGGGGATATGACACACAGCTTTCGAAGCCCCTGATTTATCATCAGCCCTGCCACGATTCCATGGACGGTCGGGGGGAAGTACTTCTCGGCGAACTGGCTTCCGGGGTTATCACCGTCCCCCATTGCTGCGGGGAGGCCGGAACCCTGGCCTTAAGCCGCCCGGATATCGCCGCGGCCATGCTGGACCGCAAGCGCGAAGCCTTGGCACTTTGTTCAAACGAATCCCCCGAGAGCCGTTTGGTTACCAATTGCCCGGCTTGCATCAACGGCCTGGGACGATTGGGTCTGCTCCCGCCCCTGCACCTTACAACCGTTCTGGCCGAGGCCAGGGACCCGGAGAACTGGCGCAGAATTGCTACCCATGCTCTTTCGCGTGCGGAATGGGTCGAATTTTAAAACCCGAAAGGAAACGGCCCAAGGGTTACGGCCCTGGATGCCCGTCTGAAGATCGTGAAATAACGAAAACCGGATCAGCTTCAGGAGACAAAACAAAAAGGATCCTTGTCTTTAAAGATATTCAATCCGTGGCTGTATGTATTGGCCATGCAACCCCTGCAAACCACTGATAATCGGCACTCTTTGCAGTCTTCCGGGCCGTTTCGGTACTGTTGGGAATGATCCGATTGATAGATTTCCATCAGGGGTGTTTTGAAAATATTGCCCAGGGGAGAGGGGAATTTTCTGCAAGCATGAACTTCCCCGTCCGGAAGAAGGGCCACAAAATTAAAAGCCGCACCACAGCCGTATCCGGTGCACCCGCCAAACGGTTTTTTTTGTTTTTCTTCTCGAAGGATATTCAACAGATTGTCTTTGATTCCCAATTCAGGATTCTTTTCCAAGGCTTCTTCATAGTTCCTTAAAAAAGTCTCATAATCCTCTTTTGAGGGAAGCAGGAGTTTCGCCCCTTCTCCCACGGTGGAAAGTCTGTTGAAGGTAAAATAATCCGTCCGGTCCCTCAACACGTGGCCTAAGGGGAGAACCTGATCGAGGTTGTTTCGGCCCAGGGTCAGCATAACCATGGAAAAAACATTCCATTCGCCGAGCAGGTCCAGAAAATCCATTGATCTTTTAAAATGCCCGTTGCCCCTCATGAAATCATTGTATTCCTCCAACCCTTCCAGGCTGATTTGAAAATAGAGGGGCTTGGCAATTTTAAAAAGGCTTTCCATCTCGTCCCGAGGGGTTGGATTCCCGAGTATGGCCAAGCCAAAACCCATGTCAAAGGCAGATTGATAAAGATTTAAAAAATCAGGGTAGAGCATGGGGTTCCCGCCGGTAAATGTCACCTGGCCCCGGACATGCATCTGTCCGCAGAATTCATAGAATTCGTTCAGGATGCCAAGGGCATGAGATAAGCTCATGTCCGGCCTGTCACTGCGATCATAGCAGTGTCGGCAGTGAAGATCGCAGGCCTGGGTGATATGCCACTGGAGAGTAAAAGTGTCTGAAGAAAAAAAAGACGCCATGCCCGGAGGCAGGTTGTTCTCCGGTATCTGCTTTCGCGAAATGTTGGAAGGCGGGGATATGAGAATGTCTTGGTCAATTGCCCGATGAATGGCTGAATGAATATCCCCGACCCTCGCACTTCCCATCTCTGCGGCTTGCCGGGGATCAATCCCTTCGAGGATCATTTTGATGGCCAAAAGATCGACGTTTCGGGCTTCGCGAATGTCAGGTTTCCAGGATTCGGGATGGTTCCATACCATCACATGGGTTTGAGCCGGCTCGGGAAGCCCTTTGCCGGGTTGGAGGCGGTCATGATCCAAAGAAAACAGATTTTTCCAGGATACGGGGATTAATGTGAGAGAGGGGTTGACAAGGATCTCCCGGACATTTTGGTCCAAACCGGGTCTTTTTCCCCTTGCCCTGTGCCAAGCCACCTCAATCCTGGCCAAGTCAGTGATGTAAAGCGGAAGATGAAGCGTGTCCCGAAGACCATCCAAGAGATGCGGCAAGTCTTGGGGTTCTGTCTTTTCATCCAATGCCGCCAGTACCCTTCCCCAGGTTTCGTCACCAAGGGTACGACGGCAAAGGGAGAAAATGGTTTGAAAACGGTTACCGTGAGAAATTTGGACCATAAATTTACATACGGCTTGAATGGCTAATGCGGGTTAGCCTGCAGACTGCAGGCCAATTTTATCAGCCTCAGCCGCTCTTTCCGGGTTTTTTGTTCTGCTCATCGGTGCCGCCGGCACCGGAAGTGTTTCCACTTCAGCCACTTGTGGAGCTACCTGCTCCGGTTTTTTCACCACTTCAGGCGCCGCAGCCCGAGCAGCTGCTGAGAGCAAACGTGGACCCGGCAATCAGACCGGCAATACAAAAACCGGCCAGGATTTTTTTCAGGTCGGTTGTGTCCATAATTGCCTCCTTTGAGGTTAAGGGTGTGATTTTCGTTTCCCCCCGGGGTGGGTACCTAAAAAGCGAACCGGATAAGATGTGGGGTGGGTATAGTAAAAAGAAATGGATTCGCTTTTATGGATAGCCAATTTCTATTCGATTTGTTCCGAATTGTCAATGAAAGAGAATTCGGAGGACAGGCGGAACCGCTGGATCCAAGTCACGCCACCGTATAAAGTCAGGCCCAAGAGATAAAAGTAATATTTGTACGGCTCTTCCACATGGAAAAATGAGGCTGTGGCGCCGGGGTTGAACAAAACAAACCAGGCTCCCAGAAAAAGAGGCAGCTCATACCACTTGTTTTTGGTCAGGCACCATCCCTGGGCAAAATTCGAAAAAGCCGCCATGCCTGCAAGGGCCATAACAAAAATTAATAACCCTTGGGACCATGAGGTGATATTAAATAAAATCAAGTCCGGATTGAAGATGAACATAAAAGCGATGCAGGATGTGCGGATGTCATATAAAAATCCCTGAATGCCCGTGGCGATGGGATCGGATTCGGCAATGGCTGCGGCGGTGTAGGCCGCCAGCCCCACAGGCGGCGTGTCGTCGGCCAGAATCCCGAAATAAAAACAAAAAAGATGGGCGGCCATAATGGGAACGACAAAACCGTAACTCCCGCCCACTTTAACGATAATGGGCGCGGTAAGGGTGGCCATGACGATATAAGTTGCGGTGGTGGGAAGTCCCATCCCTATGATCAAGCAGGCCACGGCTGTGATGAAGAGCAAAAGAAAGATATTACCACCAGCCAAACTTTCCACCACGCCGGAGATCATCCCGCCGATCCCCATGTTGACCACTCCCACAATAATCCCCGCAGCCGCACAGGCCAGTGCCACGGCAACCATGTTTTTGGAACCCTGGATCAGGCCGGCCACAACAATACCGATGCTCTTTTTCACCCCGGACCCCCAGGATCTTTTTTCCAGAAAGGCCAACCGGATTTCCTGATAGAAAATCACGCCAAACAGCACCATGATTGCCCGAAAGGCCGCCAGCTCCGGAGAATGCCGGAAAACCATCAACTCCCAGAGCAAGACCCCCAGAGGCAGGATATAGTGAATCCCTTTTTTAAAGGTTTGGAAAAAATCCGGAAGGTCTTCAGGTGGCAAACCTTTGATTCCCAACTTGGAGGCTTCCAGGTGGCTGATGCACAACAATCCGAAATACGAAACCAATGCCGGAATGATGGCGGCTTTAACGACTTCAATGTATGGGACATTGACATATTCCGCGATAATAAAAGCCGCCGCACCCATGATGGGCGGCATGAGCTGCCCGTCCGTACTGGCGGCCACCTCGATGGCAGCGGCCTTTTCGGCGGGATAACCGACTTTTTTCATCAAGGGGATGGTAAACGGTCCTGTGGTGACGATATTGGCGATACTGGACCCGGAAACAATGCCCGTGGCACCGCTGGCCACAATGGCGGCCTTGGCCACCCCCCCTTTATACCGGCCCAGCAGGGAAATGGCGATATTGGTAAAAAACAGGCCGGCACCGGCCCGGTCCATGATGGCGCCTAAAAGAACAAACAAGTAAACAATGGAAGAAGAAACCCCCAGAGGAATGCCGTAGATCCCTTCTGTGGACAGGGTGATATTGCTCAAATATTTCGAAAGGGAAACCCCTTTAAAGGCCAGCAGACTCGGCATGTGAGGGCCCAAAAACGCATAGGCGGAAAATAAAATGGCAATGAACGATAGTGCGGGTCCCACCATTCTTCTGGTGGCCTCCAGCAAAAGGACCACCAGAAGCACGCCGAAAAAAAGGTCTGAAAAGACCGGAACCCCGGCCCGCATGGAAAGGGCTTCATAGTTTATGGCCAGATAGAGCGCGGAGAAAGTGCCTATTCCTGATAAAAAATAGTCCATCAGCGGCACATGGGTGGTGGTGGATAAAAATCGAAGCTGCTTAAGGGGCCTTTTAACACACGGCAACAAAAGAAAAACCAGGGTCATGGCAAAAGCAAGATGAATGGACCGCCGTGTGGTTGAATCCACAATTTGAAAGCTGGGAAGGGCCAGTTGGTAAAGGGCCCAGGAGACCGCCACCAGGGACACCAGAAAATTTTCAATGCGATTGAAACTTCTGACATTGCCTGACTCAGCCTTATAGATTTCTTCCACACTCCTTTGCCGCTTTTTATTCATCCACTGCATTCTGAATTCCAATTTCCGGTTTCCTATTTTCCAATCATTTCAGCCCGACCTCTTTGTAATACTTCAGGGCTCCGGGATGAAGGGGGGCGGAAAGACCTTCCAGCATGTTTTCCCGGGTGAGCACTTCATAGGACGGATGGAGCTTTTTAAATTCTTCCAGGTTTTCAAATACTTCCTTGGTAAAGGCATACACCACATCGTCGGGGACCTTTGTAGAGGTCACAAATGTGGCTTTTACACCAAAGGTTGCGATATCCTTATCGTTGACCGCCCCGTCGTAATGTTTGATGGGAATCATAGTCCTGGCATAGTAGGGGTATTTTTCCAAAAGTCCTTCCATGCCTGTGATCTCGGCAAACCGAACTTTGGTGGTTCCCGCAACCGCTTCTTTAATGGCACCGCTGGGGTGTCCCACCGTATAGAAAAAAGCATCAATCCGTTCATCCTGGAGCAGGCCCGGTGCTTCCGCGGCCTTGACATTTTCCGCATGAATGTCCGTTTCCCAATTCAACCCTGCAGCCGACAGGGCATCGATGGAATTCTGCCGCTGACCTGAACCGGGGTTGCCGATATTCACGCGTTTTCCTTTTAGATCCGCGATGGAAAATATTCCTGAGTCGGCAGACGCCAGCAGGGTGACGGATTCGGGATGAATGCTGAAAACCGAACGAAGACCCGTTTGGGAACCTTTATCTTCCCACTCCGCAAGGCCTTTGAAGGCCTGATACTGGCGATCCGACTGGACAATGCCAAAGTCCAGGTCTCCTGCCATCACCGCATTAACATTGTAAACAGACCCGGCCGTGGATTCCACCGTGCACTGGATGTGGTATAGGCTTCGTTGATTATTGATAAACTTTGCAATGGCATTTCCGGTGGGGTAGTAAACACCGGTGATCCCTCCGGTACCGATGGTGACAAAGCGGTTTTTCCCCTCACTGCAACTGAAACATATGCATAAACATATTCCTGCGATGGTTGCCGCCATCCGTTTGTTCATGGCTCTCTTGATCATTCCCGCCCCCTTGTCCCACCGCGTTGGTGTGCAATCCGTTATTATTTTAATATCAATCACATAACATAATTCAGAACTCATAACAAGGCCAGGAAGGGAAATGGCCGGGGGTAACCGCATTTGATTCTCATAGGGATGGATTGAGCGGAATGGATGCCCTGTTTGCAAAGCTTATGTTGTCTGAGCCATTTAGGATGCCTTGGGCAAGCGCATGCCTCAATATCGCGTGGAGATTCATCAAAATAATTCACAACCGACTGTTATTTATTTTTTATACTGCGCTTGCACTAGGCATCCTTGGTGGCGAGTTCATAAGATTTGCAAACAGGGCATCCATAGAGCGGCTTGCTTGCACGCAATTCCCCAAAATCCCCGGATT
>Ga0180732_1001164_pt1 | contig 17268 bp, 13 predicted proteins | sample KR11_01MetaG_FD_148674 | JGI IMG/M metagenome (GOLD analysis project Ga0180732, IMG submission 148674) | Groundwater microbial communities from the Olkiluoto Island deep subsurface site, Finland - KR11_0.1 MetaG | ecosystem: Environmental > Aquatic > Deep subsurface > Groundwater | place...
CATATAATGCTACTACTACAATTAATGGTCATCTATGGACAACAAAATTCTCATCAATGCAATAGACCCTGAAGAATGCAGGATCGCCAAAGTATCCAACAGTATCCTTGAAGAATTTCACATCGAACGGTCCGCCATGGAAATCACCCATGGCAATATCTATAAAGGTACCGTCGCAAGAATTGAGCCCAGCCTCCAGGCGGCCTTTATTGATTATGGCGCGGAGAAAAACGGATTTCTTCAACTCAATGAAATCCACAGCGATTATTTTCACGACACCTCCCCAGGCCACCGCTCCATCCAGAATCTGATCAAAAAGAACCAGGAACTGCTGGTCCAGGTGACCAAGGACCCGGTCATGAAAAAAGGGGCCATGCTCACCACCTTTATTTCCCTTCCGGGCAGGTTCATCGTACTCATGCCCGGCAGCACCACCCTGGGAGTATCCCGAAAAATTGAAGACGATGAGGAGCGCAAACGGCTCAAGGAAATCCTCTCGGCCCTCAAATTTCCAGAAGGGTACGGGGCCATTCTCAGAACCGCCGGGGAAAATTGCAACAAAACCCTGATCTCCAGGGATATTTCCTATTTAATGCGGTTATGGAAAACCATCAAAGACATGGTCATGAAAGAAAAAGCCCCGGCCATGCTGTATAAGGAAAGAAATCTCGTGCTGCGATCCCTGCGGGATTATTTCACCCCGGAAATCACTGAAATCCTCATTGACAACATTGCCATCTACCGGGAAGCCAAGGAATTCATCAAGATCATTTCCCCCAAGCATATCAATGCTGTGAAGCATTACACGGGGGACAAGCCCATCTTTTCCAAATATCAGTTGGAGCAGCAGATTGATTCCGTGTATGAAAGCCGGGTTCAACTCAAATCCGGAGGCTCCATTGTCATTGAACAAACCGAAGCCCTGGTGTCCATTGACGTGAACTCCGGAAAGGCCACCACGAAAAAATCCATCGAGGAAACCGCCCTTCAAACAAACCTGGAAGCTGCGGAAGAAATTGCACGGCAGCTTCGGCTAAGAGATTTGGGCGGTCTCATCATCATCGATTTTATTGATCTTCGGGAATCCCGGCACAACACCCAGGTTGAAAAAACCCTGAAGGATTTTGCAAAAATCGACAAGGCCAAGATCAAACTCGGAAGGATTTCCAAATTCGGGCTCATGGAGATGTCCAGGCAACGCCTTCGACCCTCCATTGAATTCGGGGGATACATGCCCTGCGAATTCTGCAACGGCAAAGGCAAGCGGCCTTCGCCGGAAAGCCTCGGGATCAGCTTTTTGCGAAAATTGAACTTGGCCCTGGCTCAAGGGGAAGTCACCCAGGTCAAGGGGATTGTTCCTCTGGATGTGGCCAATTACCTGCTGAATAAAAAACGCAGGGATATTCTGGATCTGGAACAAAAAAGAAACCTGACCATCTCCATTGAGGCGGATTCAAAGCTGTCTCCTGGAGAAAGCCAGATCATCTGTGATAAACCGGCTTCCTAAATTCATACGAAAAGGGAACACCATGGCTTCTGAAAAAAGAAAAAAATCCAATGTGCGTTTGTTTCTTCTTCTGGCTCTTTTGGCGGCGGCATTGCTTTTTTTCGTTCTCCAATGGATGAACCGGGATGGTGCCGTGGTGACGGAAATTATAAAAACCCCGGCCATTTCCGATGAAACAGTGGTTCCCATTCAACAGCCCGAGGAAGTGATCGACTTTCAGAAACTGGGCTCGGATTCCAAGGCAAACACCACAAATGAAGAGAGAAAGGCGGAACTGGGGGTGGGCAAAGGCATCGATATCATCGCCAAACCCGAAGAATCCATCAAAATCGGCGATACCACGGTTCCCATGCAGGACATCATCGATAAGATCAGAATAAAACAGGGCGATATCATTGTAAAAAGCGTGGACGCAACAAATACGGAAAAAGACGAAGATTCTTCCCTTCGAGCCAGGGCCTATGGCATTTATGTGGTTCAGCCCAGTGACAATATCTGGAATATTCATTTCCGGTTTCTTCAGGATTATTTCAAGCTCAAGGGGGTTGCTCTTTCTCCGTCCGCGGACGAACCGGATGAAAAAGGGAAAAGCTCAGGGGTGGGGAAAGTCCTGAAATTTTCTGAAAACATGGTCCATATTTACAATATCAAAGAAAAAAAGCTGGATGTGAACATCAATCTGATTCTTCCCCTTAGCAAAATTGTGGTGTACAACATGGATCAGGTTTTTTCGCTTCTGGACGAGATTGATACCACCAAGGTGGATCGGATTCAGTTTGACGGCGAAGCCCTGTGGATTCAGGCTGATTAGAAAAAAGAAAGGACGACCGGGAAAAGGTTTATGATCAAAAGATACACAAGAAAAGAAATGGCCGCCATCTGGACCGATGAAAACAAATACCGGACCTGGCTCCAAGTTGAAGTCCTGGCCTGCGAAGCCATGGCCAAGATCGGGAAAATTCCGCAAGAAGCCCTTAAAACCATCCAGGCCAAAGCGGATTTTTCCGTGGAAAGAATCGATGAGATCGAAGCGGAAACCAAACATGATGTCATCGCCTTTCTCACCAGTGTTGCCGAATTTGTGGGCCCGGATTCCCGATACATTCACATGGGTCTCACCTCCTCGGATGTTCTGGACACCTCCATGGCTTGCCTTTTGAGGCAGGCCGGCCTGATGATTCTAAAAGATGTGGACAACCTTCTCGCGTCCATCAAAAATCGGGCCATGGAACACAAAAACACCGTGATGATCGGACGATCCCACGGGATCCATGCCGAGCCCATTACCTTCGGGCTCAAACTCGCCGTGTGGTACGATGAAATGCGCCGGAACAAAGTGCGGATTCAAAATGGAATCCAGAGCATCAGTTACGGTAAAATTTCCGGTGCTGTGGGAACTTTTGCCAATACACCGCCTGAAATCGAGGCCTATGTGTGCGAAAAACTGGGTTTGAAACCCGCCCCGGCCTCCACCCAGATCCTCCAGAGGGACCGCCATGCGGAATTTTTCACGGCCCTGGCCATCACCGCATCCTCCATTGAAAAAATGGCCGTGGAAATCCGACATCTTCAGAGAACCGAAGTCCTGGAAGCCGAAGAGTATTTTTCAGAAGGCCAGAAGGGTTCTTCAGCCATGCCCCACAAGCGGAATCCCATCGGCTCGGAAAACATGAGTGGTCTGGCCCGGGTGGTGAGATCCAGCGCTCTGGCAGCCCTGGAAAACATCCCCCTCTGGCATGAGAGGGATATCAGCCACTCTTCCGTGGAACGCATCATCGCACCGGACACCACCATTCTCATGGATTACATGCTCAACCGGTTTACCGGCATTATTGGCAAACTGGTGGTTTATCCGGAGAGAATGAAGGAAAACTTAAACCGGCTCAAAGGACTTATTTTTTCCCAGCAGATTCTCATCGCTCTGGCGGATGCCGGAGTGAGCCGGGAGGATGCCTATAAAATGGTCCAGAGCCAAGCCATGCGAGTATGGAAAGAGGATGTTGATTTTAAATCTCTAATTTTAAATGACCCGGGCATCGTCAGCCAACTGGGCCGGGGAAAAATTGAAGAAATATTTGACCTGAATTACCATTTAAAGTATATCAGCACCATTTTTGATCGCGTATTTTCACCCTAAAGGAGGTATTATTTTGTTCAACAATATTGCATATGCCATGGGACAGGGAGGCGGAGCTGCAGGAGGCGAAGCAGCCCCTTTTTACATTCAGTTTGCGCCCTTTATTCTGATTTTTGTGATTTTTTATTTTCTCCTGATCCGCCCCCAGCAGAAAAAGGCCAAGGAACACAAGGATATGGTCACCAACATCAAAAAGGGAGACCGTATTATCACCAGCGGCGGCATATACGCCAAGGTGACCGGCCTGGACGACACCACCCTGACCGTGGAAATTTCCGAGAAAGTCCGGGTGAAATTGGTTCGGGGCAGTATTTCCACAGTATTTCCGGCCTCAGGACAGCCCCAGGCACCGAAAGACACCAAAGCGATTGATAAAAAATAGACGCTCTCCAACCCTCTACTATAAATATAAAGGAATGAACCAGTGAAGAAGCTGTCCTGGAGAACATTTTTGATCCTGGCGGTGATGATTGCCGCCGTTGTTTATGTTCTACCTTCCCTGAAGCCCGGCATGTGGCCCCATAATAAGATCAACCTTGGATTGGACCTCCAGGGTGGAATGCACCTTGTTCTGGAAGTGGATACGGAAAAAGCCCTGGAAACCACCCTGGAAAGAAGAAGCCAGGATATTCGGGAATTGCTCAAGAAAAACAGAATCCGGTACCGGGAAATCACCCGGAAAGGCAATGAAGGCATTCAAGTTTCCGTAGCCGATACAGAGAATATTGATTCGTTCAAAAAATTACTGGAAAAAGAGTTGATGGATCTGGAACAAAATGATGTTTCCGAGGCCAACAATCTTTTCAGTGTTTTCCTGAGCATACCAAAAGCAGAGGCGGAACAGGTTAAAAGCATGGCCACCACCCAGGCACTGGAAACCATTCGCAACCGAATCGACCAGTTCGGGGTGTCTGAGCCCGACATTCGAAGCCAGGGAGAGAACCGAATCCTGATCCAGCTTCCCGGCGTCAAGGACACCAAACGGGCCAAAGACCTCATCGGCAAAACCGCTCAACTGGAATTCAAGCTTGTGGATGAGATCCACAGCCTGAGTGCTGCCCAAAACGGCACCATTCCACCGGGCAGCGAACTGGTTGCGCTCTATACCGAAACCCCGGGTTCGGAGAAAACCCCTTACCTTTTGAAAAAACAAATCCTTCTGACCGGCGCGGATTTAAAGGACGCAAGGGTGGAATTCGACTCCCAATTCAATGAGCCCTATGTCTCCATTGAATTCAACCGCAAAGGCGCCAGAATCTTTGAGCAGGTGACGGAAGAAAACGTCAAAAAACGGTTGGCCATTGTGCTGGACCACAAAGTCCACACCGCGCCGGTAATCCAGGAAAAAATAGCCGGAGGCCAGGCCCGCATCACCGGCAGCTACACCCTTGAGGAAGCCAAGGATCTGGCCATCGTGCTTCGGGCCGGAGCCCTGCCTGCCCCGGTGAAAATCCTTGAAGAAAGGACCGTGGGCCCCTCCCTGGGAACCGATTCCATCAGGATGGGCCTCATGTCCATGCTCATCGGCGGCGCCATTGTGGTTCTTTTCATGGTCGTCTATTACAAGGGAGCCGGCCTCATCGCCAATTGCGCTCTTGTTCTCAATATTCTGCTCATCGCAGGCGGACTGGCCGCTTTTGGCGCCACCCTCACCCTTCCGGGGATTGCAGGCATTATTCTGACCATCGGCATGGCCGTGGATGCCAACGTGTTGATTTTTGAAAGAATCCGTGAAGAACTGGACATCGGCAAAAGCACTCTTTCCGCCTTGGATGCAGGCTACGAAAGGGCCACCCTCACCATTCTGGATGCCAATGTCACAACCCTGATCGCAGCCCTGGTCCTCATCCAATTCGGAACAGGATCCGTCAAGGGATTTGCGATCACCCTAAGCCTCGGGGTTGTGGCCAGCGTATTTACGGCCCTCATCGTCACCCGGGCCATATTCGACTTTTTCCTTTCGGGCCGAAAAATCAAACAACTCAGCATATAGGATCATCATTGCTTATCAGACATCATAAAAGGACAGGTTCATGCGCTTTATAAAACCGGATATCAACCTTGATTTTATCGGAAAACGTAAAATAGCCTATACCCTTTCCCTGGGGCTGATTCTTCTCAGCATCGTTTCACTCATCTCCCACGGAGGCCCTAAATACGGCATTGATTTCGCCGGCGGCACCCTGATTCAGGTGAGATTTGAAACCCCTGTCAAGATCAGTGCCCTGAAATCAGGGCTTGAAGCCTTAAAAATAGCAGGCTCCTCCGTCCAGACCTTCGGGGATGAAGGCACCAATGAATACCTTATTCGAACCAATTTGTCCGAAGAAACCGGCGGAGAAGGATTTGAGGATAAATTAATCGAGCAATTTATTAAGTCAACCGGCGCAAATCCTGAAATCAGACGGGTGGAAATGGTGGGCCCCCAGGTGGGCAAAGACCTTCAGGAAAAAGCCCTCCTTGCCATCTTTTTCTCCCTGCTGTTTATTGCCGTCTATATTTCAGGCCGGTTCGAGCTGAAATGGACCTTAAGCGGCGTCATCGCCGCAGCCCTCATGGGAGGGGTTTACCTTCTCACCCTGTTTTCCGTGAGTGTGGCCTTTCTCACCGTGGCGGCCCTGATCATCACCCTGATTCTTTTCTGGTTTCTGGAACTGAAATATGCCATGGGGGCCATTGTGGCCCTGATCCATGACGTGACCATCACCGTGGGGATTTTTTCCCTCCTCGGGCTTGAATTTTCCCTGTCCATCGTGGCTGCCATTCTCACGATCATCGGCTACTCCCTCAACGATACCATCATCGTCTTTGACCGGATCCGGGAAAATCTTCAGAAATACCCGAAAAAACAGCTTGATCTTAACATCAACAAAAGCATTAATGAAACCCTGAGCAGAACCATTCTAACTTCGGGCACCACCCTGATGGTGGTTGTCGCATTGTTTTTATTCGGAGGGAGCATCATCCACGATTTCGCCTTTGCCCTTCTTGTGGGCATCGGCGTGGGGACCTATTCATCCATTTATGTGGCAAGCCCCATTCTCCTTGCCTGGCAAGATCGTAAGAAATAATCCAGCCGCCCGGACCTGCCCTATCCCGACAAAAGGCAGCGGATATCGAACCGGTGAAACCATCCACCGGCTGCTTTATCCCGGGCGGTTTAATTTTTTTTAAAGCCTATGAATCATTTAATCCCATGGTTTGTTTTAAAGGACGTCCCCGGAATCGGGAACCATCTCTTTAAGCGTCTCATCGACCATTTTAAAACTCCTGACCGGGTTCTGGATGCTCGTGGACCCGAACTTTCCATGATTCCGGGCATTTCCGAAAGACTGATTCGATCCATCCACACCCGATCGGTGTCCAATGAAATCAAAAGGGAAATTGAAACCATTCATAAAAAGGGGTATTCCATCGTCACCCTCAATGATCCGGACTACCCTGCCCTGCTATGGCAGATTCCGGATCCGCCTCCTTTTTTATATGTCCATGGGAAATTGACGGATTCCGTCATGAACATCGCCGTGGTGGGGTCCAGAAACGCCACGGCCTACGGAATCGAAATTACACAGAATTTATGCCGATCCCTCGTCTTTCATGGAATGACCATTGTGAGCGGTCTTGCCCGGGGGATCGATACGGCAGCCCATTACGGGGCCCTGGCCGGAAAAGGAAGAACCGTGGCGGTTCTGGGAAGCGGCCTCGGCCATATTTACCCCCCTGAAAACGCAGGCCTGTTTCATAGAATCGCTGAAAACGGGGCTGTGATTTCGGAATTTCCCCTGGATGCGGAACCGGATGCCCATCATTTTCCCCAAAGGAACCGAATCATCAGCGGGATGTCTCTGGGGACCGTGGTCATGGAGGCCACCAAAAACAGCGGGTCCCTCATCACGGCAAAAATTGCGGCGGAACAAAACCGGGAGGTCTTCGCCGTTCCCGGAAGCATTCATTCCCACAAGAGCACGGGAACCCATACCCTCATTAAACAGGGGGCAAAACTGGTGGAAAATGCCATGGATATTCTGGAAGAGTTTTCCCACCTCGGCGCTGGAACCATCCATCCGGCCCATACAACCGGGGTGGCGAATCTTTCCGGGCCGGAAGAAACTGTGGATTTGTCGGAAGCGGAACGATCCGTGCTCAAAGCCATGGGGGCCTATCCGGTTCACATTGATACCCTGATCCGGCAGACATCCCTGGATTCAGGAACCCTGTCCGGGATTCTGCTTCAACTTGAACTTTCCGGCTTCATCCGGCAGACCCCCGGGAAATATTTCTGCCGGGCAGGCCGATTGTTGTAATATATATTGAATTTGGAGGATTTTCAGTGTCATCAAAGCCTTTGGTTATTGTGGAATCTCCCACAAAAGTAAGAACCATCAAGAAGTACCTGGGAAAAGACTATAATGTGGTGGCCACCGTGGGCCATATTCGGGATCTTCCCGTAAAGGAAATCGGCATCGATATCGAGAATGGATTTACGCCCCAATATCGCACCATTCCCGGCAAGCAGAAAGTCATCAAATCCCTCAAGGACGCTGCGGGGGATACGGACGAAATCTTTCTGGCCCCGGACCCGGACCGCGAAGGGGAAGCCATTGCCTGGCACACGGCTGAAGTGCTTAAGAAGGAAGGCCGGAAATTCCACCGGGTCCTGTTTCATGAACTGACCCAGAAAGCCATCCTTGAGGCCATGAACAACCCCAGGGATCTGGATCACAGCAAATATGAAGCCCAGCAGGCCAGAAGAATTCTGGATCGTCTCGTGGGTTATCAGGTCTCTCCGGTGTTATGGAAAAAAGTCAAAAGCGGCCTCTCCGCAGGCCGGGTGCAATCCGTGGCGGTTCGAATTATCTGCGAAAGGGAGCGTGAAATCCAGAAGTTCAATCCTGAAGAATACTGGTCCATCACAGCCCATCTGGAGGATAAAACCCCGCCGGTTTTCCAGGCCAGGCTGGTCAAAAAAAATGACGACAAACTGGCCATTCCCGATGAAAAGGCCTCCGATGATATTTTGTCCGAGCTGGCCGGAAAAGATTTTGTGGTGGACAAGATTTCCAAAAAAACCATCAAAAGAAATCCGGCCCCGCCGTTTATCACCAGCAAGCTCCAGCAGGAAGCCATTCGAAAATTGCGGTTCACGGCCAAAAAAACCATGATGGTGGCTCAACAGCTCTATGAAGGGATCGATCTTGGACCCGGGGAACCCGAGGGTCTCATCACGTATATGCGAACCGACTCCATTCGCATTTCCGAAGAGGCTGCCAACGAAGCCCTGAGTTACATCAAAGAAAAATACGGAACCGATTACAGCCTGGACCAGCCCCGTTATTTCAAGAACAAAAACAAAGCCCAGGATGCCCATGAAGCCATTCGACCCACATCGGTTTACAATACCCCGGAAAAGATCAAATCCTTTCTTTCGTCGGAGCAGTTCGCCCTTTACAGCATGATCTGGGAACGGTTTGTGGCTTCCCAGATGCAGCAGGCTCTGATTAACCAGAATTCCGTGTCCATCAAGGCCGGAGCCTATACCTTCACCGTTAGCGGATCCAGCATCAAATTCCCCGGTTTTCTGTCCGTATACCGGACGGCTGATGATGAAATGGAAAACAAGGAACAGGAGGATCGACCCCAGTTGCCGGAATTATCCGAAGGCACGGTTCTGAACCTTCTCAAGCTGGACCCCAAACAGCACTTCACCCAGCCGCCTCCCCGGTTTTCAGAAGCCTCCCTGGTGAAGGAACTGGAGGAAAACGGCATCGGCAGGCCCAGTACCTATGCCGCCATTCTTTCCACCATTCGAAACAAGGAATATGTGGAAATGCTCAAGGGGTATTTCAAACCCTCTGAGCTGGGTTTCATCGTGAATGATATTTTGGTGGAAAATTTCCAGGATGTTTTTAATGTGGATTTTACGGCCCGAATGGAAAACAATCTGGACAGGATTGAAACAGAAAAAGCCCAATCCCTGGAAGTTCTGTCGAATTTTTATGCACCGTTTAAATCGGAACTGGATAAAGCGTTAAATGAAATGCTCAGTGTGAAGGGGGTGGGGGTCCCCACATCCCTGAGCTGTCCCACATGCGGAAAAAAACTCTTTATTAAAATCGGGAAAAACGGTCCGTTTCTGGCCTGCAGCGGCTACCCCGAATGCGCCTTCACCCGGGACTATGTTCGGGATGAAAAAGGGGTTATTTCACCGGTGGAGTCCGCCGCAGGGGAGCAAACAGACATCCTCTGTGAAAAATGCCAGCGGCCCATGGTGGTTCGAAAAGGCAAATTCGGCGATTTTCTGGCCTGCAGCGGCTACCCCGAGTGCAAGAACACCCGGTCGAGAACCGCCGCTTCCCCTGCCAGGGGGAAGGGAACCGGCGTCCAATGCCCGGAAAAAGGTTGCGCCGGAGAAATCTTGGAAAAACATTCCAAGCGGGGGAAGGTCTTCTACGGCTGCAACCGCTACCCGGACTGCTCCTTTGCCATTTGGGATAAACCCGCCCCGAAAAAATGCCCCCGATGCGGAGCGGATTTCCTGGTGGAGAAAACGTCCAAGAAGAAAGGAACCTTCCTTTCCTGCACGGCCAAAGACTGCGGGTATGAGGAAATCCAGGAAACTCCGTGAACGGAATTTCCTGTAGGGAACAGGCATGCCTGTTCTCTACAACAGGCATGCCTGTTCTCTACAACAGCTCGCCTGTTCACTACAACAGCTCGCCTGTTCCCTACAACAGCTCGCCTGTTCACTACAACAGGCATGCCTGTTCACTACTTGGGATGATTTAATGAATCCAATACAGCAGCGATGGCACGCAAAAGGCGGGTATCGCGATGTTCTCCATATCGCCTTTCCCCTGGTTCTGAGTTCCAGTGCTTGGACCATCCAGACTTTTGTGGACCGGATCTTTCTGTCCTGGTATTCCCCCGAGGCCATTGCGGCATCCGGGCCTGCGGGTTTTTTGAATATCACCATTGTGCATCTTTTTACCGGCACCACCGGCTATGTGAGCGTATTTATCGCCCAGTATTTCGGAAGTCATCGGCTCAAAGAGATCGGGCCGGTCTTATGGCAAAGTTTATATTTTGCCTTTGGCGGCGCCCTTTTCATCCTCTGTCTGATTCCCTGGGTCTCCCCTTTTTTCAACCTGGTGGGGCACCCTCTTCTGGTTCGGCAAAATGAAATCACTTATTTTTCAATTCTCTGCACAGGGGGCCTGCCGGTTCTGGTATCCGCCGCTTTTTCAGGTTTTTTTTCAGGCCTGGGTCGAACCTGGGCCATCATGTGGATCAATTTATTTTCCACCCTGGTCAATCTGGTCCTGGATTATGCCTTGATCTTCGGCCGTTGGGGTTTTCCTGAAATGGGCATTGCCGGAGCAGCCATTGCCAGTGTTTTTGCCGCCACGTTGTCCTGCCTGGCTTTCATCCCTCTGGTGTTCACCAAAAAAAACAACCAAACCTATGGCGTCTGGTCCGGAAAACCTTGGGAAAAAGATTTGTTCCTTCGTTTGCTCCGATTCGGCTTTCCATCCGGCGTTCAGGTCTTTGTGGATATTCTGGCGTTTACGGTATTTGTATTCCTCGTGGGCAGGCTGGGCACAGAGAGCCTGGCCGCAACCAATATTGCTTTTAACATCAACATGCTGGCCTTTGTGCCCATGTTCGGGACGGGAATGGCGGTATCCATACTGGTGGGCCGTCATCTGGGGGAGGATAAACCTGATCTGGCCAAATTCAGCGTCTATTCTGGTTTTCACCTGACCTGTGTTTACATGATCACCCTGGCCCTGGCCTACGTCCTGGTTCCGGATCTGTTCATCCTTCCCTTTGCAGCAAACTCCAACCCGGAAGAATTCGGAAAAATCCATGCCATTACCACGGGCCTGCTTCGGTTCGTGGCCATCTATTCCCTTTTTGACGCCATGAATATTATTTTTTCATCAGCCATCAAGGGGGCCGGGGATACCCGGTTTGTCATGTTCATGCTGCTGGTGTTATCTTCCCTGGGTTTGGTGATGCCCACTTATTTTGCCATGGAGAGATTCAACGCAGGACTCACCGCCTGTTGGATCATTGCCACCGCCTATGTGATCCTTCTTGGATCTTCCTTTTACCTGCGCTTTCTCGGCGGGAAATGGCAAAAAATGCGGGTCATTGAAAAGGAATTGTAAACTGGGGTTATGGATTTGGTTTATGGATCAGTGCAAAGGCTAAGCTATAAGAAAACCCATTGATCTGAATTGACATTTGAGATTTTACCTCATACAATGAGGCAAACCGAATTAAGGAGTGAGTCATGCAACAACTGACCATACGAGGATTAGACCTTGATGTAGAAAAAGAAATCCGGAAAATAGCAAAGCTGCGTGGAAAATCCATCAACCAGGTTATCAAGGAAGCTGTCCATAAGGAATTTAAAACAAAGGATGAGAAACCGGCGGCATCCCTCAGAAATCTTGCGGGGGGCTGGACCCGGAAAGAAGCGGCAGATTTTGAATCCGCCATTAAATCCTGTGAGCAGACGGATGAAGAAATGTGGAAATGAACCTCCTGATTGACACAAACGCTTATGTTGGATTTAAACTGGCGAATAAAGAAATTGTCGAATACCTGGCCCGGGCTAATTCAATCCTATTTTCTCCCATAGTACTCGGAGAACTCATGTTTGGTTTCAGGAGCGGAACGCAGTTTCATAAAAACGTGGAGGAACTCAACCTTTTCCTGGCAAATCCGGCGGTTGAAATGATTGGAATTGGAGAAATCACATCCGATAGATATTCCAGAATTGCTACTCAACTTAAACAAAACGGAACCCCGATCCCTTCAAACGACATCTGGATTGCCGCCCAAACCATGGAAACCGGAGCAGAACTTGTAACCATGGATCATCATTTTGAAAAAATAAACAACCTCGTTTATCGCCTCTTCGATCGATAGCCTATTGTGGAACCACACAAAAACCCCGTCACTCTTCACTCCTCACTCTTCACTCCTCACTCCTCACTCCTCACTCCTCACTCCTGACTCCTGACTCCTCCCTCCTCACTCTTCACTCATTACTCTTCACTCATTACTCTTCCCTTAAAAAACCAAGCCGGTTGACATTGCATCAACCGGCCCGGGCCATTCAAATCATAAGATTCCTGTGTTTTTTAATAGAAGCTGTACTGCATGCCAAGGCTAACCGAATCGTTTTGATCCGGCAGGGACAGGGTGGAGGTATATTCATTGGCCGTCCAATAATTGGTCCAGTTGAGGCTGAACCGAAGACGGGTGTTGAATCCTTCCGGCACATAAGTGAAACCTGCTATTATAACCGCCGCCCCATTGGGGTCTGCGGAAATGGTGAGGCTCGGACTGTATTTGTTGTAGGAGTAAGCGGTGCTTGTGGTCAAGGTTAAATTGTGACCCATCTGATCATATTTCATGAAATAGGTGGTTAGGGTGATGTCATCCATGCTCTGGAGATAATTGGTAGCCGTATACTGGAACCTGAGGGTGAATACATTGTACTTGTTCAGGAAGGGGATGTTCTGCTCCCGGGTGAAACCGAGAAGGGTTTGGATGACATCCACTTCAGCCACCCCGTTCAGTCTTGCTGCATGGCAGGCGGCATACTGATCCGTCCGGGAGGTTATGTTTCCCACCCCGATGCCCATGAGGTTCTTGTGGTATTCCCTGTCCGGCATGTAGGCGCTTTCAAACATGAAAACCGCCCAGGGGAACTGGTAGTTGCCATAGATCCCCATGGTGTTGTACCTTGGAATAACCTTTTGATAAATCAAGCGACCGCTGGGAGTCCCTGTAATCCCATTGGCGGTGCGATAGGTTTGGTCGTCAAGGTGATTGTAACGGTAGGTGGTGCTGGACCCGGGGCCTTGGAAAAAAGCAACTCCGCCTTCAATCTGGCCCAGCATATGTTTGGTTTTGAATCCCCAACGGGTATTTTTGAAATTGTGGTCCGGATTATCCATTCCAAACCGTTTATCATGCTCGCCGCTGGTGCTTGGGATTTCCGTCCAGATAACATTGGCGTCGGTTAAATAGGTATCATTGCCGGTAAAAATGAACCCACTCGGATTTAGTGTGCCTGAAAGGGCTTCGGCGTAGGTCAAGGGTCGTATGGGATCTCCTACTTGCCAACCAGGCAGAAGATCACTTCCATGGTACCCTGTGCCAAAAGGCGCTCCCCCGTATACGTTTGCCGGAGCCCCAGTCCGATTGACGAGCACAGATGCGCCGTAAAATTTATCAACCCTGGCCTCATTGTTGTTTGCATACCGTACCCAGGGTCTGTTTCCGGCGGCCGTGCCTGTATTTGTGGTTCTGCCGTCTCCATAGCGAGGCCATGCGCCAACCCCTCTGGAATTTTCATACCGGTCCGCCTGCCAGATGGGCGCAATGATCCATTCAAAGGTGGAGTTCAGGCTGTAGAAGTCGTGAATCCCCCGGAACATCCACAGGGGCATGTAGGTTTCATCCAGCCCCAAAATACCTCCGGAAGTCCTGGCGTCCACCGGGTTGCACTGGTCAATCACGCGCCCCGAGATGGCCTCCCCCCAGTTGATGATCTGACGACCGAAACGAAAGGTGTGGGACAGGGAGGGTTTGTATTCGACAGTTAATTCCCTCCAGTCAAAAGAGTTGTAGAGATTGTTCCGGATGCGCTTGGTATAACCGATATACTCGCCAGCGGCGTTTTTGTCGACGCCTACTGTGTACGTTCCTTTTTCTGCCACGTAATCCGGTTCCCAAACCCCCATCACTTCGGCTCTTATGCTAATGTTGCTTGTAACCTGGCCGTTCAAATTCCAGCGTAACATCTGTTTGGAGGTTGCAGTATTGTCGTCCGAACCGCCGTATTCAGGCTTATTGAAGGGTTTTTTGTCTGTAAAGACGCCATATTGGCCTTTGTAAATCCCGTCAATGTTCCAATTCCCGTAGTCGTAGGCTTGGATCGGTGAAATGGTTAATAGAATAAAAACGCTTGAAACCAAAAACAGGAAAACCATCTTATAGGAAAACCATTTAATTTTCATAAATCTCTCCTCTTTGTTCCGTTATTGACCTGAGTTATCATCAAATTGCGTTTTCATACAGTTTTACTCTTTTGGAAGAATCACCTCCTTTGGCTGGATAGATGGGTCATGAAAAGAAAAAACAACTGAATGCTTTAAAACATCGTTAAGGCGAAATTCTCAAACAAGATAAGAGCGAAAGGCAAATGACTTAAAAAGACAACGATCTGTAAGGTAAATCTAAAACCCTTGATACGTTTGTTGGATCTGGAAAAACTGGTTTCGATCTTTCATTCCCGGCTAAAAATTAGCTCCACAAAAGAATCTGATTCATTATCCAGCATGGGATGGTTTCGGGGCTTGCTTTTTTTGATGTATTCCTGTGATTTGAACTCAAAAGCCCCGGCATTCATTGGCAGTGTTCACTTTGGTTTAAACGGTTTTAGCACAAAGGCATTCATTCAGCTTTTAAGTTTCACGTATTCAAACACAACTTCATCAATAAATCAATAGATATTTAATGACTAAATGGCATTTTTTTTGGAATGACGACCGTTCAATTAAAGGTGAAAACTAAAAAAAGAAAGCCCGGCAGGAATGGCTCCTGCCGGGCTTTGGTTTACTTACCGGATTGGCTTATCCGTGGGCTAGTAGAAATTGTACTGAACCGTTAGCACAGCCAGGTCGTTTTTCGCTGCAAAAACCGTCCGGGTTGAATATTCATTGGCACCCCAGATGTTGGTATACCCGACGCTGACATTCAACCGATCGTTGAATCCGCCGGGAACCCAGCTAAAGGCGGCGGAAGAATACAGCTGCCCCCGTGGATTCATTACAAAGGTAACACCGGGGTTGTATTTTCTGTAGGAATAGGCCGTGGAAATAGACACCATGAATTCATTATCCATCCTCGGGGCTTCGTTCATGTAGGTTGTGACTTCCGCCAGGCCGTCCATGTTCTCCATATAATACTGGGCTTGCCACTGGCCTCTGATGGTAAAAACGTTGTACTTGTTCAGAAAGTCAATGTTCTGCTCACGTGTTACACCAAACATGGTATGGATAATGTCAACTTTCTCGATGTTGTCCAGCCTGCCGGCGTGAGTTCTAATCCCAAACAGGTCTTTGTGGAACTCCCTGCCGGGTTTATAGGCACCCTCGAAAATCATTACCGCCCATGGGAACTGGTAGTTGCCGAAAAGACCGAAGGTATTGTATCTGGGAACGACTCTTTCAAAGACCAAATAAGGTGTAGGCGAGGTTTTATATCGGTAGTGATAGTTACCACTGTCTGCCGGTCCCTGGAAAAATGAAAACCCCAGATCAGCGCCCCATAACATGTGTTTGGTTTTAATTCCCCATCGGGTATTCTTGAAATTATGATCCGTGAAATCCGGAGCATTAGATGCGATGGCTGACGCATCCGTGGTGGGTATTTCCGTGGCTAGCAGAACGGAGTTTACACCCGGATAGGCTGTGGTTGGAAGGCCGATGTTCACGGCTTCTGCGCGTGTAAGCGGTCTTACAGGGCCAGGAATACCCAAAAGGTCGGATCCATGATACATGGTGCTGAATGGAGCCCCGTATACCTTGGTTTGGTTTAAAGTACTATATGAAAGCACTGCACCCGCGCCGCCCAATCGATTCACACGTGCTTCAGGGTTTGCAGCAAAACGGTACCAGGGAGTTCCAACAGTTCCGTCGCCATAGCGCTGACCTGAGGAAGTCATGGACCGGGAATGTTCATAATCATCCGCCTGCCAGATGGGGGCTGCGATCCATTCGATATTGGTGTTCCAATCAAAAAAGTCATGCGTGCCGCGGAACATCCAGAGGGGCATGTACGTTTCTTCCAGGTTGGTGAAACCCAGGAGATAGCGGGAGTCCACCGGGTTGCACTGGTCTGCCACGCGTCCGGAAAGAGCTTCACCCCAGTTGATAATCTGGCGCCCGAATTTAATGGCATGGGAATAAGTGGGTTTGTATTCAACGGTTACTTCCCGCCAGTCGAAGGAGTTGTAGAAATTGGCGTTGATATGTTTGTATCCGCCCTCTTGGGTGTTGTTTTCTCCCGGATAATCGGGTTCCCATGCGCCCAATATTTCGGCTCTCACGGCAATGCTATCTGATACCTGGCCATTGACATTCCAGCGCATTTGCTGCCTGGCCGTGGCCATGTTGTCGTTGGAGCCGGGTCTCGCCACATAGATGTTTCCTTGGCCCCGATTATAAGCGGTGTAGCCGTTGTCTGCATCATTAAACGGTTTGCCTTCGGTGAATACACCAAACTGACTTTTGAAGTAACCATCCATATTCCAGGGGCCGTAATCATAGCCAAAGGCGGGGGATGTTGCGGAAAGCAGCAAAAGGGTTAAAGCAAACAACGCAAAAATACTCTTAAATGAAAATCTTTTTTGAAACATACAATTCTCCTCTCCAAATTCTTAAAAGAATGAACACGATATTTGCCTTTGCAGGCAGGGTTTAAAGACAATGGCTCATACTGATGAATGGATCATCGCATAACCTGAAGCCACTTCTTACCGTAAATCCTAAAAGTCTTGTTACCCTGCTAAGCAGAACAAACATTCGGGAGAGAAAAATCT
>Ga0180732_1001165_pt1 | contig 17252 bp, 15 predicted proteins | sample KR11_01MetaG_FD_148674 | JGI IMG/M metagenome (GOLD analysis project Ga0180732, IMG submission 148674) | Groundwater microbial communities from the Olkiluoto Island deep subsurface site, Finland - KR11_0.1 MetaG | ecosystem: Environmental > Aquatic > Deep subsurface > Groundwater | place...
TTATTAAAGATTATCGGCAATGGCGCAAGATAAGCCAGGACGAATTTGCCGAGTTAATCAAAGTCAGTGTCAGGCAATTGCGAAGATGGGAAGCGGGGCTTTCTCATGCTTCTGTAGAAAACCTTCAGGATATTGCAGAAGTTACAGGAATACCCATGGAAGCATGCATCGCGCTTAATGCGGATAATCCGCTCTGGTATTCTCTGCAAAAAAGGCGGTTTGCGTACACATCAATTGAGGTTGACCTTGTAAGAGTCAATGATTTGTTGAAAAGCTACAAGCAATCCGACCGGGCAATTCCTATAAAGAATGAACAAATCATAACGGATAAACATATTGATATGATTCTTTCATATCATCGTGACAGTTATGGGAATGAAAAACAATTATCAAAAAATGTCTTTATGAAGGCTATCAATATAATGCCTGTTCTGAATCGTGTTATATTTGACCAATGGGGCCTTATGGTAGGTTATGTTGTATGCTTGCCTATAAGAATCGATATGTATCAGGAGCTAATTAAACAAAAGATTCTTGAGGATTATCTTACAACTGAAACAATTAGTGACATATCAGCCTTGGATGAAGGAGTTTTTTTTCACTATTCTATATTTTCAGTAAGTTTAAGTGTGGCATATCCGATGATTGTAAACAATCTGAGGTATTTTTCCAAAATCAAGCAAAAAAAAGGATACCTTGCGGCCTTTCATACTGCCACTATAAAAGGAAAAGAGTTTTTTGACGATCTTGGTATGAGAATCGCCTGGAATTCCGGTGCTATCCAAGATATACATCCTGATGCCGCCCCCTCAATTCTTGAAATTGAATTAGATAGTCTGGTTAAAAAGATGAAAAACTATAATCCTCCCTTAGCCGTTGATACTCCCTTAAACGTTGATGCGATATATTTGGATACAAAAGAAACGGAAATCAGCACCGATAAATCAGAGACAAGAATCTGCATAAATCCTGCTTGTGAAATGAAGGGCAAAGCGGAGCAAGGCAATATTATTTGCAACGGAACTTACCGTACAAAAGAAGGTGCCATGCGACGCAGGTTTAAATGTAAACAATGCGGTGTATCCTTCAGCAGTAAAGCAGGAACAATTTTTTATGGGCTGCGTTCTCCGGAAGAAAAGATTATGATGGCTTTAAAGCTTCTGGTGAATGGAATGTCTCTAACAGGTGTGGCAGATGCTATGAATGTTAAGTTTGATACTGTCCGGCGCTGGTTAAAAGTTGTTTCCGGACAGAGAGGAAAAATTGATGGCCTGCTCATTGATAAGCTGAAGGTTTCCCAGGCCCAGTTAGATACCCTCTGGGCTTATATAAGCGAAAATTCTCTTCGCCAAAGAGCGAGTCTTTTGAAAAAAAGTTATAAATCTCATAATTAATATAAGGAGAAAATAACGATGGGGCTTTTAAAAATAGATGAAAGCAAATGTAAACAGGACGGGCTTTGTGCAAAAGACTGCATGACCGCCATTATACGAATTCCTGAAGGTGGCGGCTTTCCGTATATATCTCCTGATCTGGAAAGCATGTGCAGGGTTTGCGGGCATTGTGTAGCAGTATGTCCTCATGGGGCTTTATCCCATAAACTTATACCCATCGAAAAATCTCCTGAAATAAAAGATGAGCTTAAAATTAGTCAGGATCAGGCTATACAGTTTCTAAGGACCCGCCGTTCTATTCGCTTCTACCACGATAAACCTGTAGAAAAAGAAAAAATCCAAAAGCTTATAGAAACAGCTCGCTATGCACCCACAGGCAGTAACAGCCAGATGGTGGAATGGCAGGTTTTGACAGATAAATCCATGATTCGTAATCTGGCGGCAAAGACTGTGGAATGGTTACGGCAGCTGCTAAAAGACGACCCTTCAATTGCCAAAGCCAGTCCGTACCTGCATCAGGTTTTGGCGGCATGGGATGGTGGTTATGATCCGGTACTCAGAAAAGCGCCGGTAGTAATAGTGGCATCAGCGCCCAAAGAGGCAATGAGCGGCGCAACGGATATAATTTTGGCACTTTCCTATCTTGAACTGCTGGCTCCAACAATGGGACTTGGAACATGCTGGGCCGGATTGTTAAACGGAGCGTTGCTTGCTTTGCCGTCTTTGAAAGTGGATATGGGTTTACCTGAAAACCATCCGTATCACTTTCCCTTAATGTTAGGATACCCCAAGGCTAAATATTACAGACTTCCTGAACGGAAACAACCAAAGACAACTTATCGTTAAACAAAAAAGGATATGCTGTGAGTAAGATTTTAGTTGCAGGTGCAACCGGCAATACGGGCAGTGAGATAGTAAAACAGCTTTTAGAAAGAGGTATTCAATTTAAGGCAATGTCCCGAAAGAAAAGTAAAGGCGAGACCAATGCCGGAGTAAATTGGGTAGAAGGTGATTTTTCTGATATCGGATCGCTGGTATCAGCTTTTGCCGGTGTGGAACGTATTTATATTGCCATGCCTGCACATCCCGATAATGAAGTATGGATAAATAACGTGATTATAGCTTCAAAGAAAGCAGGTGCGAAACATATCATTAAATTGTCGGGGATAGGAGTCTGTTTGGATGCAGGTTCGGAAATAATAAGGGTTCATGCGAAAACCGATGCCATGATAATGCAATCAGGGCTTGTTTATACACTGTTAAGGCCTAATTCATTCTACCAAAACATATTCAGTTCAATTCCGACAATTAAAAAACAGGGAGCTGTTTATTCGGTGATGTCTGACTCTGTACTGAGTTTTATTGATATAAGAGATGTAGCGGCAGTAGCTGTAAAAGCACTAAGTGAGACGGGGCATGATAATAAAACCTATAATCTTACAGGTCCTGAAGCGCTGAGCTATTTTGATATTGTAAAAAAAATAGGATTTTTTACAGGGAAAGATATTGCCTTATATCCGATCAATAAAGACCAGGCCGAATCGGCAATGTTAAAAGCAGGTGTTTCGGAATGGAGAGCCGATAAATTATCTGAAATTTTGGCCTGGTTTGCCAAAGGAAAATATGATGCTGTAACTTCTGATGTTGAATCCGTGCTTGGCAGATTCCCATACAGTTTCGATGAATTTCTTGATGAATATAAAGATAGGTTTCAATAGATAGTAAATAGCCCTGTTTGTCGTTTGTCAATTAAATGCCAATATTTAACAAGGCATATCATATCTCCAGCCGAATACCTATCTCAATCACCCGGTCCACGGGAAGACTGAAAAAAGTACTGACATTGGCAGCATTACGCGACATAAAAACAAACAGGCCAGCACGCCATCTTGACATGGTGGGTATTTTACCGATGATCAGATTTTCACGGCCGATGTAAAAACTTGTTTTTTCCGGATCCAGATTCAGACCCTGTCCACATGCCAGCGATAGAACCGTGTTTAAATGAGGATCTTCCATGAATCCATATTTAGCCTCGATGCGATAAAATCCTCCACCCAGTTTTTCTGTTTTGACCTTGTCAAGATTGGGAATCCGAGGAACGTCTTCCGCCTTAAAATGCAGCAAAACTGTTCTGCTGTGTATTACTTTATTATGTTTGACGTTCTTTATCAAAGCAAGGGGCACGGAGCTTCGGCTTCCCGTTAAAAAGATAGCGTCTCCGTCTATTCTATGTGGTGGATGGCTGGAAAGATCGACAATAAATTGATGAACCGGTGGCATTATTTTGCGCAACTGTTCTGCCAGGATCTTGCGGCCTTTTGCCCATGTGAGCATCAGGATAAAAAACATAAAACCAATGACAAGCGGAAACCATGCACCATGAAGAATTTTGCTGATGTTGGCCGCAAAAAATGGAATATCCACCAGTAAAAAGAGACCGGAAAGTGATATAGCCAACCAAAAAGGCCAATTCCACTGTTTAAATGACACAACAAAGAACAGAACCGTTGTGATGAGCATAGTGGATGTAACCGCCACCCCATATGCGGCTGCAAGTTTGCTGGAAGATTGAAAACCAACAACCAGAGCTATGGTGCATACCATGAGCATCCAATTAACAGAGGCAACATATATCTGGCCAATTTGAGTTGGGGAGGTATGCCGAATGTTTAAACGCGGCAGGTATCCCATCTGAATCGCCTGACGGGTAAGAGAAAAGGCGGCACTAATAACAGCCTGGGAAGCAATTATTGTGGCCAGAGTGGCTAACAGCACCGTCGGAATCATAGCCCAGGAGGGAACCATGGCGTAAAACGGATGATTTGCTGCTTCCGGGTTGCCCAGAAGCAGAGCCCCCTGCCCGAAATAATTCAACACAAGGGCAGGAAAAACCAGGGCAAACCAGGTTATGCGTATAGGCCGGGTACCAAAATGTCCCATATCTGCATATAACGCCTCGGTTCCGGTTACTACCAGAAAAACAGCTCCCAGCGCCACAAATCCATGTATCTTATTTATAATAAAAAACCTTATAGCATACCACGGAGAAACAGCGTATAAAATTTGTGGGTTATGTATAATCTGAACTACACCTGTAGCGGCCAGAAAGCATAACCAGATCAGTATTACAGGACCAAAAAGGCCGCCTATCCGAGCCGTACCGTGGCGCTGTATCAGAAACAAACCAAGAAGAATGGCAATGGTTAGAGGAATAATATAGGAATTGAATACGGGGGTAATAATGCCTATGCCTTCAACTGCGCTCAAAACGGAAATAGCCGGGGTAATCATTCCGTCACCATATAACAGACAAGCTGCAAACAGGCCCAGAGCGATAATTCCCAGCCCTTTCCGGCTTTCGGAAGATTGGTTTTTCCCGCGAATCAGGGCGGTCAGGGCGATAACACCACCTTCCCCGCGGTTGTCTGCACGAAAAACGAATATCAAGTATTTCAAACCGACAATCATTACAAGCGCCCAAAACATCAGAGAGAGTATTCCCATCACGTTGGTATGGGTTGCCCCAATGCCGTATTCACCATGAAAACACTCCCTGATGGCATATATAGGGCTAGTGGCAATATCACCAAAAACTACTCCTAAAGCTGCCAAGGACAACTCCATCAGACGACTTTTAATCTCAGGTTTGTTGTTTTCTTTTTTTTGAATAATACTGTTCATTTTATCAGATCTTTCAGTAGAAACAGTCAAACTGGATATACCTTTCTTTTTATATGTTTTCTATTGGCGAGCTGCAATAAAGAATCAACCAAACACAAGGCTGTTTTTGCCGTACTCGGGAAAAGTAATGAGCATCATATGCAAAGTACTATAATTATGAGTATTCTGCAATAACGAAATATAAAGCTATAACCGGATGAATAGTTTCTGCGTTGTTGGATCAATAAGATGTTTTAGATGACAGGTCTATCCGGTTCCGGTGAAGTGATGGCAATCATTTTTCTATGCTGCAGACTATGTTTGATCTTTCCTAATCTCTGCAGCCAGTTTTTTTTGGAATAAAGGGGGTTCAGGGTTTGGAGGGTACAAATTCAGCAGGCAGCGTCTGCGTATTTTCAGACACTGGCTGCTTTATGGTTTAATGTCGGGCTGATGCAAGACTTTATTTTAATATTTATATCCATATTAATATGGTATTCATAATTAATATGGTATTCATATTTTTTATTTGTCAGATATATTAAATAGCAAGTTCTTATCTTTTGTTAACTGCTACCATAGGCTTTTTAAGCTATTCTTATTTCAATAATCCCTTCTTTTGAATGGTCGTTTCGGTTTTTGTTTGCCGCCAGGATCAGCCGGATTCACTTTGATATTGCTGCCATCTATACGCTTTCCGTTTAGGGCCTTGATTGCTTGATCCGCTTCTGAATTACTTGGCATTTCAATAAAACCGAATCCTTTGGGTTTTCCGGTAAACTTGTCTTTTATTACCTTGACGGTCTCTACCTCTCCGTACTCTACGAATAATGTTTTCAAGGCATCTTCTGTGGTTTCAGGGGATAAATTTCCGATATAAATGTTCATTTGCTAATCCTTTCTCAATAAATTCAATAAAAAGGGTTTAAGTCAGACCAGCTCATCCCTCTGTTTATAAATTGGTTATGCATGGATATCTGCTTTTAGGCCCTTAATTAACATCTATCTAACGCCTTGTTGGGGTAGGAAGATGCATGCGAACCGCAGAAATTTTAATAAACTCTACGTTTCGGCGGCAGATCCGCTTCCATAATATCCGTGCACCCCAGAGATGTTATTCCTGCGAAACCGTATATTTTCTCCGCCTGTATGATCTTTATTGTTTACCCGGGGGCGTATTCACAGTTCTTCAAAAAATTTCATTCGGTTCGCATGCGCCCCCATACCCCAACACGCGAATGTGAGTTATTGCTCTCACTTTGTCCGTAGATGAAACCCTGAAAAATAAAGGGCATGCCATAGTTTTAAATGGCATGCCCTTTATATATAAAAAATTTATCTCACAGTAACGTTAACTGCGGAAGGACCTTTTTGGCCTTGTTCGATTTCAAAAGAAACCTTGTCGCCTTCTCTGAGGCTTTTAAAACCGGTTGCGTTTATTGCTGAATGGTGAACAAACACATCAGGTCCGTTTTCCTGCTCAATAAAGCCAAATCCTTTTTTATCGTTAAACCACTTAACTGTTCCGTCTACCACGATGACACCCCCCTTTTTCTATATTAAGATTATCAAAAAATTTTAACTGGAGGATGTAGTTCAAGGAAATGACATATTCCTTCAGTAAAAATTGTTCCGCCAGACAGGCGGAGCCTTGCCTAATTCTCGCATAATAGCACTTTTTTTGCTGAAAGCAAACTATATATTTATTATTTTTATAAGAAGAACCATTTCCAAAACGTTTCAGTTTGGTCAAGGTCAAGGCGGGCTAAAATATGATAAATTGATTATCTTTCAGCTATCAATTAGAATTTTATTTATACAGTGCCCTCTTTAAAGCCTGTGCATAACCGTTTGATGCACGCTTACTAATCTCAGCAAGAGGTGCAAATGCTTCAAAACCGTGGAAACAGCCTGGATACAGGCAAAATTCTGTTGAGACGCCAGCCTGGCTGAGTCTTAATACATAATCTATCGTTTCATCACGCAAAGGATCAAGTTCTCCGACTATAATATATGCCGGGGGCAGTCCTGAAAGATCTGTAGCTCTGGATGGTGCGGCATATTGGGAAACCTCGTCTTTTTTTATACCGTCTAAATACAGTTCCCATGCTTTGACATTTGTTGAATGACTCAAAACACGTTTATCGGTAATTTGATTGCTTGAAGGTGTTATGTTGCGGTCATCAAGCATTGGGCTTAGAGGCATCTGAAATACTATCTCAGGCCCTTTGCGATCTCTTGCCAATAAACAAAGTGCTGCGGTAAGACCTCCGCCTGCACTTCCTCCGGTGACAGCTATGCGTGAGGCATCAATCTTCAACTCACTTGCGTTTTGAGAAAACCATTTTAAAGCAGCATAGCAGTCTTCCAACCCTGCCGGAAAAGGGTTCTCAGGTGCCAGACGATAGTCTACCGAAACAACAACGCAATTTATTTCTCCAACATAACGGTAGCAAAGAGCCTCTTCTACCTCAGGGCTTCCAATAATAAAACCGCCGCCATGAATGAAGAGAACGCCGGGAAGAATTTGTCCTCTTTCCTTGGGTTGATAAATCTTTATCCGTAAATTAGAATTTACAGCAGGATCTGTAATAAAATGCTCTGATGCGGTAACTCTATCAGTATAGCTTAAGCGAGTCATTTTTTTGCCTATTTCGATTATTTTTATTCTTTCAAACTGGATATCATCAAAATTCCATTCTTCCAGTAAATGAGTAAAAACAGGCAATAATTCAGGGTTTACTTTTTCTTCAAAATTCATACTGTTGTTCTCCCTTTTATTATAATATGCGCACCGGTAATACCCTTTTGGTTTTACTCTTGCAAAGGGTTTATACCCCGAAAGAATTTAAGTATATAGAAATTTCCTTGACATTTATATGTCATTTTCGCCATATAATCAGATAAGATATATTTATTGCATTATTAATTCTGAAACTGCAACTGTTGATTTTTTATTGTGGTTCCGGAATCAAATTCCACTTGAGGAAGGAGAAAAATAAAATGAAAAGAATAAAAGTTTTATTAGCTTTTTCAGCCCTGTTCGTATTTTTCTTTTTAACTGTATCAGCTTCCATAGCGGATAAAGAATGCACTGAACAATATGGCAGCGGGGAAAAAACATTCGTATTGGCTACTGGTAGCCCCGGAGAACTTGGATTGCTGAAAGTTCTTGCCGAAGAATTCAATAAAGAGCATGGAACTTCCATGTGCTGGAAAAAGGCGGGTTCCGGTGTTTCATTAAAACTTTTAAAAGATAAGAAGGTCGATACAATAATGCGGCTTATGCTGAAAAATACAATCATTAAATCTATGTTCACCCTGAGTCCGCCAATTTTGATGGACTTGTAAAAAATCTCCAAATCGTCATGCCGGACTCGATCCGGCATTCAGAACTAAATGAAATTACTGGGTTAAGGTCTTTGCCGGAATGACGAAAAGGGGAGTTCTCCGGTTTCTTACAAGCCCGTCAATTTTGCTGGTTGAATTCAATAAAGGATCTTGTTTTATGGATTGTATTTATTTCGATAACGCGGCTACTTCCTGGCCTAAACCTCCCGGTATCTTAGAAGCCATATCCGATTTTAATGAGATTATAGGGGCTAATCCCGGCCGGTCCGCTCATCGGCGCTCTATTGAGGCTGCCCGGATTGTTTATACCGCAAGGGAGAAAATGGCTTCTCTTGTAGGAGTCTCCGATCCGCTTCGTATCATTTTTACAAAAAACGCCACTGAGGCTATAAATCTTGTTATATTGGGGCTTTTAAACCCCGGAGATCATGTTATTACTTCCGGGATGGAGCATAATTCGGTTATGCGTCCTCTTCGTTATCTCGAAAGCCGTGGAGTTGAGCTTACGGTAGCTTCCTGTTCCGGCCTTGGGGAATTAGATCCTGATGATGTCAGGCGAAGTATAAAAAAGAATACTCGTGCTGTGATTGTTACACATGCTTCAAATATTACCGGAACTATAATGCCCATTGAAGATCTCGCCTTGGTGGCTCATAATAATGGGATTCTTTTTTGTGTTGATGCTGCTCAAACTGCCGGCAATCTGCCCGTAAACGTTGAAAAAACAGGAATAGATCTGTTTTGTTTTACCGGCCATAAGTCGCTTTTAGGCCCTCAGGGCACAGGGGGCCTTTACATCAAAAAGGATCTGGAAAAATATATAAAACCTCTTATTCGCGGAGGTACCGGCTCCAGATCCGAATTCGAAGATCAACCTGATTTTCTTCCCGATTGTTATGAATCCGGCACTCCAAACACAATCGGTCTTGCCGGACTGGCTGCAGGTATTGAATTTGTCTTGTCAACCGGTCTTGAAAAAATACGGAAAAAGGAAGTTCATATCACGGGTCTCTTCTTAAAAGGACTGCAAGATATCAAAGGGGTAAGGCTTTACGGAGATCCTGACCCTCAAAAACGCACCTCGGTAGTATCATTTACTATTGATGGAATAAGTCCTTCGGAAGCAGCCTTTGAGTTGGACGAAAGATTTTCAATCCTTTCCCGTCCCGGCCTCCAATGCGCTCCGGCTGCTCACCGCACAATAGGGACTTTTCCTGAAGGTACTATACGCTTTAGTTTCGGACCGTTTACTACGGAAGATGAGATAAGCATAGGGCTTAAAGCAGTGGAAACCTTGAGCATGGGGATCTGAAAGTTTGCAACTACCGATTTTGGAATATAAAGGAGAACAACCATGTCTGAACTGATAAACGCAAAAGGATTAAATTGTCCTCAACCTGTGATCCTTACTAAAAAAGCTATAGAAACATACAGCGATATTATTGTTCTTGTAGACAACGACACGGCAGTGGAAAATATCCGGAGGCTCGCATCGAGTAACGGCTGCACGGTAGAAGTTACCGAAGAAAACGGGGTTTTCAGCATACATTTGCTTAAGCAGGCAAATGTTATCGAAGGTAGCGATACGGGCAATAATTTGTCTTGTGATCAAGCAGATGTTAAGGCTGCCGCAGGTCCAACCGTTATTGTTTTCACTTCCACAGCTATGGGCACAGGGGATGAGGAGCTTGGAGTACTTCTTATGAAGTCCTTTATTCACACTCTGCTTGATATAAAGCCATTGCCGGAGTTCATGATTTTTTATAATGCAGGAGTCAAACTGACTGTTAAGGATTCCGATGTAATTGATGATCTGAAAGCACTTGAAGATAAAGGGGTAAAAATACTGGTATGCGGCACCTGCGTTAATTTCTTTAAGCTTACCGGTCAAATTGGTGCCGGAAATGTTTCAAACATGTATGATATTGCCGGGACTCTTTCCCGATCAGGACGGACCATAAAGCCATGAAGGATTCATGTTTATATCTTGTCGCCGTTTTCGAATCCGTGAGCCAGGTGATGAAAGCCGAAAAGATTTTAAAATCCAAAAAAATTTCCTATAAAATCATCCCTGTTCCAAGAAACATCAGTACCGACTGCGGTGTCTGTATCCGGTTTCTGCCAAAGGACCGGAAACAAATTTTGGATGAATTTATCAATCAGGTTGAGATTGCTGAAGTGCATGAGCTTGTGAAATAACGGGTAAAAAAAGAGAAAGTTTTTACGAAGCAGGCCGGTCATTGCCGCGCATAAAGGTGATAATTGCAGCCAGCACACCTGAAGCAATTCCCTGACGGTTGCGCGGCGCAGCACCCATCAGTGCACTGTTATTTGGCGATACAAACAGTCCGGTGCCAAGCCCGCAGGTCGCAAGGCCTATCACAATTATACCAAAGTGCGTTTGAACGGTTGAATTGCCAAGCAAAAATAATCCGGCAGCAAAAATCAACATCCCCAAAGTGGTAGGCAGGCAGGGCTGATTTCGTTTGATCCGTATGCTCGTTTTCTGCTCTATCTTTTGACATTATATAGTGCTTTCCGGTTTTGTTTTTTTACTGATTTCAACTAAAGTTTAACTTATATTCGATTGGGAATCTATACAACATGATATTTGCATTCTCAGTAACTATAGTTTAAGCTTGAAGCATCAATTATAAAAGCCTTTCCTTTGCAAAATAAGCGTTTCACATCAGGAGAGTTACCTGAAGGTAATTATACAATGGCTTTTGATAAGATTAATGCCAAAGAAATGGAGCAAGTATGAATGAAATCGATCAAGCGGAATATAAATTAATATTGCGTGGGCTGACCCGGCATGATTACCCGCACATCAAACGTATTATGGATCGGGTATATTCCGGCATGGGTGGCGCATGGCAAACGGATGAATACGAAGCATTGATTGATAATTTTCCGGAAGGACAAATTTGTATCGAGGATAAAGGTGCTGTAGTGGCCGCTGCCCTTTCGATTCTTGTAAATGCGGAAGAGTTTGAGAGCCGGCACAGCTATGAGGATGTTGTCAGCGGGGGCAAAATGACAGGCCATGACCCTGATGGAAATGCAGTGTATGGTGTCGACATTTTTGTTGACCCGGATTACCGTGGTTTGCGCCTCGGAAGGCGTTTATATGACGCACGTAAAGAATTATGCGAACAATTAAATTTGAAATGCATCATTTTTGGTGGCCGAATTCCAGGTTATGCTGAACGGTCGGATACCATGTCGCCTTCCGAATATATTCAAAAAGTCAAAGCCAATGAGATCTATGATCCGGTTTTGTCATTTCAGATTTCCAACGATTTTCATATAAAAAAGATAATAAAAAATTATATACCTGAAGATACCCAGTCCCAGGCATATGGGGTATTGATGGAGTGGAACAATATCTATTATGAAAAACGGCAAAAATTATTCGGAGGACGCAAATCCTATCCGCGCATAGGTGTTGTTCAATGGCAGATGCGCCCTTTTAATGATTTGGATGAGTTTTTGCAGCAAGCTGAATTTTTTGTGGATGCGGTGGCGGGCTACAACTCGGATCTTGTCTTGTTCCCGGAGCTTATAAACGCGCCACTTTTAAAAAATTTCAATCAGGAAAATCCGGCTGAAGCCATGCGATCCCTTGCGGAATATACCGATGAGATTCGCTCGGCATTTGTAAATATGGCTATTACAAACAACATCAACATCATTGCAGGCAGTATTCCTCAACTGAAAGATGAGTTTCTTTACAATGTATCTTTTTTATGCCGGAGAGACGGCACATGGGATGCGCAGTACAAGTTGCATATTACGCCGGATGAAGAAAAATACTGGGGATTGAAGGGCGGTGATGAAATACGGATATTTGATACCGATATAGGCAAAATCGGCATTCTCATCTGCTATGATGTCGAGTTCCCTGAGCTGGCGCGGCACCTGGTGGATAAAGGGATGACGATTTTATTTGTTCCGTACTGGACTGATACCAAAAATGCATATCTCAGGGTTAGGCGATGTGCTCAGGCGCGTGCCATTGAAAATGAATGTTATGTTGCAATTTCGGGAAGTGTAGGAAATCTGCCGAAAGTTGCAAACATGGACATTCAATATTCTCAGTCGGCAGTATTCACACCATCCGATTTTGCTTTTCCGCACGATGCCATTGCCGCTGAGGCAACGCCCAACACTGAAATGACCCTGATGGTGGATTTGGACCTTGATCTACTGAAAGAACTAAGGCAGCAGGGAAGTGTGCGAAATCTTGAAAATCGACGCAAAGACCTTTACAAGGTGGAGTGGCTCAAATGACGGTTTTTATATAGTGAGGAATCTCTTGCCTGTTGTCGGAATATTGCCTGGCTCGTCCGGCCTTTTGCCTCCAGTCCTTTTCTTTAATCAATAACAACCGGAGAAGCATTATCGTCAAATGGATTTGTTCTTATTGCAAGAGAAAACAGGTATGGATATTCTCCCTTGAGATGCCTCATATAAACAATCCACTGCATCATCATACTTTTGTAAGCGCGATTTATGTCACCCGTAAGATGTTGTATGTCGGATTTCGGCAAAGCGCTCAATTCATTCCGGCTGCTAAGTTCATCTAACAAATGGAATGTACTGAGTAATGTATCACTAAAATCTTCATGCTCAATAAGCACTGGGTTTTCAATAAGCCCAAGAAGAAAGTCCCTTTTGCTGTTTAGAAAATCGCTCAACTCTTTTAAATCTAAATCTGTTGTGTCTGTTTTTATCTTATATCCCCTTATTGCTTTCAGGGCAGTTGTAAAACGGCCCGCTGTCCAGCTGGAATTGACAAGAAGATTTTCTCTTATCTCACTAATAGCATGATCATGGCTTGCGAAAAGACCTAAAAGTTTATAGCCTGCTTCACTGAAAAAAACACCAAGTACCATGTTAACCTTTCTTATTCTGTTTTTTGATTCTCGTTTTAGTATTAATATCTCGGCAGAGTTTGCTATCACGCCAAGAAAGGTTCCTCCTCCCATTACTATTAATAAAACTGCGAACATGCGACTGGTTTGATTTGTTGGGTGAATGTCACCGTATCCAACTGTCGACATTGTAACTATGTTATAGTAAAAAGCATCAGCTAATGAAAGATTTTCTAAATTCATGAAGCCGACTGTGCCGATTGCAGCCACTATCAAAAATAAAGTTAGAAATAGTTGCAGTCTTCTGCGTACTTCCTGCATAATTATATCCTTGGAGCCTGTTTCAAAACGCCCCATTTTGGCCGATCTCTGTGTTGGGCTCAAATTTCAATCCTCGAAATACTCTATGTATTCCTGTGGTTGAAATTTTCTCCCGCCTTGAGCTTGACCAAACTGAAACGTTTTGAAAGTGGCTCATTAGTTTAATCTTTAATGCAATTAAATTAAATTATTAGATTATAGAAGGTATGTTTGTCGTTATTGTTCCCAATGAATGCATTCAAATTTTTAATATTGATGGATTGCCATGTTTCTATGCGGTGTCCTTCAGGATCAAAAAGATAAAACACCCTGTTATTCCATGCATGCTTACTGATTACCGTTGGCTCCAATCCGTTTTTTACCATATCTTTATATCTTCAATTTCCAGCGCTATAAAATTGTTTTCCGAAGAAGCCCCTAATTTTATCCCGAAAACTCATTTTCCCATTTCTTAAGCCTATGTCAATCTTATTTACCGCAGTGGATAATCGAGTTTAACCGGGTTTAAAAATCGTGGCAAGCGTGAGCTGCCGGGAGACCCGTGTCTGCCGGAAAGTGGATAGATATTCACATGGAACCAGGAAGTAATATAGGGGGCTCATTTGATTGAGAGTAGGGCAGGGTAAGTGGGCTTAGGTAGGGGTATGGATGCATAAAATAAAATTATCCATCATGGCCTTACGTTAAATAATTGCCATCAAATTTAATGGATTGAATTTTGTCTTTACAATATTAATGAAGCCGGGTGCTGTAAACATACCGTTATTATATAAGCACCTCTCATAAACCATAAAGCAAAAAAGTATAATATCTACTACTATCTTTAATCGCTGACTCCACCTGCAAACAAATGTTATAGAATGCTTTGAAAAATGTTTATTACTGTTGGAAAGGTAGTAACATGCAGTTGAGTGCTTGCCTGTTCAAACTGCCTTGTTGGATGATATTGTTTCAAAAATGGGGCAGTAAATTACCATCTGTTTGAGAAACGCATAAGGAGTATAGAATGTCCCTATTCTTCCGAAAAAAGCAAGTTCCCCTCTGTTTAATCCATCTTTTTTTGTAACCAGATTAATGTTTCCGGGAAAGTCTTGAATGTTACTTGTGTTCCTGTTTCGTCGCAGGTTTCATCTGGTGATTTCCGGCTGAATCCTTCAACAATTCCAGTGCCGCCGGTATAGCCGGCAAGTTCTTTTAATTTTCCTGCGCCCAATAAGGTTCCCATCTCAGGTTTTGGGCGGCGTTGGGTTAGCGTTGCGATGACTTCGAGACCCATGGTTTTAACCAGACGCCTGAGTTCGAGGAGAGACGAATCGTTCTGTTCATCAGAAACGCCTTGAGTTTGAACTGAAAACAAGACTGCCGTCTTCTTTCCTTTGTTATCATTTGATTGTTCGATCATCTTTTGGTTTGACCATCCGTATACAATTTAAAATGTTTTTTTTATATTTTTATTGGGATCTGTCGTCATCTCTTCTTTTCTGATCTATCCTGTTTTGCTCTTCATAGCTGTGCAGGTGAGCTTAACCGATCCCCGTTGCAAGATCATAGGTTTCTTCGTTTCCATTAACAACCTGGATATTCTAAAGTAATTTTACCCAGTTTCCCTTTCCTGAATTCACTCAAAACAATATTGGACGCTCGCATATAATCGACAATACCAGTTTTCAAAAGGCAGCCCCTTTTGGCTGCAATATTTTCCAGAATTTCAAGGGGCGTTTTATCTTTAATATCAATTTTGAATCCGGCACATAATTCTTCCGGGACAATTTCAACCAGTTTTTCTATCAGACTATATACAAGGGTCTTCACATCCAGAACATCATCATTTATGGTTCCGATAAAGGCGAGATTTGAAAAAGTTTCTTTATCTTCTCTGGGACGCAAAATTCCAGGAGTATCCAGAAGTTCAAATTGTGATTTTGCTTCTATCCACTGTTTAGCCCGTGTAACTCCAGGTTTATTGGCAGCCTTGGCCTTTTTTTTCCCGGCTATGCAATTTATCAAAGTGGATTTGCCCACATTGGGTATACCTACCACCATGGCTCTTATGGATTTATTTTTGATTCCAGCCTTATTAATTACCTTACGGGCTAAATTCGCGATATTTTTTAAACCATCACCTGTAACAGCACTTACCAGCGCTACCTCGGTAACACCTCTGTTAAAAAAGGAAATCCACTTTTTGTTGCCATCATCACTGCTAAGGTCGCATTTATTCAAAATTATAATTTTTGCTTTTTGCCCGATTATTCTATCAATATTCATATCTTTACTGGATAAGGGAGCCCTTGCATCCAAAACCTCGAAAACAATATCTACGGCTTTCAAGTTCTTTTCCAAAAGTTCCTCAGAAGTTTTCATGTGTTTTGGAAACCAGCTTACATTTTCAGTCATTACAAACACCATTTATTTTTTATATGCAGTTTTATTTTTTAGAGCAAGTGGGGTCAGAGCAAGTAAGGTCAAACCTTGATGCGTGAAGGAAAAATGGGATCAAACCTTGACTTGTGATTTAAGCAGCAAGTATTGACCCCGAAGAACTTTTTCAATTGGAAGCCGGCTGTTCATCATTTTAACACGCTGGCTGACAGCCGAATAAGTCAAGCCAAAACGTTTCCCGATTTCCATGTTCGTAAACCGACCTGTTTTCCATAGTAAATAAATCAACAAATCTCGTTTGTCTTTATCACCCGCACTGATCCTTTTCGCTTCAGAGGCAGATTTTATATTTAGCCCCAGAATCTTCGAGGTGTTATTCAGTAAAGAATCAATATCAATATCTCTAAAAAGGCTATTTTGCTGGGGCAGCTCAACATCTTTTCGGCCATCAAGAAACCGAGACTTAATATCTTTTATAAAATCCTGGCTACCATAAATCAATCCATGCTTTATGTCTTCCAAAAAGCTGCCTTCCTCATCTGAATAATGCTGGACTTTAAATCTGTAAGCTTTGTGAGGATCAGCCTGGGATACCTGGTTTAAAATCGTTTTGGTTTTCAGCCAATCAGGGGCTTTCTGTTTATAGGCATAATACCGGTAGCTGCTCCATTTATATTCGGCAAGTCGTTCTACGATGCCTGCTCGCAGCGGATTGCGATGAATGTAGCAGGACAGACGTAAAAGATAGGCGTCATTTTCTACGATAATACATTTATAGCGCCCTTGGAAAAGGTGCCCACTCTCGTAATTATTTATGTTGAATTTTCTTGTATAAGTGGTTCCCAGCCATTGCATGGCCTTGGATAAATTAGCATCTATTGTCTTAAGCAAAAGGTGATAATGATTGCTCATCAAAACATAAGCGAAAACTTCGATATCGAACCGATCTGAAAGCTCCTCAACTAATGCTAAAAACCGATGCCGATCGTCATCTGATAGAAATATATCCCGCTTTCCATTGCCTCGCGACAATACATGATAAAGCGCCCCAGGATATTCTATTCTCCATTGTCGTGCCATAGGATCTTTATATACAACCCGACAATCAATTTGTCAAAATAAATCACAAATCAAGGTTTGATATTCATATAAAGGTCTAAGCGGAATTTGAGCTGTTTTTATGGGGGACCTGTCCCCCAAACCCCCTGGGATTTATCGCTTTGAAGGCTTCCGGATATGGGGGAAGAGAGGCTGTTATTGTGAG
>Ga0180732_1001166_pt1 | contig 17246 bp, 18 predicted proteins | sample KR11_01MetaG_FD_148674 | JGI IMG/M metagenome (GOLD analysis project Ga0180732, IMG submission 148674) | Groundwater microbial communities from the Olkiluoto Island deep subsurface site, Finland - KR11_0.1 MetaG | ecosystem: Environmental > Aquatic > Deep subsurface > Groundwater | place...
TGAAAGATATTTCCTGATATCCTTAAGTACCTTTACCGGGTCTACCATGTGTTCCAGCACGTTCCCCATAATGATGTGATCGAAAAACCCTTCGCTGTAAGGAAGTTGTGTTTTTTCTATATCGATATTCTGGATATCCACGCATTTGCCCTTTGCAATGCATGCCATTACTGTGTCCTTTTCAACGCAGTAAACCCGGCATTTCTTCTTTATCGACAGCATATTCGCAAGCCTGCCGTCAGCGCATCCTATCTCCAGCACTCTTGAACCTTGAGGTATCTGCTCATATATCTTACATCGCGAGGTAATTGTATCGATGTACATCGTCTAACCCATTTTTACTGACTTGAAATGCGGTCCTTTCCAGTACACCATTTTTTCGATCTTTATCTGTACTATCACATCGTTCTCCCCCATAGGTCTGTTCTCTATCACAGCCTGGTATTTTCCCTTGAATTCCATATAGATATCACGGTAGAGCTGCAGGGTATCCTCAGGAAGGAAATATATGGGTCCCCTTTCTGTTATTTCAGCAGTACCCTGCGCCATCACTCCTTCGTTATTGAAGGGATTTTTCGTATCCCTGATATCCACAGTTATGCTGACATTCGGGTTCTCAAGCAGGTTCTTGACCTTTTTTGACATGTCGTTGGTGATAAAAAATATCTTCTGCGAAGGCTCGTCGTATACAAAGAAAACAGGCGTAATATGCGGGATGTCGTTCCTGTCGCTCGTGCAAACGTATCCGAAGTAGTTACCGTACAGGATATTTAGCATTTCATCCGGGATTTTCATGATCACACCGGCACAGTTATCTGTTTTGCGCCTCTCCAGTATATTATCCTGACTGGTTTTATTTCTACCAGTATCCTTGCGATTATCGGGGTTAACTGCCATGCTTTCGGAAGTTCTGATGTAGCGTATTTTCTTGTATATTCCGGATATTTTTTGAGGAACAGGGAACGTGCGGCAAGCATCTGGATAAAGCGAAAGGGTATGTCAGTAAGACCGTATATCTTTGCTTCGCCAGTGAACAGGACAGCTTTGTTCTCGTATATGTTACTCATGTCCCGCGTGTCTATCAGAAATGCCACTTTCTTATTCTTATGCAATATTCTCAACTTCTTTGATTCATTGGAAGTATTAAAAAAAATCCTCTGCCCATCGAAGATATACACAACCGGAGTGACGTGCGTGGCTCCGTGATATGCATTTCCGATATATGCGAAACTGGACTCCATTACGAGGTTGTAAATGTCCGGGGGCAGCCAGGGTACCTTTGAAACGATATACGCTGAAGTAACCGATGTCAGAACTATGAATACAAAGAATATCAGTATTATTGTCACAAGGAAATCGTCATGCTGGATTATGGGTAAAAGAAGAAGTGATATCATTCCGAAAAAGACATTATTAATATCAAGCTTCCGAAGGTAGTTCAGTTCAGTATATGGCGTATGTTCAAGTTCACTTCTTTTCTCTGCAAGTTTTTTCAGGTTGATAGACCTCCAGAGCGCAAGTACTGATGTCCATACCCCAAGTCCCATCCTGTAGCATATGTCCCATATTAGAAGGCTCACGAAAAGAAGGAGGACCACATGCGGTTTTTCCCCAAGCCAGTATTCCAGCAGGCTCGATCCATAATTGAAAAGATACAACATGAAGATTATGAAAATAACAAGTCCAGGGACAGCTTCATAGTGGTTCCTGTGAAAGAGTATTCCCCTGTACCGCTCAAGGAGTTCATTTTCATCCGTGCTCAATGGCGCCCTGAATTTGCGCAGTGTCGGGCCGAGCTGGAGTATCAGCAGGCTCCAGGATACTGCGACAAGTATCCCGAGAGAACCATAAAGCAGCGAGACCTGTTTCAAGTCAAAGATGAAGCCCAGTATCAGACCAATGACAAGAAGAAGCAGTAACTGAAGAAGGATGCTGTACCTGTACGGCAGAAGAGAAAAAGGAGGGATGCTCCCCACGATTATTTCGTATATCCATTTCATCTCCTTTTTTTCATCGTTGCGCATGCAGTGTTTTAATGTATGCCAATGATAATAAACAATATCATATGGAGATAGATACCGGGAAAGATTATACGGGAAATGATAAACGGGGGAATATATCGATAAGGTTATTAATTAAAAGGTACAATAATAATAACGGTGAGTAATTATGCGTATCAAATTATATCCGGTAGTTTTTTTAGTTCTTGTGATCTCTTTATTATCCGCTGGATGCGTCCAGATTCCTGGAACATCGCCGACAAGCGCGACCCCATCTGCTTCGGTCAGCCCTACGATATCTGAAACATCTCAAGCGGTAACACCAGTCGAGACTTCCAGAACCCCATTAAGTTACAAAGTGTTCATTGATGAGTATTATGGTTTCAGGAAGGTGATCGAAACGAGCTATAAAAAAGAGGTGGAGTATCAGAATCTTACATTGACAATCTATGCCGGAGATGTGGTTGAATGGGTGAACGACAACGATTATAAAATGACACTTGTAAGCGATCAGGGACTGTGGACTCCTGGTGACATCAGGGCGATACTTATGAATAGGGGATTCAATTATACCTTCACAAATCCAGGCACCTATACTTTCCGAATCAAAGAGGAAACAAAGATAAAACCCCAGACCATCATTGTCAAACCATAAGATCAAATGATAATGAGGAATCGTTATGATTAAATCGAAAACTTTAAGCCTATTACATAGGAACATATCTTCCGTGCAAAACAGTTTTAATGTTGAATAACACTCACAAAGGTTACATTGCCATACCCGGCAGTGAAATGGAAAAATACAGATAGGAGGCGGTCAAATACACAAGGAAGAGTTAATTCAGCTGCACACACTGATGGTGCAAATGAAAAAATTTTTTGAAGTGAATGGTGTTGGTGAATTTATCCAGTACCAGAACCTTCAGATAAGCCCCATACATGTGCACCGCAGCAAAGCTGAACACAAACATGCCATCTTCGTACTCGGTAAAGAGATCGCGACCGTAATGGCGCACGATGAGTTCTCAGGACCCGGGAGGACCTCGGTAAGGATGCAAGAACTTGCATACCGTACCATCAGCGAAATGGCAAAATAATAAAAAAACGTTTTCTTTTTTCTTCAGCCTCGAATCATTTCGAAGCATATATTAAGTAATAATCCAAAGATGCAATTTGATTGTTGGATCCGTTATTGAACACTTCCGGGTTCATCAATATGAGGGATTATAATGGAACTTAACGGAGTAGAGATAGAAGATACATTTGCGGAAGCATTTCCGATAAAAATAGCAAGAGTACTGATCACAGGCGCGACTAAGAAATGGGCTCTGGTCGCAGCACATGAAGCAACAGGGTTCGGAACGTCTGTAATAATGTGCCCTGCTGAGGCGGGTGTGGAGAAAGTGGTCACAGGAAATGAGACCCCTGATGGAAGACCTGGCGCATATATCCAGATATGCACTTTCGGTTATAAGTCGCTTGAAGAGCAGCTCTTAAAACGCATAGGGCAATGCGTCCTGACCGCGCCGACGGCTGCGGTGTGGAACGGTTTGCCAAAGGCTGAGAAACAGTTCGATACAGGGTTCAAGCTGAAATTCTTCGGTGACGGGTTTGAGTCAGAAGCGAGCATAGGGGGAAGAAAAGCGTATAAGATCCCCATGATGCAGGGAGATTTCGTTGCTGAGCACAGCATCGGAGCGCAGGAGGCCATCGCAGGCGGGAACTTTTTCATTATGGCAGAGAACCAGATGGCTGCTCTTGCAGCGGCTGAGAACGCAGTAGATGCGATAGCTCTTGAGGACGGGACAATTACACCCTTCCCGGGCGGCATCGTCGCCAGCGGTTCCAAGGTGGGCTCAATAAACTACTCCAAGTTCATGAAAGCCACTACTAATGAGAAATTCAGCCCTTCGATCAAGGCAAAGATCAAGGATACGAATGTGCCTGCGGACGTTAAAGCCATCTTTGAGATAGTCATAAATGGGCTTAGCGTTGAAGATATCAGCAGGTCAATGAAAGCAGGGATACATGCTGCTGTGACAGTCCCTGGTGTCAGGAAGATAACCGCAGGGAACTACGGCGGAACGCTTGGACCGTTCAAGTTCCATCTTAAGGATATGATCTGATAAGCATATCCGGGAGCAAAGAGAACAACGAACTGATGAGAAACCAACGAACTATTTGAAATAGGTTGTTTCGAATATTGTTTCTGGTTCGTTGTTCTCGTTTTTGTAACGCAAAGGAAAATATAAACGCATTTCGATATTGTGATAAAACTATAAATAGTTCCTGTGAAATAGAAGATTCATTATAATGAGGTATTTTCTTGAATCTTAAGATAAAATCCATCGGTGTTATTAAAAGATCCAGTTCCGGTTTTACCGATATCCTTATTTATTCAGATTTCGAGCGGATCCTGAGTAAGATCATGATAAAATTCGAGAAAGGGACGAACCTGCTTGTCGTACATAAAAACCACATGTCTCTTGATGATAATCAGGTACAGGTCTCAGATGCCGAACTTATAACCTGGAAAGGCAATCTCCTTACCGTAAAAGGCATTGAAGCAGATGATGACTCACTCATTGATGTAAGGCTCAAGAAATGATATTTTATTGAGGCGTCATTATGGGAGTTGACCTCGGAGATCTTTTTGAGAGAAAAGAAATAGAGCTCCCTGAACTGAAAGGTAAAGTAATAGCAATAGATGCATATAATACCCTTTACCAATTCCTCAGCATAATCCGCCAGCGAGACGGCACACCTCTACTCGATTCTCACGGTGAGATAACATCCCATCTTTCGGGTTTCCTGTACAGGACGACGAACCTTGTCGAAGAAGGCATCAAACCGGTCTTTGTTTTTGACGGGGTGCCCCCTGAGTTAAAATTCGACATTTTAAAAGAGCGCAAAAAAATACGGACAGAAGCCATGGCAAAGTGGGAGGAAGCAAAAATGGCAGGTAGCGAGGATGCTTTCAAGTATGCACAGGCTTCATCACATGTCAAAGGAAATATGGTAGATGATGCCAAAAGCCTGCTGGGTTTCATGGGTATCCCGGTCTTCACTGCTCCATCCGAAGGAGAGTCACAGGCTGCGTTCATGGTGCAAAATAAAGATGCATACGCTGCAGGCTCGCAGGATTATGACGCCCTGCTCTTTGGCACGCCTCTTGTCGTGAGGAACCTTGCAGTGACCGGGAAACGGAAACTTCCTGGTAAGGGCGTTTACGTGGACGTTAAACCTGAAATAATAGACCTTGAAGAAGGTCTCATTAAGCTTGAAATTTCAAGGGAGCAGCTTGTGGATATCGCTATACTTGTGGGGACAGACTACAATGAGGGGATAAAAGGGATCGGTCCGAAGAAAGCCCTGAAGTCGATAAAAAAACATGGAAGTATCGAAGGCGTGCTTAAGGAGCTTAATACTGATATAAAATACCTTGCGGAAATAAGAGACCTGTTCCTTCATCCTGATGTGACGCCGGATTACGAACTCAAATGGAGAAAGCCGGATGCTTCTGCCATTACGAAATTCCTGTGCGAAATGCACGACTTTTCCGGTGAGCGTGTTTCAAAGGCTGTTGAGCGGCTTCTTTATGCTTCGGATACGGGGCAGAAGACGCTGGATAAGTGGTTTTAATGCGCAAAAAACAGAAAGACTGGGCTAAGGACATGGCATATCAGCGCATCCTGCGGCTTTTTGATCTTGCATATATGGAATTCAAGATGCATCCTGAACGCAGCAACAGGTACGTGCAGCTTGCAAGGCGCATAGGGATGAGATACCGCGTCAGGATGCCGCCAGAGTTAAAACATCAGATATGCAGGCACTGCCACTCATATTTAGTCCAGGGCACGACGGCGCGCACAAGGCTTCAGGGGACGCATATAGCCACGACGTGCCTCGCGTGTGGAAAACAGATGCGTAAACCCTACTAATTGATTTTCGACAGGATTACAGGATTAACGGGATTAATCACAACAAATCGTTTCATCAGAATGTGATAGGCGAAAATCCCCTATTCTCATTTACCACTCTTTCCGCTTTTATATCCGTCTCGATTATGAAAACCTCAAGCACCATGAAAGCCTCTGCCTCTTTCCTGATGCATCCCATCGTGAGCACCTTGCTGCTTCCCGCAACCGCATGCAGGTGTATCTTTGGCGTTCCGTTCTCAAAGAATATATTCCCTGCGCCAACAATCTCGCGCACATCATCAAAGGACGACCATACAGTTACCGGAGGAACAGATTTTTCTTTCGGCCCCGTGACAAGTTGAGCCTTCCCTGCCGCGCCAAGGATCGTAAAAAAGGCTGACCTTATGTCCTCCATGACCGCAATGCCAGTCAGCTCTTTCAGCAGGTCTTCGCCGTGATCGACCCTTACAACAAATATCCGTCCTATTGAACCCTTGCGATAATCCATGTACAGAGTACAATTTACATAATTTAAATCTTGCGTTGCATAAACGCCATTAAAATAGACAAAAACAATACAGACAAAAACTATATACTCCAAACAACATTTAAGGCAAGGTTGGGCCCGTGGTCTAGTCGGCTATGACGTCGCTCTTACACAGCGGAGATCCGGAGTTCGAGTCTCCGCGGGCCCATTTAAACCACTTTTCAGGCAGCTATACCGGCTGCTTGGCTCCGCACCTGTCGCAGAAGCTTGCCAGGGCTGGAATGACGGTCTGGCATGAATTGCACTCCTTAATTTCTGTATTCGGAGGAGGAGTTTTTTTGCAGTTAGGACAGGTATTAATTTCCCTTTTCAATGGGTCGCCGCAGTGCATGCAGTACCTTTCAGCAAGTTCCTCGAACTCGACTTTTTTCTCGCAGCGGAACTTTCCCATTGTTGCGGTCACGGTTGCCGTGCCTGTTCTTTTACATGATGTCAGGATCGCAATTCCGGAAAGCGTGCCCGGGGTGATCTTCACAGGGCTTGCAACAGTGCCAAGAGAGGTGGTCAGCTCAATAACCCAATCATCCAGCGAAGTGATAAAGTTCCCTTTATCATCCATGACCTTGACAACAGCGGACGAAATAGATAGTCCATCAGCAGGGATTTTTACCGGCGCGACTTCCAGAACAATACCCGCCACATGTCCTGCAAAATTAACTTTAGTCGTGGCTTTATGAAAACCTGATCTTGCATTGACATTTACAAGTCCGCATACATGTGATGATGTTAAAATTGCTTCAACTGACTCTTTCCCTGCAAGTATCATGGCATTCTGAATCGTGCCTGAGCTGGATTTTAGTTCTACCATACAATTTTTCTTTTGTATTTTAGGTTTCCCTGACGGGTCAACGAACTGGACTTTTATTGGAATGGGTGACTTCCCATCGCACGGAACTTCAGTCTTAAGGGGTATTAATTGAAGCCTGCCTTTTACCCAGAATTCCTGAAAAGCCGTTACGATAATAATAATCAATAAAAAGACTAATATCATGAAAATGATACTATTTCCAGCTTTAACGTCGAAATTGACCTCACCGGAACCCGGATTAAACCCTTTCTTTGTTACAATGGCTTTTATTGAATGCATCCCTTCAAGAATACCGGTAAATGTCGATGTAAACTGCCCGCTGGAGTCCGTATATCCTGACGCAGGAATTACCTGTCCTCCATCTTCCGTCCCGTTGACCTCGTGTTTCAGCTTCACGAAAGCATCACCCAGCGGTGCTCCGCCGCTGTCTTTAACGGTCACCCTGATAGTAGATGTCCCGTTGGGCTCAATAGATCCGGACGTGGAAACAATTTCAACTGAAAGATTATTTTTTGTCATTACTTTGACCGTTGTTTCGCCATAACCCTGCGAAATACCGGTCTTTGTTGCAGTAGCCGATATCCGGTACGTTCCTTCAGAAGCTTTAAAGTTCGAACTGAACTGACCTTTAGGATCGGTATTCCCTGAATCTCGATCGAAATTACCCCTGGTATATGAAAGTGTCACCAATGCCCCGGGAATAGGAGTACCGTCTTTGCCAGTCACGTTTACGCGGATAGGTAAAGATTCTCCGGGTCCGACAGATATCTGGTCAGGAATTATGGTCACTGAAAGGCTGGGGCCATTTGATACAGTGATCTTCGTGGTGTAGACGCCTGTAAGTCCGCTGTCATCAGTCACTTTTAGCGATGCATCGAATGTGCCGAAATTCTTGTATGTGTACGATACTATATTTCCGTCATACTTTTTGTTCACATCGCCAAAAAACCAGTCATATGATACGATAGTACCATCCATATCTTCTGATCCTGATGCGTCAAACTGCACGGTCAACGGCGACTGACCTGAAGATGGCGATGCAGTGAAATAAGCCTCAGGAGGCTGGTTAACCGGGGATTCGGCTGCGACGCTTGAACATAATATTATTAAAACCAAAAGAAATTTGATAATTTCAACTTTTTTCATCATATTTTTAATCCAGTTCATTCTCCTTTAGTACACATAATAATATCTAAATCATCATATATTAAGTTATGGCTTGGATCATCCTGATCGAACCTGCGCCTTATGGTAACATACTTTTTCCTGAATCATATTTTAAGGCGGAAGACTACGATTAGGCAAAACATTATAAAATAAATACTATACAACCAAAATATTTTGCGTTTTTTACTAATATGATCATTCATTTTTACCATTATGTACTCATTTACATTATGATAATAATTATTATGATTGACGTTAACTTTAAATATTGAATTCTCCAACTAGTATTATACTATTTCAACGGGTCAAAAGGAGAATACTGGTATGATCAACTTAAATATGATAAATTGGGATGATACCCAGGTCAAACTGGCAATTTATTTATTATACGGAACAAGTTTCATAATAATGTTCCTGGTAATGGTAATGTGGAAACACAGGGTGAGCCATATCGAATTACTTGCAGATTTCAAGTATCTGGCTGTCTTTGCACTTTTACATGGGCTGACAGAATATTCTGAATTACCAAGGATACTCGGATGGCAGCCTGCATGGATATTTGACCTTATCAAGCTGCTCCTTGCCACATCTTCATTCACTGCCCTGCTTGTCTTTGGGGTTAATGTCATCTCTGCCGGCGTAGAAGAATACAGGTGGCTTCGCGGGTTGCCTTTTGGAGCAATATGGATGTATGTATGGATGATGATATTCATAGGGCTTGACTTTACAAATAATAATGCCGGAGTAAATTATAGAGTGGCTGATGTTGCCCAGAGATATACACTCGGGTTCCTGGGAGCTTTGATATCAGCGTATTCTTTCTTTGAACTTTCAACAAAGATCAAAGTTATAGTAGGAGAAAAGGCGCAGCGAAGGTTCGTCCTTGTAGGGCTCAGCTTTGCCTTATATACTGTATTTGGCGGTCTTCTGAGTGGCGATACCAGGGTACTTGGTATCCCCGTGGTAGTTTATACCACCCTGACAGCAATATTAATAACACTGTCCATTATAGGGGTATTCCAGTTGTTCAAACTGAAAGGCACAAGAACGATCAAAAAGCCCGATGATTTCTATTTCCTGAACAAAACATCAAAATGAGACAGATTTCATTATTTTTATTTTGATATCTTTTTCAAAAGCTGGCTCGTAAGTGCTTCATCGACTATCAAATACTCATAGTCGACACTCTTGGGGGTATTGAGCAAACCGATATACTGCCTGGATATCTTATCCTGCCATGACTCTTCCTGATTTTTCTCCTCGAACTTCCTGTAAAGCCTTTCCTTTTCTACCATATCTAACAAAGCATCCCGGTTCACTTCGAGTTTCTTATCTTTAATATATTTGATGAAATTTTCCATATCTTCCATTTTAAAGGAAGGATACTTATCAATAAAACGCTGGACCTCATATCGGATTATGTTGTCATTCAATGCCAAAAGTACTTTTTCCCTGGAAAGCTGTTTTAGTATATCAAGTACTTTTTTTTCATCCCCTTCATAACCTTTTGTGACAATATATCCGGAAATCCCCAGGAGGTCTGATTCAATGGGTATTCCTTTTGTGTTGAATATGTTCTCAAGTGCCCCTCTTAGTTCAGAATCAAGTTCCTGTTCCTCCTGACCGGCTTCCAGCTCCAGTTTGCCAAGCATCTCTTTTGTCCTGGCGCTGCCAAAAAAAAGTACAAGGTTTTTCTCTATTTCTTTTGTCAGGTTTTTTATTTGATCCTGGGAAGGATTGTCCCCTATTTTCAGCTTTTCTACTGATGTCTGGAAAATCTTTATGCCCGTATCACCTGCATTTATTTTTAGATGCTCTTTAAGTCTTGTAAGTGGATATGCCATTTTTGTCCCTTTATTGCTTGCTTTTGATAAGATGTTTAAGCCCCATTCCTTCCAGAGCATCTTTCATATCACTTTCACTTGGCACAACGATTTCCATGAAATCTGTCAACGATTGGTCAGAAACACCCTTTTCATCCTTGATCAGGTAGCTCAGACCCTGGGTCTGCATGAGTTTCCCGACTGCTTCCTTATCGCCGCTGCCTTTTACGAATGTGATCAATTGATCAAGTTCATTTGCTTCCGGCGCCTGTGAAGGCTCATGGAATTTACGATATAGTCTTTCTTTTTCAAGATCATCTCTGATCTGGTTATCATCTATGTTCAAATTCATTAAATTAATGTATTTAACAAAATCATCGATATCAGATTTTTCAGGCTGCTGATATCTTACAAGGAATTTCAATATTTCTGCATTGAGGAGGTTTTTCCTCATTCCGTTCATGACATGCTGCTTGACTTTTTCGATCAAATCCTTTTCAAGGGTTTTGATATTTCCCCCGTATTTCATAGCCAGGAATTTAGTATAGTCTGAAATATCGGCTTCGTTCGGAAGTGCATGAGTTGAAAGGAAAGCATTGATCTCTTTATCAAGATCAACGCTGATGGCTTTATCTATTGCTTTCGCTTCTTCGGTCATACCTACTGATTTAGGTATTGCCTTTGCCTTTATGGTATTGCAGATCTCTGTTGCTTTATGTTTTCCAGAAAATACGCTGATGTTGGCTTCGATAAGATCAATAAAGTCTTTTAGATCGTTAATGTTCGAGCTGTCAGTAATATTTTTCTTTAATTTTATTTTATTTATAATTTCCTGTGAAAGCTTCCCGAAATTAACTTCAAGCGATGCGGTACAACATTTTAGGAATTCTTCAGCGACTACCATATTTTTTTCCAGATTCTTTAGACGTTAATATTGTTATTCCCTTATTACTATAAAAAGTTATCACTATGATAGTAGTGATTATGTACATCATGAATAATTTGGATCATAACTGATATATATTGAAAAAACGCAATGCATCGGAGATGTTGGCGCTTTCATGGAACGTATTGATAGTTTGATTTGTATTTATACTTAACTTCGTCAGATACCTATATTTTCTGGTTCTAATTGTCTAGATTTTGTCATATTTGACAACAATAGTAGTTTAAATGAAAATTCTGAAAGGATTTAGCTGAACCTAAGAAAGTCTCAATAAGTATAAAACTAAAAAAAACATTCGGGAACAACATGATATTATTCGATGATATTGGAAGCTATCCGCTGCCAAAAGACGTAAAAAAGGAATGGGTACCTGAAGCCGTAAAGAAAAAAGACCCGAAATTCCTCAAGATCATCAACGATGCAATGCAGCAGAAGATCGATGCTGGCGTGGATGTGCCAACATATCCCCAGTATCAGGACATGAACCAGCAGTTCCTTGGGATAATCAATGATGAAACATGCTCGGAAGAGCCGCTTCTTGTGCGTAAGGACAAAGCAAGGATAATGGAGCTTGAAGTAATCGAAGATGTGGGGGCTGAATATTATAAGAATACTGGAAATAAGCTGAATATTCGGGTTTGCGTAACAGGTCCGGTTGAGCTGTATTTAAAGCAGTTCGGAGGGACAGCGTATGCCGATGTCCTGAACAACTTTGCAGCAAGCATCGACAGGTTCATCAGCAATTCGATAGACAATGCAAAAAGTTTCAGGATTGCAACGATCTCGATCGACGAACCCAGCATCGGAATAAATCCCCAGATCATGTTCAGCGACAGCGACCTTATAACGGCGCTTGAAAAGGCTTCAAAGACCGCTTCGTCGCATAAGATCGATACCGAGATACATCTCCATTCACCGCTCCATTATAAACTGGTATGCAATGTGCCGTCCATAAGCGTTATAGGCGTAGAATCAGCAGCCAGCCCGTCATATCTTGATCTCATCGACAAAAAAGACCTTTCTGAGTACGATAAATTCCTGAGGATCGGGGTTTCGCGCACCGATATATTCAATATGTCGTCAGTGCTTAACGAAAAATACGGAATTAACGTCTGGAAAGAGCCCAATAGGCTTGAAGAGATAGTCACGGCAATGGAAACGCCGCAAATCATAGAAAAACGTCTTGAAAAGGCGTATGCGCTATTCGGGGACAGGATAAAATATGCAGGTCCTGACTGCGGGCTTGGCTCATGGCCAACGCAGGAGATGGCTTACAGGCTGCTTAAAAATACTGGTACCGGAATAAAAGAATTTTTAAAAAAACAAAACAGGGTAACAGTTTAATAGTTAATTGACATTTATTGCATTCCATGAGAGCAAAACAGCGGGTAAATAATAAAAAGAGCAGTAAATGCAGTTCAAGCGCAAAGGGTAATGGCGCTAAAACAGTGACGGTGAAACCCGCAGGCTACCCGTTAAAAGGTATGTTCCACGAATATCCCGAAACATCTGAACTTGATGTCTTTGAGTTCTACGCACGGGAGCAGTGGAACGGATATGTTGTAAAAAAAGGAGACTTCCTTTTCGACAGGAGGATGTTCCCTGATTTTGCTTTTAAGATAATTGAAGTTGACCCTGAAAACTCTGAGATAGGCAAAAACACCAAATTCATGGTCGAAGACTATGACACGGATTTCCTTGTCCCTGAAATGAAAACCGATACCTCATTTAAGAACATTATCGGGCAGCAAAAAGCAAAAAAGAAATGCAAACTTATTGAAAAATTCCTGTCTAATCCGCTAAAGTTTGGAAAATGGGCTCCAAAGAACATCCTGTTCCACGGACCTTCAGGTACGGGAAAGACCATGATGGCAAAAGCGCTTGCGAATTCCGTGGAAGTACCGCTGCTGGCAGTAAAAGCAACAAAACTGATCGGTGAGTTCGTAGGGGACGGCGCGCGCCAGATACACCAGCTTTATGAGAAGGCTGAGGAAGTTTCACCATGTATCATATTTATCGATGAATTCGATGCTGTCGCACTTAATAGGAGCTTCCAGGAAATAAGAGGGGATGTATCCGAGATCGTCAATGCGATACTTACCGAGATGGACGGAATTGATGAGAGGGATGGCATCTGCACAATTGCGGCAACGAATATGATAATGGCGCTTGATCCCGCTGTCCGAAGCCGTTTTGAAGAAGAGATCGAGTTTACTCTGCCTACCATGGAAGAGAGGTACAAGATATTGAAGATCTATACGCGCACCTTCCCGCTAAAACTTGAAAAGGATGTCAATCTTCAAAATATCGCAAAAAAGACGACTGGTTTCTCAGGACGCGACCTTGTTGAAAAGCTGCTCAAGAACGCACTCCATAAAGCCATACTTACAGGCGGAAAAGTTACAGCCAGGCAATTTGAGGAAGCGTTCATAGAAGCGGTCGGGAAAAAATCGGAGCCGCCAAAAGGGATGTTCGCCTGATGGCTGTAAAGAGCGTCAGTACCCTTGTGGGGAGCCTGAAAGAAAAATACGATAAGAGCAAGGACAGGTCAAGCTGGCGCGTGCTTCAGGGAATGGATAAGGATCATTATAATACTTTTATTGCAGGCGACAGGAACCTCTGGCAGATAAGATCTGAAGAAGTCGCAGCAGGAGAAATGGTCGCTGTTGGTATGAGGATCGCTCGAATGGATGAGGAGCTTGAGAAGATCATGAAGCAGGGTTCGCCTGTGCCCTTTGGTAATGTGACTCCGCAGCGAAACAAGCCTTCGATAGTTATGGCAGGGGTACAGACATATTCTTCTGATTCATCAAGCCTGCTGTGTAGGGAATTGCTTTCAAGCAAACAGGCTGAGCTTGAGCAGAAGCTCAAAGGTCAGGTCGAAAAGATGAAGGATGACCCGGCTTTTCGGATGAAGTATAACGAGCATAAGGACAGGTTGAGACGGGCGTATATATAGAATTATTATTTATTTTTTGGATTTAGAGTTTGTGTCAAAAAGTTTGGTGTTGGGGGGCTATCATGAAATATTTGTAATTAGAAACCGCAAATAAACGCAGATGAACGCGGATTTGTGATAGCGTATCTGCGTTTATTTGCGTTCATCGGCGTTATGCTCGCCGTGACGCAAAGACACGTATGCCCCGCAGGCATACGTGGATGCGCCCTCCAGAGGCGCGACTCTGGGCGCATCATCTGCGGTTTTTTTGGATTCTAACCCCAAAAGATTTTACACCCACGATTTAGAGGAAAGTATAAAAACATAGCCTATCTTGCAGTTGAATTTTAATCAAATAAATTGATGTTATTGTATATAAATAGATTATTGTTGATTAGAATGAACAACTTAATGAAATGGCAATCTTTAAATACTTAAATTAATGTAAGTATGTAAATGTACTATAATTAATTTAAGTAGGATAATAGTACTTTAAGTTATACATAGAAAGGTGATTAAAATGGTAAAGACAATTGAGATTTCAGACGAACTATACGAATATCTTTTGGAAAAATGTAATAAAGAAAATGAAGAATTTGAAAGGAAAAAAGCGATTTGGGATAGTAAATATTCGAGTAACAAAGAATTATTATCACCAGAAGAACACGAAGAAAATACAAATCGTTTGGGTAGGCAAATAAAGCAACTCGAGTTATTGTTTGCGTTAACAAAAGCAGAAAATCAAACAGATGGTTCTAAGAAAATTATATCGAACCGCACACAACCACCGATAATTGAACCTCTGAGCGATAATATAAAACATCTTGAATCCATCAGGCAAATTACAAATCGTGATATTTCAAGAAGACCTCCAAATGGTACAAGAATACGATTTAGGTTTAGAGGACAGAATTATGAAACTCAAATTAATGCTTTGAATAATAAATATCCCACACTTAATTCTATATTTAATATGGAATGGGACGCATCTGTAGATATTTGGAAACATATAAAAGATATATATTTCAAAGATGAAAACGGATGGCAGCCTCTAAGAATTCTTAGGGGATAATCAATATTTTTCAACGTATAGGAAAGTATAAACACATATCCATATCTTGACTCAAGAAAGAAAGAATAAAAGAATTAGCAGGTCAGAAATCTTTATTTGTATGATAAAAACAAAATTAAAACTTCTTTTTGTGTATTTTTAGAGTAAGATATTTATGGTTAGCAAATAATTACATGGCATATAAAGGAGAACTAAAAATGACTAAAACCGAAGAAACCGAATTACTACTCCATGATATACATCATGAACTAAAAATAATTAGAATTATTTTATCGCTTAAGCTTGAAGACCATGAAAAACACCAAATAGATGTAGAGCTGGCTAAGGAATTTGGGCGAAAATAAATTTAACATTTCATTTAAATTAATAATATTTCAAGTGCTTAGGTTTATATTACATTAAAACATTATTAAATTAAGGCATTTACCAAATGGTGATAATGTAATATATCATTTGCTTACCCATATGATTATACAGTAAGAAGCCAAATGGAGATTAAATATGGAAAATTTAACACAAGAAGAAATGGATGAAATAAATAGGTTTCTTGACGATAACTATGACATGTTAGTAGGATTATCGTCTTAATTTTTAATTTATAATTTTATTTGTTACAAAATTTAAACAATATTCAAACAATTCATTATTTTCAAATTCACTATTGTTTATAATGTTGTCATCAAAGTTTAATACTCTTGATGGCAAAGGGTCGGTTGTGCCATATTCTTTAAACCTATACATAGATAATCTTCTTTTAAAACGAATCGAACATTTTCTTGTTATTTTTTTTATATTATACCCATTGTCGTTTAAAAAAATTGAAGTGCCTGTGATAGCTGTTCTATGATTTGCATCTTCAAGTGCTTGTAAAATGATTATATTTTTTAGATAATATGCTGATGTTAGTTGGGCATCTTTAGTCCAGTAATAATATTCTTCTGCGCATTCTACGAGTTTATCCAATCTTTTCCGTATATTTATATTAACAAATCGTCTTACATATTCAATTTCAGCATATTTTTTGCTTTGTTTTTCTATAGCACTATTAATAAATAATATCTTTTCTTTAGTTAAAAATTTTATTTCAGACATACCTTATGCTATTAATATATAATTAGACGATAAATGTATCTGTTTCGAAGTCGTATTTCGTGTCATAAGGTCAATCAACTCTTTGATTTTAAGCCTCTTTAATTCCATTTATCATTCATTTCACAGTCCCCTTTACCACCTTTTTTTATAATATTCAGTATATTTTGAAAACCAGATTTCAAAGGTAAACAATATATATATTTACCACCAAGTAGCCAAAAAATCACATGGAGGAAATTATGGAACAGTTATTGTACTCAGCCCCGCTTGCGGGCATTATTGGACTTGTTTTCGCATTGTATCTTGTTTCGTATATTATGAAACTTGATGCAGGTACAGAGAAAATGAAAGCCATCGCCTCTGCCATACAGGAAGGTGCAATGGCATACCTTAACAGGCAGTATAAGACCGTCGCAGTGATCGCGGTCATACTTGCGATCCTGATCGGTGTGGCGATCAACATTGAGACTGCCTTCGGATTCATCCTCGGCGCCGTAATGTCAGCCGCAGCCGGATATCTTGGCATGAACATCTCGGTGCGAAGCAATGTGCGCTGCGCCAATGCAGCCAGGGAAGGCATGGCGAAAGCGCTTGATGTGGCGTTCAAAGGTGGCGCTGTCACAGGGATATCAGTTGCAAGTCTTGCTCTCCTGGGTGTAAGCGGATTATTTATCGCGTTTGGCGGGGATGTCCAGGATGTCGATAAAGTGGTTGGGTTCGGATTTGGCGCTTCGCTTATCAGTCTTTTCGCAAGGATCGGCGGCGGCATATTTACAAAAGCGGCAGATGTGGGTACAGACCTTGTGGGAAAAGTGGAAGCAGGAATTCCTGAAGACGACCCGCGGAATCCCGGTGTGATAGCTGACAACGTGGGAGACAATGTGGGCGACTGTGCAGGTATGGCGGCAGATCTTTTTGAGACCTATGCTGTCA